>Ga0302320_10002513_pt1 | contig 43113 bp, 31 predicted proteins | sample Bog_T0_3_FD_202130 | JGI IMG/M metagenome (GOLD analysis project Ga0302320, IMG submission 202130) | Peat permafrost microbial communities from Stordalen Mire near Abisko, Sweden - Bog_T0_3 | ecosystem: Environmental > Terrestrial > Soil > Wetlands > Peat | place: Sweden: Abisko, Stordalen Mire...
TCAGAGTCAACCAGAACCCGACTCTCGGCATAACCAAAAACAGCGAACGGCAAATGCGCAAAACAGAAACTGTCTCAACTTAGGGGGTCACCCCAGGCCGAAAATGAAGCAAAATGATGGGTTTTGTTTGCCTCGTGGAAAACTTGCTTAGAGGTTAAGTAGTTTATTAGCATAGATTTACTAATTCCTATACTGCCGTACAGGCCCAGTATTGGGGCAGGGGGGGTAGGGGGGGGCCGAAAACAGGTACGGACAACCCGAGATTTAGAGCGGAGCGCAGGCGACACACGGAAGCGGACATGAGATTCTCCCGCTTCCATTGTGCGCGTCCGGTCGATAATTGTACGCAATGGCGGGCGAGGAGAGTGTGCAAAGTTGTGGGCTGGATTGCTCTTTGGGGATGAATCGGACAATCAAGCTGGCATTTGAGGCGGTCCCAGGCAGCCCCGTCGAACGCGAGCTCAGGAGCAGCGAGCGGGCGGAGGAAATCTCCCCGGCCACCGTGGGATTGACTATAGCAGAAGGAAAAGCGCTGCCTGCGAGCCTGCAGAAGCAAGTGGTGGCCGCTCAGGTTCAGCAGCACATGGCAACCGTCAAGTCCTGCCCGAGATGTGGAAATGCATTTCGCACGAAGGGTCATCACCAGTCCACTCTGCGTTCCGTGTAGGGCACCGTTGGGATACGGATCCGACGCCTAAGAACATGCCCCTGCTCCGGATCGCAGGCGCGCAGCTTCTCAACATGGTTTACGAACAAGAGCCCTATAACGCCCAATCGCGGTATCTCACAGCCAGGATGGCCGCTTTTTTGCCGTTTCCAGTCGGGCCGCCGCCGCAGAACTCCGGTGGCGTAGCTCCGCGCCCGCCCAAACAGGCTGGCACTACGTCTTTTTCCCTGCCCTCGTAAATGTCGAGAACTTGAATAACCCACTCTCACATATGCAGGGTGTCGCAGATGTAGAGTAACTTTTCTTGCCGATACAGTTTGAACTTATACAAGATCTTGGAACGCGTCTTCCGCCGAAAGCTGTTGAATTCCTGGGCATGGACACGGAAAATGTAACCCAAATTGCCACTCCAACCGAGGATGGCACAAAACCTATCGTTGAACTCCGGCAATCTCATTTGATCGGAGATCGCGATCCGGCGAATCACCATGGGACCCAGATGACGGAGAACTGCTCCTAGAATCAGGCATTTGAAAGGAGCTTGTTCGGTCATCGTTCCAGATTACGCCGGCCTCACCCTGATGCGACCCCCGACTTGTGGCCGCGCTCCGGCGACATCCATGTCAGTATTCGGACCGCCAACGGAATATGTCGTCAGCTCGCTGAATTCAGCGAGATAAGCCTTACGGTTCAGTAGGCTGGGAACCGCTATAAAACGGCACGGTCGGCATCTCGCACTGGACCGAAGGCGCTGCGTAGGACTAATATCGCTGCCCAGCAGCTGCAGGACTGCAAAGACGTGTCCATCGATGCCGCCAGAGCCCGCGAGGAGACGATTCGTGCCTACGAGCTTCATGCGGGCGTGCTGCTGGGTTACGCACACCGGCTCACCCGTGACGATGCTTTGGCGCAGGACGCGGTGCAGGAGACCTTTCTCCGCTTGTTCCTCGCCCAGATGCAGGAGGAATGCATCCTGAATATGCGCGCATGGCTGCACCGGGTGGCGCATAACTATGTCTGCGAAACCCTCCGCTCGGCAGCCGTTAGCAGGGCGGTTCCACTGGAAGACGCCGGGGAACAGCAGCTTCAGGACGAGCGCGCCATGCCTGGCGCCGACCGGATGACCGATTGGATCGAAGCGGCCCGGATGATGCTCGCCCCACGCGAATTTGAGTGTATTGAATTACGCGCGGAAGGTTTTGACTACACTGAGATTGCCGCGCAACTGGCTATTCGCCCCGGCACGGTAGGCGCTTTGCTGCACCGGGCCACTGAGAAGCTGCGCAACCGGTTGCCGAAGAAAGAGAGGCTGGCATGAGCCTGGAACCACAATCGAGCTCCGGGTTCTGGCTGCGCAAGCGTGCTTGTGTTCCCGCCGAGGAGTCAACTTCCGAGGCAGCTTCTCCCTCGGGCCTGGATGACTTGCGCGCGCGTTTGAACCACTGGGGACAACTCTGGTCGGTGGAGAGTGAGGCGAACGATCGGAGCTATGCGCAGCGGCTCGTGGCGGAGCGGCTGACGCGATGGTTGGAGAGATGCTTTGGACAACATGCTCCCCGATCTTTGCGCGGCAAAGACGACTGCGTCTCCCTGGCGTCTTCGATGCCGGTTTTAACCGCGTTTTTGGGCCGGCGCGCCACGCGCGAACTCTCGCGCCGCATCTTGCAGGATATCTGACGGGAACCCATGCCCCTACTTGTACGCTGGATCTGGCTGCTGCTTGCACTCCATCTTGCCGTTGGCGTAATCGCATACGCGCATTTCCTGCTGACCGGCCAATACGTCGTGCTGGGCTGGTACTTTTCCGTACTCGGATCTTCCTTCTTCCTGGTGATGACGACTGCGGAATGTTGCCTGGCATTTGCCTGCCGTTCATGGTTCGATCAAGACGAGCCGATGCGTCTGGCCTGGAGCATGATCGCCTGCGCGGCGCTCGCACGCCTGGCAGGAACGCTTCTCCGCGAAATATCCGATGGACACCTTCCGTGGGGTTCCGGACACTGGCTCATCCCTCATCCCGGCGGCCTTTTTGCCAACTCGAGTCAGATGGCGCTGGTCGTGGGAGGGCCTTTGTCCATGGCCTTTCTGGCCATCGGGCTGGGGCGGGTTCTAAGCATTCAGCGCAAATTCAAGCTTGCCGGGTCGCTCACGCGTGGAGACCGGGCGCTGCTCATCCTGATTCTTGCCTTCTCGGTCAGCCAGATTGCCATCGATCTTCCGCTGCTGGGACGTCATCCATCGCTGGGAACCATGCTGCTCTGGCTCAGCGATCCGCTGCTGTCGCTGCTTCTTGTCGAGGCGGTCCTGGTACGCCGTTCGGTAATTCGCATCGGGCATGGCCTTCTGGCGCGATGCTGGGGCATGTTCGTGGTGGCCATCGTCACCACCTCTGCCGGAGATGCCGCCCTATGGGCCACCAGCCGCGATCTTCTGCCCGAACCTCTGGCTGCGCTTAGCTGGTACATCTGGTTTGTTGCCGCGGCTGCCTTTGCCAGCGCTCCCGCCTACCAGCTGGCCGCCATGACTCTCACCCGGCAGGAGAGCCTCCGTCTGACGGCAATCCGATAGAAGTTCACTGCCATGCCGGCCCGCTCCCTTTACTTCCCGTCAGCGCATTCGAAGAAGTCTTCCAGCCTGTAAAGAAACTGCCAGGCTGTTTCGTCCCATCGATGAGCAGATCATCCAGAAGGCACGAGGGGCGGGGAGCCACTTCACACATTGAGAATGAATCCAATCTTCCGGTAAACGATTACCGGGACTCCGGGGTTGGAGCGCTCCGCATCTCTCTTGGCCGCGATCTTTGCCGTTACGTAGCAATGTGAATCGAGTTGTCGGAATTGGATTCCGGAGGCGGATCCAGCAGGGAGACAGGGATGGCAAGGCGGAAGTTCCTTTTTGGTCTACTCTCAGCCGCAATTCTGGTGGGCGTGCAAGCGTGGACGCAGGCGACGACGGGTTCAATCTCGGGCCGCGTGACCGATTCGGCAGATCGTGTTGTAGTCGGCGCGAAGATTTCCATTCAGGCAGTGGAGACCGGGTTGATCACCGCCACTGCGACCAACAGTTCTGGTGAGTTCATCGAGACCGCCATGCCGCCGAATCTCTATACGATTTCGATCGAGGCCGGCGGCTTCGAGACGGCCACAATACCGCAATTCAAACTGGACATCGATCAAAAGGCGCGCTTCAATATTTCGCTGAGGGTCGGCGCGCCCACCACCAGTGTCGTGGTAAGCGACAGCGCTCCGGTTCTGCAAGTGCAGGGCGGGGAAACCGGTCAGGTAATTGGGACAGCCGAGATAGAAGATCTTCCCTCGGAGGGCCGCGGCATTCAGCAACTCATGGAACTGATCCCGGGCGTGAATGGCGGCGGCGGATTCGGCAATCTGGATCTCTCAGTGGATGGGCAGCGCGAGTTTTCCAATTCCGTCCAGGTCAACGGGACCGAAGTCACCGGCAACCGCAACAACGATACCAACGTTGTGCCCAGCCTCGACGCGATGCAGGAGTTCAAAATCGTCACTTCGGCCTACTCGCCGGAGTTCGGACGCGCTTCCGGCGGATCGGTGATTATCGAGACCAGATCCGGGAGTAACAACATCCACGGAAGCAGTTATTTCTTTTATCGGCCGACCGTTACTGCCTCCAACACCGCGCTGTCTCCGGCGGGAACCGTCCCCACCCTGCAGCAGAAGATCTACGGGGCTACCATCGGTGGACCGATCAAGAAGGACAAGGCGTTTCTATTCCTGGCCTTCGAGGGCAACCGGCAGCAAAATTCCGCTGCCTATCCCACCCAGGTGCCGCCGACCAACCAGGTTAGTTTTGACGCCGCGGGCGATGCGGATCTGTCCAAGTTGACCGATCCTTATGACGGGAGCCAGATCCCCATCTTCAACCCATACTTCTTCAATGCCAATTATTACTCCGAACAATTTCCCGGGAATGTTATTCCGGCATCGATGGTGAGTCCCGGGGGCAGGAGCATTCTTCAGGGCTTGTTTCCGGTTCCGGAAAACAATACCCTCTACACGAATTTCAATGTCTTGCAGTTCTACACCATCAACGGCAACACAGCCAATTTGCGCACTGACTATACCTTCTCGCAGAAAGACCGCATCTACCTCACGTACGATGCAGAGCAAGGCGATACCTGGTCGAGCGACCCGTATGCGGGCCACATCCCAGTTGCAGGCGGCGGCGGCGCCGACAACGCCGGCATTGAAAGCTACGAGAACCACGTGATCTCGCTAAAGTACGATCACGTGTTTGCGCCCAGCCTGTTAAACGAAGCGAGCGGCGGTTACTTCTTATCGACTGATTCATCCAACAATCTTTTGGCGGGCAGCACGCTTGCAACCCAATGGGGGCTCAAGAACGTCGTGGTTCCAGGCTTCCCATCCACCAATAACATTCCCCAGGTTGAACTCACTTACGGGGACGCGGTTGGCGGTTCAACCTACAAGCCGCTCAAATTCCGCGACGAAAACCTGAGCCTCGTCGATGCGCTCACGTGGACTCGCGGCAGGCACAACGTCAAGTTCGGCTACGAGTACAGGCACCTGCACTCGCATCCGAACTTCTCGCTCTTTCCCACGCCGTATGAGTATTTCTACGGGCCGGGAGAAGATTTGACGGCCGACCCCACCTATTCCTATTACGATCCCAGCGCCGAGTACTACAACGGGGGCAACGAACTCGCCGATCTGCTGCTCGGACTGCCTTATGTCACCGACCAGGGCTTGCAGTTGACCAATCCCAGCACCACCGCCAACGAACATACTTTCTATCTTCAGGACTTCTGGCAATTGACGCCGCGGCTCAACCTTTCCTATGGAGTACGGTACGAATACCAGGAGCCTTATGTTGAGGCCAATAACAACCAGGCCAACTTCGACACCACCACGCTGCTGATCGATCTGGCCGGCCGCGGAAGCAATTCGCGGTCGCTGGTCAACTCCAACACGGCGGACTTCATGCCGCGGGTGGGCGTGGCTTATCAGATGGAGCGATCGCTTGTGCTGCGCGCCGGGTTCGGCACCTTTTATTCGCCCGAGAACGACGCGCGCGAAGAAATTCTGAGCAAGAACTATCCCTTCTTCACGCAGCAGCAGTTTGTGGATTATTTTGACTCCGGCTACTACCAGTTCTTATTGCCTTTTCAAACCGACGCGGGCGTGGCGCGCTCGACAACGGTCAACATTCCCAGCGGAGCTTCAACCATCGACCTCACCACGGTTGCCGGCGGAAACACCCAGACCGTATTTTCCGAGCCGAAGAACTTTCCCACGGCCCATTCAATCAACTACAACGTGACGGTGGAGAAGCAACTGGGCGGCACAACCACGGCGGAGATAAGCTATGTGGGCGCAAACACCCGCAATCTCTCCTATGAAGTGGGCAACTATAACGTCAACAATCATCTTTCCGCCGCGATTGGCAAGGTGCAGGCGCTCATGCCGGTGGGGCTCAGCAATTACAACTCGCTACAAGCCAAACTCCACCGCAACTTCACCGGCGGATACAGCATTCTGGGGTCGTACACGTGGGCGCACTCGCTTGACAACGGACCGGCGCCGTTTGACCTTGGCAACGGCAACTCTCCGCAGAGTCCGTTCAACGTGGGCGCCGAATACTCGAATTCAGACACCGATGTGCGGCAACGCTTTGTCGGCAGCCAGATGATCGAGCTTCCCTTCGGTCGTGGCAGGCGCTGGCTCAGGAATGCGAGCGGCATTGCCGATGAATTGATCGGAGGCTGGCAGCTCAACAGCATCACCACGTTTCAAACCGGCAGGCCTTTCAATATCGTCAGCAACGCAAACAACAAAAATTATCCGGGACTGCGGCCGAATCTTATTGGCAACCCTTTGGTCTCACACAAGACGACCAGGGAGTGGTTCAATACCGCCGCTTTCCAGGTTCCGAAAGGACAAGCCAATTCCACCAACCCCGGGCAGACGCTCATTGTGGGAAGTACTCCACGCAACCTCCTGTACGGTCCCGGATACTCCAACGAAGACCTTTCGCTGTTCAAGGTCCTGACGCTGCCACGCGAGATGAAGTTCCAGATACGCATCGAATGCTTCAATGTGCCGAATACGGCACACTGGGATAACCCGGTTGCCAGCATGAATTCCGGAGGGCAGTTCGGGCAGATCCTGGGTGGATATTATCCTCGCGTAATGCAGTTCGCCGGCCGGCTTACCTTCTAATGCCGTAAGCGCATGCTTTGGTGATCCCGCCCACGAACCTGAGTGCCCCAAGTCCCGCTTTGGGGCCTGAAAAAGCACGAAATCTAAGCACTCTCGATATTAGCCGCTGAACTACCGGCCCAGAGCTTATCTTGCTGTCAGGTATCGATTCCGCAGCGCAGGCATGAAGCGGCGGAGGCGGCGCGATCAATTTGCATTCTTCAGCTCCTCGAATGACAGGCCCGGTGAACGAGCCCTATGGACTGAGACGGACCCGTCCCGCAAAGGAGAATTCTCAATGAGGTCGCGCTTTCCTCTTATCTTCTCTTGCGGGCTACTGCTTGGCAGGTGTGTCCTTGGCGCATCAGTCCATTACCTTGACTGCAGCCAGGGCAGCGATGGGGCCGATTCTCTCACGCCGCACACCGCATGGCGCACAGTGGCCAAAGCGAATTCATATCCCTATCAGCCAGGCGATAGCCTGCTATTGCGACGAGGCAGCGTTTGCCAGGGCATGTTATCGCCGCAAGGTTCGGGCACCGAGCAGGCGTCGATCCATCTGGGCGCCTACGGGCAGGGAGCGCTCCCTGAAATCGTGGGAGGCTCCGAGCCGGCCGCGTTGAACCTGCACAACCAGCAATATTGGGAGATCGAAAACCTCGAGTTGAAGGGCGGCTCGCCTTACGGAATCCACATCGGCGGCGCCGAACCGCTTCTTCGCCATTTCAGAATTAGCAATGTGGTAGTACACGACGTAACCGGCACACCCCTCAGCAAAGATTCCGGGTTGATTGTGATTGCCCCCGACAAGAATGGGAAGACTCGCATCGACGACGTGATTGTGGATGGCGTTACAGCGTACCAAACGTCGGAATGGGCCGGCATCATCGTCAATGGCGCCGGCTTTGACGCCGCCGGACACGAAGACCACGGCGAGCATATTGAGATTCGCAACTCAATCGTCCACGACGTTGCAGGCGACGGCATTCTGCTGGCGCGCGCCTCGCACGGAGTCCTCGAACACAACGTCGCGTGGCACACCGGCATGCAGGAGACCCAGTCCATCGGGACCCCGAACGCAATCTGGGAATGGAGATGCCTCGACTGCCTGGTCGCTTACAACGAGGGCTTCTTTTCGGATTCTCCGGGTGTCGATGGCGGCGTGTTCGACATCGACTACGGAAGTGAGGACAATACTCTCACAGATAACTTCGGGCATGATTCGCAGGGCTACTGCATTTCAGTTTTCGCCGCCGACGGGGCAAGCGGCAACACGATTCGGAGTGTGATTCGCCATAATACCTGCATTCATAACGGCCGCAGCCCGCGCCTGGCCAAGCGGCAGGGCGCAATCTTCCTCTCTACATGGAACGGCGGCAAACTGAATGGAGTCACGATCGAGGACAACACGATTCTATGGGAACCGCCGATCGATGCTGCCGCCTTCGAATCGACCGCTGAATTCACCGGCGACCTATCCAATCGCATCTCCGGCAACACGATCATTGCCGCAGGCGGTAAATTCCATTCATCCGCATCCGGTCTTGACTTCGAAGGCAACCACAATTGCGGGAAGGTGATGGCTTCACGGCGGTTCTTCCTGCAAGGAAAGATCTACACGGACTCACCCCCGCAGGACCCAGCCTCTTTCGCCGTTCAAGGCGAATCGGATGACGCGATGATAAAACCTGAGGAATTTTGTGGCTGCTTGCAAGCGCTGCTGGCAAATTCCGCGGGTCAGAGTCGGAACGTTGGAGAGTCGGAGCACCGCCTGGGGCCGGCTGAATCCGTTCACGATTCACTCGATTCGCCGCTCACGCGGCGGTGGGTGCTGCTGGGCTATATGACCGCGCCCGGCCAACCCGCGGCCGCCACTTCGCGAAGCCAGCTGGTTCTCATGGAGAGCATGATGCACCAGTTCGGCGCTCTTGGGTTGGGCGGTGTTGTGGTGCCTGCCCGGCCCGCCAGCACGGGCGAACTTGAGCAATGGCAGACCGATTGGAATCTCAGCCCCCCTCTGCATATGGAGGCTGCGAATGCCGCGGAGTTACGCAAGACATTCAATCTTTCCGCCGCCCCCGAACTGCTTCTGATCTCCCCCTCCGGCGAAGTCGCGGCGCGCTGGCAATCGCCCGTGCACCCGGCTGATGTCTGGCTCCAGATCCAGAAATATCTGGGTACCCCGGCGGGTATGCAGCAGATGCCCGTTTGCAGGAATCCGGTTCCCCATTGACACTTTCTGACAATGAGGTCGAATGACGCTGAAATATTCGCGCCGTGTGCTTCTTATCCTGTTGGCGATGGCCTGCGCATGGATTCCTGCCCAGGAACTTGCCTTGCACGACGGCGATCGCGTCGTCTTTTATGGCGACAGCATTACCACCCAGCGGCTCTACGCGCGATTCGTTGAAGACTTGATGCTGACCCGTTATCCCGCCATGCATGTTGCCTTCTGGAACGCAGGCGTCCCGGAAGACACGGTCTACGGAGGCTATGCGGGCGATGCGCCCGCGCGCCTGAAGCGCGATCTGATCCCGCATCAGCCGACGGTGGTCACTGTCCTGCTCGGCATGGTCGGCAAAGCCGAGCGCGGACCGGCGGCGATTGAGGCCATCCGCGGGTTCGGCGCGGTGTACCTGATGGCCGTCGGCGGCGCAGCCTACCTGGTAGCCAAAGCCATCCGCGCCTCGCGCCTGCCGGCCTTTGAAGACCTGGGGATGGAAGCCATCTACGAGTTCACCGTTGAGGACATGCCGGTGACCGTGGCGGTGGATTCAAAAGGCACCAGAGTCCATCACGCCGGGCCCGCGGAGTGGCAACAGAGAATCGCGGGGATTCCGATACTGCAGTAGCTATGCGGGCAACGGGAGATACAGTACTCGCAAGCCCAACCTGAACCGGTCATCTCGAATTCCTGAGAGGAGAACGCCAGTGACGCCCCAGGTAAATGTGATGCGAGTGATGAAGTGGAGCTTCATCGTCTTCGGATTGCTGCAGAGCTTTGTGGTGGTCAGGATACCCTCGACTGCTTCAGAAGTCCCGAACGCAACGTTCGAAGTTGTCCTGACCGTGATAGCAGTCACCAACTTGGTTGTGGCGTTTGCGGGAAGGCGTTTTTTTGAAAAGTTGACTCCGAAAACGACTTCTGGAGCCGCTCCAACCGGAGTGGTCCGATGGAGAATGGGAAACGTTGCGGGCCTGGCATTAATTGAGTCGTGCCTTCTGTTCGGATTTGTCCTTCACATGGTCGGCGGTTCCAACCGTCTTGCGTACCTTCTTTGCGGGGGCGCGATGATCTCATTTATTCTTTGGAGTCCGGGGAAGCCACCTGAAGTTATAAACATCGTCAGACGCTGACAGGTGAGAGATATCCCATTCCCCTCAACACGCCCCGCATAAACGCGAAACTCTCTATGACCCCGGGCATGGGGTCGTCGCCGTTGATCTCGTACTCCAGATCCACGAAGCCCGGGTACTGAATCGCAATCAGCGACTCGAAGATCTCCCGGATGGGCATGATTCCCTCGCCCACCGCGACCTGGCTCTCCTTGCTGGTAAAGCTGGTCAGATCCTTGGCGTGCATGTTGAACAGGCGCGGCCCGGCATCGCGAACCGCCTGCGGGACGTTGGCCCCGGCGCGGCAGGCGTGCCCGATGTCGATGCAGCAGCCGATGCGCGGGTCCATCTTGTCGACAGCCTTGAGCACGTCATAGGGCGACGGCCAGATCTTGTCCTCCGGCCCGTGGTTGTGAATGGCGATGCGAATGTCATACTCCTTGACAAACTTCTCGATCCGCGGCAGCGTGGTCACGGCCGGGTCGCCGGTCACAATCACCTTCGCCCCGGCCCGCTTCGCGTACTCAAATTTCGAGCGGATGTCGTCGTCCTCGTCCTTGGGGAAGTAAACCGTTCCCACCGCGTGCACCCTGATTCCATTGGATCGGTAGTCGGCCACCGCCGCTGCTTCGGCGGCCGGGTCCATGGGGAGATGGTCCTTGGCGTCCTTACAGTTCAGGTCGGTGAGGTTGAGTTGCTTCATAAAGCCGAGCAACTGCGCGCGCGTGAAATTGCGGAAGGTGTAGCTGGCCAGGCCCAGCCTAACGGGCGAGGGCTTTCCCTGAGCCGCAACCGTTTCGGCGAGCAGAGGCACGGGGCCGATTGCGGCGCAGGCAGCCGCCATGGTTCCCGACTTCAAAAAGCCGCGGCGCGAAAGATCGCTATTCACGACTGGAATTCTCCCTTGTTACGCGGGGTTTTACGGATCAAATGCCGGAAAGCGCACCTTTGCGCCCCGGATTGAATCCAAATTCAAAACAAGGAAGTTATAGACCCAAAGGCTGCCCGGGAGCAAACACCCATCATTGCTGCTTGCCGAACCGGTAGACTAACCCGCCCGTGAACCCGAAGCTGTTCTGAATGGTCGAACCGTAGCCGGTGAGGAGGTACTCGCCGCTTAACCGCAGGCCGACCGTCGGAGTCACGTTGTACTGGCCCACGACGCCTGCCGAGGCCGCGAAGGTAGTTGCGTCGGGGTAAAGGCCGAGAGCCTTTGTCCCAAACCCGCCGGTATCGCCGGAGAAGTCGTTGCGCGCCACGCCGCCAAGCACCCGCCCGGAGACGGAATACTTCGGCAGCAGATAAAACCGGTAGGTCGGTCCCGCCATCACGTTGTATTCGCTGATCGACGGCCGGGTCAGGTTGTACTGGTTAAGTCCGACGTAAGCGGTACCATAATAGCCGCGCGCATCCACCGTCACGCCAAACCGCTCGCTCAAAAAGCGCGTTGCCCCCGTGTCCCAGCCGTAGAAAGTCAGCCGCTGCCTCGACGGGCCCGGCGTAAAGCGCAGGTAGCCCATATCGGTGAAGGCTTCGTAGAGGTGGTCGTATGCGTCGTGGATCGCCGTGGCCCGGCGCTGTTCCCGGCGCATCCGGATGCGCGCCTGCACGCTGATCTGCTGCGGCGTCTGCGCGGCAGGTTGCTGGTTCTGGTCGGTTGCTGGTGCGGAACTGCTCGAGCTTTGAGCCAGAACGGCGGGCATTGCCGGCAACGCGAGAGCCAGCAGCAGGGCTAGACGGCGAAAAGAGTACATCGTTATTGGTTTTCTCCCAGGGAGTACAGAGAGCACACCACCGCTCGATGCGGTGCTCCCCCCTATTAGGTATTAAAACACCTTGGGGCGAGTGTTGTGGGCGATCCCGCTCTCTTTGGACGCACAGTCCCTGGAATCGACGCCCGATTCACTCAAACAATCGCCTTCAGGTCCGCCTGCAACTGCGCCATATCGAATCCTCCGGGAGACCCCTTGGCCGATATCCAGACAGGGCTGAGCAGCGTGTGCGCCTCGTCCACATACTTCTTCCAGAAGGCCACGGTCATGGTCTTCAGTTCACCCCAGGTGATGCAGGTAAATCCCTTCTGGTCATAAGCGGCAACGAAGACGCAGTGTCCTCCCCAACTGCCCGGCTTGGCATTGGCGCCGCCTTTCGGCACCACGTCCCACACGTCCTGGTTCTGTGCGGTCACGGGAAGGCTGAGGCCGATATAGACGCCGCCGAACAGCGCGATCGACTGCCGGATTTCGGTGAGGTTGGAGACTCGAGGGTCGGCAAATGCGGTCAGGGCATTGCCCGCAAAACCGTTCTTCTGCCAATCGTTCAGAACATCGAGTTCCACGCCGCCATGGTCGGTGGATGGGTTGCCGGGGACGTAGCCGTCCCACTGCTCGTAATAGCTCTCTACGGTTGCGTCAGGGACAGTGTCGATGGCTCCGGTGTTGGCGCTGAAGACCTGGACGGCGTGGGCAGCCCCAGCGATGGTGCAGTCGCCCAGGGTGTCGTTCAACATCATGCCCCATGACGTGATGCCCTTGGTCCAGTCAACCGCGGGCGGGGGAGGCGGAAGGCTAGGCTTGAGGTAGTCGCCCAGTGCCAGGGTTCGAGTGTCGGTCTTGATGGCCTTGCGGCCGAGCTTCATTTTGGAGTGATCTGCCATGAGGAGTTCCTTTCCTGGACGCGAAAGCGCGGCCTGTGAGAGCAGTCGGGGTCAATTCAGCCTAGTATGGGCTAACATTTTCAAATTCGACCCGGATTGTTGTCCAGTGAATTTGTCTAACTAATAGTGAATGGCCCTTTCCGTCCGTTTCATCGGAATGGATCCGCGGCAATGATCTAGGATTAAATACATTGGAGAAAATGAGCGGATGGGTCGTTTTTTGTTGGGGATTTTGTTTGGGTTGGTATTGGCGCCTGCGGTCGTAATGCTGTGGCTCCGCGTCGGGAAGCTTCCTGTCGCGGTGTCAGATCCCCCTTTTTTCCACGAGGCGGACATGACCAGCGTGCCATTGAACGCGCGCATTGCCCGCGAGGCGCCCAATGCGGCGCCCATTCCCGCCAGTGAATCGAATCTGGCCGCCGGGGCACAAATTTATCGCGAACAGTGCGCGACCTGCCACGGTCTGCACGGCAAGCCAGTTCCATTTGCCTCTCACATGTTTCCCCTGGCGCCTGGACTTTGGGATGCGCATGGGAGCGAGGGCGTGGTGGGTGTGAGCGACGACCCGGTTGGGGAGACCTACTGGAAAGTCTCCAACGGGATCCGGTTGACCGGAATGCCGGCTTTTGCCGGCATTCTGACTTCGAATCAGATGTGGCAGGTGAGCCTGCTGCTGGCCAACGCAGACAAACCCCTGCCGCCCGCGGCGGTGGATCTGGTTCGCGGGCCGAAACCTGCGGCTGCGCCTCCGGCCAAGGGTTCGACCCCCGACCCGGCTCCGGAACCGGCTTCGGCCCAATAGGGAAGTGAAACCATGAAATTCCTCGACATGCTGCGCAAGGGATTTGGCTACGTGTTGATGAGCATGGGCGTTTCGAGCCCGGGCATCAAGCCAAAGACCGGGAAAAAGCCGGCCCCGAAATCGAATACGGGCCAGTGAGGCGCTGCCGGGCGCCTGAAGTTGAAGCCCGAACCCTGCTGTCCGAATCCAGAACCTGGAAGCTACAATGGATTTGGAAGGCCGGCCCACTCAACCGATGGCGGACGACGAGAAGAACAATCCCCGAAAACCCGGCCAGTCGGAGCCGGCCCGCAAGCCTGACGAAGACCCGGTCGGTAAGGTCTACGACTCGAGGCTGGCGCGCAGGCTGGCGCGCTATGTTTTGCCTTATTGGTTCCAGGCCACGATTGCGGCCATCTCCGTCTCCATCAAATCGGTAGGCGATGTAGCCGGACCCTTTCTTGTGATGGTCGGTATCGACCATTTTTTCCCGCGCGGTCCGGAAGCCAACTCAACTTCATCAGGCCTGGGGCACGGATTCAGCTCGGCCAGATGGCTGACGAGCCACCTGGCCACCGATCCGTCCAGGGGAATTACCCAGTTGGCCGGCATCTACCTGGCGCTGATTCTCTCCTCCTACCTGTTTCAATTTCTTCAGACCTACCTGATGCAGTGGACGGGGCAGAAGATCATGTTCGACCTGCGCCGCGACATCTTCCGCCACATGCAGCGGATGCATGTGGGATTCTTTGACACGCACGCGGTGGGAAGGCTGGTGACGCGGCTGACTTCAGACGTGGACGCGGTCAACGAGATGTTCACCGACGGCGTTCTGGCCATCGTGAACGACTTTTTCACGCTGACGTTTATGGCCGTGGTGATGCTGAGCATCAAGTGGTGGCTGGCGCTGCTGGCGTTTTCGGTGCTGCCGCTGATTCTGATTGTGACCCGCATCTTCCGCGATCATGTGCGCGAGAGCTACCGCCGGGTGCGTGCAGCCATCGCGCGCATCAACAGCTTTACCCAGGAGCACGTCTCGGGGATGAGCGTGGTGCAGCTGTTCAACCGCGAAGAGCGCGCGTACAGGGACTTTCGCGCGGTGAACGAGCAGCACATGATCGCATTCAAAGACACGATTCTGGCTTACGCGCTCTACTATCCGGCGGTGGAGATTCTTTCATCGGTGGCGATTGCGATGGTGGTGTGGCGGGGAGGGTTCAGCGCGCTGTCAGGCCTGCGCAGCGCGGTGACAGTGGGCATCCTGGCTGCGTTTATTCAATATTCACAGCGATTCTGGCGGCCCATTCAGGACTTGAGCGACAAGTACAACATCCTGCAGGCGGCGATGGCGGCCTGCGAACGGATTTTCAAGTTACTCGACACCGCGCCGGAGATTGTGAATCCGGCCAATCCGGTGGCGGGCGACGGATCGAACCGCATCGAGTTCAGGCACGTGTGGTTTACCTATCAGAAGCTGACCCCGGAACAGCAGGCGGCGATTGAGGCCGCGGTGGAAGCAGCAACGATCGACGGCTCTGTTCCAAAACTGGGGAGTGCGGAGCACGGAATCGAATGGATCCTGAAGGATGTGTCGTTCACCGTCGAGCCGGGGCAGACGGTGGCGATTGTGGGCCACACGGGCGCGGGAAAGACCACGCTGACCAGCCTGATGATGCGCTTCTACGACGTGACCGCAGGGCAAATTTTACTGGACGGCGTGGACCTTCGCCAACAGGATCTACTCGCGCTGAGGCAGCATTTCGCGGTGGTGCTGCAGGATCCGTTCCTCTTTACGGGAACGCTGCGCGAAAACATCCGCATGGGCAACGAAGAGATCGGCGAGGCCACTCTGCGCCAGGCGGCGAACGACGTAAACGTGCTGGATTTTATCGAGAGCCTGCCACGGGGGTTTGACGAGCCGGTGCGGGAGCGCGGCAATTCGCTTTCGACGGGTCAGAAGCAGCTAATCAATTTTGCGCGGGCGCTGGCCTACAATCCGCGCATCCTTATTCTGGATGAAGCGACATCGAGCGTGGATACCGACACGGAGCTGCGCATTCGCGGAGCGCTGGATCGGATGGTCGAGGGAAGGACGAGCGTGCTGATTGCGCATCGGCTCTCGACGGTGCAGCGCGCGGAGACGATCCTGGTCATGCACAAGGGACAGTTGCGCGAGATGGGCTCGCACCAGGAGCTGCTTGCCAAGCGCGGTCTCTATTGGAAGCTCTACCAGTTGCAGTACAAGGACCAGGAACTTGGGGCGGAGGCCAACCCACGCGGCGAGGCGAGAGTGGCGCCGGCCGTGGGATGAATGTTGCGGGCAGAGGTCAGGAATTGGTGCAGGAATGAAGGAAAGCACAACCAGAAAAGTTGAGTTGTTCGACACCAGCCTTCGGGACGGCATGCAACAGCCGGGGCTTGAAATCTCGGTGCCGAACGCGGTGATGCTGCTGGAGCGGATGGGCGCGTTTGGCGTGAGGTACGCAGAGATCGGGTTTGCGGGCGCCAACCAGTTTGTGGGCGATTTGACGCGCGCGCTGGGGGCCGTCGATACCGGTGCGATGAAGCTTGCGCTTTTCGGAAGGACGCGAGGGCGCGGAACAAAAGTGGAAGAATGGCCCGATGTGCGATTCATTCTGAATCATAAGCAGAGGGTGCCGGTCGCGGTGGTGGTGGCAAAATCACGGCTGCTCGATGTGGAGCTTTCGCTGGAGACAACTCCCGAAGAGAACCTGCTGATGGCGCGGGAGACGGTTGAATGCCTGCAGGATCACGGACTCGAAGTGATCGTCGACCTGGAACACGCGATGGACGCCAATTGCGGGCGGCGGGAAAATGGGCATGCCTGCGACGAGGAATTCAGCCGGCGAAGCCTCGAATATTTCCGGCAACTGACGGAGCAATGCGTGCGGCAGGGAGTGAGCCGGATTGTCGTTTGCGACACGACGGGAGGAGCGAGCCCTGAGGAAGTTTCAGAGGTGATTGCAGGCCTGGTGCGCGAGTTTCCCGGGGCGAAATTCGGATTTCATGGGCACACCGACCGGGGACTGGGGATTGCCAATACACGGGCGGCGATTCTGGCCGGTGCTGTGCACGTGCAGGGGACGCTGCTCGGAACCGGCGAGCGCTGCGGCAACGTGAACCTGACGACGGTCATCGGGGCCATGCAATTGCGGGGTGAGGCGGAGTTTGTGGCGCCGGAGTCGTTGAGCGGGCTGACCAGCTTGTCGCACTCCGCATACGGAGCGTTTGGCCTGGAGCCGCCGCACGGCGCGCCCATTGTGGGGCCGGGGGCGTTTGGCACCTGGGCGGGGATGCATGGCAGCAGCGAGCGCAAGAATCCGGGCGCGTACCTCTGGTGCGAGCCGGCGCGAGTGGGAGCGACGCCGACCATCGGGGTGAATGGGCAATCGGGCAGGGCGAACGTGATTCTGCTTTCGCAGGCGCTGGGCGTGGGGCTCAACTCCGCCCAGGCGCAGGCGCTGATCGACGCGAACCAGGCGATGATCGAGGGCGGCGGCTACACCGCCAGCGAAGTTTCATTCCGGCTGGCCTGCATGAAGGTTCTGGGCACGCTGCGTGACTGGTTTACAGTGAAGAGCTGGCGGGTCTTCGACGAATCGGACGAGATCGGGAGCCGGTTTGTACAGGCCTTCATGACCCTGACGGTGGGCGTATCGACCGTGGCGACCACGCGCGCCGAGGGCGCGGGGCCGGTGGATGCGTTGACCAAGGCGATGCGCAAGGAACTCGATAAGTGGTACCCGGCGCTGGCGGAAATGAGATTGGGAACGTTCACGGTAGCGGCGCTGGACGTGTCGGCGCACGACTCGGCGGCGCATGTGCGGGTGACGGTGAGCTTCCACGCCGACGGGCATGAGCCGTGGATCACGGCGGGGGTGAGCAGCGATTTGAACCAGGCCGCGTTGATGGCTATTGTGGATGGGTTTCATTATTGGCTGTTGCGAAGAGCAGGAAGCGCAGCCGCGAGCGTTTCCTCAACGCAGGTTTCGGCTGGGGTGGCGTAAAGCGACGGGATAATCGAATATGCCTAAGATCCCGTTGGGTCGCTCTCGGGTTGTCGCTGGTTAAGCACCGAGGGCGCCTGCCCGCCGGTCACTAGTTCGGAAACGATGCGCCTCTCGATCTCCTGGTGAAAAGGGCGATCGAGACCAATCGATTGACGGCATGTCCAACCGCCTGGCGGAGCCTGCCGATACTCGCAACCAAGCCCAGGAGCGATAGGGCGAGCACGTAATAGAAAATCTCCTTGTCGTAGCTTCTAGCCATGTCAAATCCATTGAACCATTTCACAAAAAAGATTGCGGCCAATGGCGTAATAAAAAGCGCCAAGACGACTCCCCCGCGGAGCGAATCAAGATTCACGAACCCGATCTCTTCATATTCATCGAAGCGATAAACACGGCCCGGTGGTTCCTTAACCTGTTCGGGAAAAGCCTTTCGCAAACCGTGTTGAACGTGCGTGCCGAAAATGGACGCGGGCCGGGGAATTCGGCCGGTGAAGAACTCCCGCATCGCTTCGAAATCGAATGGAATTGCGGATAAGTAGTCACACCGGAAAGCTGCTGTGCCATTTCTGGCTATGGTCAACGGGTTATCGAAGACCTTGTTGATCATGAAGCCTTTCAACTTTCCCGCCAAACCGTTCTCCGAAAGAATATCAACGAGTCTTTGCGTGGCTTGATAAGAGGTTGTGTCGGTTTCAACGATGAGCAGAATCTCGTCAACGCACTCACAGACGGCCAGAGATTCTTCGTCGAGACCGCCCCGGCAGTCGAAGATCACAAAAGTAGCTTCCTGTTTCAGCTGGGCGATGACGCCCTTAATTCCCTCAAGCCGCTCAATGTTGCCGAGCCGCTTGGGAAATCTTCTGAAGTCACCCGCTCCCAGGAACCGTGCATTCTTGAGCCCGCGGATAGGCCTCACAATATCGAGGAGCCGGCTGGAAGATCGGTCCTTTCGCATCAGAAAGAAGTCTGTCAGTCCAGCCGAAGTGTTGTCCACCAGTTCCAGACCGAAATAGAAAGTCAAGCCCGCAGTACCGGTATCGGCGTCCACCAGGATGATCGATTCCCCTGCCGCATCCAGGATTTGCGTCATGACGGCGGCGATAATCGTCTTGCCACTGCCGCCTTTGCCGCTCACAATCGCGATAGTGTGCCTCAGCGAATCCTCGGGGGTAATCATGGTTCAATGTCCTTGTCCAGCGTCTTCGGGTCGATTCCAGTTTGCCGTTCCGTTAATTCGTCGACGATTTTATCGTGACGCTTGAGCCGTTGTTCCTGGGCTTCGCTGGGACGATTTTTGGTCATAAGAAAAATGGCAAACGAAAGAGCAACCGATCCCAGTGAAGTCACAAAGCCCAATGCGTAAAACTGGCCCGGCTCGATGCCGAACTGCTGCTTGACCCAAAGCTCGACATGAGCCCCGACAAGGGCGCCTATCCCTAGCATCAGGATGAGGTAGCATGCAAACCCCAAAATCACCTCTGCGCCTGTTGACTGGATGGTTAGGACACCCTTCACCGGGATTCTGAAAAGTTGCCCGGAACCGGCCTGAAGCTTCATTCGCTGATTGAGAAGCTTTCCTGTGACGATCACCGCAATCGGCAGCAGGATCACCCATGAAAAAATGAACTTTACAGCGGTAGTCAGGCTCTCCTGGCCGTCGGCAAGAGCGCGGAGACTGCTTCCTCCTACTTTCGGGCCATGAAGGGGCATAGTTCAAACCGTAGGAACAAAGCTGGAACTCTGGAAACCTGCGGGGAAAGGCTGTAACCACTAGCCTCTTGCAGGGCCACGCATCAATATACCTTTTTTTTGCTTTTCGGGTTTTGATTTTTTCGCCGAGCCACTTGATCCCACGGAGAGAACAGACAGTCGCAACCAATCCATTGAAACTGAGTAGCGCGTAAATTCGGAGAGCTCGGGGCTGGGAGCCCCGCGCTCTCTGAGGAACCATGTGGGATTCGCCGGATTAAGACTTGGCTAATACCGAGCCCGACAGGCGCTCCCGGAGGATATCGTGGCCGTGGGAAAGGAACTCGTCCAACGGCAGTTTGCCCGAGTCCACTTCGGCGAGGATTGCTTTTTGCGCGGCGTATTCCTTGTTGACGACGCCCGCCTTCGATTGCAACATGCGCCAGGCCTTGCGGCGCTCGACGCAGAACATCACTAACTGGCGGCTGAGGGCGCGGTACTCGACTTTGCCGTTCTCCTCCCAGGTGATGTAGACGCCGAAGTCGGGGATGAAGGCGCGGTGGGCAGGGTTGAGGTAGTAGCGATAGACCACGTCCTGCTGCTGGATGCGGACCAGCATGTTGTCGAGGTGAATGAGATTGGCGGCCTGCTCGGGCTTGAGCTTCTTGAGGTGATTGCGGAAGCGAGCCTCGGTGGTGCACCAATGGGCTACGGTGTAGCGCTGGATTTCGCCCGTGGTCTTGGACTTGGTCTCGTACCAGTCCAAATCAATGGACGGGTTGCCCTTGATGTCGAGGGCCTCCTGGTAGGTCTCGCCGAGCCGCGGGTTGAAGACGAACTCAGGTGCGCCGCGGGAGTCGCGTACGCGCTGCGCCTGGTGAAGGGCCATGTCGTCGGGGACGCCGTGCTCGGGCTGGCAGGTGGTGAAGGCCTGCAGGAACATGGTTCCGCGATACTCAAGGCCGTCGAGGATGGAGCGGTAGAGTTTAGGCGCGTTGGCCATGGAGACCTGGGCGACGAAGGGCGAGCCGTGGCCGGCAAGGAAGGTCTCGGCGACCGTCTTCTTCTCAGTGTTCTTGCCCTGGGTGGCGGAGCCGAAGGTGTTCATGTCGCCGCCGCCGAGCATGGGAGTCGAGTCGCTGTTCTGCCCGCCGGTGTTGGAATAGACCTGGGTGTCAAGCATGAGCACCTTGACGTTGGGACGGTTCTGCAAAATGACTTTCGACGTGTTTTGGTAGCCGATGTCGCCTATGCCGCCGTCGCCGCCGACCACCCAGACCTTGGGCAGCTCGACGATCTCCTTGTCGGTCATCAGCGCGTCGGTGAAGTGGGTGTAGTGGTAATACTCCTCGTCGGTGATGACCTTCGTATCGCGGGTGAGAAGCGCGTCGGCAAGGCGCTCGGGAAGAACGGACCGGCGGGCGTGGTCGACGATGAAGCTCTCGCCCATGAGCCAGCCGACGGTGACGCCGTCCTGGAAGAGCGAGTTCATCCACGGATACGGATGAGGATTGTTGGGTGCGGTCGAGCCGTAGACCGTGTTGCAGCCAGTGTGGGCGGCCATGGCCATGACGCTCATGCCGTTGGCGAGGCGGCCGTCGACGGGCTGCAGGTTCTTGTGATTGAAGGCCTCGGTAAGCAGGACGGCGGCGATGGCTTCGACCAGTTGCGCGTCGGTGATGGAGCCGTTCTCGGCCTCGTAAGCGGCAATGCGGGCGCGGGTGTCGGCCGTGTCTTCGCCGCCCAGGCCCATGATGAGGTGGGCGATGGCCTGGCGCAGGAGTTCGTACTCGGCCGGGTTGCTCTCCTTGAGCGCGCCCAGGCGGAGCGCGCCTTCCTTCTCAAGCTGGCCGGCTTTGGCGACGAAGCGGTCGCTCTTGGCGTGATAGACGGGGCGCATGTAGGCTTCAGTGACGGCGGCGATGGAGCGCAGGACACTCTTTTCTCCGCAGCCGGCGCAGGCGCCGTCGCCGGCCACCAGGGCGTCGTAATTGGTGCGCACCATGAGCATGTTGCGCAGGGTGGCGGTCTTCGAGTCGGCTGGGTTGGCGGCGCTGAAGAGGCCGAGATACTTTTGCGCGGTGTCGGGAAGCAGGTCGAGGAAGCCGGTGCCGGTTTCGTGCTCGGCGTTCACTTCTTCAGTCTCGGCGACCATCTTGAGCGCGTTGTGATCGCCGCAGGCGGTGACGCAGGCGGCGCAGCCTTTGCAGAGATCGCTGACGAATATGGAGAAGATGCCGCCGGAGCCGGGGCTCTTGCGCTCGGGCGAAGAGAAGATGGCGTTGACCTTCTGGTAGGCCATGGGGACCTTCTCGATGATGGAGAGGAACTGAACCTTGGCCTCGGCGGAGAAGCCGTCAACAGACTCGGTGACCTGGCGCAGGATGGTGGGCAACGGAGTGCCGGTCTTCATTTCGGCGACCATGCGCTGGCGGGTCTGCTTCTCGATCTCAGGAAGCGCGCGGAGGAACTTCGTGCGGTCCTCGGCGTTGGCCACGTAGTAGTTCACCGCGGTTGTGAGCAGGGTGCCGAGATCCTGCGAGCAGTTGGGCAGCGCGGTGTCCGGGCAGACCGAGATGCACTCCATGCATTGGGTGCAGTTCTCGGGAATGTAGAGCGGGGTTTCGCGGCGGGCGACGTACTTTGAAGCCGTGTCGCCGGTGGCGGCGGCGATAACGCCCATGGCCGACAGCGGCGTGGCGGGCTGGTCGTAGCCGAAGTTAGAGCGGAACTCGGCGTCGAAGGCGGCGATAGTGGTGATGGGCGTGCGCGGGCCCTGCGCGGCGGGGTGGGGTGTGGAACGGCAGCCGGTGCCGCACGATCCGCCGGCGGTGGCGAGTTCAAGAATGGGGAGGAGCGCTTCGCCGCGGAGGCTGGAGCGGTCGGCCGCGGCGAGCTCGCCGATGGCGATCTCCTTCACCTGGCTGAAGCCCTGCATCATCACTTCCATGTTGGACTGGACGACGGCTTCGCCGAGCTTGCCGAATTTCTTCACGTATTGCTTGTAGACGACGTCGCGGTACTGGTCCTGCGTGATGCCGAATTCCTGGAGCAGGGAGCTGACGGCGAAGAAGGCGCCAAGAAAGGCATTGCCCTGCATGCGGAGCTGGAGATCGCCGCGGTCGGTGGCTTTTTTGGCAATTTCGAAACCGGGCAGCGTGAATACGCGAATGTTTTTGTCAATAATCTGTTTGCGGGCCCACTTGGGAAGATTCTCCCAGGCGCGCTCGCCTTCCTCGTCCGACTCCCAGACCAGGCTGCCGCCCTCCTGAATGCCGTCGAGGGGGTTGGTGTGGGTGAAGGCCTTGGGGTCGCAGCAGAGGACGACGGTGACGTGGCGCAGATCGCAGTTGACGCGGATGCGGTCTTTGGCGGCGACCATGAAGTAGCTGGTGGGCGCGCCCTTCTTTTCAGAGCCGTACTTGGGATTGGCGCTGACGTGGATGATTTCCTTGGGATTGCCGAGGTCGTCTTTGAGGCCGTCGCGCTCGTAGAGCAGATCGTTAAGGTCGCCGAGGATAGCGCCGAGGTTTTTGCCGGTGGTGATGGCGCCCCAGCCGCCGATGGAGTGGAAGCGGACGGCGACTGCTCCCTCGGGAAGGAGCGAGGGGGCGTCGTCGGCGACTACCGAGTAGGGGTGGTCGATGCCGAGGACGATGAAGGAGATTCCGTCGGCAGCGGTCTTGCCGTCTTTACGGGCGCGGCCTTCGGCAGCGAATTCGTACGCGCCAATGATGTGCTCGGGGCGGAAGTCGCGCGAGCCGAGACCGTAGGTGCCGCCGAAAAGCTTAGGGATGTCGGCGATGTCGAGCGCCGGAAGACCGGCTGAGGCGGGACGGTTCTCAGTGTGGATGGCCTTGGAGATGGCGGTGCGAATATCGCGGCCGAGGGGGTTGTCGCCGGCCAGGGCTTCGTCGGTGCGCTCCAGGATGATGACGTTCTTCTTGCCCTTGAGGGCGGCCACGACAGCGGCCTCGGGGAAGGGACGAATGACGTTGATGTGGATGGAGCCGACGGATGCGTTGCGGGTCTGGCGGAGGTAGTCGACCGCGGCTTCAATATTTTCAGCGGCCGAGCCGAGTGAGACGAAGACGGTTTCGGCATCCTGGGTCTTGTACTCGGTGATGAGGCCGTAGTTGCGGCCAGTGAGCTCGCCGAAGTCCTTGTAGGCCGCCTCGAGGAACTCGAGAATGGGCTCGACAAAGTTGTTGCGGCGAGCCACTACGCCGTTCATGTAGTGTTCCTGGTTCTGAACCGGCCCGAGGAGCACAGGGTTGGTGAGGTCCATCATCTTGGGAACGCGGCGGCGCGTGGGTCCGAAGAGGGTGCGCTGCGCCTCGGTGGGGCAATCGATAATGTCGTCAGGGGCGCCGAGATATTCGCGGATCAGCTCAGACTCGTGCTTATAGAAAGTGCGCTCGAGATGGGTGGTGAGAAAGCCGTCCATGATGTTCATGCCGGGCGTAAGCGACAGCTCGGTGACGCGGCGCAGGATGAGAGCCTGGTCGGCGGCCTGCTGCGCGTCTTTGCCGAAGAGCATGATCCAGCCGGTGTCCAGCGCGCCGTAGATATCGTCGTGGCCGCAATGGACGTTGAGGGCGTGCTTGGTGAGGGCGCGCGCGCCAACTTCGAGGACCATGGTGGAACCTTTGCCGGGAGCGTGATAGTACTGCTCGACGCCGTAGACGACGCCCTGGCCGGAGGTGAAATTGACCACGCGCTTGCCGCACACCGAGTGGGCGATGGCGCCTCCCTGAGCGGCATGTTCGCCTTCGGTCTCGATGGCGATGGTGTTGCCGCCGAAGACGTTCAGGTGACCCTCGGCATAGGCTTGCTGGAACAGTTCGCCGCCTTCGGTGGAAGGCGTGATGGGATAAAAGACGCCGGCATCGGCAATGCGCGTTTCGGTGTGGTAGGAGACGAGCTGATTGCCGTTCGCTGTGATACGGATGCCTGGAAAACGAGCTGAAGCTGTCATTGAATCCCTCTCGGTGAGCCGTGTTCTGCTTTCATTGCCTTGCGCAGCTGGTGTGAAAAGTGCGCTGACACACTACCGTCAGCAATTTGCGCGTGCGCCCTGCCTGATTCGTTGGTTTCAGGCTGCATCTTGTTGCAGCCGTGGCCGTTAAGCATTCGAAATCTAATCGTGTAATGCGATTCTCTCAGCCGGTTTTAGTCACCGGGGTTCCAAAGGGGAAGTACCTCCCGCTGATTTGGCCTGTATACAAGTATGCACCTTGCGCGGGGAGACGCTGTACCGCAAAGTGGGATAGTTTCTCGCCTTTCGAGTTCGAGAGGACCCCGCAAGCCAGCGGCGTCAGCTGACAGGCAGGTCGAAGGCGATCATCCGCTTCAAAAAGGCCGTTCATTGCGGACCGAAACCCAAAGCACCCCGAAGGGTATCCGACGGCATCGTAAACACCGTACAGGTGCGCTTCAACGACTCTACGCCGTTCCGGCTTGAGGCCTCGGAATTCCTCTTCATTTGGACTATGGTCTTCCGGCGATGGGGTACGAATGGAAGGTCCGGGATTGGCAACTGAACAGATAACTAGACCTGCGAATCGGCTCAAGGCTCGAAAACCCGAACACTACGACCGCCGCGGATGGCTTGGTGCGGGGCCAATCGTCCTGTGTATCGTTTCAGTGGTTGCGGCGACGCTGATGATTGTCCGCACCTACTCCGTGTTCGATCAGACCTATGACGAAGCGGCGCACATCGCCTGCGGCATGGAGTGGCTGGATCATGGCACGTATACCTACGAACAGCTCCATCCGCCGCTGGCAAGAGTGGCCGCCGCGCTGCTGCCGTATCTCGCGGGCGTGCGGGATCGAAATGTCCCTGAGATCAACGCCGACGGCAGCGCCATTCTTGACTGGAATCACCAGTATGAACGCAACCTGACGCTGGCACGGCTGGGCATGCTGCCGTTTTTCTGGTTAAGCTGCCTGCTGCTCTGGCGATTCATGGCAACGCAGTTCAGCCAGTGGCATGCCGCACTCACCGTGATTTTTTTTGCCTTTTGCCCGGTGGTGCTGGCGCACTCAAGCCTCGCCACCACGGACGCTCCCTTGATGTCCACGTTTCTTTGGGCCGTGATGGCCCTCTGGAGTTGGCTTCGTCAGCCCTCATGGACCCATGCCGCAATGGCGGGCGTCGCAGTGGGTCTTGCGCTCCTTTCCAAATTCACAGCCATACCGTATCTTGCGCTGACCGGTGGCGCGCTTCTGCTCTTCGTCTGGGCGCGTGGCCGGAAGTTCCCCTTACGCTGGCGGGAAATTGGCGTGGCCGCCGTTTTGGTTGCGCTTACCATCTGGGCCGGGTACCGGTTCCAGCACGGTTCCATTCTGGCCACGTCCAACCCCCTGTTTGCCGCCGAAGAGCGCGGGTCACTTTCCGGTGACATCTACAACGCCGTCACGAAATTGAACTGGGTTCCGGCCAATGAGTTCTTCCACGGAATGCGGGCGGCTTATCTGCAAGGCAACGAGGGGCGCTTGTCCTATCTGTTGGGGCACGTCTACAAGGGGGGTCGCAGAGCGTTCTTTCCGGTCGCTTTTCTGGTCAAGACGCCCATTCCGCTGCTGTTGTTGTTCGCGGCCGGCCTGGTGTGGATTGCGTATACGCGAGCGTGGAAGCGCAATCCAGCCACAATTGTGCCGCTGGCCGGATTTGCGGGCCCCATGTCGTTTGCCCTGACGGCACATATGAATCTTGGCCTTCGTCATGTGATTCCCATCTATCCTTTTGCGGCAATCCTTGGAGCCATCGGCGCTGTCGAATTGTGGCGAGTGCCGGCTCAATCCACTCTTCGCACCGCGGCCCGCTGCGCCCTCGTCCTCCTCCTGGCCTGGAACATCGAGACGTGCGTCGCAGCTGTCCCGGACTTTCTGGCCTATTTCAATGAGGCAGCCCGGCCCCGCGCCAGTTTTTACCTCGTCGACAGCGATCTCGATTGGGGACAGGATGTGAAACGCCTCAGCAATAAGCTGAACGAACTTCATGTTCAACAAGTCTCCCTTGATCTGATGACGACAAGGAATCTGGATGAGGCCCATCTTCCGCCCTTCCGCAGACTTACCCCAGGCGACAGGCCAACCGGCTGGGTGGCAATCGGCGAATACAGGTTGAAGACCAGGGGAGGTTACGATTGGCTGGACCCATACCCGTACACGCTGGTGGGACGGTCGATTCGGCTTTACTACATCCCCGCTCCGCCACATGCTGGGGCTCAGTTGCAACCGCCGGGGACGCGATAACGGCGCCTGGCCGGCCGCCGTGAAGGTCGGGTTTTGATAGGGCACGGCTTCAGCCGTGCCGCAAATGGCTGATAATAAAAGACGGGCTCCAGTCCCAGAGGGAAGATTTTCGGCCATCCCGACTTTCATCTCGGGTGCCTGGCCGCCTTCCGCTATAATTCGGGCGATTCGCGCACACCCTTTTTGAAAGATGTCGAACCGAGGATGTTGCGTCGCGACGCGTCTCCGCGGCGGAGTGCGTTCAATCGCTTGAGAAGCCGAACAAAACACCGGCGGGAGTTGCCATCATGGGTTCTCTTCGTGTCGCCCTGAAATGCACGGGCCTGCATTGCCTGCTGCTCTTGCCGGCGGCTCCAAGTCACCTTACAGCGCAGAATGCGTATCCGGAGCTGAGCCAGGCACGGATTGCGGCCGTTGCCGGGATGCTTCCAGACAAGCCGGCCGGTTTCGGCGCGCCCTGCGCGGATCGCGCTGTCTGGCAGCCGGTCGCCGCTTACTTTGCCCAGAGCATCAAGGTCTCGCAAGGCTTGATCGCGGCGCCGCTTCCACCCTGGGACGATCAGGCGTATCTGCGCTTCTCGAGGGACGGCGACCGCAAAGAGGGCGAGGCCATGCTGAGCCGCCATACCGGGCAGCTTATGCCGCTGGTGCTGGCCGAGTGCAGCGAGTGGAAAGGTCGATTTCTGGCGCGCATTGCCGAGCAGCTCGACGCCATTTCCACGGAAAAGTCCTGGACCCTGGCGGCGCACGATCCGCAACTGGTAAATTTCAACCAGAGCCGGTTCTATGTCGATTTGAACGCAGCTATCCTGGGTCACTCAGTGGCCGAAGCGCTCTACTTGCTGGGCGGCAAAGTGCCCCCCGACACCCGCGCCCGCGCCATGGCGGCGCTTGAGGCGCATGTCTTTGGGCCCATGCGCCGGGTGTACGCCGGCAGAGAGCGAACCCTTATTGACTGGCTGACGGAAAAGCACAACTGGAACTCGGTATGCCTCAACGGAGTCACGGACGCGGCACTGACGATTCTTCCCGGCAAAAGCGACCGCGCCCTGTTTGCGGCCGCGGCCGAGCACTGGATTCCAAACTACCTGGACAGCTTCTCCGATTCCGGCTACGACAGCGAGGGCATCGGCTACTGGGACTACGGATTCGGTAGCTATTGGGAGTTGCGCGAACAGCTGTGGTACTCAACCAGCGGCAAGATCGACCTGTTCGACAACCCGAAAGCTCGCAAGGCAGCGCTATTCGGATTCGAGTTTGCCATGCTGCCCGGTGTGTACGCCGACTTCGGCGATGCGCATTTCGGCTACAAGCCCGACCAGGCCTTTCTGGCGTGGATCGACCGGACCTTCTCGCTTGGCTTCTACCCCGATGACATGGCGATGGTGCGCGGCGCGCACTTTGAGGAGTTGGCCGGCGCGGCTCTGGCGGCCTTCCCGCTCAAGTCCGAGCGACACGATCCTGGCGCCACAGGGGCCAGCCTGCTGGGCGTGCGGGCGTGGTATCCCGAGCCCGGCATCCTCGTCGATCGGCCAGGCGCGGGCGGAGAACTTGCCATCACCATCAAGGCCGGAGGCAACGGCAACCACAGTCACAATGACATAGGCTCCTACTCCATCGGCATGAAAGACACGCAGGTGGTGGGCGATCCTGGCGGACCGAGCTTTTACAACGCCGACACATTCAATTCCAAACGCTATACGTACCGCTTGCTGAACTCGTTCGGCCATCCGGTCCCGGAGATCGACGGCCAGTTGCAGTTGGAAGCAACAGGCGTCCATCCCACTGTCATTTCGACCATTTTTACAGATGGGGAAGACTCGATCGCCATGGACATCACGCCGGCTTACGACGATCCGAAGCTGAAGAAATTGACCCGGACTATGAAATATACGCGCGGGGAGGGCGGCTCGGTCGAGATTGTGGATGAGTTTGAGATCGCCGGCCCCACCGAGGTGGTGGAGTCGTTCCCCACCCATGGGACCGCAAAGCAAATCGACCTCCGGACATTCGAATTTGAGTTTCAGGGCGAGAGACTGCGGCTGGCCATCGATGCGCCGGCTGAGATCACGGTGACCCAGGACAGGGTAGAGGATATGGGAAACGCATTCACCAGGGTTGGAGCTGGAGTGAATCTGGAGCAATCGGGGAAGATCGTGATGCGATTCAAGCCGGGGGGAAATTAAGCCAGCCATTCGGCAAGGCGGCGAGAACCCCGGGCCGACGCAAGGATTCCGAGCTGAACCGCGGTCGAAGACTCTGCGCTACCATGAAGATAGAGGATCCGATTTCCCATGTTTGTCGTCATCTGGCAGTTCGAGATTGCCGAAGATCAGGTCAAAGCATTTGAGTCCACCTATGGACCGGGGGGATCATGGGCAGAACTCTTTCGGTCTTCCGGGAGTTACCTGGGAACAGAACTGCTGCGCGACGCTTATATCCCGGGTGGATATGTGACCATCGACCGCTGGGTGAGCGAAGGGGATTTTCGGGCGTTCAGAAAAGACCACGACGATGAATACGAGATCCTGGACCGGGCCTGCGACGCGCTGACCAACCGGGAGACTCGGATCGGGGCGTTCACGGTCTGACCGCAGACAGGAGAGTCTATTCAAGGATCAAAAGGTTGCGGGCGAAGTCCGCACCGGCCATGTACTTGATGCCCTTGTCGAAGGTTACCAGCACGCCGTTCTCCTTGATTGCGAGCCCCAGCAAATACGCATCCGTCACTTGCCGATGGCCGGAGATGCGGGCCGCAAACTGGGCGGTCAGCGCGACCCAGCTCTCATCAATCTTCCAATACCAGTAACCGGGATATTCTTTCAACGATTGAAGGATCGCAAGGGCTTGTTCGAGAGTGCGAAAGCTGGAACGAAACACAGGGTTCGTCGTCACGCGAAGAAATCCCGATTCAGTGAGCGGGCAAATTCCCCAACTGTCTTTGCCGCCGGAGTCGAACCACTTCTGCGCTCGAAAGTAGTGGGGGTGCTCTGAGTCCGTGAGTGCGATCAGGACGTTCAGATCAAGCAAATTTTTCCGGGGCAAACTCTTCCTCCTCCAACTGCTGTACCAATTCGGCAGTTATTGTTCTCCCCGAGGGTGGGAACATGGGAAGGCCATTCGGCGAATACTGTATCTCTGGCTGCGGCGGAAGTGGAGCGGCCTGGGCCTTCTGGATTAGCTCGTCGATCGCAGCGCTCAGGGTAAGTCCACGCACACGAGCATAATACGAGGCAAATTCGTGGGACTTATCGGCGATCGTGATGGTGGTTCTCATGGAACTAATATGCATCAGCATCGTTGTTTGATGCAACTTTATGCATTAAGGCCGCTCATTCATAATATGATGCCAATTGTGTTGCACGATGTTTACAGCCGCATCGATGCTTCGAGGCGGGGACGGGGCCAACATTTCGCAAGCCGTTTTCGGCGGGAGCGATCTGACAGAATTGTGTGCGCGATCACGGATGTCGCGAACTGAATCACAGTTTCTCCATTTATTCGCTATTTTCCTCTGTCATTGATGGTTCAGCCCTGCTACAATCCCTTCGAAATGCCTTCCAGACTTTTACCTTTGACTTGCTCTTATGCTGATGGGCGAGAGGGTCTGGAGCGCCTCACTGGAGGAAACACCGAATGGCTATCGCCGACGAACGCACCAAAGCTGTAGAGCTAGCCCTTGCACAGATCGAGAAGCAGTTTGGAAAGGGGTCGATCGTGCGGCTGGGGTCGCGGGAGGCGCTGCTGCCGATCGCGGTGATCTCCACGGGCTCGATCAGCTTCGACGCCGCGCTGGGGGTGGGCGGAATCCCGCGCGGCCGGGTGACCGAGGTGTTTGGACCGGAATCGTCGGGCAAGACCACGATTACGCTGCAGATTATCGCCGAAGCCCAGCGGGCCGGCGGACTGGCGGCGTTTGTGGATGCGGAACACGCGCTCGATCCAGGCTATGCCAAGAAACTCGGCGTGGATGTGGACAACCTGCTGGTTTCGCAGCCGGATAGCGGCGAGCAGGCGCTCGAGATCACAGAGGCGCTGGTGCGGTCCGGAGCGATCGACGTGCTGGTGGTCGATTCGGTGGCGGCGCTGGTGCCCAAGGCGGAGCTGGACGGCGAGATGGGCGACTCGCATGTGGGATTGCAGGCACGGCTCATGTCCCAGGCACTGAGGAAGCTGACGGGAACGGTCTCGAAGTCGCGGACGGCGCTGATCTTCATCAACCAGATTCGCGAGAAGATCGGGGTGATGTTCGGGAACCCCGAGACGACGACCGGCGGCCGGGCATTGAAGTTTTATTCGTCGGTGCGCGTCGACATAAGGCGCATCGCGGCCATTAAGGAGGGCGACGCGGTCACGGGCAACCGGACCAAGGTAAAGATCGTGAAGAACAAGGTGGCGGCCCCATTCCGCGAGGCCGAGTTCGACATCCTTTATGGCGAAGGGATAAGCCGCGAGGGCGATGTGCTGGACATGGCGGTTGCGCAGAATATCGTTGAGAAGTCGGGCGCATGGTACAGCTACGCGGGTGAGCGGATCGGGCAAGGGCGCGAAAACACGCGTTCATTCCTGAAGGAGAACAAGGACATCTTCACGAAGATGGACGCGGAGCTGAGGAAAAAGCTGAATGTCGGAGTTTCAAAGGCCGAGGTTCCGGAGGTGCCGGCAGCGGGGCCGGCGGAGGCCAAAGAGGCTGTGCGGGGACGCAAGGGGTAGGGATTCTGAGCCTGAAGAGAAGCGGCGGCCTTCGGGTCGCCGCTTCTCTTTTTTGACTTTAACGTCGAGGGAGCCTCCAGCCAGGTAGGCTCGAGTCGCTGGCTGGCTGCCGGCTCTTCAGCTTTACAGCCTCGAAGCGCCATTCCGCCGGGAAAGAAGTTCGTTAGCGGTGCGGACCAGAACTTCAGGAGCTGCTTCGGCGATGGCGTCGAAGCGGATTCCCGATCGCTCCTGGCGAGGGCCAGACAGCGAATTCAAGAGCAGAATGAACGGAGGGTGGTTTAGGCGCTCGGCCGCGTCGGCGATTGTGCGCGCCTCCGGCTCTCCCAGCGTGTGGCAAAGGATAATTAGATCGAAGGCCTGGAGACCAGCGGATTCCGGTACCTGGGCGCTTCTCAAGCATTCTACTTCGGCGCCGGTGTTGCGCAGCACAGCCGCTCGGGTGTCCAGCAGTTGCATGTCTTCGCCGACCAAAAGAATGGCCTGTAGAGGAGCGCCGGGGGATGGCATGTTGACCTCGAATGCGCACGCCACCGCAAGTTCTCGATGGCTATGGGCTTGTAGCTCAGTTGTTAATGACTCAATTATCAGAGCGAGAGCCTATGCGATTCCAGCCCTTTTCCGGAAAAAATAAGGAATTGCTCAAAAAGATGTTGATGCTCTGGCAACCCATTTTACCAAGATTACATCCTTCGCGGATGCCCAGGCATCTCATCGTTCGGTACCGGACAAAACGGTCGGCAATAGACATTGACTGTCTCGACCGATTGCGAAGGTTAGTAACTGGCCAGCGGAGGAGCTTCCCTCCAGCTAAGTGATGCCAAGCCCGTGAGGCATCCTCACCAGTGTAGTGGAGAGGATGCATATGGAGCAGTCAAGGACACAGACCGACCGCTGGCAGGAGATCGAGGAGATCGTTTGCCGAAGCCGGTCTCAGGCAGTGGCGGCGCAGTTTGGGGCGGCCATCATGCACGAGATCAACAGCCCTCTTGAAGCAGCCTTCAACCTCAACTACCTGATCCGGCAGAACCCTGAGAATGTGGAAACGGTGCGCGAATACAGCCGGCTTATGGAGGAGCAGTTCCTCACCCTGGCCCGGCTTTCGCGCCAGACTCTGAGCTTCTACCGGTCGGCAGAGACCCGGGAGCTGGTCGCAATCGCCGGCCTGGCTGAAGCTGCGCTGCGTGTCCATCGCCAAAAGATTGCCGCGAAGAAGATTCAGCTTTTAAAGAGCCTGGCGGAAGACGCACAGGTGGAAGCTCATGCAGGCGACCTGCTGCAGGTGATCTCGAATCTGATTGCGAATGCGGTTGAGGCGCTGCCGGAAAACGGGACCCTGCGGGTGAAGGCAAGGCGCTCGACTGATCAGGTTCACATCATGGTGGCCGATAACGGGACGGGCATTTCTGCGGAGATTGCTGCGAAGATCTTCGACCCTTTCTTCACGACCAAAAGGGAGCGGGGCACAGGGCTCGGCCTGGCGATTTCGAAGGCGATCGTGGAGCGGCATCGGGGGCGCATCAGGTCGCGCAGCAGCGTGCGCCCCGGGAGGAGCGGGACCGCGTTCCGGATTACGCTCCCGAGGGCGACCGAGGCTGTTCCGTCTCACCAGTAATCGCAGCGTTTTGTGATATTAATTACAACGCTTTGTACTGTATCGAACAGTTAATCTTTGACGTATGCGATACAGTCTGGCAGTGCAAGAGGTTAGACCCACTCTCTACAGCGGCGCAATTGGCCCCCTCCCCACTGGCGGCTGTTCCCTGCGAACTGACGCACAGGACGGCGCAAATTGTCAGACGAATCAACGAATCTAATGCTGATGTCGATGCCGGAGGATCTGCGGGAATCACTGATTTCCCGGATGCAACAGGTTGATCTTCCGCTGGAAACCGTACTCTATAAACCCGGTGGAACGCCATCGTACGCCCACTTTATGACTTCCGGGATCGCGTCGGTGGTTACGTTCATGGCCGACGGACGAGGGGCGGAGGTGGGCTTCATCGGCCGGGAAGGACTGGTGGAGGGAATCAACCTGCTGGGGCCGGCAAAAGCCCCGACGACGGCCTTCATCCAGGTAGAGGGGACGGCGCTGAGGATAAAGTTCGCGGAGTTGCAAAGCGAGCTGTTCAGAACAACTCCTTTGTTAAAGCGGGTTCTGGAGTCGGTGCAGAGCCAGGGATACATGCTGAGCCAACTGGCGGCTTGCAATGGCCTGCACGAGATTGAGGAGCGGCTGGCGCGCTGGCTGCTGATGGTGCGGGACCGGGTGGAGAGCGACAAGTTCAGGCTGACCCAGGAGTTTCTGGCCGAGATGTTGGGCACCCGGCGCACCAGCGTGACGCTCGCGGCCGGGAGCCTGCAGCGCAGCGGACTGATCAAGTACAGCCGCGGAAACATTCACATTCTGAACCCGGATGAGCTGGAAAAGAAGGCTTGCGAGTGCTATCCGGTGGTGCGGAACCTTGTCAATGGGTTGTATCGGCAAGGGGACCAGGGACTGAGGGACTGAGTGTGCCGCTTGAATGGGCGGCTGGCGGCGGCATTCCGGCAGGCTGGCTGCTCGCCGGGTGGGCGCTGCTAGAATCCGTTTAGCTGCCCGTGATGAAAGACCATCCCTCGGCGGCTAAAGCCACGTTGATTTTTTTTTGGGACTCATGGCACGACGAAAGCCTTGCCCTTTCAAATCCCGAGTTTCACGAGAGGCTGTTAGAGCGGCGCGATGCCCGTAAAGGCGTTATATCCCGGCACCTTTGACCCGCCCACCAACGGCCACGTGGACCTGATCCAGCGGGGGGCGAAGATCTTCGATCACCTGACGGTCGCGGTGCTGGTGAACACGGTAAAGAATCCCCTGTTTACCGTGGAAGAGCGCGTGGAGATGCTGAAGGAAGCTATCGGGTCGATTGAGCACGTCTCAGTGGCCACCTTTTCGGGATTGATGGTGGAATTTGCGCGCCAGCAGCGAGTAACGGCTGTGCTGCGCGGGATTCGCGCCATTTCAGACTATGAGTACGAGTTCCAGATGGCGCTGATGAACCGGCGGCTGGCGCCGGAGATCGAGACGGTGTTTCTGCAGCCGGCGGGGCGATACTCTTTTGTGAGCTCGCGGATGGTGAAGGATGTGTTCAGCTTCGGCGGAGATTTGACCGGGCTGGTCCCCCCGAATGTGCTGAAGCGGCTGAGGAGCCGAATGGGCAAGGGCTGAAGGCGGCAGGCTCGCTCGAAACCGATTTTGCCAATCGTCAAAAATCTGTAAAGATGGAAGTGTCATGAGCACATCTACGCCTTCTCAAGTATTTGCCGACCGGATAGGCCGGATCGAGGTTTCCGCAACCATGGCAGTTGCCGCGGAGGCCGCCAAGCTGCGCGCACAAGGTGTGAACCTGGTGGATTTCGGGGCCGGCGAGCCTCATTTCCCTACCCCCCGGCACATTAAAGACGCGGCCATTGCGGCGATCGACGCGAATTTTACCCGGTACACGGTGGTGCCGGGAATTCCCGACGTGCGCAAGGCGATTGTGGAGCGGCACGCGACCGACTTCGGCTCAGACTACTCGACCGACGAGGCCGTGTTTACCACCGGCGGCAAGCTGGCGCTGTTCAATGCCATCCAGGTGCTGGTGGATCATGGTGACGAGGTGATTTTGCCGGTTCCCTACTGGGTGAGTTTCAAGGACATCATTCAGTACGCGGGCGGCAAGGTGGTGTTCCTGGAGACGAGCGAGGCGGAGAACTTCCGTATCACGGCGGCGGCGATCGAGAGCGCGATTACACCGCGGACCAAGGCGATCATCCTGAACTCGCCGTCGAATCCGGCGGGGTCGGTGGTGTCGGCCGAGGACCTGGAGCGCATTGTCCACCTGGCGCACGAACGCGGAATCTTCCTGCTTCTGGACGAGTGTTATGTATACCTGAACTATGCCGGCAAGCCGGTTTCGGGCGGCTCGTTCACCTGGGCCAAGGAGCACCTGGTGGTGCTGGGTTCGCTGTCGAAGACTTATTCCATGACCGGATGGCGCGCGGGCTACGCGCTGGCGGACAGGCCGGTGATCGCCAACATGAGCAAGCTGCAATCTCAATCAACTTCGAATGCGACCAGCTTCGTGCAGAAGGCGGCGGTTGCGGCGCTCGCCGGTTCGCAGCAGTGCGTGTGCGAGTTCCGGGCCGAGTTCATTGAGCTGCGCGACTACATGCTGGCCAAGCTGGCAGAGATACCGGGCGTGACCTGCACCAAGCCGGAGGGGGCATTTTACGTTTACCCCAACATCTCGGCTTATCTGGGCAAAGGCGGCATCAGGACGTCGACCGAGATGGCGACGCGCCTGCTGCACGAGGGGCACGTGGTCACGGTGCCCGGCGAGGCCTTCGGAACTGCCGAGCATCTGCGGATCTCGTACCCGGTGACCAAGCAGAACATCGACGAGGGCACAAGGCGGATGAAGGAATTCCTGACCGGCCTGGCTTGAATGCGGCACTCATAAATCCGTGCCCTTCCAAAACGGAAAGTTCGTCATCGGCCTTGCGGATCGGCTGCTGCCGCGCGGGCGGTTGCGTGCTGGCCGGTAACCCACGCGGCCATGGGATATTGCTGATGGCAGTGCAGGCACATCGTCTTGCCGTATTGGGCCCCGCAATTCGGGCAGACACTAGCCGTGGCAAAGGTATCGAAGACCTGCGAGCAGTTTGAGCATTTCCAGCGTTCGCCGAGCGGCGGCGCCATCAGGCAGCTGGGGCAGGCAAACTCCTGGCGGCGGGGGAGCTTCTCCTGGGCCAGCATGGTTCGAGCACCCTTGAATCCGCTCCAGCAGTTCATGAGCATGTAGGCGGAGATGGCCAGGTTCCACATGGAGCGCGAGATCAGGGAATAAATCACCAGCGCAGCCGCTCCGATAAAACCAATCACCGTGGCTACTGCCAGGCTCTTGCCGCGGCCAAGGACAAACCACAGCAGAGAGCGCAGGATCTGGCCGCCGTCGAGCGGATAAATGGGAAGCAAATTGAAGACAAGCAGGATCAGATTGATGAATTTGACCGCGAGGACGAAGTTGTAGAGATCGGGCTGGGTCTGCTCCCATCCCTGGCTGCCGGCGAAGCGGGATGCGGCAGCGAAGAAAGGAAACAGGGCCACGTTGACCAGGGGTCCGGCGGCGATGCTCCAGAGCATCGCGCCAGGGCGCTGCGGCGGATTGACATACGCGACGCCGCCCAGTGGCCACAGCAGGATGGTATTTGCGACTCCACCCGTCTGGCGGCAGGCCATGGCGTGGCCAAACTCATGGACCAGAACGATGAGGAACAGCGATAAGGTTTCCAGCACGCTCCATAAGACGGAGCTGTATCGGCCTGACTTGAGCTCGATTTCGATGGCGGCGACAATAAACCACGACCAATGGAGATAGAGATCGACTCCGGCGATCCGGCCCAGACGGAATGAACCTTGGCGAGCAGTTGGCATTTGTCTTCAGGTTATCTCATTTGGCGTGAAGCTGGCCTGACAGTCACAGCATAGGACGGCAACGCGGTCTTTCTCGATAGCTGCTTGTCGCATTGCCGTGACCGGCGCGATCGACCGTTCCCGGCGGATTTGGCAGAATATCCTTTCGCGTCCCTGTGCAAACCTAGCTTGGGTCAAGTAGGATATTCCTTCAATAAGGAAATCCCTTTAATGCCGAAGTCAATCGATTTTCGTCCAGTGATTCTTGCCGGAGGCAGCGGAACCCGCTTCTGGCCTCGTTCGCGCCGTGCGCGCGCCAAGCAGGTGCTGGCCCTGGATGGCGAACGCTCAATGATTCAGCAGACCGTTGAGCGCCTCAAGCCGCTGGCCGGAGTGGACCAGACGTGGGTGATCACCAACGAGTTTCTGGCGCAGGAAATAGCGGAGCAGCTCCATGGACTGCCTTCGGCGCAGATTGTGCAGGAGCCGGTGGCGCGCAACACGGCTCCGGCCTGCGGCCTGGCGGCCTTCCTGATCGAGAGAGAAAATCCGGACGCGGTGCTGGGAATCTTCCCCTCCGACCACGTGATCGCCGACGAGCCGCGGTTCCTGAAGGCGCTGCAAAAGTCGATTGCCATCGCGGCCTCAGGCGACAACATGGTTGTGCTGGGGATTGAACCGCTGCGGGCCGAGACCGGATATGGCTACATCGAGACCGGCGACCTGACCGCCGACGGGGACTGCCTGCACGTGCGCCGGTTCACGGAAAAGCCCAATCTGAATCGCGCCGAGGAGTTTGTCGCCGCGGGAAATTACTACTGGAATTCGGGTATGTTCCTGTGGTCGGCCCGCACGCTGGCCAACGCGGTCCGCGAACATCTGCCGGAAACCGCGCCGCTGCTTGAAGGAATCGCCGCGTCGTGGGGAACCGAGCATTTCGAAGAGGTATTTCACGCGCTCTATCCGAAGTGCGAGAACATCTCGGTGGATTACGCGATTCTTGAGCCGCGCTCGGCCAAGGGCGAACACCTCTCGCATCTATATTGCCTGCCCGCGGAGTTCAGCTGGAACGATCTTGGATCGTGGGCCTCGCTTTACGAGTACCAGTTGGAGACGCGCCTGCGCGGAGACGCGGAGGGCAACGTGACCGACTCAGGCGGCCACATGGCGATCGACGCCATCGATAACTATGTCTTCAGCCCCAGGAAGTTTGTGGCCCTGGTAGGTGTGAAGAACCTGGTTATTGTCGACACGGATGACGCATTGCTCATTGCGCATCGCGAGCACTCGCAGGATGTCGGCAAGATCGTGAAGGAGCTGGGGCTGACGGGGCGGACGGAATTGATTTGAAATCCAGCTTGTGCTGAAGTGAACAAGGCCAATCGCCGCGCGGCTGTACAATTCTTGCGTAACTCAGCAAATAAAGTTTGGCTGAGCGGGGTGAGAAATGCCGGATTCGATCGATTGGCCGCTGCGCGAGAAGCCGCGCGGAGCATCTCGGCCACGGCGCGGAATTCTTATTGTCATCGCTATCTTTGCGGTCGTGCTGTTTGCCGGACGGACCACGCTTGCATGGTGGGTGGACCTGCTGTGGTTCCGTTCGCTCGGATATGGAAGCGTTTTCTTCAAGAGCTGGGGACTGGAGTGGGGAACATTCACCGCTTTTGCCGCGCTCACGTTTCTGGTTCTCTACGGATCGTTTCTGGCGCTGAAACACGCGCACGCCGCGGATCTGCCTGACTCGCATACCATCTTCATTGCCGGACGGCCCATCGAACTGCCGGTGGGAAAAGCGCTGCATTTTGCGGCGGGTGTCATCGCGCTGCTGATTTCGATTGCGACCGGCGCCGCGATGCAGTCGCAATGGCCGGTGCTGGCTCTTTACTGGTATGCGCCTTCGTCAAGCGGCAATCTCGCGGATCCGATCTTCGGCAAACCGCTGAATTTTTATCTATTCACTTTGCCTGCATGGCAGATTATCGCCGGCTGGCTGTTGACGCTGGCGGTCCTGGTCTCAATCGCCGCGCTGTTATTTCTGCTCGTATCGGGCGGGGCGCGGGCGCTGGAGCGCCGCTCGGTCGGCGGGAACTTGCTGGCGTGGCGCGGCGTCTCGATCGCGGGCGGATTTTTGCTGCTGACTTTCGCGATGCGCGAATACATCGGCCGCTTCGGATTGCTGACCGAAGCGCACACGATTTTCGACGGCGTCACCTATACAGACGCGCACGTCACGCTCACCGGGATGTTGTTTGTGGCCCTGGCGCTGGCGCTGGGCGCGGCGATTGCGATTGTGGGCGGAGTGGTTCGGCCGCGGGGCCGCTGGCTGGCTCTGGCCATCGCGCCGGCGGTGCTGTGTTACGCCGTGGCCGGCATTCTCGGCTGGTATGTGACCACCTTTGTGGTGAAGCCGAACCAGCTCGATCGCGAGCAGCCGTACATCGCCGACAACATCCAGTTCACGCGACAGGCTTATGCGCTGGACCATTTTTCGCAGCACGAGTTCCCTGCCGAGACAACGCCGGATGCTGCCGACCCCGCCCACAACCAGGCGACACTGGAGAATATTCGCCTTTGGGATGTGGAGGCGCTCAAGGACACCCTGCGGCAGGTGCAGGAGATTCGAACTTACTATGACTTTCCCGATATCGACATCGATCGCTACCAGATCGGCGGCGACCTGCGCGAAGTCATGCTTGCGGTGCGCGAGCTGAACGTGGAGAAACTGCCCGAGAGCAGCCACAACTGGATCAACGACAAGTTGATTTATACCCACGGCTACGGCATCACCATGAATCCGGTGAATGGTTTTACGCCGGAGGGACTGCCTAAGCTGTATTTGAGCAACATGCCGGTGCAGAGCAGCGTGCCGGGGCTAAGCGTAACGCGGCCCGAGATCTACTTCGGCGAGATCACCGACAGCGACGTTTATGTGAAGACACATCAGCAGGAGTTCAATTATCCCGAGGGACAATCGAACAACCTCACGTCGTACAAAGGCGACGGCGGCATTGTGCTGGGAGGATTGCTGCGCCGCGCGCTGATTGCATTCGATCGCGGCGACATTACGAAACTCCCGTTCAGCGACGACGTGACTCCGGAGAGCCGGTTGCTGATGCGGCGCAGCCTGCGCGACCGCGTCTCGGCGCTGGCGCCGTTCCTCACCTTCGATCGCGACCCTTACATCGTGGTGGGAGATGATGGCCGGCTTTCATGGATCATCGACGCATTTACGTCGTCCGACACTTATCCTTACTCAACCGAGAGCAATTTGGGCGGCCAGCCGATCAACTACCTGCGCAACAGCGTGAAGGTGGTGATCGACGCCTATGACGGGTCTACAACGCTTTATGTTTTCGACCAGGCCGATCCCATATTGGCGGCATGGCGCGGCATCTTTCCCGATTTATTCAAAGATGCTTCCCAGATGCCTGCATGGCTGCGCAAGCATGTTCGCTATCCGGAGTTGCTGCTGAGCCTGCAGGCGCAGGTATACGGGCTTTATCACATGACCAATCCGGAGGTCTTTTATAATCGCGAAGACTTGTGGACCGTGGCGACCCAGACCGGCATGGGCCAGGGCGGCGAACAGACCGCGCAGCCCATGGAACCGAACTTCGTGCTGATGAAACTGCCCGGAGAGCCCGGACTGGAGTTTGTCGAAATTCTTCCTTTCACTCCGGCCAACCGCAACAACATGATCGGATGGGTGGCTGGTCGAAGCGACGGCGAAAATTATGGGACCGCCATCGTCTACGACTTTCCGAAGACGCGCCTGGTCGACGGACCGCAGCAGATTGAAGCGCGAATCGATCAGAACGCGCAGTTGTCGGGCCAGCTCACGCTTTGGAACCAGCAGGGCTCGCACGTGAAACGCGGCAGCCTGCTGGTGATTCCGTGCGGAAAAGCGCTGCTCTACGCGGAGCCCATTTATCTGCAGGCCGACCGCAGCCCGATGCCCGAGTTGCGGCTGGTGGTGCTGGCGCTGCAGGACCGGCTTGCGTATGGGCCGAATTTTGAAACCGCGCTGGCTTCGCTGTTCGGTTCGGGGAGTTCCTCTTTGACTTCAACTGAAACACAGCAGCCGGCGCTCCCCGCCGCGCCCGGCGGAGCGCCGCAACCGGCGGCCGATGTGAACTCGCTGATCGGGCAGGCCAGTCGAGACTTTAACGATTATCAGCAACTGACTTCGCAAGGCAAGCTGGCCGAGGCGGGACAGAAACTTGCCGATCTGAAACACGTTCTGGACCAACTGAACGCGCATTCGAGATAACGGCAGCTTTACATTCTCAACGATCGGATCATTCAATGAGGCCGGCTCGCAGACGCGAGCCGGCCTCATTGCCTTCCAGAGTTATTTACTTCGAAACGCCGAAGGTAAAGGTCGTGGTGGAGCGGAATGTTTGTCCCGGATGCAGAACCGTACTGGGAAAATCCGGATGGTTCGGCGAATCGGGGTAATGCTGGGTCTCGAGACAGAAGCCGCCATGTTTTTCATACTTGCCGCCGTGCCGCCCAGTGAAGGTTCCGTCGAGGAAATTTCCGGAATAGAACTGGATTCCGGGCTCGGTGGTGTCGACCGTCAATTTACGGCCGCTCCCGGGATCGACTACCACCGCCGCCGGCCGCAAGGTTCCGGCCTGTCCGCGAAGAACGAAGTTGAAATCGTAGCCCCCTCCCAGCTTCATCTGCTCGTTGTTGTCGTCGATGCGCGCGCCGATGACCTGAAGCGTGCGGAAGTCGAGTGGAGTTCCTTCGACGGGCGCAAGTTCGCCGGTGGGAATCAACCCTGAGTCCACCGGGGTGAACTTGTCGGCCAGAATTTCAATCTTCTGTCCCAGGATATCTCCCTTGTCGTCGCCCGCCAGGTTGAAGTAGGCATGGTTGGTGAGATTGAGCACCGTGTCTTTGTCTGTGGTGGCGGAGTAATCGAGGCGCAGGGTGTTGTCTTCGAGGGTGTAACGCACCTTGGCGGTGAGCGTTCCGGGAAATCCCTGGTCGCCGTCGGGGCTTACGAAAGTGAATTCCACACCGTTGCGCACTTCATGCGCCTGCCATACGTGCCTGTCGAAGCCCACCGGTCCGCCATGGAGCGCGTTGGCGCCGTTGTTGATCGGAATCTGATAAGTCTTGCCGTCGAGCGTAAACTTGCCCAGCGCGATGCGATTGCCGTAGCGGCCCACGACGGAACCGAAGTGAGTCTTTGTGTCGTCCAGATAATCTTGCAGCGTGTCGTACCCGAGTACGATGTCTGCCATCTTGCCGGCGCGGTCAGGAGTCCTGATGCTGACCAGCTTGGCCCCGTAAGCCATCACTCGTACTTCGGTCTGCGCGCTTTTCAGCGTGTAGATCGGGACGTCCGTTCCATCCGCGGTCTTACCAAAAATCGACATCTTTACCTCTCCATGTGCAGCGGCGGAAAGCGCCATTGCAAGTGTGAACATCGTTGCCGTCAATCCAAACAGTCGTTTCACAGTGTTCCCTCAAGGCTGCCGGCCGATTGCGTCGGGCAATGAGCTCATTGGGCATGATGCCTCGCCGGTTCAGAGCGCGCCGTGACAACCCTTGCAGTCCATCCGTCAATATAGCTGAATTGGATGGATTTGGTATAAGGGCGAGTGCGCCGTAGGGCAATCCCCTTTTGGATTGTCGACGCACAGAACCGGCAAGATCTTGACTGTCATTCTGAACCAACGGGGCCCCGAGCATTTTTCAGTTCCGGGGCCCCCAAAGAGCGGATTTTGTTCTTTGGGGTGGAGTTCGGAGGTGGTGAGCGAAGAATCCGCGGTTGTTCCTCGGCGAAGTGCAGACTCACCACTCTCATCCATAGCTTCTGAACTGGAACTGTCGAAAACCGATGTCACGAGGGCAATGGGAGCCTCAAGTGAAGCCTAAAAATTCCTGATGCAGACAAAACCGGGCTTGTTGCCAATTCGGCCGTCAAGAGAATTCTGGTGCCCGGTCGCTCGCCATTGCGTACAATTACGGCCCCGACGCGCACAATGGAAGTTGGAGAATCTCATGTCAGCTTCTCTGTGTCGCCTGCGCCCCGTTCTAAATCGCGGGGTTGTCCGTACCGGTTTTTCGCCCCCCCCTACCCCCCCCTGCCCCAATACTGGGCCAGTACGGCGGTGCGATCCTTTGTAAGCTGCATTGAATCATAGACTTAACATTGTATGCCAGTTATCATACGGTAAACAAAACCCGCCTTTTTGATTCATTTTTGGCCTGGGGTGACCCCCTAAGTTGAGACAGTTTCTGTTTTGCGCATTTGCCGTTCGCTGTTTTTGGTTATGCCGAGAGTCGGGTTCTGGTTGACTCTGATCTCGGCCGGTGAAGCGGAGTCGGGCTC
>Ga0302320_10002516_pt1 | contig 43077 bp, 43 predicted proteins | sample Bog_T0_3_FD_202130 | JGI IMG/M metagenome (GOLD analysis project Ga0302320, IMG submission 202130) | Peat permafrost microbial communities from Stordalen Mire near Abisko, Sweden - Bog_T0_3 | ecosystem: Environmental > Terrestrial > Soil > Wetlands > Peat | place: Sweden: Abisko, Stordalen Mire...
CTGGCCGATGGAATCAAGAACATCCTCTCCCAAAGCAGCCCAGGCCCACCGGAAGAGCCGCTTCCCAATCTACAACTGGAACTGCTGCTTGCTTGGGACGGGCTCAAAATCTGAGGAAACTCCTAAAAAATAATCCTTGACCTTGTGAAGAACGTGAAGGACGCCAAGCTCTCTGCACGTGTCGTCTCCGAAGTGATTGACCTCCAATCTAAGCTCGTGGGCATGGGGCAGCAGGCGGTAGAACTCCAGGAGGAGAATCGCAGGCTCATGGAAGAGAACGCGGCGCTTAAGAAGGAAAAGGACCTGGGCGATACGGTGGTGTTCCACGACGGCGCGAATTGGAGAAAGAGGGACGACGGAACAGAGGAAGGCCCATTTTGCCCGAACTGCTGGAGCGATGGCCGCCTTCACCGGGCCCAGGTGAATGATGTGGCTGGCGGGGCCGTCTATTTCGCGTGCACGCGGCACGGCGCGGCTTCACCGTACCTGTTCACCGTGCCAGAGTCTCTGGTCAAGGGCGTCAACCTTGATCCTCACCGGGGCCGCGTGTCTTTCGGCGCTGTGTCGACGCCCGCTGTGAAATGGCCTGAAAGCTTCTGAGATCGACAGTCGCTTGCGCCGGGCAGCGGAGGGTCGCGGATACGAAAGCTCCCGTGAAACACTGATCTGTGGTACCTCTCGCAATGCCCCCAGGCGCGGTTGTGACGGTTGCGATCAGCCTCGCAGGACATCCTTGCCAAGAGAACTTCCGCCTACTCCGCTACCTGGACGAACAGTCTTTCCGGTACAATGAGCGGCGAGATCCGCACGGCGATGTTGGACGTTTCAGATCGGCCGTACGGGACGCCGCTGGTCGATGGCTGACGTACAAAACGTTGACAGGAAAATCACCTGGAGGAACGGTGAAACTGACTATTCTGCCTCTCGCGTTCGTGCTTCTGGCTGTTGCTCAAAGCGGCCAGGATGCCCCGGCAACGGAGCCGAACACAGTGTACTCTCAGGTTCCGTTCGACCTCAGTGCCACGCAGCTGCCGCCGCATTTCACCGGACACGATATAGTCGCACTCTACAATGCTTTCCAGAAAGTTAGCAGCCTCAAAAGGGATGACTATGAAACCACCGGACAGTTTGAGCAACGTGCAGGGGCGCTGCGCCTCAAACCCCTAGTCGGCGATATCGGCCCAAAGTCAACTTTAGCGATTGTAATACCTGTCTCTGCAACCGTCCCGCCGCCATACGACGAGGGCGCTTTCTCAAGCTACGATGCTGATAAGCGCTTATTGACATTCGGCCTTCAATGCTCGACGTACCACTTGTCATCACTCGCTGCCCCTTCCCCGAAGCTGAGAAAGTCTGCGGGCTACTCTATTGCAGTTAAGGATGACTCTACTATTACTGATGGAATCAAAGGCACGAACGTCTTCGGTGCAACTGTAAGAAACGGGTCAGCCTGAACTGAGCGATTTTTCTCCAAGGAGGAAAGCGCCGCCACGCCAGACGCGACTCACGCAGGCCAACTGCCGCCGTTTGCGGAGCTGGCCTGAGCAGAGGAATAATCGCGCAGTTCAGGCTGACCCGTTTTGGAGCGGTCGAGCGCCGGTACGTCTACGGCCTAGCGGACCGGGACAGACGGGACGTTTTCCATATATTTGTCTGGAGTCAACAGCGTGAATGAAGAACGTTGGTTCCGGCGGTTCCAACTTCGCGAGCCACTCGCGCTCGAAGTGAGCCCACCGCTCCGGCTCGCTACTCGATTCGTTTCCCGAACGCCGCCATGCCTTTCGTGAGTACCGTCTTCGGATACTCGTTCGAGCCGCACAGCTTGAACGAGCCGAAGTCCTTGTACCAGCCGCCATCGGGCGCCACTGGTTCGGACTTGACCCACCCTTGCAGGCGTTGAAGATCGCCGAGCGTGATGTCGCGCTCCTGAACCCGTTCGAGCAGATGCTGCCAGAGAACTTGAGGGAGTTCAGAGAACCGAATCTTCGGCAATCGCGCCCTTCCCAAAAACCGCGCGGATAAGATCCTCGCCGGCTGCGCTCTTGCGTGCGGGCTCCCGCTCATCGATGAACCGCTTGTAGGTGGCCTTCAGGTTCGCCTTGGCATCAAGATCGGCGCGGGCACCGCGTTCGGCCAGCGAGATCAGTGCGCGGCTCATGGTGAGGTGGCGCTGCTTCGCCTCGCGGCGCACGGTAGCGACCAGCGGCGCCGGGATCGTCACGCTTTGGCGCACGGTCTTCGCCTTGGGCGCGGGCGCCGCCTTCGTTCGTGTCGGCATATTCCCATTGTACGCGCCGTCCACCAGTGTGGTGCAGTGCGGGTCAGCGTCCATTCCAGCGGAGCCCGCCTCGAAATCGAGGGAAACCTGCCTGCGCTCGGTAGGACAGATGATCGGTTTGCGTCGTCTGTCAGGCTTCGCACGAACCACGGAAGACGCTCCCGAAAAGTATTCCCAGCCCAGCGCGGGCCGGGCATGCCCGGCCCCTACATAGAACACGCGCGGGCCATTGACAGCATGTTGTCATGCGCCTTGGTGGCCGATTCGCCGGCCACGAAAGACAGACGACAGACACCGATCGTCAGTCCTACCGCGCCAACTCCGCCACCCTTCGCTTAAGCTCCGCCACCTCCCGCCGCAGTTCGGGCAGCTTGGCTAAGTTGGCGAGTTGCTCCAGGTGCTGGCGCAGCGGCCGCGCGGGCGTACCCCACACCGTCTCTCCGGAATGCACCACTTTCGATGTGAGCACGCCGCAGCCGGAACCCAGCACCGCCCGCGATTCGATCCGCGCCTTGTCGCCAATTCCCACCTGGCCGCCGATCACGGCGTGGTCCTCCACCACCACGGAACCGGAGAACCCGGTTTGCGCCGCCACCACCACGTGGCGGCCGATGCGGCAGTTGTGCGCCACGTGCACCATGTTGTCGAGCTTGGTGCCTTCGCCGATCGTGGTCACCCCGAGCGCCGCGCGGTCGATGCAGCAGTTGGCGCCGATCTCCACAAAGTCGCCGATCTCGACGCGCCCCACTTGCGGAAACTTGTGCCAGCGGTCGTGCTCGTTGACGTAGCCGAATCCATCCGCGCCGATCACCGCGCCGGAGTGAATGATGACGCCGCGACCTATATCCACGTTGTCGTAAATGGTGACGTTGGGATGGAGCACGGTGCCATCGCCCAACACCACGCGCTTGCCGACCACGCAGCCCGCGCCGATGCTCACGGCCACGCCCGCGCGCGTTCCATCGCCCACCACCGCATGCGGCCCGATAAAAACCAGCGCGCCCAGCTCGACATCGGCCCCCACCACCGCCGTGGGATGGATGCCGGGCTTGATTTCCGCCGTGGGATAGAAGCGGCTCATCGCCCGCGCGAAGGCCGTGCGCGGTTCCGGCGCGCGGATCACCGTGCGGTAACACGGGCTCGGCCAATCGAGCGGCACCAGCAGACACCCCGCTGCCGAGCTTTCGGCCTGCGCCGCGGCTTTCCGCCCGCCCACAAACGCCAGTTCCGACACGCCGGCCGATTCAATCGCTCCCGCGCCCGTCAGTTCCTTCTCGCCGTCGCCTTCAAATGTGGCGCTCAGCCACTCGGCCAATTCACGAACTCGCATGGCCCTATCATGACAAATCCATCACGTGCGGGGGCCACAATGCTAAACTGAAAGCTCGCGGCCCGCCACCGGCGGCGCCCGAAACTCTTCCAACCGAAATCAATCGATGAAAATCAGCAACACCGCCATCCGCAACGTCGCCATCATCGCCCACGTCGATCACGGGAAAACCACGCTGGTCGATGCCATGCTTCACCAGAGCGGCATCTTCCGCGACAACGAGCAGACCGTCGAGCGCATCATGGATTCCAACGATCTCGAGCGCGAGCGCGGCATCACCATTCTTAGCAAAATCACCGGCGTGCGCTACCAGGGCGTGAAGATCAATATCGTCGATACGCCCGGCCATAGCGATTTCGGCGGTGAAGTGGAGCGCGCGCTCAAGATCGTCGACGGCGTGATGCTGCTGGTGGACGCGAGCGAAGGGCCGCTGCCGCAGACGCGCTACGTGCTTTCCAAGGCGCTAGAAGCCCATCTGCCGCCGATCGTGGTGATCAACAAAATCGACCGCCCCGACGCGCGCTGTCAGGACGTGCTCAACGAGATCTACGACCTATTCATCGACCTTGATGCGACCGAGGACCAGCTCGATTTCAAGGTGCTCTACGCCATCTCGAAGACCGGCGTGGCCAAAGAATCGCTTGACGACCCATCCACCGACCTGCGCCCTTTGTTCGACGCCATCCTGGCCCACATCCCACCGCCGGTGGGCGAACCGGATGAGGTGCTGCAAATGCTGGTCGCCAATTTGGATTACAGCGACTACCTGGGCCGGCTGGCGATCGGACGCGTTTTCCACGGCACGCTGAATTACGGAGACACGGTGGCTGTTGCCAAGCGCGATGGGTCGCTCCAGACCACCAGGATCACCAAGCTCTACTCATTCGAGGGGCTGAAGCGGGTGGACGAAACGGTGGGCCGGCCGGGCGACATCCTCGCCATCGCGGGGGTGGAAGGCATCACCATCGGCGAAACCGTTACCAGCGTCGAGACCCCCATGCCGCTGCCGCATGTCGCGATCGACGAGCCGACCATCGCCATGGCGTTCACCATCAATACCTCGCCCTTCGCCGGCCGCGAGGGACAATGGGTGACCTCACGCAACCTGCGCGAGCGGCTCGACAAAGAGCTGCTCACCAACGTTTCCATCCGCGTCGAGGAACTGGGACACGACACGTTCAAAGTGATGGGCCGCGGCGAGTTGCAACTGGCCATCCTGGTCGAGATGATGCGGCGCGAAGGTTTTGAGCTGGCTGTCGGCAAGCCTGAAATCCTCACCCGCAAAGTCCACGGCAAAATCGAAGAGCCGGTCGAATTGCTGGTCATCGATTGTCCGGAGAATTTCCTCGGCGTGGTGATTGAAAAGCTGGGCGCGCGCAAGGGCAAGATGAACAAAATGGTGAACCACGGCTCGGGCCGCGTGCGTCTGGAGTTTCTCATTCCTTCGCGCGGTCTCATCGGTCTGCGCAGCGAGATTCTCACCGACACCCGCGGCACCGCCATCATGAATTCGCTCTTCCACGGTTACATCGAGTGGCAGGGCGATATTCCGACGCGGCCCACCGGGTCGCTGGTGGCGGACCGGGCCGGCCGAACCACCGGCCACGCCATTTTCAATTTGCAGGAGCGAGGCGAAATTTTCATCGCCCCCGGTGCGGAGGTTTACGAGGGCATGGTGATCGGCGAAAACGCGCGCGAGAAGGATTTGGACGTCAACATCGTCAAGGAGAAAAAGCTGACCAACATGCGCGCCTCCACCGCCGATGAGGCCATCCGCCTGGTGCCGCCACGCATCCTGAACCTGGAGCAGGCCATCGAATTCATCCGCGACGACGAGTTAGTCGAGGTGACGCCGGCATCCATTCGCTTGCGCAAGAAGATTCTGAAAGCCAATCAGCGGTAGCCGTTCACAGCCACCACATATATCTACCGGCCCATGAACCTCGCTCGGACGATTCTCACGTTAAGTGGCAGGGAGTAACCGATGAGGCACAACTGATCGAGTGCAAACAGCACTACCGATTCCATTCCCGCCGCTACCGCCAGACTCCATTCCTTGAGCCACGGCGTTGTGTAATCGCTGATACCCACCAGATGGCTGCTCTGCGACGGCGGGAAGCCGAGCTGTCGCGGCAACTGGATCGACTGGCGTGCCAGATCCAGATTGCGGTCGCCAGTGTAAGTGAAATTCTCGGTCTTGAGACAAGCCAGGTTAGCCGGCGTCCAGTACGATGTGGGGTAGTTGATCAGTTTGTTTAGTGGTGTGTTATTGACATCTGGCGGGTACAGCACCTCGAACTTCGTGCTTGGCGCCGATTGGCGGACAAACGTCATAATAGCCTGCGTGAATTCGCCAATCAGACCGGGCAGAAAAACACACTCGTTTGGATAGGAAGCCGGGTCGGCATTTTGGCTGGGAATAACTCCCATCGGCTGCCCGTAGGCTGCCTGAAAAGCGGAAGTCGTGTAGGCATCATAAAATGGCATGCCACCGTGCGCTGCCGTGTACCACCACTGTACTTCGCCGAATTGAAGATACGGAGCAATGCCGGCGTCTAGCATGATCTGCGCCATGTCGAGATACGCCTGCTGCCAGAATGCCGTGCTCTCTGGCCCGAAGTTGGTCTGTATAGCCGGCGTGCTCACCGTGCACGCAGTCCCATCCGGATAGCGTTGGGCAATTCCCGCGCCTGTGCTCGGGTCACCGTTGCCGAGCTCCATGCTGAACGATGCGGTGACATCGATGCCATAACTGCTCAGGGCCTTGAAATAACTGAGGCTCCAGTCCCGGGCCGCGCGATTCATTCGCGGCACAACGGTTAGATCAGTTAGCCATGTTCCGTCCTGGCCGCCTGAAAGCCAGTTTGTCGCCAGGGTCGCGGTGAACTGCGTGCTGTTGGTATTGACGCCCAAACTAATGCCATTGCCCGCTGAGCCCGGAAGCCGCGAAGTGATCGTAAGGCTGGCTCCGTTGGCTTGGGCCCACACCTCGGTCGAACCTGCGTTGATTAAAAGCTCGAAGCAGGTGGCAATGCTTTCGCCCGTATCGCCAATCAGATTCCAGTGCTGCAGCGGCGTTCCGTCCAACTCGATTTCGGTCTGCCCGCCAGGGCCGAAGTAAGGCTGTCCGGTGAAACCGATCGTCGCGGATGCGTACTGATTGCCCTGACAAACCAGCTCATAGAACAGCAGCGCTCCGGCATAGTGATTCAATCGGCCCCGCAACCCCAAGGTGTCGGCCAACCACGCCGTTCGCTCGGGGGCGAGCGCCAGCGAGTGGTTTGTATCCCAGTCCGTCGCCGCCGCTGTTTTGGGCATCGCGATAAACGTCGGCAGATGGCTTGTTGGAACGGCGAGTTCAAGAAAGTCGAAGTATACCGAAGTGCCTGCCGTTCCCGAGTTGGTAATGGTGACGTTGTGTTCAACGGACGGGGTTTGCTGCCCCAGCGACACTCGCATGAGCACGTCTTCACCGGCAAGTGCCAGGTTGATTATGATCGGCGTGCCGCCGTCCACTTGCACCGTCACCTGTCCCCCGCTCGTTAGCGACCGCGTGCCCAGGTACAAGGTGTGGGCAAACGCTGAAACATAGGAGCACTCGACCGCAGAACCAGGCGCCGTCGTCGATTGTATGGAGCCACCCGAGTAGTTTCCTATCTCCGAAACCCAAGTGCCAGTATAAATAAGAGTCGTGGAATCGTCCTCGATCCGCCGGCTGCCCGGCCCCGCAACCTGATATTGCCCGCCGGTCCCAGTGACGTTCCACTTCGACACGACTACCGAAAACTCGCTCCGTTGAAACGTTGCCGCCTGCATGTCCGCCGCCCAAGTCCATCGCAGCTTCCGTACGTTCGTCACATTTGTGGCGGGAATCGAGACGCCATTCAGATCGGTCAGATTCGCGAAGTCCAGATTAACTTGCCAGGCGGTAGGCGAGACACCGTCCTGGAACAGCGCGGAAAGCGGTTGCCAGGATTCTGTTCCAGCGCCGTACACGGTTCCATACACGCCGATCCGGTTTCCATTTGACCCCGGCACTCCCAGATAGGTGAGCTTGATTGTCGGGCCGTCCGCCGTTGCGCTAACCAGTCCGGCCTGCTGATTCGCGGTGATAATTCCGGCTAGGGCAGCCGCCGCGCTGCTCAGCGTATCCCCCGGCGCAAACCGGTAGTTGTAGTGTTGGTCCAGCCAGGCCAGCTCGATATAGTCACCGGTTGTCGGCGCGCCCTGCAATTCGAACTGCGTGCTCGCGGCAATCGCGTTCGACAAAGGCGTCGCGTATTGCAACAACGGGACTTCGTAGATCTGTTCCCCTCCGCCTGTATCTGCCCAGATTCTGAGATATGGCCAGGGTTCCGTCGGATACCACGTGGAATCAAAACTGATACAGTTAGTGCGCTCCTCCTGGTAAGATAGCTGCAACCCACTCAGGTCGCCGTCGGGAAGGTTGCGCAATCCGGGATATTCGAAGACATTGTCCCGGTTCCATTCGAGCACCGCCCAATCAAACTGGCTCCGCCAGCAACCGGAGACCGTGAATCCAGCCGGGCTGGTCTCGCTTAAGGCCGCGATCGCCGATGGCTCGAAGAAGTAACACTGTAGGTCCCGGTCAGGCTGCAATTTGGACAGCGTGTCTCCCATCAGAGTCGAATGATTACGGTCAGGTCCGCGCCTGGATACGTGCGCCCCACGGATTGAACGGCCAGCGTGATCTGATCGCCCGCCGCTAAAGGCGGCGCGCCCTGCCCGCTGACGTCGTTGGAGATAGTCTCATTGGCCTGAAACACCAACTGGCAGTAAGACGACCCGTTGACGTTGAGTTGGAGTTGCACCGATGCGTCCGCCGATGCGCCAAGCACCGCGTAGATGTCACCGACTGAGTGCGCCGTGTCCACCACCAGGGCCGGCGCAGCCGACTGGTCTACCGACAGGAACCCCTCCACCTGAATGCAATACTGCCCGCCGGAGAGCGTCCGCAGACCGCTATCGACCGTGTGCGTCAGGCATGCGCTCGCCATCGGGCTGTTTCCTTTTTGGTTGGTAACGAACAGTTGCGCGCTCGCCACCCGCACATCCGGAAGCGGCACCGGAAAGCTCCAGGTGCCGCTATAGGGGCTGCCAAAAAAGCCTTGTGGAAACCCGGCGATCGTTGTTAGGCCTGCCAGATGATAAACGGCTGCCTGCGCCGCGTGCCCGCTCGCCGGACTGCTGTGCACGCCCCTTTGGACCGTATACTGCACGCCCCCGTCGCTTACAGCGGTTACCTCGAGCACCTCGCTGTCGATCTGCAAAACGCTGCCAGCCTGCGCCGGCCCTGCGGCATTCAGTGTCAAGGTCGTGTCGCCCTCCCCTATAGCGCTGGCGAGCGCGAAGCTGGTGGCGCCTTGCAGTTCGTCCCAGTAATAGACAGCCAGTGTCGCGGCTGAGATCGTCTCAGTGTCGGTTAGGCTACTGAAGGAAACTCCGCTCAGGTCCAACGTCCCCCCGCTCTTTCCAGCGCCCAGTCCAAAGAACGGCGTCGGCGGCGCGGCGCTGTCGCTGAATCCGCTGCCTCCGATTTGCCACCGCGTCACCGTCGATAGCAGGGCCGGACACTCCACGTTGGCCGCGTTCGCCGACCGCCCAGTCACCTGAACCGTTTCGCCGCCTTGGTTGGGGACAGCCAAGCTCACCGGGCTGCTCTTAGTCATTGTCCCAAAATGCCAGCCCGCCTCCGCCACCACGAAGTAGCTCGTGGCATCCGGAGGCACCACCCACACGCTCGAAACAGTCAGCGTCGTCGCGTCGTTGCTTGCAATCGATGCCTCCTGCCCGGCGCCAGTCCCTCGCGTAACCCTCACCGTCATGCCCTGATAGCAGTTAGGGCTCATCTGAAGGTTTCCGTCGCCAACCGTCGTCGGCGAGAAAATACTAGCCGTCATCTCGGGCTGAAGTTCCATGCGCCAGTAGAAATTGGCATGGTCGAAATTCGGATCCGGCGGCGCAATCAATTGCGGCTTCGCGCCGGTATCTGTGAAGCTCGTCCCAATCGTCTGGCTCGAAGCGATCCGCAACAAATCGGCCGGCGTCGTCCCCCGGTAAACATTGAACGTGCTGCTGCCCGGAGTAAAACTGAGCCCCGATAGCGTCACCGAAGATCCATCGCTCGCAATCGCCGCCGTTACAATAAACGAAAGCGGGCCTTCGTCTCCCGACGCGTCCACGCCGGAGACCGCGTAGTACAAGACCTGGTTTGCCGCAAGCGTGCCGCCTGTTCCAATCGTCGCGGCCAGGCTGACCAATGGCACGCCAGGTCCCGCGGCGATTGTGGCCGCTGGCGTAACAAAGCTCACCCCCAGGCTCGCCTGAATCGTCCCGTCGCTGCTCGTCGTGTTCGTCTCGGCAATGCCAAACTCCACTAGCCCGTTCGCATCCACCACGCTGCCCAATAGCGGCCGCGGGACTCCAATGGTGGCTGTTGCCTGCTGGTTCGCTCCCGCCGCCGAGCTGTCTTGACCGTTTGAATCGAGATACCACGCATCGTCATGGATCTGCGCCGTGATCACTGCCGTTCTGTAGTTAGTCGATGGAGTTATTTTGGAGACCCGAAATGGCTGCCGGCTGAAGCCCTCCTTCTGGTAGGTGACCGTAATGAGGTCTCCGGGTCTGATCCCGAACGCCATGATGCTGGTCTCAAACTGAATATAAGTATTGCCTAACAGCGATTTATCGAGGTTGAATTTAAGGAGTCGAGCTGCCTGGTCATAATTGGGTAGTCCAACGGCCATCAGCGTGGCCGTCACCTGTTGGCCTGTCAGGATCACGTCGTCCGGCTCTACGACCGTGTAACTATCCTGCTGGTAGCTATTCAGGGCATCTTGAAAGTCTATGCTTAGTGAGTTCGGCGTATCCCCGATGCTGCGCGACGAAACCACGACCGTCGGCTCTCCAGTCGCTTTCCGCAGGAGTCCCGATTCGCCCGTGGTTCCGTCACCGAACTCGTAAGCTGGCCATCCTCCGTTCAGCGATTCGGTGCAGTTGGACCACGGATTCTGCGCCGGCTGCTGCAACGCAATCGAGTTCTCAACATTGATCTGCAACACGCCCCCGGAGCCGTAAGTCAGATACAGCCGCGACGCGTTGCGAATTCCGCGGATCACATCTCCTGCGCTGCGCCTGTTCTGCAGCACCAGGTTGCATCCGAATCGGGAGATGGTGATCGGGTTGCCGTTCAAGTCCGTTGAGTTGATTAGCTCATCGCAATACGCCGCCGCTGGCGCCAGTGTCGAGTAGTCGATCTCGGACTCCCGCCAACCGCTACGTCGCAGCATGTCGTGCAGAATCCAAACGGGGTTGCTGGTGAATTCTTGGCTGAGCTGGTTTCCTTGAGCGTCATATGTGGGAACTATCAGCCCTTGCGCCAGCACCTGCACCGAAGGTAACGAGTTGCCGTCGCTGATTTGATTCGGCACCACCACCGACAGGTAGGCCATGCCACCGTATGGATCTCCCGCCGGCTGGCCATTAGAGTTCAAGAAATTCAGATCGAATGCGCCGTCTCGCGTCCCCAACGTGGGAATGTTGTACCATCCGGTGCCGGTCATGTTCTGCCCGCTCACACCAAGCGGTATCTGGTAACCGTTCACCAGCACGGCCAAAACCCCTTGCATCACCCCGACTCCTAACAGCACCTCCATTCGAGTCAGGTTTCCGTCGTTGCGTGCGAATACGACCGGCGGATAGTACCAGGCCGTTCCGTACACCATCGGTACATAGTCGTTGTAACGCGCCTGGTTCACCGCCACGGCGGAACTGGTCCAGTCCTTGCCGTAGCCTCGCACCGTGATTACGGGCGGAACGTACTCAATTCCGCCAAACCGCGTGAACATTCCGCGAGCTTGGCAGTCTGTCGAGGCGTACCCGCACGATGTAAATGGAGCGCCGTTATTCAGGTTCCCGCGGCCTCCCGGAAGACCGGCCGAGTAACCGCACGGGTAGTAAAGGGAATAGCTGCCCTCTGCACCCCCGTCAATGGCTTCCTGTTGTTGAGCGGGCGTTGACGGGAACGTCCAGGGGCACAAACGCTGAATCCGTATTTCGGGCAGATACACCCGCTGCAAACTCATCCGGTTCGTTGCCGTCACGCGAAGCGTCGCTTCTTTGATCTGGTTCGGAGGGTTACAGATCCCCTGGAATACAACTACGGCGTCCGTCAGCGGTGCGTTGTTGGGTAAATCGTAAAACACGAAGCTGGCCGTGATCGTCGCGCCCCGGAACCCCGTGCTCCGTTCGATCTCCGAGAAGTATGAGTCCGCGTTGGCCAGCAGCAGGGTAATCGTCGGGCTTCCGTCGACGCCCTGGTCCGAGGCGGTTTGAATATCGAACGCACTATGCTGCAACACGCGGGCGGCATAAGCCGTCGTCCCAATTGTGATGCCGTGAGTGCACCAGTGTTCGGTGTTTCCGTTCGGCAGTGCACAGTCGAATATCACTAGCGGTGTGTCGGTGATCGCACCCACCTTCAACTCAGAGACTGTTTGCATAGAATATGTTCACCGTTGCGGAGTGGTGGTTCACGTCGGTGGATGTAAGTGTGAGCGCGTCATCGCGGAATCGCGCGTTCGCATAAACCCCGCCCGTCGTTCCGGTCTTGTAGGCGGACGGCGACGGCTGCGCTTCCACCTGCGGTCCGAACACGGTCACGGTAGCGCCCGCCGGCAGTTCGATCCCGAATTCGACCGAGCTTGCCGTAGCGTCGCCCGTGCCGGCAATCTGAACGCGGCCCCACCGGGAATTCAGCGCGGCCTGCGCCGAGTTTCTCCCAAGCTGCAACTGGATCGTCACCGGCTGGCTGCTGAACGCGTATACGCTGAAGCAGTACGTGTAGCTGGCCGGCGCGTTCAGCGTCTGCGTCAGCGCCTGCGGCCCCTCGCCGGAGTTTGCCAATTGCCACGCGTTGCTGCCGCCTAGCGGGTCCGCCACGCCGCCCGATAGAGTTAGAAATGGCGCCGCCTGCCACACCGCGTTCGTCAGATCCTCGCTCCACGCGAGCAGATTCGCCGCTGGGTCGAGGAACGTAAAGCTGTTCAGCGATCCTTCCATTTCAGTGAAGAACTGCTGCAGCGCAGCCAACTCCGTGTCGCTGAGGTTGGCGTACTGCAGTTGCCACCCAACGGTCTCACCTGCCGGGTCCGCCAGCTTGATCGAGCTTCCGTCTGCCGCCGCATTCACAACGGTCCGCGGTCTCCGTTGCTTCACAATTGGAAACTGACTCGTCACCCCGGATACTAACTGCGGATAGACACTCATGGTTACGCCCGGTTTTCTTTCACCGTCACGGAGGCTTTACCGCGCATCTCTTCCACCGAAGTCAGGTCCATGGCGTCGGAGGCGAAGCTGCAATTACTGTAAGTCTGGTTGTCCCATGGGTCCGTGAAGGAAAAGCTGCCGAAGCTACCCTGGTTCGATTCCAGGAATTGCTCCAGCGTGGCCATTTCCGTCTCGTCGAGCTCGTTCAGGCGGATCACCCAATGGTGTAGCGGTCCGGCGCTATCCCGATATCGCTGCTCGGTGCCATCGACGAACCGCACCACCTGGTTCTGGAACGCCACCACCTTGGTCGCCGGATACTGCGCGACGGCGCTGGTTTTAAGGGTTGGGAATGATGCCATGTCACAGATCGCTAATTACATCGTTGATTGAGCTCATGTTCAACATCGCGCTGCGTACTGCCTGCGCGATGTCGCTGCTGCGGTCCAGAATCGATTGCGCATCCATCGCCTGAATGTTCAGCGTCATTTGCGGCGTGACGGTTGCGCTCGGCCCGGCGCTGCTTGCAGTCCCTTCGGTTGAAGAGCCGCTGGCCGCCGAGGAACTCCCCGCGGTCGAGGTCGGTACCGCCGTATCGGCTAGCCGCGGCATGCCCAACTGGTCGTAGTCCGCCGCCGCCAGTCCGTTCGGCGTGTTCGCGCTCACAAAATCGATGGAAGAGGGCTTCTGGTATTTCTCGAGCTGAGGAGGAGCCGAGCTACCTCCGTCGAACAATCCAATCAGGCCGCTCACCAGCGGAACAATCCCAAGCCCGCCTTCCAGGAATGTCGTCAGCGCGGATTCGATCATGCTCCCAGTCCCGCCTGTGCTTTGCGCGCTCTCAGCGCCGCCCTCGCTGCTCGTGCCCACCGGAGTCGCTGCGTAACCCTGGCCGTCTGCAGCGTCGCTCGCCGGCCCGAGTACCGCGCCCGCAGCGGCTTCCGCCAGCGGGCCGTTGCTCGATTCGGCGACCTGGTTCGCGGCCGGCGTCTCCGAAACGTCCGTTCCGCCGGCCTCCCTAAAGAATCTAAGAAGCTGCTCTTGCGTTGTGCTGCTCATACTTGATTTCCGCTGCGAGTTCCTTTTCCAGTATGGCGAACGCTTCTACCTGTCGCGCCGTGAGCTGTTCTTCGTTCATCAGGCCCAACCGCCTTCGAATGAAGAATTCTTCCACCGTCGTTTGGCTCTCGGCGGTAATCAGCGACCTGGGACACGTCCCCAGTCTCACACCTCTGCGCGCCCACACCGGTGGCCCGGCCCCGTCAGCCACCGCCAGCAGCCAGCCGCACCTGCGCTTCGCCTCCAGGCCGGACTTCCGGCAAACGTCGCACCTCCACCCGGCCTGGTTGGAGAATTGAAAATGGAAGGCGACAATCAGTTTTTTCGCTCTGCCCCGCTCAGGCCCGTCTCGGCTTTAACGGCTGCCAGCGCTTCCCGAAACAGGTCTTCGGGCCCGCTTTCCGCCAACGACGCTGGAGTCGCCGCTGCCCCATCCACTTCCAGGCCGGCAACCTCTATCAGGCCCCACATCAGGTACAGCCGGTTGACCTCGACCTGAATCAGCGTCGAGTCCATTGTTTCGCCCGGCTCCCGGCCCGCCTCCAGAAACTCCATGCGCCGCGCCAGTTCCCGAACCTGCCGCATCAGGTCCACGCGCCGCGCAAAAGACATTCGCGCGATGCGGAACCTGACCCCAGGCGCTATCTTCGACTCCACTTCCTTCACGCTCTCGTATGTCATGCCTATCCAAACGCGACCGCGATTTCGTTGTCCACCGTGCCTTGTGCCCGCGATGGCTTGAACACCCATTGCAATCGGTTCGCGCTGTCGTCAAATTGCGGAACCTCGGGGATTACGCTCTGCAGGTACACGCCCATCACCTGGCCCTGCATCTGGCCGAGTTGGAACATCACGCTGATCGGCGTCTGCTGCCGCGCCGCCTGGTACAACGCTGGTGTTGCGCTGTCGGTCTGGCTGTAAAGTCCGATCGACGCCTGCACGGTTCTTTGTCCCGGTGAGATCGCTTGCGGAAGGCTGAAACCAAATTCCCGCGACCGCGTGTCCAACCCGTTCTTCAGCACAACCGCCGCTTCCGTCACCGTGAAGAATTGCGCTGGTGTAGTTCCCAACCACGCCTCACCTAGGTTGCCCGGCACGATTGAGTAGTCGAATGCGCCGATCCCCGGCTCCGCCGGATAGCTCGTCAAATTGCCCTGACCCGCCGTGAAGCTTGCGCTGTCCAGCACATCCTGCGCCATGCCGCTGAAATGGAACTCGTGAAAATCGCCGTCGATTTGGATCTCCATCTGATCCACCGCGGCGCCGCTCAGGATTCTTTGCACCGCGCTCGCCGGATCCCAGTAATCGAACACGCTGGCGCTCGGCAACTCCGTCGCCGGTTGGTAGGTCACAGCCGCGCCGATCGTAGTCCCGCTCGCCGGCGCCGCGGTGAACGGCGCGTTGATCTCGACCGTGTTGGCGTCCACAATCACCGTCACAAACCGTATCTCGCCGCCGCTTGAGACTGCCTGGCTTACGTTCAGTCCGTGAGGCGCCGCGAAAGCCAGCGTCGTGTTCGAGCACGATGCCACCATCCCGCCATTGAAAACCAGTGGCGCCGCGCCCAATGCCGCCTGAAACAACGGCCCGTACGCCGGACCGCCCGCTGCGGACTGCCAACTCGTCATGTACGTCTGCAATTCGAAGTTCGTGCGGCGCCGCCCGCCCGCCGGCAGGCCGGGAAACGTCCGGCTTCCCGTCTTGTCTTTCCGGTTGGTGACCTCGAGCTGCTGCTGCACGGTCAGCTTGAGCGCCGGTATCCGGTTGCTTGCCGCGATCGCCGCCACGCTGCCGTACGCGCTTTCCAGCGCCGCGTAGAAGCGGTTTGCGTTTGAGGAAATGTAAGAAGCCATCTTAGTTAATGCTCACTCCAATCTCGAATGTCACCTTGGCCGTCTGCACGAAGTTGATTCCCCCGCTCTTGACGGCTCCGAACGTAACCTGATACCCGCCCGCATAGTACATCCCGCCACCCCAGTCTCCCCGGTTGGCATCTAGCGTCTGCATCACGGCGCTTGCGTATAGCTCAACCGTGTCTTGCAACCCTTCTAACCGGTCCTGTGAGTGCCGCACTTCAATCGCCATCTGGGAGATCCCCGAAAACGTCCGGAACTTCTCCACCAGTTGGTTCGCGATTTTCTCGCAGTAGACGTTCACCGCCGGGTAGTGCACGGCGGTCGCCCGCTCCACCAATTCGAGCGCCACGTTTTCGGCGAGTATCTGCGCCGTCCCCAGTGGCGCCACCGCTGTCTCGCCGCTCAGCGCCAGGGCCTCCAGGTTGAGATTCACGCCGCTGGGCCCCGTCAGCAACTGTATGGTCTTGGCCGTCACAGTGTTTCCTATCGTTGTCGGCATCAGCCCCTCTGTAAGATCCGCGTCAGCGCCTGCACATAGCTTGGAGCTTGTCCGCATCCCGGCTTGCGTCCCGTCGCGGTGATCCACACCGGCTGCACCCAGGCCGCCCCGATCTCGAGCGGCGAGCTGTTCTGCAGCGCTGTGCTGTCCGGATCCATGCCAACGTACACGTTCCAACCGGTGGCATTCGCCGGCGCCGGCCCGATTTGCGCCGAAAACGAGCTGGACGCTGTCGTAATCGCCGCCGGAATCGCGCTCGCCCCTTCTTCGGTTACCCGGTTCACCCACGCCGCAGTCACATAATAGATGTTGTCCGGCAAACTCCCAGGCGCCGCCGCCAGCGCCGGCGTCATCGCCCGCGGCACCGGTATCGACGCCATCCCGGCTCCAGCCTCCATCAGCCGCTCGCGATGCGAGACAGCCATCTGGTGGAACTGGTCGCGCTTGCCCATGTACCGGTCGTTCAGTTGGCTGTTGTACGCGTCGCTATATACCAGCTCCAGCGTTCGAAAGGCGAACCACAGTTTGAGTGCCGTAGTTACGATCACGTTTTCCAGGCTCGGCTTCACCGCCGCCCACATCAGGCGATCGGCCGAGCGCAGCCTCTTCAGCAACGCATCCAGGTCCAGACCGATTTCTTCGTGGGCCAGTTCCAGCTTGCGCCTCACATCGATCCCCTCGGTGCTGGCCACACTGAGTAACTGCGAGTCCAGCCCCGCCAGGCTTTCGATGCTGGAAGGAGGTCCGTCTGTGAATAATGCCATGCCCTTATGCCTGGTTCTTGGCGCGCTTCCCCGCGCCCTGGATTCTGTTCCATTCCGCCATTGGCAGGAACGTCATTTGCACCTTGGCCGCCGCCAGGGCCTCGTCCGCCGCTTGCTTGGCTTTGGCGCGCTCATCGTGAAACGCCGCCGCGTCCGCTTCCGTCGCCAGCCGCGCCGCCCCTTCCACAATCAGCTTCGCGGCCAAAGCTGGCGTCACTTCGGTCAGTCTGCCCGAGGTCCCGCCGTCCGGCGTTTCGCAGCTCTCCACCACCGGAAATGCGTCGGCGATCTTCGCTTCCGTGTCCCGTATCTTCTGGTAGTACAGTCTCAGATCCATCCCGCTCTCCTCGCATCTCATTGCGGGCCGGCCGCTCTGTTACTTCGGCCGCCGGCCCGCTTCGCGGCTCCGCTTCGTTAGGTGTTCACCTGCACGCCGCATGCGTTGCGCAGCACGCCGCATCCGTACAGCACGTCCACTGTGAACTGCTGCGCCAAGGTGTTCGGCTGGTAACTCATGATCACGCGCATGCCAAAGTTGCCCAGCTCGGCGTACTCCGCAATCGCTCCCGTCCCCGGAAGAGGTTGCGGCAGCCGGCGAACCACCAGGCCAATCGCATCCCGCGAGAACGCCAGGTTGTGCGTGTTCACCGGTGTGCTCCCCGTCTTCGGCACGAACTGCGAACGGAAGATGTAGAAGTCTTTGTACTTGCCGATCGTCCCGTCAATCAATGCCGCCAGCCCGGCCGCGCCCGCCGTCTGGAATTCCTCGAACAGCGGAATCTGCCGCCAGGCCGAGTAGGCCGCCGAGTCCACTACGATGTACTTCTGCTCGCTGGGCGGCACCTTGGCCAGGAACAGCGCCGTTTCCGCCGCGTCCACCGTGGCTTCCGTCAGCGCAGTGCCCGGTGTCCCAACCGGCGTGTTGGTCGTGAACCCCGCGTACAGGTTCAGCAGGCTGGTTTCGATGCTCTGCGCGATCGCCGCCACTGCCGGCTGCATGTAAATCTTCAGCAGGTCCGGCACCGCCAGTATCTTCGTCACGTCCGGAATCTGGAACGTCGCTTCCGCGTGCGTGTTCAGCACGATCTGCGCATTGCCCAGGCTCGGATTCTGCGGCGTCACCGTGCCGCCGGCCGCGATGTTGTTGGCTACCATCGTCGGCGGTATCGGCACGTTCACCGTATCGCCGGCATTTGCCAGCACCGGCTCGTAATCGCGATTCACCAGGTTGCCCATCACCAGGTTTCCGACCAGCACCGGCAAAGCGTCCGCCGCCACCAGCTTCACAATCGCGCTTGCGACGTTGCTATTTGTAATTGCTCCCATTCTTTCTCCTTGGTTTGTACTTGCCGGCCCGCGGGCCGGGTTATAACTACAGACCTTTTAAGGTCTGCGACGCCACGCGCACGATTTCTTCTCGTACCCGCCGCATGTCTTCCGCGCTCATGCCCGGCCGGATTCGGTCGATCGTCACCGCCTCGCCTCCGCCCGCCGGACTCTTCAGCATCCCTGCCATTCCGCTTCCCCCGGGTATGCGCGCCGGCAGAAATTCCGGATTTTCTTTCACGAACGCCGCCAGATACTCGCGAACCGGCAGCTCGCCGCTCTCGACCCGCGCTACCAGCCTCCCGTCCTCGCTCCGCACGATCTCGTCCTGCACCGCTTTGAAGGCTAGCTCCACCTTCGCCACACCCAGACGCTGCAGTTCCGCCCGCACTGCCGATGCGCGCTCCGCCTCCTCCGCCACTTTCCGGCTCCGTTTGTTCTCCTCCACCAGCTCGTTGACGCGGCGCTCCAGTTGTTCCCGCCGCCGTCGCTCTTCCTGCAACTCCGCCTTGTGCGCCGGCTCGGCCTTGGCCTGTTCGTTGTTCACAAATTCCTGGATCGCCTGCCGCACCACCGCTTGTACGTCGATTTCTTCCATATACCCCTATCCCCGAACTCCCTCGCAAATTGCTCCCCCTGCCGCCATCCTTGCGCGACCGAGGAAGTCCGCCCGCGCCTCCCGCCACCCTACTCCGCCGCCTCTTCGATCTCTTCCGCCACCCGGCTCTTCACTTCCTGCTTTGCATCGGCCAGGTATTGGAATGCCAGCCGCTTGTAGATCTGCTTGGTCAGGGTGGGGGAGTGGATTCCCAGGTTCAGCAGCTTTTGGGCCTCGTCCAACTCCGTGCTGAAGGCGTTGATGTCGAATTCGTCCATTCCCGCAATGTCGATCGAGACTTCGTCCTGCCGCGCCCCCGCCACCGCCCACAGCACCTGCTTCATGCTTTCCCGCACCGTTGTCCCATACGCCCCCAGCACTTCGGCGGTGGTCGCGAAGTCCAGTTGTTTGCCCAGCGCCGATTGATTGGCCGAGCTCGACGCTCCTCCCATCGCTTGGTTGTTCAGGTAACACACCCGGTAGATTTCATCCTTCATTTGCACCAGGTTGTCCGCCGCGATCTGGTAGACTTTTCCCTCCGGCTCCGCCCACCCAAACCGGTCCTCCGGTCCAAGTTGTATGTAATACGACTCGCCCACCATCTGGTTCCACTCGCGTTCCGAATAGACCACCGGCATTGCGAACAGCCCCATCGTCAGCGCCCACCCCAGCGCATTCGACTTGTTGAAGTGTTCCAGTTGCAGCAGCGCGGCTCTGTTCATCAGCCACAGTCCCTCGGTCACCCGCATCTGAAATAGCGGCACCCGGCCCAGCGAGGCCAGCGCGTGCCGCCCCTCGTCGATTCTCTCGATCGGCTGCCCCTCGCCCGCCTTCCGGTAAATTTGATAATTCTCCCGGTCGTAGTAGATCCAGCGCGTTTCCTGTTCCCACCTCGCGTCCGTCACCTTCGATTGCTGGAGACATGACGTCCGGATTACCGCCCAGTCCATCCCCCCGTGCGGGTCGTAGTTCCAGTTGATGACTTCGTCCGCGCCGTAGTCCGCCAGGTACGCTCGCGACGTCCCCGCGGCGTCTTCTTCCGCCCGCGTTAGCGCCGGCCCCGACGTGCGCGGAAAGTCCACCACCAGGTAGCTCGAGCCGTATACCAGCGCTTCCACGAATCGTTTGCGGAAGAACTCGCTTAGGCTGGTGCCCTTCAGGTCGCAGTCGTTCGCCAGCAGGCTGTAGAAGTTCTTTGCCCCGGCGTCGGTCCCTTCCAGCATCAGCGCCGGCTCGCGATGCATCAGCGTCGACGCGTACCAGTCCACGATCGATCCGATGTAGTTTTGGTAAAACACCCGGCTCAGCCGCTCCTGGTAGATCTCGCCTGGTTCTTTATTCCGCCGCAGCAGGTACTCCGCGGCGCGTGCCCGCAACTGTTCGCCGCCCAAGTACAGGTCCTTGTAGCGTCTCCACGTCGCCTTGCGCGCGATGTATTCCGGATGCTCCCGGTTGATCGTCTCCATGATTAGAACAATCGCTCCCGCCGCTCCCCGATTCTGGGAAGCATTCTGCATTCCTGCCACAACAGGTATCCCAACGCGTCCGATAGGTGCGTCCTCATTCGGTCCCGGTCTTTGTCGATCGTGTTCGAATCGGCCTTGTAGGTCACCTGCTCCAAATCCTTGATCAGTTCCTTGCACTTCGGGTCCACCAGCAACCCGACGTCTCCCGTCGCCGATCGCAACTTCGCATTCGTCAAATTGATCCGTTCCCGCACGCTCGGGTTCGCCCTCGGAACGCGGTACTGAAGCGTCATCCCCGAGTGCACCTGAAAGTATTCGCGGATCATTTCGTAGTCCGTCGCCCCCGTCGTTTGCCGCTGGTTTCCCGACGCGTCTCCATAAATGTGAACGCCCGCCCAATGGTCCGGATACCGCTTTAGGAATTCCTCGCTGGCGTCCATCGTCGTCCCGTTTCGCACCACGATTTCATCCAGCACTAGCACCTTGCCGTCCACCATCTGCACCACCAGCGAGCTCATCGGATCCACGTTGAAGTCCAACGCCCACAGCAGTGGCAGCCTCTGGTCGCGGCCCAGGTCCTTCAGGTTCTCAGCCCGCGCGAACGAGCTGTATACCGTGCTTCCGCTCAGGCTCAGGTACGCGCCCAGCACTTCCTGCCGGAAGAACCGCTCGTCGTAACTCTCCTGCAGCCGGTCATAGAAATCGGGCACCCTCGCCAGCAGGAACCGATTCTCGTAGGGTTGCGCCACCACAACCCCGTACCCCTTGCTGGGTCCCTCCACGAATTTCCGGAACACCCAGTCGTAACCTTTCGGCGTCCACACCGCGAAGCCGCACAGTCGCTGCGCTTTCGGGTCCCGCAATCGGCCCTCCAGCCGCAGCCACGCCGCCTCCGGTGTGTATGTCAGCTCATCTAGTCCGAACCACGCTAGGTTGGTTCCGCGCAGCCGTTCGAATTCATCCACCGGCCGGAACACAATCCGCGATCCCGTGTCCTTCATCCGCAGCGTGTTCTCCGCCTTGTTGTGCTCGTACGGAATTCGGTTGCTGTCTAATATCTCGAACAGCGTCGCCTGCGTCGCGTCCCGTAACATCTGGTAGGTCGGCGCCCCCAGCAGTCCCATCCGCCTCGGATTCAAGTAACTCAGCCGGATCGCTTCCTGGCAAAGCGCCTGGCTCTTGCCGCTCCCGATCGGCCCTGAGAATCCCTTGAAACGCGCTGTCAGTTCGTGAAAGGATTTCTGGGAGGGCAATGGGTCATAGGCTATCTCTCGGAGTCGGACGTCACTGGCTCGACCCATGTCACTTTGATCTCCTTCGCCTCGTCGGCTGCCTCCTCTAACTCCTTCTTCATCTGTACGAGCTTGATATAGTCACCCACCGAGGGGCTGAAATCGGTCTCCGTGATCCTCTCCTCGAATTTGGCGATGGCCCTCGTGAGCACTTCCGAAACCTTGAGCTTCTGTTTGAGCGCCTGATAATAGGTGCAATCCTCACAAGGCTTGGAAATCGTCTTAGCGCTTCTCTTCACCTTGCTAGTCATTGTTTGTCCAAAAAAAATCGGCTCCGCGATTGACTCGCGAAGCCGCGCAACCCTCTTCCCGTTTTGAATGTATCATCGGAGCGATCGCACACCCGCCCCGAATTACATCTCAACTTATTGAAAACTCACGAACGAAACTTTTTCTTGTATTGGTGAAGACGATTTGGCTCGCCGCCGCCCGCCCGCCACTTAGTGTGATCGGAGCCGCAGGCGTGGCGCGGCCTGTCAGGCTGCTGAGCCGAGAGTCATCTCGGCTTTTCTTCCCTTACTCGCCCGCCAGCGCCGCCTCCGCCACCGTCGCCCTATGCAGTTCCACTTTCCATCGCTTCATCCACAGGAACAGCGTCAGCAGGCCCCATAGATGGTATCCCGCGTTGATGCGCCTCTCCATGTGATCGCGGATCAGCGCTTCAATCGCCCGCTCATGGAAAATGCCGCTCGCCTTGACCGCTTCCGGCGTCAGCGTATCCATCAGCAGCCGCCGCAGTGGCCGCCGGAACCAGTCGTGCGTCGGTATGTCGAAGCCGGCTTTCTTCCGGTTGAGTACGCGTTCCGGCAGCTTCCCGCGCATCAGTTCCTTCAGCACGTATTTCTGCCGCCAATCGCGAATCTTCAACCGCACCGGCAGCCGCGCCGCGAACTCCACGATCCGGTGGTCGAGCATCGACGGCCGCACCTCCAGCGAGTGCGCCATGCTCATGCGGTCCGTCTTGTACAGGATGTCGTCCGGCAGGTAGTAATTCTGGTCCACCCGCAGATATCGCTCCACCACGCCGCAATTGCCTGTCGCCACGCGCCGCGCCAGTTCCGCCAGTCCATTGTCGCCGCCGCCGCGCCGGATCGCTTTGAGCTGTTCGCTCGAAAACGTGCCGTTCCAGAAGAAGTGCGCCTCGTCCGGATCCAGCCAGCTTCCCTCTATCCCGCGCTTCAGCTTGTACTCCAACCCGATCTTCTCGTCCGACACCGGCACGTATCGCTCTAGTGCCCCATGCACCCAGCGGCGCAGCCACCGCGGCGTCAACCGCAGAGGCCTCGCCAGCCGGTCCGCCTGGTACGTTTCATACCCGCCGAACAGCTCATCCGCGCCTTCTCCCGATAGCGCCACCGTCACGTGCTGCCGGGTCATCCGCGAGAGAAACCAGACCGGAAGCGCTCCCGCGTCCGCGCTCGGCTCATCCGAGTAATACGCAAAATCCTCAATCGCGCTCTCGAGCTCAGTCTCCGGATTCAGGTCGAATTCGTGGTGATCCGTCCCGTAGACTTCCGCCACTTCGCGGAAATACGAACTCTCGTCGAAACTCCGTCCGCGAAAGGAAATCGAGAATGTCTTCAACCGGCTCCCGCTCTCTTCCGCCGCGTAATGCAGAATCGTCGACGAATCCACTCCGCCCGAAGCCCACACTCCAAGCGGCACATCGGAAACCAGGTGTTCCCGCACCGACTCTCGCAGCAGCCCGTCCAGCTCTTCCTTCGCCGCCTCCAGCGAATACCGGCGCGCTCCCTCGCGCGGCAGCTCCCACCATCGCTCTATCCGGCACTTGCCCGGGCTCCATTCGAGCAGGTGCCCCGGCGGCACCTTTCGAATTCCTTCGATCAGCGTCCGATCGCCCGGCACGTAGTTGACCGAAAGAAACCGGTCCAGCGCCCGCTCATCCAGCCGCCGCGGAACGTGGCTGTGCTCCAGAATCGCCTTGAGTTCGCTCCCAAAGTACAAATCGTCGCCGCTGCGGTAGTAATACAGCGGCTTGATCCCCATCCGGTCGCGCGCCAGCACCAGCCGCTTCCTGGCCTCCGACCACAGCGCCACCCCGAACATTCCTCGCATCCGCTCGAAGCATGCCGTGTCCCACTCCATAAATGCCCGCAGCACCGTCTCGGTGTCACACTGCGATCGGAACCGGTGCCCCAGCCGCTCCAGCTCACGCCGGATCTCCCTGTGGTTGTATATCTCGCCGTTGAAGACAATCACGGTGCCGCCGTCATCGCTTACGATCGGCTGATCGCCGCCGGCCAGGTCGATGATCTTCAGCCGCACCGCGCACAGCGTGATTTCGCTGCCCTCGTATATCCCCTGCTGGTCCGGCCCCCGGTGGTGTATGGCCTCGATGATGCGCCCGGCCACCTCCCGGTCCCACACCCCGCTCAGCCGCGTAAATCCCGCAATCCCGCACATTCTCTTTAGCGATTCCCGGAAACCTTCAGTGTATCCAACCAACGTCGGTAGGGCATGCTTTAGCTTGCCCAAATCTTGTCTTTAGTTTGCCTCTTGCTTGCCCGTATCTTCCCAAGCCGGACCTCCCCATCCTGGGGCCGCGTCACTTGCTGGAGGCTATAATCAGAGCTTCATGCCGCCCGGCCAAGTCCGCCCATTGACGTCGCATTATCGCTGGTATATCTGCGCGCTGCTCTTCTTCTCCACAGTGATTGCTTACGTCGACCGCGGCGTGCTCGGTTATCTGAAGGACACGCTGCAGCATTACATCGGCTGGAACGCCATCCAGTATTCGAACGTCCTGGTCGCGTTCCAAATCGCCTACGCGATTGGACTGGTGGGCGCGGGATGGTTCACGGACTGGCTGGGCACGCGCAAAGGCCTCGCCATCGCCATCGTGTTGTGGAGCGTCGCCGCCATGTCGCCGGGCGCAGCCAGTTCGGTCCTGACGTTCGGCATCGCGATGTTCTTTCTAGGTCTTGGAGAAGCCGCCAACTTTCCCGCCTGCATCAAGACCGTGGCGGAATGGTTTCCCAGGGGCGAGCGGGCGCTGGCGACCGGCATTTTCAATTCCGGCGCCAATTTCGGTAACGTCGCGTGCCCGCTGCTGGTGCCGCTGCTGGTGGTTGCTTTCACCTGGCGCGGCGCCTTCGTGGTCGCCGGCGCTACCGGTTTTGTCTGGCTGGTGTTCTGGCTGCTGATGTATGCCAAGCCGGAGAAGCATCCCTCGGTTTCCGCCGCCGAACTGGCGCACATCCAGAGCGATCCCGGGGAACGCGTGGAAAAAGTCGCCTGGGTCCGCCTGCTGCCGTGCAAGGAAACCTGGGTGTTCGCCATCGCCAAATTCCTCAGCGATCCCATCTGGTGGTTTTACATTTTCTGGCTGGCCGGCTATTTGCAGGAGACGTTCCACCTGAACATTCACTCCAACCGGTTGCCGGTGGCGTTGGCCTTTGGCCTGTCCTCCATCGGCAGCGTGGGCGGAGGCTGGCTTTCCGGAGCCATGCTCAAGGGCGGCAGGAGTCTGAACGTGGCGCGCAAGAGCGCCCTGCTGGTGTGCGCGGTGGCCGTCCTGCCTGTGCTCTACGCTCCTTTTGCGAAGAACCTGTGGGTGGTGGTGGGGCTGACGGGGCTGGCGATGGCGGCCCATCAGGGGTGGTCTGCCAACCTGTTCACGGTGGTGTCGGACCTGTTTCCCAAGGCGGCCGTGGCGAGCGTGGTGGGGATTGGCGGAATGGTCGGCGCTATCGGCGGTGCCCTGTTCCAGAAGTTCACCGGCTATATGGTGGAGTGGACCCACAGCTATATTCCGGTGTTCGCCGTCTGTGGATCGTCCTACTTCGTGGCGCTCATCATCGTGCACCTGATGACGCCCCGCTACACGCCAGCCAGGCTGGATTGACCCAGCCCGGCTTTCCTTGCCGTTGCTCTAACCGAACGGCATCGGCTTTAGCCGCCGCGGCTCTTTTTTTTCCTTGCGATTCCGCGCACGGATGCGCCATATTGGGAATGGCGTCAGAGCAAAAGCCGTGTAGAGCGCATCCGAACGAGCGACATCGAAGCAGGTAACCCGCGCTCGGGCTGCGCAGACGGCGCGCCGGTGACTTCGATGGCGGACAATCTGCTATTCTTTACCGAGCTGATGGGCATGCCGGTGCTCGATCTCAAGGGCAGCCGCATCGGGCGCGTCAAGGACGCCGCGCTGGTTCCCCGCGAGCACGCTTCGCGCATCGATCGTTACCTGGTGGGCGGTGGCGACGCATGGCTGACCGTGCGCCACGACCAGATCGCCGAAATCGGCCGCGAAACCGGAATCCGCCTCGGCGACGAACAACTCGTTCCCTATCACGAAGACGATTGCATCCTGCGCATCGCGCGCGACCTGCTGGACCAGCAGATCATCGACGTGACCGGCCGCAAGGTGGTGCGAGTGAACGACCTCACCATGGAGATTCGCCAGGAGGGCGGGCACGCCACGCTGCACGTGGTGGAAGTGGACGTGGGGCTGCGCAGCGTGGTCCGCCGTCTGCTGCAGGGCGGCATGCCCGGGCGCTGGATCCGGCGGCTGCAGGAACCCATCCCGCCGAACTCCATCCGCTGGGAACTTTGCAATGTGGTGGAATCCGATCCGCTGCGGCGCCTGCGGCTCGCCATCAGTTATGACAGGCTCGAAGAACTGCACCCGGCGGACCTGGCCGACATCGTCGAGGAACTGAGCCCGGCCGAGCGCGAAGCGATCTTCGAAACCATAGACAGCGAAGTGGCGGCCGACGCGCTTTCGGAAATCGAACCCAAGATGCAGGCGGCGATTCTGGAATCGCTCGAACCCGAAAAAGCGGCCGACATCGTCGAGGAGATGGCACCCGACGAAGCGGCTGACGCACTTTCGGAACTGCAGGACGAAACCAGCGAAGAGATTCTGGGCGAGATGGAGGCGGAGCCCAAGACGGAGGTCCAGGAACTGCTGGAGTTCGACGAAGACACGGCCGGCGGCATGATGAACACCGAGTACGTGGCGCTTCCCGAAGCCGCTACCGTGGCCGACGCGCTGGTGGCGCTGCGCGCCAGCGAGGACCTGTTGGAACAGCTCAACACCATTTTTCTGGTGGATGATCGGGAAAAGCTGGTGGCCGCCATCCCGCTGGCGCGGTTGTTCGTGGCGCCTGTCGATTCGCTATTGAAAGAGTTGGCTAGCGATCCGCTGATTCAAGCGCCGGTCGGGGAATCGCAGGACCGCGTCACCGAGCAGTTCGACAAGTACAACATTTTGACGTTGCCCGTGGTGGACGAGGACGGCAAACTGACCGGCGTGATCACCGCCGACGACATCATTTCCGTGCTGAGGCAGAAATAGGCATGGGACGACTGTTCAGCCGGTACCGCAACCACTTTCTGATCTTCTTCGCGGTCATCGGGCCGGGGTTCATCACCGCCATGGTGGACAACGATTCCGGCGGCATTTACACCTATTCCGCCGCCGGCGCCCGCTGGGGCTACCTGCCGCTATGGACGCTGATCCCCATCACGCTCCTGTTGATCATCACCCAGGAAATGTGTTCGCGCATGGGCGCCGTGACCGGCAAGGGCCTGTCGGACCTGATCCGCGAAGAGTTCGGCCTGCGGATTACGTTCATCATGATGACCTTGCTGGTGCTGACTAACTTCACCAACGTGGTCGCGGAATTCGCCGGCATCGCCAGCTCGACCGAGTTATTCCACATCAGCCGCTACGTCTCCGTGCCGCTTTCCGCCCTGGCTGTATGGTTTCTGGTGGTCAAGGGCAATTACCGCAGCGTCGAGAAAATATTCCTGTTCGCCTGTGTTCTATATGGGTCCTACATCATCTCCGGCATTCTGGTGAAACCGGACTGGAAGGAAGCCGCGATTTACAGCGTCAAGCCGGTGCTCATGTTGGACCGCGATTACATCTACATGCTGATCGGCATGGTGGGCACTACCATCGCGCCGTGGATGCAGTTTTACTTGCAATCGGCAGTGGTCGAAAAAGGCATCACAGTCAAGGAGTATGCCGCGTCGCGCGTGGAAGTGGTGGTGGGCTGCATCATGACGGACGTGATTGCGTTCTTCATCATCGTGGCCTGCGCGGGAGCCATTTACAGCGTGGCGCCGAAGGACATTCAGGATGCCGGGGAGGCCGCACTGGGCCTCAAGCCATTCGGCCAGTATGCGTTTCTGCTGTTCAGCGCCGGCCTGTTCAACGCCTCGATTTTCTCCGCCTCCATCCTGCCGCTATCCACCGCCTATTCGGTCTGCGAAGGGCTGGGTTTCGAAACCGGCGTCGACAAGAGGCTGCGGGAAGCGCCGATCTTCTATCTGCTCTATACGCTGCTGATCGTGGCCGGCGCCGGCGTGGTGCTGTTGCCGCACTTCCCGCTGGTGAAAATGATTCTGCTCTCGCAGGTGCTGAACGGCGTGCTGCTGCCGTTCGTGCTGATCCCCATGATCCTGCTGATCAACCGCAAGGACCTGATGGGGGAGTGGGTCAACCCGCGCTGGTTCAACCTGGTCACGTGGGTCTCGATTGCCTTCATCATCGGCATCACGCTGGCGCTTGGCGCCGACACGATCAGAGGGATGTTGCATCAATGATCGGAGCCGCGACCATAGGGAGTGACCCTGGGCCTGCGGCCCTCCCAAGGGGATGAAGCCGAGCACCGTGGCGCGGCCTGTCCAGGCTGCTGAGCCGAGAGTCATCTCGGCTTTTCTTCCGCCGCGCGGCGTGATTTTCAACCGAGCGGTTGCCGCTGGCTGAACTGACTATCCCCTGCCATGCCCTAATGCCGGCCGTGCGAGCCCGGGCGTTTCGCTGCTCCGGAGCTATTCTCGCGCACGAGGTTGAGACGTGATGTCCATTTTTGTGTCGCGCGCCACAGGAATTGCGCGGCGGCTCCGGTTTGACCTAGAATCTCTGTTGGGATCGAGGAGATTGCCCCCTTGGTATGACGACTTCCGTCAAGGCTGACTACGCGCTACGAGCGATTCTGGACCTGGCCTCGCAGAAACCCGGCGAACCGGTGAAGATCGCGGACATTGCGCGGCGGCGGAAGATACCGCAGAAATTCCTGGAATTGATCCTGGTGGGGCTGAAACAGGCGGGGTTCGTGGAGTCGCGGCGCGGGGCCGAGGGCGGATACCTGCTGGCGCGGGCGGCGGATTCGATCACGGTCGGCGAGGTGATACGGTCGGTGGATGGCCCGCCGGAGGGCACCGGGTGCGGCCGGTCGAAAACCGAGACGCCGTTCACGGACATGTGGGATCGGGTGGATCTGGCGGTGGCGGCCATCATCGACCACACCAGCATCGGGGAACTGCTGCGCGACTGGGCCGAAAGACAGAGCAAGGGCGTATTGAACTGGGAGATCTGAGTGAGGGTTTACGACGACAATTCGTTGAGCATCGGGCACACCCCGCTGGTGAAGCTTCGCCGCGTGACGGACGGCGCGCGGGCCACCGTGCTGGCCAAGATCGAAGGGCGCAATCCGGCCTACTCCGTGAAGTGCCGCATCGGCGCGTCCATGGTGTGGGACGCGGAGAAGCGCGGGGTGCTGAAACCGGGCAAGCACTTGATCGAGCCGACCAGCGGCAACACCGGTATCGCGCTGGCGTACGTGGCTGCGGCGCGCGGCTATCCGATCACCCTGACCATGCCATCCACCATGTCCGTCGAGCGGCGCAAGGTGCTGCGGGTGCTGGGAGCCAAACTGGTGCTGACCGAAGGCGCGGGCGGCATGGCGGGCGCGATTGCCAAGGCTGAGGAAATCCGCGCTTCCGATCCCGCGCGCTACGTGTTGTTGCAGCAGTTCTCGAACCCGGCCAATCCGGCGATCCATTTCGAGACCACCGGCCCGGAGATTTGGGATGACACCGACGGCACCATCGACGTGCTCGTTTCCGGCATCGGCACCGGGGGAACCATCACCGGCGTGGCCCGCTACATCAAACAGGCTAAGGGCAAGCAGATCATCGCCGTGGGGATTGAGCCGGCGGCCAGCCCGGTGATTGCGCAGAAGCTGGCGGGGCAGCCCATGAAACCGGGGCCGCACAAGATCCAGGGCCTCGGCGCGGGCTTCATCCCGGACACGCTCGATCTGAGCGTGGTGGACCGGGTAGAGGCGATCGGCAACGAAGAGGCGATTGAGATGGCGCGTCGGCTGGCCAAGGAAGAAGGCATCCTGGCCGGCATTTCGTGCGGCGCCGCCGCAGCCGTGGCCGTGCGCCTGGCGAAGCTGCCGGAGTTCGCCGGAAAAACCATCGTCACTATCCTGCCCGACGCCGCCGAGCGCTATTTGACCTCGGTGCTGTTCGAAGGGATGTTCGAGGATTAGACGAGGCTGAAGACCGGGGCCTTCGGTCCATCCCCCGCCGGAGAATTAGTGGTATAGACGGGACCAATCAAAAAGATCACACGGAAGTGTGGATTGAGTTATGATTTGGACTGGGGGACGCGCGCTATGCCTGATCGGAAGCAGTTTCAAAACGTCACGGCACCAGACCCTGAGTTGATGCGCCTGCTGGATGCGTCCCGCAACAAAGTCGTGACGGAGGAGGAGTTGCAGGAGCAAAGAGTTAGCTTCGCCTTCGGCAATGCTCCTGCCGATTCAGCGCTGATTACAAAGGACAGCGTTCGGCTCGCGTCGAAACACATAAGACTGCAGAGTTGAATCCGCGCTATTCTCAGGCCCTTTTCAGATGTCCGTCAGGGAAAAAGACGATCCTGCTCTTTACGCCAAGATTCAAGAGCAAAACCTCCTGCGGCAGTATGACTTACTGTCTAACTGCATTGAAATTGGCCTGAAGAAGGGCATCGAGTTTTTCGATAAATACACGCTTTGGGCCTTGAATTACGCGGCTGTCTCGAATATTTCCCAGTTTGGAGGGCGCTACCGCGAAGAGCCAATCTATGTCGGGAATCACTTCCCGCCTCACTTTAAGGACGTCCCCAATCAGATGGACCGTTTTTTTTCTGTCATCCACGAGAATTGGGAGATTTTGGATCATCCCACCGTGCTTCCGGCGTATGCACTGTGGAGGCTCAACTGGATTCATCCGTTCATAGAGGGCAACGGAAGAACCGCGAGGGCTGCTTGCTATTACCTAATTTGCTTGAAGCACGGCCAATTGCTGCCCGGAAAGAAAATCGTGCCGGAGCGGATTAGGGAAAACCGGCCACCCTACTATGCCGCTCTCAAAGCCGCAGACCGGGCATGGGATCAGGGCCACTTCGATGTCTCGGTGTTGGCTAATTATCTTTCTGACCTGCTCAAGGCCCAGCTCACCGAGGCGGAATTGAACTAACCCCCAGCGGCATCCACTGCCTCAAGCACAGCCGCTATCCGACCACCGCCGCCGTATTCACCAGTTCCCCGATTTCGGGGACGCGAATGCGGACGATATCGCCGGGCGAGAGCGCGGCTTCCTGCGGCACGATGATTCCGGTTCCGGTCAGTAGCACGGTCCCCAGCGGCACGCGGTTGGCGAAGGTAAGCGCGGCGATCAGCGCCTCCAGACGCCGATGCAGCGTGGAAGTGGAAACGGAGCCCGTGAAAATGACCTGCCCGCCGCGCTCGATGGTGCAGGTGATGTCGAGCGCATAGGGATCCGGCAGCGCGTCGGCGGTGAGGATCACCGGGCCGAGGGCGCAGCAACTGTCGTAGACCTTGGATTGCGGCAGGTAGAGAGGATTCTCGCGCTCGATGTCCCAGGCGGAAACGTCGTTGGCGAGCGTGTAGCCCGCGATGCGGCCGCGGCTGCCCAGCACCACGGCCAGCTCCGGTTCGGGCGCGGTGAAGCGCGAATCGGCGCGAATGCCGATGGGCTGCCCGGACGGCACGCAAACGCGCGCCGTGCCCTTGAAGAAGATCTCCGGCCGCGGTTCGCGATACACGTAGGCATACATGCCTTCGCGCGTCCCATGCTCGGCATCGCGAAAGCTGGAGCTGGCTTCGTAAGTGCACCCGCAAGCCCAGATTTCCGGGGGCTGCACGGGCAAAGCCGGCGCGAGTTTTTCGGCGTGGCGGCTGGCCAGTTCGGCAGCCAAGGCGGACAGGGGCCGGTTCTCGGTCTCCGCGCGCCGTATCAGATCCAGCGTGGTGTGGCTGGGGATGGGCCGCGCCAGATCGCCTTCCCAAACCGCGGCGATCAACCGGCCTTCGACTTTTGCTTGTCCCAAACGCATGATGCTTCTCCGATGGTCACTGGCGCTCGGCGCCGGGTCGCCACGCTCGAATCAAAACTGCACCTTCGGCGCGGTGCGGGCTCCGGGTTCGGTCTGGAAGTACGCGTCGTTACGCGCCATGCCCGACATGCTTGCCACCAGGTTGTTGGGGAAGAGCGCGATGGAGGTATTGTAGCGCTGGAGCGCTTCATTGTATTTGCGGCGCTCCACCGCGATGCGGTTTTCGGTGCCCGCCAGTTCGTCCTGCAAGCGCAGAAAATTTTCGTTGGATTTGAGCTGGGGATAGTTTTCGGCGATCACCAACAGCCGGGAGATGGCGGTATCGAGCTGCTGATTGGCCTGAATTTTCTCCCCCGGCGTGCGGCCGCCGGCGAGCCGGGCGCGGGCGTCGGCAATATCCTTGAACACTTCCGTTTCGTGCTGGGCGAAGGCTTTCACGGTGTTCACCAGGTTGGGAATCAGGTCGGCGCGGCGCTGCAGCGCCACATCCACGTCGGACCATTGACTGGTCACTGCTTCGCGCTGGGTCACCAGGTCGTTGCGGGTGCTGACGAACTTGCCGCCCACCATCAGCCCCAGCACCAATAGCACCAGAATCACAATCAGGGCAATTTTCACGTCTCTCTCCTATTTCTCCAGGCGGTCCACCGCATCGATCACCGTATCGATGGCGCGCAGGTAAGCGGCCAGCACGATGAGCGGGTCCATCTCCTTGGGCTTGATGCGCGCCTCGCGCACATCCAACAGTTTTTCGAACGGCGCCGGATCGATGCCGAAACGCTCCTGGGCCAACCGCACCACTTCGCGCTTCTTGGGTGACCCTTCTACGCCATGGAGCAGGAGGGCGTGGCGGAAGAGCACGCAAAAAGTGGACACCGAATCGAGCAGCAGGCGGCGCAGCAGGTTTTGGTCGGCCAACATTCCGCAAGCCTTTTGGCGCAGCCGCAAGAGCTTGGCGCGCAGGTCGTGCTCCACCTGCGCGCGATAGAAAGTATCCTCCACCACCAGCGCCGGGATGACGTCCTTGCCGAAGAGCAGCCGGTGATGGCTTTGCATGTCGTGGAACTCGATGGCGAAGCAATCGGCGGAACTGGTGAGCTCGTGTTCGGTGAGGAGCAGCGGCGCGGGGCTGCCCTGTTCGCGCCACCAGCGGAACGGCTCCGCGGCCGCGGCCAGCTCGCGCGGCGTCAGCTCGCCGAGCACGCACAGAATGTTGAAATCGGAAAAGCCGGCGTGATGATCGCCGGCGGCGGCCGAGCCGTAGAGCACCACCGATACCAGCCGCTCGCCGAAGGCCTTCTTCAGTTTTTCTACCAGTTGATCGAGTCGCTTGTCCATGCCACACCTACCAGTTGCCGGAGGCGCCGCCGCCTCCGGAATCGCCGCCGCCAAAGCCGCCGAAGCCGCCGCCGGAATCGGACCCGCCGAATCCGCCGCCGCCGCGGCCGCCCCAAGAGGAGCCGCCAATCAGATTACCCAGAATCAAGCCGGTGAGAATACCACCGCCACCATGGCCGCGCGACCCTCCCGCGCGAATCAGCCAGAAGAGCAGGACGATTCCACCCAGGATCATCGGCCAGGGAATCGAATCCGACGCGCTGGGCCGGTGGCGCCGGGGCAGACTGGCGGTAAGGGTCACGTGCTTGGCTTGCGCGATGGCGTTGCCGATGGTTTCGGCGGCCGCCAGCATGGCATCGCCGTAATCGCCCTGGCGTAGCGCCGGGCGCATCTGGCGCAGGATGCTGCCGCTCAGGCCATCGGGCAAAATCGGCTCCAGCCCATAACCGACTTCGAGCCGGCTCCGGCGGTCGTGCACCGCCAGCAGCATCAGGATGCCTTCATTCTTGCCCTTCAGCCCCACGCCCCAGGCGCGGAAAATGGTGTTGGCGACGTCCTCGATGGGTTCGTCTTCGAGTGATGGAATGGTTACCAGCGCCATCTGCGCTCCGGTCGACTGTTCGACGGCGGCGCAGTAAGCTTCGAGCGGCGCGCGATTGGAATCCGGAATGACGCCCGCGAAGTCGCTCACGTAGCCTTGCGGCTGGAGCGCCTTCCAATCCACCGCTTGAGCCCCCGCCGCACACGCCACCAGCGCCAGGCCTGCCCGCAACCAGTTCCGCATGTTGAAGATCCAGTGTACTACGAGCCACGGATGAATTCCGCTCGCCCGCGGTGCTAAAATGAGCTTGCAGTTGGGACGTCGTCTAACGGTAAGACTGCAGACTCTGGATCTGCGTATCGGGGTTCGAATCCCTGCGTCCCAGCCAAGCTTCCAAAAGCCCGCCGCCGCCCCCCGAGATTCCTGCCGCAGCGACATCCATAGTGTTCCCGCCCGGGTGTTCCCGCCCGGACAAATGATAGAATGCCGACGGAGTGTTCTTCGAGGTCTGCGGTGAGATTGCCGGCGCGGAAACGTTCGCGGCGGGCGGTTCTATTCGCGAACTGCCCCGTCTGCGGAAGATGTATGGCCCAGGAAGGTGGCGAAAGCGCAAGGGGTATGCGAGGGTTAAGCTTCCCAATGGTACGATACGGGAAGCAGAGATCCATTGGTACGAAGCATCGGGCATTGGAAAGAAAGAACTGAAGATAAAGCGCTTTGTGGACTAGCCATGCGAACTCATAGGGCGAGAACGGAAGGCTTCGCGGTGTGCCTCCGGAATCGCGGCTATGCCGCGTCACTCGAGGTCCGAAAGCTGTATCCCGTAGTGAGCGACCCGGATGCGGCGGCGAACGATCTTATCCGCGTGATCGACGAATCGGGCGAGGATTACTTGTACCCGGCTCGCCTCTTCCAAAAGCTCGCGCTGCCGATCGAACTCCAGCGCGCTTTGCGCGTGGCTTCGTAGTGGGGCGCGCCCGCTTCGATGAAGAACACGTCGCAAACTAAGCTCAAGGTGAGACGAGTTAACGGACTCCGAGCCGAATACCGTTTCGATTACGCGAAGTCCAAGCCGAACCGGTTCGCCCAGCACACCCGGCCAGGCGCGGTCGCGATACTGCTGGACCCGGACGTGGCGCGGGTATTCAGAAGCGGGGAGTCGGTGAACAGCGTTCTCCGCGCGTTAGTGGTCGCAATGCCAACTCGCCGCGCGTCGACAAACGGGTAATCCAACTACCCGGAGACCCTCCACAAGCCCGCCGAGCCGGGCGAGGGCGGGATGGCTCGAAAGAGTCTGGCGCGGAGAGTCCCCATCGGTCAGACTGAAGGTGTGAAGACAACGGCCTAAACCAAGAGTGAGGTGAATGTATGATTTCGCGACGCGGGATTTGCATCTGTCTATTCGGCTTTTCGCTCCTTTGTGTGTTTGCCCAGCAGAATGGACCGGCGGGGCAGTTCGGACCTACGGCATCCGTCCCGCCGGATAGTGCGCATCGCCGCATCGCGCTCGATGTGGTCGTGACCGACAAGTCTGGAAAACCGGTCCCCGGCCTGCAGCAGCAGGACTTTACGCTTCTGGACAACAAACAGCCGCAGAAGATCGTGTCGTTTCATGCCGTGGAGGGCGGTTCCTCGACAACGGATCCGCCCGTGGAAGCCATCTTGCTCGTCGATGAAGCCAATGCTTCGGTCATAAACCTGGCAACCGAGCGGGAACAAATCGCGAAGTTTCTGCGGCAAGACAACGGCAAGCTTCCCCGTCCGGTATCGATGGCCTACCTTACCGACTCGGGAATAAGTATCGGCAAGGCGTCTTCGCAAGATGGAAACGCTTTGATCACAGACCTGAATCAGAAGGAACCCGCTCTGCACACGATCACCAGATCACAAGGATTTTACGGCGCCGCCGACCGTCAACAGTTGTCCCTCAATGCGCTCAAGCAACTCCTGAATTACGAAACGGCAAGGCCTGGACGAAAACTTGTGATCTGGATCAGTCCAGGCTGGCCCCTTCTCACTGGCCCAGACGTGGAACTGACACCAAAGAATCAGCAGTGGGTTTTCAACACCATCGTTGGTCTTTCGGACGGGCTGCGACAGGCTCGCATTACTCTCTACCAGATCGATCCATTGGGGATGGCCGACGCAGGCGAATGGCGAACGTCTTATTACGAGGAGTTCGTAAAAGGAGTGAAGAACGCAAACCAGGTGCAGATTGGAAACTTGGCACTACAGGTTCTTGCCGTTCAAACCGGAGGCCGGGCTCTCAATTCCAGCAACGATGTCGCGGGCGAGATCGCAAGGTGCGCCACAGACGCCGATGCCTTTTATGTCCTCACCTTTGACGGCCTTGCCGGAGATGGTCCAAACGAGTACCATGCGCTTGAGGTTAAGATCGGCAAGCCCGGACTAACCGTGCGCACGCGATCCGGGTACTACGCCCAGCCAGAGCCGGCACCAGCGCATTGATTGTGCCCGGTATCGACGAAAGTCGCTGCAAATTCCCGGCTCGGGACAATCTGCGCCCTGCATGCCGCATTACACTGAATAGAGGCGATGCGCACCATCTCAAAACGCACCCAGTATGGCCTGAAGGCGATGCAGGTTCTTGCCCGGCGGTATCGTGAGGGACCGGTCATGATCGGGTCCATTGCCCGGGAAGAGTCGATCCCGCTGAAATTCCTGGAGGCGATTCTGCTGGATCTCAAGAGCCACGGGCTGCTCGAGAGCAAGTTGGGGCGCAAGGGAGGTTACCGCTTGAGCCGCCCGCCGTCGTCGATGACGCTGGGGTCGATCATTCGCATGATGGAGGGACCGCTGGCGCCGATCCCGTGCGCGAGCGAGACAGCCTACCGGCCGTGCGAGGAGTGCAAGGACATAGAAGGCTGCGGAACGCGCATCATCATGCGCGAGGTGCGGGACGCCATTTCGGACGTTCTGGACCGCACGACCCTGGCCGATCTGCTGCGCAAGGCGGACAGTAACCGTCCGGCTCGAGAAGGCCCGGAGATAGCACAGTACGAGATCTGAGTACTGGTCGCAGAACCGCAGCCGGATCTACTGAACGGCGATGGTCGCGGTGACGGGGCTCGCTGTGCCGCCCACGGCGACCACGACCGAAACGGCGCTGCCAGGCGTCACGGTTGTGGGCACCACCGCATTGACCTGGAGCGCGCCCTCCACCAGGCCCGGCGCGTTTCCGGCATAGGAAACGGGGGCAGTCTGGCCGCCGATCTCGACCGTCACCAACTGTGGGTCGCCCGTCGAAGGGGCCGTCGCCACGAGTCCGTCTACGCCGGCGGGCGACGTGACGCCTTGCCCGGTGGCGAAAATCATGATGGCGTCTCCGCGCGCCGCCGGATTGGTGGCGGAGTTCACCGAGTAATCCGGATTCAAAACCGCGGCTGGGCCTGCGCCGGAGGCGTTCAAAGTGAAGATGCCCGGTTGCGCCAGCAGCACGGGGACGGTGACGGCGGGCGAAGACGCGCCCAAATATTCGACCCGCACGCTGGTGCTGGTCTGTGCCGCAATCGAATAGGGCGCCACAACGTTGAGCTGGCCGGCGCTCGCATAAAGGATGGGCGCGGCAATGCCGTCGAACCATACACGAACCCCGTCGAGCGAATTGGGCACGATGCCCGCGCTGACCTGATTGCTCACGCCTGAAGCGGGCCCTAGGTTCTGCCCAAAAATGTCGACCAGTTCTCCGGGGACGACCCCGCCACCGGCATAGGTAGCCGAGTTGACGATGCTGCCCGCCGAGATTTGCGGCTGCGCCTGGGCCAGGCGCACGAACGCCACGCCGTAACCGGGGAAGGAAACCGAGATGGTTCCTTGCGGCGTGACCGATTGCGTCGAGGGGCCCAAGGCAGGACTGGTATTGGCGTTGATGGCGGCGACGTTGGCGACCGAGAAGGAGCCCAACGCGGAGACGTCCAGCGTGACATTGGCGGCCACGCCGGGGCCGTTATTGTCGGTCGAGTTGCGGACGGCGTGGTTGGCCAGCAGGATCGCCACTGAGCCGTCATCGTTGCGCACGGCCAGCGCTTCGAGCGCGCTCGGGTTCGAGTTCGTCACTTGCAGAATGGTCGCGCCGGGCGGCGAGGGAAACAGGTGCGCCAGTTCGTAATCGGTCCAGTAGCTGAGGTAGGTGTCGCCGGACGTGTAGTCGACCTCGCTGAACTCGGCATCGGCGTCGAAGTCCCAGTGGTAGAGGGACTGATTACCGCCCTGCGCCAGTTGCGAAAACAGGTAGGGACGCCAGGCCGCGAAGAAAGCGTCGGTGGCTCGGTAGTCGGTGTGGTAAGTCTGTCCGGCATTACAGGCGCTCAGGCCATTGCTCAAGCCATAGTCGGCGTTGACGTTGTTCTCCGTCACCCAAACCGGCACGTTCGCCAGGGCGGGGTTGGTTTGCAACTGCCCCTGCACGTATTTCAGGTCGGCTAAAAACCCCGGGATGCTACCCATGATGGACTGATCGGTGCTTGTCTGGTTGCAGGTCGAATAATAGTGCAGCGCCACCACATCCACTTGTGCCGTCACTTGCTGCACGAAGGTCGGAACGTAGAGTTGCGACTGGCTACCGTAGTCGGACTCCTCGATGGCCACGAACTTGATGGTGGGATCGGCCGCTTGCATGGCCGGCACCACCAGGTTGTAGAGGGTAACGTATTGGGACGCGGTGAGGCCATTGCCATTCGGCTCGTTGAAAATACCCCACCAGGTGATGTGATAGGGGCTCGGCGACTGGTAGTGTACACCGTTGACGTCGAACCCCCCGGTGTTGTAGTAGCGCACCACGTTAGCGCAGTATGCGGCGAAGGCGGCGAAGTTGGCCGGCAGCAGATGCCCGTTCGCATCATCCATGAATGCGGGCCCGGTGGCGAGTTGCAACTCGGGACTGTGATCGCCGGTGTTCAGCACGGGGAGGAGTATGTCATTGAGCGTGGTGAAGTTCCACTGGTTCGCGCCAGTCATCGGGACGCCCTGCGAGACTGGCTGCAAACGTGTATGCTGGGGCGCGAGTTGCCAGAGCAAGGCGGCGCCGGAGGGGATGTTGGTGAAAAAGGCGTCATCCCATTCCGCGGGCTGAAACGCCGTGGACATAAAAGACTGAAGCCGGCCGTTCAGCCCGGCGCTGGAGTTGGTCTGGTTCAGCACCTGGACGCTGATAGGCGTCTGCGCCGCGAGCGAAAGCGCAACCGCCAGGCCCGCGCATACCGTTTTGATTCCCATGGATTGGTCACCACCGATGATGGTAATGCAGCGCGCGGTCGGGTGGGGCATGCTTTTAGCTTGCCCAGCATTTCCTTCGAGGACTGAAGAGCGCTCCATGGCTGCATCGCGCACCCTTGCCTGGCATATCCATCGCCCGCGCATATCGTGGCTGCGGTAGGATTGAACGGATGGTGTCACAATTACTGGAACTACTGACGGGATTGGCTATCTACGGCACGGCGGCTGTCGCTGTCGTTCTACTCGTGCAGGCGATTGTGCGAATCAGCCGTGCGGTCGATCGAATCAGCAAGAGTCTCGACGAAATCGCAATCGCGATGCGATCCGGGCCTCGGCCATAGGCCGCCGCGCCGATCCTGCTCCTGTGGCCGGGTACGAGCCCAACCTTGCGGGCAGCGTGATACCCTGTCCTGGGAACCGATATGTCTGTCATCCGCGAAAAGGCCCAGCTCATGAGCGCTTCGGAAATCGACCGGACGCTGGTGCGGCTGGCGCACGAAGTACTCGAGAAGACCAAGGACCTCGATTTGCTCGCGTTCATCGGCATCCGCCGCCGGGGCGTTCCGCTGGCGCAACGGCTGGCGCGGAAGATCGAGGCGCTCGAGAATCGTAAGATTCCGTCCGGCATCCTGGACATCAAACTGTACCGCGACGACCTGACGACCGTCGATATCAAACCGGTGGTGAGCTCGACCGACATTCCTTTTTCGGTGCAGGGCAAGGACATCATTCTGGTAGACGACGTTCTGTACACCGGGCGCACGGTTCGCGCCGCGCTCGATGCGCTGTTCGATCACGGCCGTCCGTCGCGCGTGCAGCTTCTGGTGCTCATCGACCGCGGCCATCGCGAATTGCCGATTGAGGCGCGCTTCGTGGGCCGCGCCGTGCAAACCAGCGACCTCGAGATCATCGAAGTGAAATTCCAGGAGGTGGACGGCATGGAAAAAGTCCTCCTGGTGGAACGGGCAGACGCCCAGGAGGCATAACCGATGCCGGCCGGGTTGCTCGGAATCGAAGAGCTCGACCGCGCCGAAATCGAAGCCATTTTGGCGCGCGCCAAGCATTTCCAGCCCATCCAGAGCCAGTCGCTCAAGAAACTCGACACGCTGCGCGGCAAGATGATCGTCAACCTCTTTTATGAGGCCTCCACGCGCACGCGCACGAGTTTTGAGATCGCCGCCAAGCGGCTGGGCGGCGATGCGGTGTCGATCACGGCTGCCGGATCGAGCGTCTCCAAAGGCGAATCGTTGGTGGATACGCTGAATACGCTGGCCGCCATGCGGCCGGACGCCATCGTGATGCGGCACGCGGCCTCGGGCGCACCGCACTTTCTGGCGCGCCACCTGCCGACGCCGATCATCAACGCCGGCGACGGTGCACACGAGCATCCCACCCAGGCGCTGCTCGACGCGCGCACGATTCTCGACCGCCGGCCGTCGCTCGAAGGCCTCAAGGTGGCCATCATCGGCGACATCGCGCACTCGCGCGTGGCGCGCTCCAACGTGCACCTGCTGGCCAAGTTCGGCTCGCGAATCGTGCTCTGCGGCCCGGCTTCCCTGCTGCCGGCCGAGCTGGCGCAACTGGCGCCCGGCGTGACCCTGACTACCGATATCCGCGAGGCCATTCGCGATGCCGACGTGATCATGATGCTGCGCGTGCAACTGGAGCGGCAACACGAAGCGTCGTTTCCGGCCAGCGAGTATTTCCGCTTTTATGGTCTGCAACTGGAGCACCTGGACCTGGCCCGCCCGGACGCCATCGTCATGCACCCCGGCCCGATCAACCGCGGCCGCGAGCTTTCCTCCGAGGTCGCCGATTTTCAGCGCTCGGTCATCCTCAACCAGGTGGAGAACGGCATCGCCGTGCGCATGGCGGTGCTGGAAAGGGTGATTGGATAGCCCATGTCCATCGTGATCCGTAATGGCCGCGTGATCGATCCCGCCTCGCAAACCGACCGCATCGCCGACGTGCTCATCGCCGACGGCCGCATTGTGGGCGTGGCGGAGAATCTTGCCGCGCCTGCGGGCGAAGTCTTCGATGCCACCGGACTGGTGGTGGCCCCCGGCTTTATCGACATGCATGTCCATCTGCGCGAGCCGGGCTTCGAACACGCCGAAACCATCGAGAGCGGCGCGCGCGCGGCGGCGGCGGGCGGGTTCACTTCCGTTTGCGCCATGCCCAACACCAAGCCGGTGAACGATAGCGCCACCGTCACCAGTTACATCGTGGAGCGCGCGCGGCGCCTGGCGCCGGTCAACGTGTTCCCCATCGGCGCCATCACCAAGGGGAGCGCCGGCGAAGAGCTTGCCGCCATCGGCGCCATGAAGGCGGCCGGAGCGGTCGCCATTTCCGATGATGGCCTGCCGGTGATGAGCGCTCGCGTCATGCGCCGCGCCATGGAGTTCGCCCGCTCCTACGATCTGCCGATCATCCAGCACTGCGAGGATCTGAACCTGAGCGCGGGCGGCGACATGCACGAAGGCGCCCGTTCGGTGCGCTGGGGATTGCGCGGCATTCCCGCCGCCTCGGAAGACGTCATGGTGGCCCGCGACCTGGTGCTGGCGCAGTTGACCGGGGCGCGTTACCACGTGGCCCACATCTCGACTCACAACGCGGTGGCCATGGTGGACTACGCGCGCCGGCACGGCTTGCCGGTCACCTGCGAAGCCACGCCACACCACTTCTCGCTCGCCGACGAAGACATGGCGGCCTACGACAGCGATTACAAGATGAAGCCGCCGCTGCGTTCGGTGGCCGATCGCGCTGCCTTAGTGGAGGGCATTGCCGCCGGCGCGGTCACCGCCATCGCCACCGACCACGCGCCGCATCCGGGCAGCGAAAAAATGCAGGAATTCGAGCGCTGCCCGTTCGGCATCATCGGTCTCGAAACGGCGCTCGGTCTGGCGCTCGACCGGCTGGTTCATTCGGGCAGGATCACGCTGGCTCGCCTGGTGGAACTGTTCACCACCGGTCCGGAATCCATTTTGCGCCTAGGCCGCGGCACGCTCGCGCCCGGCGCGCCGGCCGACGTCACCATCTTCAGCACCGAGATGAGTTGGACGTACGACGTCAACCTGTCGTTTTCCCGCAGCCGCAACTCCCCGTTCCACGGAAAAACATTTCGCGGCGGCCCCGTGGCCACCATCGTCAACGGCGCGTTCGCCTGGCGGCGAGAGTAGGCCCACGCCGCACACTGCATTGGCGAGGCATGCTTGCCATTTGTTTTCCCGAGCCGGTGCCACTAGCGAATCTTCCGTGCGCCATGGCTGCTATGCTGATGATTGCTTATGGAATTGAAGACCGTGCCGCTCGAAATACCCGACGGCGTGAATCTGATCCTCGGGCAAACTCACTTCATCAAGACCGTCGAGGACGTGTACGAAGCCATCGCCACCAGCGTGCCGCAGATGAAATTCGGCATCGCCTTCAACGAGGCGTCCGGCCCCTGCCTGACCCGCGCCGATGGCAACGATGAGGAGCTCAAGCAACTCGCCATCCGCAACGCTTCGGCCGTCGCCGCCGGCCACATTTTCGTGGCCGTGATGCGCGAAGGTTACCCCATCAACGTCTTGGGACGCATCAAAGACGTGCCGGAAGTCTGCAATATCTACTGCGCCACCGCCAATCCGGTGGAAGTCGTAATTGCGGAAACCGAGCTGGGCCGCGGCGTGATGGGCGTCATCGATGGCTTCCGCCCTAAAGGCGTCGAGACCGCCGAGGATGCCGATCACCGGCGCGCCTTCCTGCGCATGATCGGCTACAAGCGCTAGGGTGCTGAATACACCCTTTCGGAAGTTCGGTTCGTAGGGGCCGGGCATGCCCGGCCCCTGGAGTTTCTACATTTCCGAACGCTTGGGGATATGATTAGCTATGTATCAGCGGCACGGCTTGAGCCGTGCCGCTGAGTCGCACTAAGGAATTGGGCTTTAGATGGAATGAGAAGGCCGGTCTCCCGGCGGGATGCGATATGCTCCCGTTGAGGAACGCACTCGAAGTGCAAAGGAGACCAGCCATGAGAAAGAATATCACCGAAACGCCGAAGAAAAAT
>Ga0302320_10002517_pt1 | contig 43065 bp, 46 predicted proteins | sample Bog_T0_3_FD_202130 | JGI IMG/M metagenome (GOLD analysis project Ga0302320, IMG submission 202130) | Peat permafrost microbial communities from Stordalen Mire near Abisko, Sweden - Bog_T0_3 | ecosystem: Environmental > Terrestrial > Soil > Wetlands > Peat | place: Sweden: Abisko, Stordalen Mire...
CGGCGCCGGGAAGAAAATCAAAAGCAGAAAACCGGCACACAAGAAACCAATAACCATATAACAATGCCCGCCGACCTTGTAGCGTAATTACCCCGCGCTTGAGGTCATTGATTCAAAAACGCGCCGCTTTGTACGAATTTTATCAAATCAACTCTTCCAGCAAGTGGAAGTGCAAAACCGCGAAATGGCGTGTCTCTTCCGAAAACCGGCACACAAGTTACGTTGCTTACTCGTTCGGGAAATTATGTCATTACTGCACCGCCCGAATCCGTTATGAATGCTGGCGCAAAATTGATGATTGAATTGATTCACCGATCAAAAGAAAAAAAGAGTTAGTTTCAAAATCCTTTCATGTCCGCCAAATTTTCAGACCGCTTTGAATTCGAGCGAGTGCTGTGGACCCAGGGCTTGTCCAGGGTCGCGGGCGTGGACGAAGCGGGTCGCGGCCCGCTGGCCGGCCCGGTTTTGGCGGCCGCGGCAATTTTGCCGTCGAAGTGGGCGGAATCCGGCCTGCCGTCCGAACTTGAGGGTCTGAACGATTCCAAGCAGCTCACCGCCGCGCAGCGCGAAAAATACTTTGCCTTTCTCACCGCGTGTCCCGAAGTGCAATTTGCCATCGCGCAGGTTGGCGCCGGGCAAATTGACGCCATCAACATTCTGCGCGCCACGCATCGCGCCATGAACAACGCACTCGCGCAATTGCAGCCCGCGCCCGAACACGCGCTCGTGGATGGCCGGCCCGTCAAGACCATGCCGGTGCCGCACACGGCGATTGTGCAGGGCGACGCGCGGAGTTATTCCATCGCCGCCGCGAGCGTGCTGGCCAAGGTGACGCGCGATCGGCTGATGCTCGAATTCGACCGGCAATGGCCGAAATATGGATTTGCCGAGCACAAAGGCTACGGCACGGCGCAGCACTTGGCGGCGATTGCGGCGCATGGCCCGTGCCCGATCCACCGGCGCAGCTTCGCGCCGTTGAGACCGGTTCAACGAGAACTTTTTTGATAACGCATAAAACTCCTCGTCGTAATCGAAAGCAACAAACGAGGACGAGGACGATAAAAATGGGATGGCATGAATCTGCTGGAAAAATTGAAAGACCGGTTCACCGGCAAAGAAAAGCCGGAGCACCTCCGCCGTGGTGAACTGGGTGAAGAGGCGGCGAAACGTCATTTGCAGCGGGCGGGGCTGAAGTTTCTCACGGCCAACTTCCGCTCGAAGCGCGGCGAGATTGATCTGGTCTTTCGCGACGATGATTGCCTGGCATTCGTCGAGGTCAAAACGCGTTCGTCCGAGGAATGGACGCGCCCGGCGGCGGCGGTGAACGCGCGCAAGCGGCGGTTGCTTTCGCAAACCGCGCTGGATTATTTGCGGCTGCTGAAAAATCCGCAGGTAAAAATCCGATTCGATATTGTCGAGGTGCTGCTGGCGGACGGCAAAGTGTGCGAAATCCGTCATTTGCCAAACACGTTTGCGATGGAGAAGCCGTATCGCTACGGGTGAATTTGCTATAGCGTCGGCGCTGTGCGCCGGGGCGCCGAGCCGCAGGCTCAACACTGCACCAACAAGCCATTACCTTAAAGAATCTCTTGTCCGCGTGACATTTGCGCGCGAGCGTTGTCTAATCCCCGGTGAAGACACTCATGAATGAGCCGGCCACAGGGTGTGAGTTCGTGGCAGAGCCGCCAGCCGATCTGGCGTCCCCGGAATTTGCCAGTCTCTATGCCGAAAACAGCCGGGCGATTTATTATCTGGCGTTGCGTTTCTTGGGCGACCCGCAAAAGGCCGAGGACGCCACGCATGATGTTTTCCTGAAGGCCTTCCGCAAGCTGGATCAATTCCGCGGCGAGGCGTCCTTTCGCACGTGGCTGTACCGCATCGCCATCAATCATTGCCAGAATCTCTGCCGCTCCTGGCAGGACCGGCACGTGTTTTCCAACGTGGACGATGCGGTGTGGGAAAATGCCACGGCCAAAACCGATTCCCCCCTGCGCGTCCTCGAAACCAAGGAACTGGGCCAGCGCATCCAAAAGGCGCTGGACGGTTTGTCCGACGAATACCGGCTCCTGCTGCTGCTGGTAGCCGACGCGGAATTGAGCTACGAGCACGTTGGCGCGCTGGTCGGCCAATCCCCCGATGCGGTGCGCGGGAAATTGCATCGCGCACGCAAGGCTTTCGCCGTTCTGTTTGAGAAAACCGCCTGAGGCTGAATTATGAAACAACAAACCAAACTTTCCCAGGAGCAGCAGCAGCACGCTGCCGAACACCAGACCCAACAACCGGCCGCCCGGGAATTTGCGAATGCGGAAGAGTTGTTGCGCTACGATGCCGCGCACACGCCGGTACCGCCGGCCATCGCGCAGCGGCTCCAAAAATCCACCGACGAGTTGCCCCAGCCGAAAGCGGCCTGGTGGAAACGATTGTTGGGAGGAACCAATTCATGAAAAAAATATTCGACAATTTATTTTTATCCCTGCCACTCGGCGCGCGGCTGGTGTTGCTGGCTTACGCGCTTGGCTTTCCGCTCGCGCTGTTGGGACACTACACCCACACCTTTGAACTTTATGCCTGGCTCGGCCTGTCACCCGCGCAGGTCTGGCGAGGCCAGGTATGGCGGGTGTTCAGTTATGGATTTCTGGCCGGCGGACCGGTGGATTGGGCCGTAAGTTTGTTCTGGCTGGCCACGCTGATATCCATTCTGGGACGAAACTGGTCGGCACTCGAATTTTGGGCCTATTGTCTGCTGGGGATTTTTGCCGGCGCCCTGCCCATTGTTTTGATGCGGATGGCAGGTTCATATGCCGGCGGCGGGGCGATGATTTTTGCGCTGCTGGTTGCCTGGGATTGGTTCTATCGCAATGAACGGTTGATTTTGCTTGGCCTCGGTGAAATCTCTGTTCGCCAAGCGGCGATTTTGATCACCATCATCAATTCGCTCATTCTCTTCTTCTGTGCCGGCTGGGTTCTCATGCTGGCCATGTGGTGCGGTGGAGTGGCGGGATGGCTTTACCTTTTTGTGCGCTGGAAACTCGTCATGGGCAAAACCGGCCGGCAGGTCCGGTCGGAGCGCGTGGCGCGACTGGAATTATGATGCGTGTTTTACAGGAACGCCGGCCTCCGGCACGGCGCGAACACGCCGGGTCGGAGACCGGCGCTCCGCGTTCCGGCCTGGCCCGCGAACGGGCGCGAATCGCGCGGGCGATGCTGGCGGATTGCCACTTCTGCGAACATCATTGCGGTGTCAACCGGCTGGCCGGTGAAACCGGACTTTGCCACGCCGGCGCCGAGGCCCGCATTTTCATGGCTCAAACCGAAGTGTCAGACGAGTTGGAATTAATCCCGACGTTCGCCATTGCGTTGAGCGGATGCGACCTACGCTGTGATTTCTGCATCACCGGCGGGCCGAGCTGGAACGCATGCGCCGGCGAGCTGGCGCGAGTGAAAGAACTGGTTGAACGAGCCGATGCTGCGCTCGCCAACGGCGCACGCACCGTGATGATCCTCGGCGGCGAGCCGACGATTCATCTTCCGCCGGTTCTGGAGATCGTTGCCGCGCTGCCGGATGACGCAAAGCTGGTTTGGAAGACCAACGCGCACGGGTCGGCGCAGGCGCGCGAATTGCTGGATGGCATGTTTGATGTCTGGCTGGCGGATTTCAAATTTGGCAATGACGACTGCGCGCGGCGGCTGGCCAAAGTTCCCGATTACGTCCGCATCGTCCGGGAAAACCTGCTTTGGGCCAATGACCATAGCGAATTGATCGTCCGCCATTTGCTCATGCCGGGGCATGTCGAGTGTTGCTGGCAACCGGTGGCGGAATGGCTGGCGGTGGAATTGCCCGGCGTCAAAGTGAATTTGCGTTCTGGCTTCTGGCCGGCGTGGCAGGCGGCCAGACACCGCGATTTGCGCCGGACCGTTTCAAACAGTGAAAACGAGCAAGCAGGGAGAATCGCCCGCAACTGCGGCTTGAATTTAGTGGAATGAATCACAAACCGAACCACTGAACCTCCATGTCCAACAATCTTTTCAAACCTGTGTCGCCGCTGATTGGCTGGTTCATCCTGATGGAATTGATCACAGTCGTTTACATCATCGGATATTGGTTCGAGTTTTTTCGCCATGGCATCAGACCTTGGGAACATGGAGAATTTGGTCCGATTGTAACCGGCTTGTTTATTATTTCAAACGGACTGCTGTTTCGGCATCGGCGGTGGGCGGTTGTCGGCTTTATTGTTTGCTGGCTATTGCTGGCTTTGGCTTTGTTGCCGACGGTTTAGATTGAGATATGAAAAGTAAAATTAAACTATTGAGCAACCGCCCAAATTTCGATCTCACCACCGAATTGCTGATTTTGCCGGACGGCCGGATTCTGGTCCACAATTTGACCCAGCCCTTCGCCGAGTTGCTGCATGAACTGAATCCCAACACCGAACAAATCGCTTCACGCATCCCGAATCACGCATCACCCGATCATGAACTTTCAAACTGAAATCGAAACCCTCATCCGCGCCCGTTATCCGATCCTCTACATCATCACAAACGAGGAAATGCGCGTGCAGAACCTGCTGGTGGAAATCGCCGCCAAGCGGCAGAAAAAGGTGTTCGAGTGGACTTTCAGCAACGGCATCGTCCCGGCCGGGACCAACATCCAGTCGCAGAAGAACCGCAACGCCTCGACCAAGGACCCGCTCGCCGCGCTGGACCAGGTCATCGAACAGGTCGAGCCGGCGATTTATCTCTTCAAGGATTTTCATCCATTTCTGACCAAAAATAATTTCGCCATCATCCGCAAGCTCAAGGACATCGCGCAGCATCTCAAAAACAGCTTCAAGACCATCGTGCTGATTTCGCCGGTGATGGAAATTCCGGCGGAGCTGGACAAGGAAATCACCGTCATCAATTTTCCGCAGCCGACCAAGGAGGATTTGGGCGTGATGCTCGACAAAATCGTCGCTGAAGTCAGCGACCGGAAACAGATTCAAATTGACCTCGACGAACAGGGCCGCGACCGGCTGCTGCAGGCGGCGCTCGGCCTGACGCTGGGCGAGGCGGAAAATGTTTTCGCCAAGATCATCGTCCAGGAGCAGCGATTGAGCGGCGATTACGTCAACGAGGTGTTTGCCGAGAAGCAGCAGATCATCCGCAAGAGCGGGCTGCTGGAGTATTACAAGACCGAGGATGACTTTTCCAGCGTCGGCGGCCTGACGGTGTTGAAGGACTGGCTGAACAAGCGCTCCATAGCGTTCACGGACGAGGCGCGGGCGTTCGGGTTGCCGGCGCCGAAGGGCATATTGCTGCTGGGCGTGCAGGGCTGCGGCAAAAGCCTGTGCGCCAAGGCGGTTTCGCGGCTGTGGCAACTGCCGCTGCTGCGCTTTGACATGGGCCGCATGTTCGGCAGCCTGGTCGGTTCATCGGAAGAAAACGTGCGCCGCGCGATTGCCGTGGCGGAGTCCGTGGCGCCGGCGGTGCTGTGGGTGGACGAAATTGACAAGGCGTTCGTCGGCTCACAAAGCTCCGGCGCGACCGACGGCGGCACGACCGCGCGGGTGTTCGGCACCTTTCTTACCTGGCTCTCGGAAAAGGACGCGCCGGTGTTCGTCGTGACCACGGCCAATGATGTTTCGCAGCTCCCGCCGGAACTGCTGCGCAAGGGGCGGCTCGACGAAATCTTTTACGTGGACCTGCCGAACGAGGAGGAGCGCGGGGAAATTTTCCAGATTCATCTGGCCAAGCGCGGGCGCGATCCCAAAAATTTCGATCTCAAGGCGATGGTTGAGGTCAGCAAGGATTTGAGCGGCGCGGAAATAGAGGAAGCCATCATCAGCGCGCTCTACGACGCGTTTTACACGAAGCAGGAACTGGCCACCGGGCACGTTCTGGGCACGCTGGGCCAGACGGTGCCGCTGGCCAAGACCATGTCGGAAAAAATCAGCGCGCAGCGCAATTGGGCCGCCGGGCGCGCCCGGAATGCCAGCATTCCCCACCCCGTTAAAAATGAAGCGGTGGAGCGGCGGATGGAATTATGATGTTTGTGGGGACGTAAATTCGAATATATAACGCAACGAACCAAATGAGTTCATTCCGGAGCAACCTATATGATCATTTCAAGGATCGCCGTTATGCGGCTCTTTTCTTGATTGCCCTCTTTGGCCTCGTGTTGTTGCCGATTTTGTTGCCGGTGATGGGTCTGTATTTTTTGGGGCGGGGTTGGTCGGCCTTTTGCCTGGCCCGGGAGGACCGGCGGAACAAATTGCGGTATTCACCATTGTCGCGTGACGAATTGCGCGTAGCCCGGTCAAAACTTCGGAACGGAATGAAACCGATCAGTCGTCCGGAACCACGAGCCCCGGACACATTTTTGAAATATTAAGGTTATGAGTTGTGTTTGCATTTTAACCCCGGTGGTCATCGCGGCGTGGCCGGCTTTCAGCGCGGCGGTCGTCGCGGCGGCCACATCCCTGGGTTATACGATCGTCCAGGAAGGCATCCAGCAGGGCCAAACCAGTCAGGTCAGTGAAACCGGTGAGCGCAAGGTCAACCTCGAAATCGAACAAAGCGAGATCGTCACCAACCAGCTGGGCCGCGACCAGCGTATTCAGGTCCAGCGCGGCGGCGTGACGGTGACCTTCTCTCGCGACGCGCGCGGGAAGGCCGCGATTTGCGTGACCGGGCCGGGCCATTCGGACGAGGAACTGCGCGCCATCGGCGGCGAACTGAGCCAGCGCGTGGTGCAAAAATATGTCCACCGGCGACTGATGGACGAAATTCAAGCCCGCCAGTTTGTGATCGTGGAGGAGGAAGTGGATGAAAACAACGCCATCCGGCTCAAAGTCCGGCATTGGGATGGGTAAACGTAAAACGTGATGCGTGATGCGTGACGGGTTCACGTTTCACGCATCAATGCTTAACTCTCAACCAACAACTCAACATGCCCCAGCGCGAATTTGAAATCACGATCGCACCCGACGGCAGCGTCGAGGTGCACGTCAAAGGCTACAAAGGCAAGAGCTGCCTGGAAGCGATGAAAATCTTCGAGCAGGTGGTCGGAGAAATGAAGTCGCAGCGGGAAACCAGCGAGTTTTACGAGCCGGACGAACAGGTGCGATTTAACATTGAGCAGCGGCATTGAGGTTGGAGTCCAAGCTTGAACTGGTCCACCGGCGGCAAGCTGAAGCTTGAACTCCAACCTGTGGCCAGATTGAACATACCGGAAGAGGCTTCGCCGTACTACCCGCCACGGGCGCGGTGGTACAGCCATCCTTTTTCTTTCGGCAGCGCCATCCTGCGGCGGCTGGCTCTGGATCGCTTTCTTCTGCCGCGTGAAATGGCCATGGCCGGGCTGGCGGCCAGTTTTCTGGTGCCCGGCCTCGCGGTTTATATCCGGGGGCCGAGACTTTGGGGAAGGGCCGCGCTGGCCGGTTGCGGGTTGTTGCTGCTAATATTCATCATATGGTTCGGCTATCCGGCCGGAAATCTCGCCTTCGGGCTGCTGCTCTCGATTCACGTTTCCGGTTTTGTCTATTACTGTAGCCCGTTACTGCTGGAGGCATCGTTTCGATTCCGGCTGTTGTTTACGCTGGGGACCATGATGGTACTCGGCCTCCTCATTTACCGGCCCATGCGAAACGTTGTTCTGCAACACTGGCTGATTCCGCTGCGGGTGCGGGGCCACGTGGTGATTGTGCATCGGCTGAGCACGCCGCCCGACATCAAACGCGGGGATTGGGTCATGTTTTCGCAGCAGGGCAGTGAAATGGGCGATGCCCATCAAGGCGGCGGCGCGGTCCGGGTTCAGGCCGGTTTTGGTTGGGGGCCGGTGCTGGCTGTGGCAAGAGATCGCGTGGAGTTTTCCACGAACGCCATTCTGGTCAACGGTGAGGCGCGGCCGCTATTGCCGCACATGCCGCATTCAGGAACGTTCACCGTGCCGGAAAAGCATTGGTTTATCTGGACGGATTTTGATATATACGAACATGGAAATATTGGCGAAGCAAACATTTCGGCCACCATGCTGCAAATGGCAACCGTATCCCAGACACAATTCATCGGGAAACCTTTCAAGCGGTGGCTGTGGCGCCGACAAATTACACCATGAGCCGGTTTGTCAATCTTGAGTTCGGAGACGAGTCCGAAGACCAGTCGCAACCGAAGGAAAAAGCGCTGGTCAAGGACGAGGCGTATTATTTCAGCGAGGCGCGAACAGCGTTTGAAACCGGAAATTACGAGCAGGCCCTGCGGTTTTTCTCAAAAGTCCTGGAGTACAATCCGCAAAATCCCGTCGCGTGGACTGGTCAGGTGCGAATGTTGATTGAGCTGGGTGAATTTCGCGAGGCCAAGCTTTGGGCCGACAAGGCGCTGGAACGGTTTCCCAACGAGCCGGAACTGCTCGCCGCCAAAGCCGTCGCGCTGGGCCGCAGCGGCGATTTGCAGGGCGCCATGGCCTTCTCGGACGCCTCCATCGAGGAACGCGGCGACACGCCCTACGTTTGGCTGGCGCGCGGCGACGTGATGCTCGCGCGCGAAGAGCGGCGGGCGGATTATTGTTTTGAGAAAGCGCTGTTGCTTGCGCCCCGGGACTGGTTCGTTACCTGGCTGGCGGCCCGAATCCGGCTGTACTATAAAGAATTTGTGCTCGCGCTGAAATTACTGCAACAAGCCATCGAATGGAACCCCGGCCATTTTCTTTTATGGCTTGAAATGGGCCAATGCCAGCAGGCCGTCGGCATGCTCGGCCCGGCCAAAAATTCGTTCTTGCAGGCGCAACAATTAAACCCGCAGGCGAGCGAAGCCGATTTGGCACTCGTCCGGCTTTCCCAAAACGGACTCTGGGCGCGTGTCCGCGGCTGGTGGCGGCAACTTTTCAACCGATGAGCACAAAAAATCTGAATCAATTTTTATCCGCAGCCAATGAATTCGATGCTTCCGACCTGCATCTGGTGGCCGGGGTGCCGCCTGCGTTTCGCGTGAACGGCGAGATCATCATTGCCGATGAGGACGCGCTGACCGAGGACGAAATCACCGCCATGGCGGACAGTCTGCTGAATGAACAGCAGAAGAAAAAATTCAGCGAGGAATGGGAGCTTTGCATTTCCCTGCTGCACAGCGTGGCGGGCCGCGTGCGCGCCACGTTTTACCGGCGCAACGGACACCCGGAAATGAGCCTGCGCTTTTGCGGCGACAAGGTGGCCGCGCGCCGTGAACTCGGCCTGCCCGAGAAAATTGACGATCTGGCGCGCAAACCAAACGGACTGGTCCTGATCACCGGTCCAACGGGGGCGGGCAAAACGACGACGCTCAATTATCTGGTCAACCTGATCAACAACGAGCGTCGCTGCAAGATCGTCACGATTGAAGACCCGATTGAATTCGTCCACGAAAACCAACGCGCCATTGTGGTGCAACAGGAGGTGCTGACCGACGTGCGCTCGTTCAACCGGGCGCTCATCCACGTGTTGCGCCAGGACCCGGACGTGATTGTTGTGGGTGAGATGCGCGATCCCGAGGCCATTGCCACGGCCCTGACCGCGGCGGAAACAGGGCACCTGGTGTTGGCCACCATGCATTCACCGAGCGTTTCGCATGCGATCGAGCGCATTGTCGGCGTTTTTGAGGGAAGCGCCCAGCGGCAGGTCATCATGCAGTTGTCCAACGCGCTACAGGGAATCATTTCGCAGGAATTGCTGCCATCGGCAGATCGCACCCGCCGCGTTCTGGCGTATGAACTGGTCGTGGCGACCGGGGCGGTGCGAAATTTGATCCGCGAAAACCAGCTTCACCAACTGGAAAACATGATCCAAACCAGTCGCAAGGAAGGAATGGTGCTCATGGACAATTGCCTGTACGACTTGTACTGCAAGTGTGCCATCACGTACGACACCGCCATCAGCCGGGCGCACCACCCCGACAGCATCATCCGGCAAAAGTCCAAAACCGGTTGAATTTTTGGAGATTCACCATGCCGCAGATTACGACCCGGCGCTTGCACTCGAGCTTGAAAGACAAATAGGAATGCCGGGCATGAAGCCCGGCGTTGATGAAAAATCATCGATTTGAAACACGACTCACCGCGACAGTTGCAGCGCGATTTCCTTTTCCAATTCGTGTGCCAGTTCAATGTTGCTGTTGCCCCATTTGGTGCGGGCCTGCACGGTTACTTGGGTGATCTGGGGATCCACGGATTCGACGCGCAACCAGACGTCGCACTGGTTCGCCTTGCCCAGCAATGAACGCACGGTGTTGGTGGTGTCGTGCGGTATGTATTCCGTGATGACCACGCCGTTGTGCTGGACAACCTGCACCGACGCCTGATAAACCTGATCCACTGAGCGCTGATAACGTCCCTCGACGCGATCCTGCCGCAACGGCACCGCCGCGGTGTGTGTGTCGGCCACGGTGCTGATGCAACCGGTGGCAACTATGGCAATTCCAACCAACGCCGCAAAAAACTTCGTTTTCATATGGGCGACAATCCAATCGAAAATGCCGTCCACGTCAAGCACGATCGCAATTTTTCGGCGGCTCGACAAGTGAGGCGGGAAATGCGAGCTTGGAAACGTGTCGGCCAATAAACTCGAACAACTCCGCGCCGCGTTGCGGGCCTACGACTCGTGTCTCGTGGCGTATTCCGGCGGCGTGGACTCGGTGTTCCTCGCGCGCGTGGCGCATGAAGTCCTCGGCGAACGCGCGCTGGCGGTGATTGCCGATTCGCCGAGCCTGCCGCGGCGGGAATTGCAGGAGGCGCTGGCCATCGCGGAACAATTTCATTTCCCGGTCCGCGTGGTGAGGACGGCGGAATTTGAAAACCCCGATTACCTCTCGAACCCGGCCAACCGCTGCTATTTTTGCAAACACGAATTGTTCGAGCAACTGGCGCCAATTGCGCGCGCGGAAAAATTCGCGGTGATTGCCTACGGCGAAAACGCCAGCGACACCGGCGATTTTCGTCCGGGCGCGCAGGCGGCGGCGGAATTCCAGGTGCGCACGCCGCTCAAGGAAGCGGGGTTGACGAAGACCGAGATTCGCGAATTGTCCGCGCAGTTCGGTTTGCCCACGGCGGACAAGCCGCAAATGGCCTGTCTCAGTTCGCGCATTCCTTATGGCGAAGCGGTGACGCCGGAAAAGCTGGCGATGATCGAGCAAGCTGAGAACGTTTTGCGCGACCTGGGATTTCACGACGTGCGGGTGCGGCACCATGAATTGAGTTCCAAGCGGTCAGTTTCAAGTGTTCAGCCGGAACTGAAAGCTGAAAACTTGAAACTTGAAACTTCGTGCCATCTCGCCCGCATTGAGCTTGGGCCGGCGGAAATTTCGCGTTTCTTGAACAACGGGATTACCGGCAAGGTGGCCGAGGCGTTAAAAAAAATCGGCTATGCGCACGTCACCCTCGATTTGCAGGGCTACCGGCGCGGCAGCGTCAACGAGGCGCTGGCGAAAAGCGCGTGAAACTTTTGGCTCTCAGCGGTTTTAAATAAAGGGAATATGCCGCAGTTTTCATACAAGGCGCGCCGCCGCAGCGGTGAGCTGGTGGAAGGTGTTTTGGAAGTGGCCGACCGTTCAACGGCGGTCATGCAAATCGAGCGTCTCGGCCTTTTCCCCATCGCGGTGGACACGGCCAAGGCGGGCGCGGCAAACGGCACTCCCTCCACGCAAAAAAATGTGGACTTGCTGGCGTTCCTGCCGCCCACGCTGCGGGCGCAACTACAGCAAAAACGCAAACCGAAGTTGCAGGAGCTCGCGACGTACACCCAGCAACTGGCGAACCTGCTCCAATCCGGCATGCCGCTGACCGTGGCGTTGAACAGCATGACCCATTTGGAATCGAAGGGGATTTCCGCTGACATCAGCCGCGAGTTGAAACAGGAGGTGACCGAGGGCAAAAGTTTGTCCGACGCGATGGCGAAGCAGCCGCGCGTGTTTTCGGATTTATACGTCAACATGGTGCGGGCCGGCGAGCAGAGCGGTTCGCTCGTGGAGGTTCTGCGGCGCATGGCGAACCACTTCCAGCAGTTTGCCGAGGTGCAGGCTAAATTCACCTCGGCGCTGATTTATCCGGCCATGGTGTGTTGCGTGGGCATGGGCATCATTGCTTTTTTCATGTTTTTTATGATGCCGCGGTTCACGCTTATTTTTGAAGGATTCGACATCCAGTTGCCGCTGCCAACACGGATGCTGGTGAAGTTCAGCGGCATGCTGATGAACACCTGGTTTTGGGTCGTCGCGATCCCAACGATCCTGATCGCGGTGATCCTGTTTTTTCGCGTGCGGGCCAGCGCGGAAGGCGCGCGGAGGCTGGATGAATGGAAACTGAAGGCGCCGGTATTCGGCAAGGTGATCAAGTTGAATTTGTTCGGCCAGTTCGCGCGGACGCTGGGGACGCTGCTCCAAAACGGCGTGCCCGTGCTCACGGCGCTGAAAATCACGGAACAGGTCATCTCCAACCGCATTGTCAAAGAGGCCATTGCCAAAACGCGCGAGGCGGTGACGGATGGCAAAACGCTCGCGCAGCCGCTGGAGCAAAGCAAAATCTTCCCGCAATTGATGGTGGACCTGGTGCGCATCGGTGAAGAAACGGGCGACGTGCCCGGAGCACTGAACAATATTGCCGGCACTTACGAGGGCGAACTGCAGATTGCGTTGCGCGTGATGACCAATCTCATCGAACCCGTGCTGATCATCGTGATGGCCATCCTCGTGGGCTTCCTGCTGTTGAGCATTTTCCTGCCGCTCTTCAAGTTGATTTCACAAATTCACGCTTGAGCTTCACGATGAAACCGGTGGTCGTCAGCCAAAAATCTCCGCGGCGTGCGTTCACGCTGATTGAAATGATGGTCGTCGTGGCCATCGTCGGCCTGATGGCGGCGATGGGCGTGCCTTCGATACTTCAAGCCCTGCGCAAGGACGGGATGCGCAAAGGGATAAGTGATGTGAAAGACGCGCTGGATACCGCGCGGGCTCGGGCGATTTTTACCGGACAAACCACGGAAGTCGTTTTTCACCCGCTGGAGAAAATCGTTGGCTCAACGGCGCTGCCGGACGGCGTGGATATTGCCATGCTCGACATCAATCTGCTCGACTATGGCGCGTCGGATGAGGCGCGGGTGCATTTTTTCCCGGACGGCACGTGCGAAGAGCTGACACTGGTGTTGCACTCCCGCGACGAGTGGGAAAAAATCACACTGGAATATTCCACCGCCCTGGCGTCAGTCGGCCCGGTGACCCGATGAAAACGGAATTGAATACCAGCCTGCGGCGGGCGTTTTCACTGCTGGAAGTGATGATCGCCGTCGGCATTTTTTTTATGGCGGTGTTTGCGATCTTGGGACTGGTGTCCAGCTCCCTCGAAAACGCGCGCCGATTGCGGCGTCCGATGGTGGACGCCGGCGCGGTGGCGGGCGAACTGTCGCTGACCAACAAACTGGTCGAAGGCATGGAATCGGGCGATCTCAGCGACTATCTCGGCAAGGAATATCAAGGTTACAAGTGGACTTATGCCGTTTCAGAGGTGCAATCGAACATGCTCTTCCAAGTGGATTTCATTGTGCAAAGCCCGGATGCCGGAAATCCGGTCATCTCAAAAATGAGCACCCTGTTTTATCGGCCCCAATCCCCGGCGGGCAGCCTGGATGGAGCAACGACCGCCAGATGAATTTTAAAAACCAATCCCGCTGCCGCGCTTTCACGCTGATTGAAATCATGATCGCCATCGCGATTTTCAGCATCGTGGTGGCGGCGATTTACTCGACGTGGGTGTTGATTTTGAAGTCGTCGCACGTCGGGCTGGAGGCCGCCGCCCAAGTCCAGCGCGAGCGCATCGCCGTGCAGACGATTGAAGACTCGCTGACGTGCATCCAGTCATTTCAGGCCTCCATGCAATATTACTATTTCTTTGTCCAAAACGGCGACCAGCCCATGCTGAGCTTCACGGCGCGGGTGCCGGATATTTTTCCGCGCAACGGCCGGTTTGGCGATTTTAATTTGCGGCGCCTCACTTTTACGGTCGAACCCGGCCCGGATGCGACCGGCTCGGAAAAGGACCTGGTCTTGCGGCAAAATCCGATTCTCATGAACGTGGACGGAGATGAACAACATTTCCCGCTCGTGCTGGCGCGCAACGTGAAGGATTTCGCCGTCGAGTGCTGGGACACCAACACGATGCAATGGGACACTGAATGGATTGATACCAACTCCATTCCACCGATGGTGCGGGTCAGCCTCCTGCTCGGCAGTAGCGCCGATTCCGGCAGCGCGGCAACCCTGGCCATCACGCGTCTCATTGCCCTGCCGTCCATCACGATGCCAGCCGTCGTGCAAATGCCAAGAGGCGGCGGACCGCCAAAAGAATAGCTATGAAAATCCGCGCCCGCCACAACTCCGGCGCCATGGCGCTCATCATGGTGATGTGTGCCATTTTCGTGCTGTCAGCTTTGGCGGCTGGGTTCGCGCTTTCAATGAAAGTGGAGACCCGGCTTGCGCAAAATGCGAATTCCGAACAACAGATGCTCTGGCTGGGCCGTTCCGGAGTGGAGTATTGCCGGTGGGTCTTGGCGCAGGAAAAGTGCCCGTATGACTCCCTAAATCAAGTCTGGGCCGGCGGTTCCGGTTCGGAGTGTGATACGAACTTGGTGGTCGAAAACCCCGTTCACGTGGGGGACGGCTCATTCACCTGGAAAATCATTGACCTCGAACGCAGGGCGAACGTCAACACCGCCAATGAAACGATGATTCAGCAGGCGCTCACGCTCATGGACGTGGATGCAAACGACATTTCCGTTGTTTCCGACTCGATTTTGGACTGGATTAGTCCGGCTGGTCCGGCGCGCGTCGCCGGCGCGGAGAGCGATTATTATCAAGGGCTCGCTGTGCCTTACTATGCCAAAAACGCGCCGATTGACGATCTGTCCGAACTTCAGCTCGTGAGAGGAATCCTGGATCATCCGGAAATTTACTGGGGCGGCGACGCGACGAACCACCAACCTGCCCAGTTTCAACACAAACTCGGCCTCGGCACGGCCCCCGGGCAGAGTTCCGGCAATGGGTTGAGTTTGACGAACTTTTTTACTCCGTTTTCCAAAGGAACAATCAACATCAACACCGCCGACACAAACGTTCTGGCCATGATTCTTGGCGGGGATGCCGCCATGGCCGCCTCCATCGCCCAACAACGCGCCGGTCCCGACGGCGTGGATGGCACGGAAGACGACGTGCCGTATAGCAGCGTTCCTTCCCAATTCGGCCCCCTCTGCGACGTGCATAGCTACACGTATGAAGTTCATATCACTGCGCAATGCGGAAACGCCACGCCCCGCGAATTTATCGCCATTCTCGCCCGCACTTCGGCAACGGACATTCAAGTCTTGAGCTTTTACTGGAAGTGATTTTTGTGGCGGTGATCCGCCCGTCGCCGAAACCACCGCTGCTCACCGGGCGCCGCCGCAGATCAGGGTTGAATTTGCAGCGCCACCCGTTATCGTTCCGTCATGCGCCGGTTTTTGGTGGCTTTGCTTTTGCTCGGATCGCTTTCGGCAACGTTGGCGTCCGACGCCGTCAGCGGTCGGGTTGTCAAAGTCCTGCCGCTGCTCCTCGACCTCAAAGGTCGCGACTCGGTTTCGCCGAGTCTTTACGACCGCGACGCCTATCAGGCCTTTCTGCGCCAGCATACCAACGAAATTTCCACCATTCGCTTCGATGTTTTGTGGAAAGCGTCCAATGCCGGCGGCGCAAAATTGAAATTGCGCGTTGAACTCCGCAGCGTGGGGGCGGGCGGTTTGCCGCGCCAGCTGACGCTTGAACAATCCGTCACGCCGGGATTTTTCGGCCGCTGGACTTCGCTGGTATTGGACGGCACGGATTATAAAAATTTCGGTGAACTCGTCGCGTGGCGCACCACGCTGTGGTCAGATGATCAACTGATCGGCGAACAGAAATCATTTTTATGGTGAACACCGCGCAATGTCTGGTCGTGATGCCTGGCTTTGTCCGGCCCAGGCCGGAAGCGGCAACCCGGCAGGCATTCTCATGGTGGCCATCAAAATAATTTGCGTTTGCGGCCAGAAATATGCCTTCGACGTGTATCCGTTGAATGGCCGAATGCCGGCGCCCGTTCAATGTCCCGTTTGCGGCGTGGACGGCACGGCGGTTGCCAATGAAGTTATCGCGCTTTCCCTCGGCGCACAGCCCGCACTTCCGGCGCCCCAACCGTTGCCCGCCCTCAATTATCCGGCGGTAATCGAGGGCAAAAAAGGCAGCTGGAAATGGTGGCATCACCTCCTGGCCGGATGGCGTGGCCCACGGCTGATCGCCGCCACTGGAAACGCTGGAGGCGAACGGCTCGTTCCCGACAACAGCTGGCGGCAACGCGCGCTCATGGCGGAACAGCGCGAGAAGCAAGCCCAGGCCGCTGCCGGGGCCGACATCGCGCCACATCTCGCGCAGGCGCTCAAGGAAGCGCTGGTCCAGGAACTGGCCGTCCAGCGCAGGGAATTGCTTCAGGCACAGCAAATCGCCGCCGCGGAAATCGTGCAATTGACGCAACACCTGGACGAATTGCGGGCTCCCATACAAGAACGATTGCGCTCTTACGAAGCGCGGATTCAGGAACTCGAAAAGGAGCTCGCCGCCCGAAACGAGGAAAATCGCGAACTGCTGAAGGTCAAAATCGAAATGTTGCGCTGCCAACTGGAAGTGGAGAACACGCGCAACCGGATGGAATTCAACTGAAGCTACGCGGCAGCCTTCTCATCCGGCGCCTTTTTCTCCTGCGTACGCAACGCCTGCTCGTAACATTGCAACGCTTCGTCATAGCGCGCCATGCGGTTGAACAGGCCCCCCTTGTGGAGATAAGCGATGGTCATTCCGTCGTTCGCCGCAATGGCGCGGTCATAACAGGCGATGGCCTCGTCCAGCCGTCCCAGTTTTTCGAGCGCGCCGCCTTTTTTGACCAGCGTCTCGGCGTGTTTCGGTTGCAATTCCAGCGCCTCATCAAAACGTTCCAGCGCCTTCTCCGGTTCGTTGGCGCCTGCCAGTGACAGGCCTTCAGCGAGCAGGCTGGTAACGCGCTCATCGTGAGCGTTCGGAACCGTCGGCGTGCCGTTCTGTCCGTTGACGGCTGTCGCACCGGTTGTCTTCACCGGGGTGCAAGTGGTGTTTTCCAGTTCCAGAATGCGTTTTTCCAGCCGTTCTACCGCGCCATGCAATCGCGCGTTCGATAATCCAACCGCAGTCTTCCCGGGGGAAGCGGGTTGCCCACCCAATTCCAGCATGGGCAGCGGCTGGCTGCTTCCCAATCCGGGCGGGCGTGGGGACGAAAGCGAGGACAACTCGACGAGCCGCGTGACGGTGCGCCACTGCCCGTATGCCATCAACAACATGACTCCCAAACCGATCGTCCCGAAAGTGCCAGCCAGAATCAGCGTCAATTGCTGCGTTTTTTGCGTCGCCGCAATTTCATTCGCACGCAGGGCGGCGATGGTTTGTTGCAAAGCTTCGATGCGGGCGGCAGTATTATCGGCGTTGCGCTGGGCCTCGGCCTCGGCCAGTTGGCGGTTGTTTTCGATGGCCAGCTGGGTGTCGTGTAGCTGGGCCTGAATTTGAAGATAACCATTCACCATGTCTGTCGGCATCGCAGCCGTGGCCGCATTCGTTCCGGCGGCAAAAATCCGCGCACCGAAAGCCAGACAGGCGCAAACCATCAGGAAATTCAGACGAATCATGACATTCATACCGGGAGTAAAGTTTGAAACGCCGCCTTGCGGATGTCAAGCATGCCGCGCTTGGGTCGGCGGCCGGAGTTTGAAATCAGGTGCGGCCTTTGCGCTGGCACGCTTGATTCCCAATACTCGCAATGGATTCAAAAGTGTCCTTGTGACTCTTTGAGTCAAGAAGGCCAAGTATTTCAATGGGCCGGGTGCTAATTCGGTATTTGAACTATCAGAACTTGAGAGGAATTGAATACCACAGGCCAGCTTTTTGCCACAGAAGGCAGACACTGATGTAAATCCACCATTTGTTCTCTATGTTCACCCGAAACCGATGTTAGAGCGACGATAAAAGGTGACGGATTAACAAGAACAATTTTTTTGTAACCCAACTGTTTTAATCGCCTGAGCTTCTCAGGGTCATTAATCCAATCGCTACTGGCCAGAGTCAGGCCGCCGGTCAATCCCTGCCGGTCCATCTTCAGGAAAGGGCGTCCCCAAAACATACCCCCACCCCAAATGACAATCTTGTCTCCAGGGTCGGTGTGTTGGCTGATCAATTGGGCGACTTCTTCTTGGTAGGTATCAAAATACATATTGATGTGAATTATCATGAGCGTTCCGGCCAGAGTTGCCGTAAAAGTCGCCAGCAAAACGGTTATCCTGCCGCAGGCTGATGTTCGGAGAGGATTCCAGATTTGGGGCTCAAGTTCAGCGGCAGCGATGGCGCACAGCCATGCTGTGGCCGGGGCAAAAATGAAGAAATAGTGCAAATGGACCAAGACCAATGGTGTGAACACCAGCGTTGTACAGGCGGCTGCCAGCATCCAAAGCCACGCCTCCGTCGTTTGCTTGAGACGGGTTGAAACCAGGAGCAGGAAGATAAAACTAAGGCCACCAAAAACCGCGGTTGCCCCGTGCCAGCTCCCACGCAACCAGTTGTGAAAGTTTAAGCGAAAAGCCAATGTCCCAAAATACCAGCGGTTGATGCCGCTTTTCCCGTCGAGAGCATCCAAGTTGATTGTGGGGAATTCAGCCTCGGCATAAACATGGTGACAGTGGAAGTTCCAAGCCATGAAAAACAGGAGACTGATCCCTCCTGCTGACATCAAAAATATCCAGGCCCGGCGTGAATGGCGATGTCGCAACCATAGCCAAAAAAAGGCTGTTAAACCGGCGGTCGAGAAAAAAGGAGCCTTGGTCATGGCACTCAAACAGCCGGCGAAAACAGCCAACAGCCACCATCGCCATTTTCCTTCGTTCATCATTCGGTAACTAAAATAGATAAAAAACATGGCGAATGCCCACGCGGTGCTATCTCCGCCCGCCTGACCGCCGACCAGGAAGCTCAATGGCTGAACCAGCGAAAAAAGCACCGCCCACCAGCCTATGCGGGATGAACACAAACGCTGGCATAAATCAAACAATGTCCACAACGAACCGAAGAAAAACGTCAGTGATACGAGGTTTCCCCAGCCAAACCAGAGGCCAAAGCACTTCATGCAGACAGCTGTTAAGGCCTGCCAGATTGGAAATTCCAGCGGCGTAGGTGCCCCATTTGCGTTAAAGCCTGGAAGCATGGGACGCAACAGGTCAATGTGGCCTTTTGCATATGCCACCGCCCCACCCAAGTGTTGATCCCGACTGTTATCGTGGTTTGTGGTGGCCATCCAGAGCTCAAAAACAACCATCGCGGCGGCCAGAAGCGCCGCCAAAAAAATTAAATCCTTGTTATTTTGAGGAATCGAGTGGGATTCAGTCATTGGACTAATTTATTTTGAGACATCAGACCGGACAAGGTTATTTCTGGATCTGGCCAAGTGCCCGGCGGGCAAGAATTATTTTTTCGATGAGTCCGCCGTGGGATTGAGAGCGTTTGTCGCGGAAAAATCGTCGAACTCCAGCCGCGTGCGTGTGCCGGTCTGGACGTTGTCCATGATGACCGCTTCCACCCGCCAATGACCGTTGACCTTCGCCAGACTCTTTAAATTGAAATCTTTCAGCGGCTTGTCTGAGTTGTCGCAGGCTCTGGCCTCGATGACGCTGCCGCTTTCCTCATCAATCCAGGAGACCACGCGCGCATAGCCGTTCATGGCCGGATGTGGATTGGTGCTTTCCAGCACGGCGCAGGCGCAATTCTTGTGGAATTCCTTCTTCAAAATCTTCTGTTCCGGCCAGAAAAGAAACTCCAGGCCGAAATCGGCAATCCAAAAGTCCGATCCGGCGAACGGAATAGCGGTTTCGTTGCCGGTCAAATCCGCCGCCCCGTCCGGTTTGACCAGCCGGTAATGGTTTGGCTGGTTTGCGAAATGGCTTATGGTCAAAAGCCAGTGGTTGTTGGTTCCGGTCGTTTCATAGCAGGCTTCCCAGCCGGGCGAGTCTGCCCGACCCGCGGTTATTTGGAAACGAACCGGGATTTCCAGCCACCGTTTTTGCGCGTCGCGGATTTTTAGAACCCCGGTGTTCGTGATGCTTTCCACCGGCCTGGCATTGCAGAGTTGTTGCGCGAGCCGGCGGCCCTGGATTTGTGCGTCGGACAAATCATTCGTCGTCGCCGCCGCCGTACCAGCGGCAAAAAGCAAAATTATTGCAATCCATGGCAGGGTGGCGTTGCCGCGCCGCGCAAAATTAAGGCCGCGCAGCAGCGCGGCCCCATTGGCTTGGAATTGATCGCGCATGTTCATTTTGGCTCCAGCGCCAGCCGGAGAATGTCGGCGATGTGCCGGACAAAATGGACTTTGAGTTTGGCTCGGACTTCCACCGGCACGTCGAGCCAGTCGGATTTGTTTTGATCCGGCAAAATGACTTCCTTGATGCCAAAACGCGACGCGGCCAGCACTTTTTCCTTGATGCCGCCGACGCGCAACACCCGGCCCCGCAGGCTGATTTCACCGGTCATCGCCATCCGGAAACGCACCCGCTTTTTGGTCAGCAACGACGCCAGCGCCGCGACAATCGCCACGCCCGCGCTCGGACCGTCCTTGGGCGTCGCGCCGGCCGGCACGTGAATGTGAACGTCGAATTTATTGTAATCACTCAAATCCAGATTCAGCAATTTGGACTGGCTGCGCAAATAACTCATCGCGGTCTGCGCACTCTCCTTCATCACTTCGCCCAGCGAACCGGTCAGCATCAAATTGCCCCGTCCGCGCATCCGCGTCGCTTCAATGAACAGGACGTCGCCGCCGAATGGCGTCCACGCCAGCCCGGTGGCGATGCCGTACTCGGTGATTTTCTCCGCTGTTTCGGCAATGAATGGCGCATGGCCCAAATAGTCCTTCAAGTTTTCGGCATCGAGTTTGACCGTGGTGGCCTTGCCATTTTGGGAAATGATTTTGCGCGTGGCTTTGCGCGAGAGCGCGGCGATTTCGCGTTCCAGCTGCCTTACCCCGGCTTCGCGCGTGTATTCCCGGATGAGTTTGCGCAGCGCGGAGTCGGCGAATTTCACGTCCCGCCGGGTGAGGCCGTGCTCCTCGATCTGGCGCGGAACGAGATAGCGTTTGGCGATTTGCAGCTTTTCCGATTCGGTGTAACTGGGCAGTTCGATGACTTCGAGCCGGTCGCGCAACGCGGGGTGAATCGGCTCCAGCCAATTCGCCGTGGTGATGAACAGCACGCGCGACAGGTCGAACGGCAAATCGAGGTAATGGTCGGTGAAGGTGTGGTTCTGCGCCGGATCGAGCACTTCCAGCAGCGCCGCCGCCGGGTCGCCGCGAAAATCCGCGCCGACCTTGTCCAGTTCATCCAGCAAAATGACCGGATTCCGGCTCTCGACGCGGCGCAGCGTCTGGATGATCCGTCCGGGCATTGCGCCGACATACGTGCGCCGGTGGCCGCGAATTTCCGCCTCATCGCGCATGCCGCCGAGCGAAATGCGGGCAAACTTGCGTCCCAACGCGTCCGCCACGCTTTTGCCAAGCGAGGTTTTGCCGACGCCGGGCGGGCCGACCAGGCAGAGAATCGGGCCCTTGATTTGCTTGCGCCGTTTGATGACGGCGATGAATTCGATCAGCCGGTCCTTGACTTTTTCCAGGCCGAAATGCTGCTCGTTCAAAATTTTCTCGGCGGCCTTCAAATCCAGCTTGTCCTCGGTGGATTTTTCCCAGGGCAGGCTCAAAATCCAGTCGAGATAATTCCGCCCCACGGCGTATTCGGCGGCGGCGGGCGGCGTTTGCTGCAGGCGTTCGAGCTCCTGCTCGGCAGCCTTGCGCGCCTCGTCGGGCATGGGCGTCTGCTCGATTTTTTCCCGCAGCGATTTGGTTTCATTGGAGCCTGACTCGCCTTCGCCCAATTCCCGCTGGATGGCGCGGATTTGTTCGCGCAGGAAAAAATCGCGCTGCGTCTTGGCAATGGTTGACGCGACGTCGTTTTGAATCTTGGAGCTGAGCGTCAGCACCTCCTGCTCGCGGTTGAGCATGGGCAGCAGCTTCTGGAGGCGCTCGCGGACGGAAACGGTTTCCAGCAGCTTCTGCCGGTCTTCGAGGCTAAGATTCAGGTTGGCGGCAATGAGGTCGGCAAAATGGCCGGGATGCTCGGTGTTGAGCGTGGCGATTTTCACCTGCTCCGAGAGCGCGTTGGACATCTTGGCGATGTCCTCGAACTGCTTGTGCGCGTTGCGAAGCATCGCCTGAAGTTCGATGGAATCCTCCGTTTCGTCCCGCAGCAATTCATAGCCGGCGCGCAAATACGGCGCGGGGGGCGCGTATTGTTTGATGCGGATGCGCCACAAGCCCTCGACCAGCACGCGCGCGGTGCCGTCGGGAAATTTTACCATCTTGGACAGGCGCGACACGCAGCCAACTTCATACAAATCCGCCGGCGTCGGCTCGATGACCTCCGGTTTGCGCTGCAGCACCGCGGCGAACAAACGGTCGCCGGCGACAATATCATCAATCAATTTCAGGCTCGGTCCGGTTTCGACGAGCAGCGGCACCACCGCGCCGGGAAAAATCACGATGTCCGACATCCCGAGGATGGGCAGGTTTTCCGGCAACGAGCGCGACGAGATGTGCGCCGTCGACTCCGGTTTTTCTGCGCTGCCTAGAATGCTGATAAATTCTGTTTCCGGCGAAGTCATCGTCGTTTCAGTATGTTTTCAATTAGACGCCGCCGCACGGGAAAAGATTCATGCGCGGCTAATTTCCCTCGGCAATGGGAACTTTCGTGCTTTTGATCTGCGATGGATGCGCCACCGGCACGTCAATTCGCAGAAAACCATTCACGTAAATCGCCTTGGCCTGGCTGAGGTCGTAACCCGAAGGCAGCTCCAGCACGCTTTCGAAGGGCCCGTAGCTGATCTCCATGACCAGAAAATTGCACTTGTTTGCGCGGCAACAATCCGGGCGGCTGCCACTGATGCGCAAACGATGGCCTTCGACGGTGATCTCGAGGTTTTCGCTTTTCATCCCCGCCAGTTCCACCTTGATGACCAAGCCCGTGTCCGTGGCATAGACATCCGTGTTCGGAATCCAGCGGCCGCTGGCCGCGCCCCCGCGTCCGCCTACCGCCGAGCCGCGGGGAATAAAATGCATTGTGGAGCTAACTTTGGTTACAGCCATGATGAAAAATAATATCCTATAAAGCCCGGATTAGCAAGTGTACCGGGTTTAGTTCATTTTGACCACCACTTCGGGCCGTTCGCCCTTGCGCGCGTGAAACACAATGGAATTTTTCGTCCCGGATTGCCCGCTTGCCGAACAACCGCAGTGCGTGTCGCGCTCAAAACTGAACTTGCGGCGGCGAAATTGCCCGCGCAAGAACAATCCGACGACCGAAGCCACGATCGCCAGCGAAACGGCCTGTTGCCAATTCATTATGCCAACATAACCGCAAAATCCATTCGCGCAACCGATTTTCGCTACTGTCCTAATTGGTAGGCGACGAGGTGACGAGCCGGTTGGGCCAGCACTCCTTGCGTCGTGCCCTACAATCAAATCAGGACACTACCCGATTTTCGGCGTTGAATATTCACCGCGCGCCCTTACGCTCTGCGCCCATGACCGTTCCGTTTCACCACCCACACCGCGTCAGCTATGCCGAATGCACCCTCGGCAACCACGTTTATCATTCGCGCTATCTCGACTGGCTCGAAGCCGCTCGCGGCGAATTTGTCCGCTCGCTGGGCTCGACGGTTCTGCAATGGCAGGAGCGCGACGTGATTTTTCCCGTCATTGAAGCCCGCCTGCGTTACAAATCAGCGGCCCGTTACGACGACCTGCTGGCGATTGAAGTCTGGCCGACTGCCATCGAGCGCGTGCGCTTGAATTTCGCCCACCGCATCGTCAACCAGGACGGCAAGCTCATTCTCGAAGCTGAAACCTTCCATGCCTGCGCCGGCGTGAACGGAAAACCCAAACGCCTGCCGGAGGAACTGGCAGTGAAACTGAAACCGTATTTGAGCGAGGCGATTGTGGCGGATTCGAAGAAAAGTCCATGAGTGCGATTATTTCGTACATAATAACCCATTGTGGCGATGTTTTAATTGCAATTTTCGGGTTGGCTGCTGGTCTTCTTTATTTCTTCCGTCCGGATTGGGTGGGAAATTATCACGCGGACCGGGACCGGAAGAAATTCGGATGGCTGGGTTTCATCTTTATAATGGCGGGGATTGGCCTTTTGATGGAGCTATTCATTGGATATTTAAATTCAAATTAAGGCACTACCCATTTTTGTTCCGCCTTGCGCAGCGCTCCCGCATTTGCGACAATTCAGCGGCGGGCGCGAGCAAGTGATGCAAAATTACCCCAAACATTATTGCGGCGTGTTCGGCATTTTTGGACATCCCAATGCTGCCGAGCTCACCTACTACGGCCTCTACGCGCTGCAGCATCGCGGCCAGGAAAGCGCCGGGATCGTCACCTGCCACGAGGGAAAATTTTTCAAGCATCACGGCATGGGCCTCGTGCCGCAGGTTTTCAACCCGAAAATTCTCCATGACCTCGTGGGCAACATGTCCATCGGCCACACGCGCTATTCCACCACCGGCTCGTCGCACATCCGCAATGCGCAGCCGCTGACGGTGGATTGCATGCGCGGCCAGATTGCTGTGGCCCACAACGGCAACCTGACCAATGCCGCCAATCTCCGCGACGACCTCGAAAGCCGCGGCCTCGTTTTCCAGACCACCGTGGACAGCGAGATCATCATCATGATGCTCGCGCAGCCGTCCCTCGGCGGCGTCGAAAACACGCTGGTGCAAACTTTTCGCCGGCTTGAAGGCGCCTACTCACTCATCATCATGACTGAGAAAGAGATGATCGGCACCCGCGACCCCTTCGGATTTCGCCCGCTTTGCATCGGCCGTGTGAACGGCGCGTACGTGCTCTCCAGCGAATCGGTCGCATTGGACCAGATTCAGGCGGAGTTCATCCGGGATGTCGAGCCGGGCGAAATCGTCATCATCAACGAAAAGGGATTGGTCAGTGTTCAGGCGTTTCCCGCGCACCAGCGCCGGGCGTTTTGCATTTTTGAATACGTCTATTTCGCGCGGCCGGACAGCGTGCTCGGCGGGCGCAGCGTTTACGAAGTCCGCAAGGAAATGGGCCGCCAGCTCGCGCGCGAACATGGCGTGAAGGCGGACCTCGTCATCCCGGTGCCCGACAGCGGCCTCTGCGCGGCGCTGGGCTATTCCGAGGAATCCCGCATTCCGTTCGAGATGGCCTTCGTCCGCAATCACTACGTCGGGCGCAGCTTTCTACAGCCGTCGCAATTGATCCGCGACTTCGACGTGCGCATGAAGTTGAACCTGATTGCCCCGCTCGTGAAAGACAAGCGCGTCGTGATCGTGGACGATTCCATCGTGCGCGGCACCACGTGCAAGGCGCGCGTCAAAACCCTCAAGGAAGCCGGTGCCAGGGAAGTTCACGTCACCGTCAGTTGCCCGCCGCACCAGAACCCGTGCGTGTATGGCATTGATTTTCCCGACCGCAGCAAGCTCATGGCGGCAAATCACACCGTGGATGAAATCCGCCAATACCTGAACGCCGATTCGCTGCACTATCTTTCGCAGGCCGGCATGGTCAAGGCCACCGGCAAGCCGGCGGAATCATTCTGCATGGCGTGCTACGATGGAAAATATCCCGTGCCTTACGATCCCGTGCTCGACAAGCACATCATCGAACGCCGCAAACGCCAGGCGCAGACGCTTGGTGAAGCCATCGCCAAGGACAGCGAACAAATCAAATTGCTCCAAGATTAGCCGCAACGCTTTCTTCACCAGAGATGCCCGGCAAAGTCGCCGGCTGTTTTTTTGGTGTCTTGAAAACTGAAAACTGTCGGTACCAGCAAGCGCTCTGACTTGCAGAAACATCCCAAATATGGCATTTTGTTATATGCTTTTGTGTCGTCCCCGGCTCTTTAAAATGGCGGTTCTGGTTGTTTTTTTCTTCTGCCACCTGATAAAAATTCAAGCGCAAGGCACTTACCCCAAAATAGAGGCGTCGTTCAACATCACCAGTCTGACGACGGACCCATTTGACTACACGGTGACGGACGTGCGCGTGCAGATTTTGCAACCGGACAACTCCACGGTTTCGCTGCCGGCATTTTTTGATGGCGGCACGACTTGGCGGGTGCGTCACACACCGACGATAGCCGGTGTTTACAGCATTCAAGGCGTGAACCTGAACGGAACGCCTATTTCCGTGGCCAATCAGCAGCCGGTTTCATGGACGATCGCCGGTCCGCCGACCGATGCGGGTTTCATCCGGGTGGATCCGTCCAATCCCCGCCGTTTTATCACAGCCAATGGCAAACGCTTTTTCCCGCGCGGCGAAAACGTCGCCTGGGATGCCAACGGCCACAACGTGACAAATATTTTCTGGAAGATGGGCGCGGCGCACGAAAACTGGTCGCGCGTCTGGATGGATCATTGGGACGGCAAGAACCTGGATTGGCCGGCTTACGGGCCGACACTTCCGACCGGCCAGTTAAATCTGATGGTCGCGCAAAAGTGGGACTCGATTGTGGCGGCGGCGGAACAGGCGGGCGTTCATTTCCAACTGACCTTGCAGCATCATGGGCAATATTCCTCCACGGTGGATTCGAACTGGGGGCAGAATCCCTACAACACCAACAACACGGTCGGCAGCACCAACGGATTTCTCACCGACCCGGTGCAATTTTTTACGAACACGATGGCGAAGGCCTTGACCAAACGCAAACTACGTTACGCCGTGGCCCGTTGGGGCTATTCACCCTCCATCATGGCCTGGGAGCTTTTCAACGAGGTTCAATTCACGGATGCCGCGCAATCCGGGCAGTGGGGACTCATCCAGTCCTGGCACAATGAAATGGCCCAGTTCCTTCGCTCACAAGACCCCTACCAGCACCTCATCACCACCAGTTCGGACCTGACCCAGCCCATTTGGGACCAGTGCGATTATTACACCCATCATGATTACCCCAATGATGTGATTCCCGGATTGCGGGACCCGGCCGACATCAGCGCGTCACAGCTGGTCAAGCCGGTTTTCGGTGCCGAATGCGCCACGAATGGCGTTCCACTCTATGGTGTGAATGCGCCGCTGTGGGCCGGCCTTATGAACGGACAGTCGGGGGCCGAGCAGCCGTGGTGGTGGGACAGCATGGATGCAGAGAATGACTACGCCTACTTTCGGGCGGTCAGCGATTTCATCACCTTGTCCGGGCTGGGCGAGCAGGCGGTTTTGAACAAATCCATTCCGGCGGTGACCAGCGGCGCGAATGGCCCGCTGGCCTTTGCGCCCGGTGGCGGCTGGGCCACAGCCTCCCAGGATACCTTTACGGTTGGGAATGGTGTGCCGGACGGGATTGGATCCGCCCCCAGTTACCTACAGGGCAATTACCACCGTTCCATGACGCCAAACGGCTACACTTTCAATGTCAATTACCCGCAGGCCGGAACCTTTTCCGTGCAAATTCTTACCATTGCCAGCTCGGGCGCGGGCCTGCAAATTTTTGTTGATGGAACCGTGCAGACCAACATTTCGTTTCCTGCCACCACCGGAGACACAACCACCAATTACACCGCAGCTATTGCCATTTCCGCCGGCGCGCACAGCGTTAAAATTTACAACCCCGGCCTGGATTGGGTTTATCTCGGCAACCTCACGCTCGATCCTTACGTCGGTGTGTTGAGCGCTTATGCGGTTGGCAATTCCAGCTTCAGCGCCCTGTGGGTCTGGAACCGTAACAATGTTTTCGATCCCAACGCCAGCGCCAGCGTGGCCGGCACGGTGCAGGTCGCCGGATTGAACGCCGGGACCTACTCGGGCACTTGGTGGGACACCTTTGCGGGTGTGGCCATCAGCAACTTTACCTTTACGGTTGCCGGCGCCAATCTGCCGGTGACCTTAAATACCCCGCCCATTTTACGGTCCGCCGCGCTTTATATCGGACTCCCGCCGCAGGCGAATGTCACCGCCCCGAATCTTAATCAGATGCTCGGCACGAATTCACCGGCCATCAGCGTGCCGCTGGCCATTGCCAACAGCGGTGGACTGCCGCTGAGTTATTCCCTGGTAGTCACCAACCCAAACGCGGTGGCCTACAGCGCCATCAATTCCGCCCAGCCCGGCGGGCCGGTTTTTGCGTGGAAGGACATTTCGGCCCTCGGCCAGGATCTCAGTTCGAGTTTCACTGCCTTGGCTGGTCCCAAAACAGCCAAGGACGAAGGCATCGCCGGGCCCATTAATATTGGGTTTGCCTTCCCATTTTTTACCAACTCATTTACGCAGCTTTATGTTTCACCGAATGGATTTGTCACCTTCAGTCCTTTTAGTGGAGACACTTCCACCAACACCGTGTTGCCGAGCAGTTCCGCCCCGTCTAATAGCATTGCCTTTTTCTGGGATGACCTGGACCTGAGCTCTGCCGGCCATGTTTATGCCCTAACCGATACGATCAACGGAACATTCACCCTGCAATTTCAGAACGTGGTTTTCAAAAACACCACCTCTACCGTGAATTGCCAACTCATTTTGAAAACCACCGGCGAAATCCTGATGCAATACCAGTCCCTGGCCTTTTCCAACACCTGCACCGTCGGTGTCCAAAATGCCGCCCGCACCCAGGGATTGAAGGTCGCGTTCAATCAAAATTATCTACAGTCCGGTTTCGCCGTCCGCCTGACATCGGTTTCCTGGCTCAGCCTCGATGGCAATGCCGGCTTCGCACCGGTCTCCGCATCGAGCGTCGTCAATGTTTCGTTCAACCCGGCCGGGCTGGCGTACGGGACTTACAGCGCAACCCTTTTGGTGCAAACGGGCGACGCCAATCAACCACTGGTCACTTTGCCGGTTTCACTCGCCATCACTCCCCGGGCCACCTGGCGGCAAACCCATTTCGGCACGGCGCAAAATTCCGGCAATGCGGCTGACACGGCCGACCCCGACCACGATGGCATCATCAACATCCTCGAATATGCGTTCAACACCGACCCCAACGTCCCCAATGCGAACCCGATTTCCTTTGCGGTTGTGGGCAATCATCTTACCGTCACTTTCAAACGCACCCATCCGGCCCCGGCGGACCTTATTTATACACCGCAAGTCGCCAGTGATCTGACCTCGGGAGTCTGGAATTCAGGCCCGACTTTCACCTCCCAAACCGTGACCAACAACGGCGATGGCACGGAAACCGTCGTCGTCACCGACAACACAGCCATCGGTTCGGCTCCAGCCCATTTCTTGCGAATCCTGATTGCTCCCCAGTAAATTTACCTTCCCGCCGACATCAGGGAAATTTTCAGTGTTCGCAGGCGTTTCTACTATGGTTTTCAACCGTATTGACGGGATTGAATCGTTGCTTCACGCTGGGGGCGTTATGGACAAGCAAACACTGATACCCGCACAACTGGCCGCCTACATTGACCACACCTTGCTGAAGGCGGATGCCACCGCCAAAGAAATCGAGAAACTTTGCGCCGAGGCGCGCGAAAACCATTTTTACAGCGTATGCGTCAATGGCTCCTGGGTCGGGCAGGCCCGCCATTTTCTGGAAGGCGCCGTCGTCAAAGTTGCGTCTGTCGTCGGTTTTCCGCTCGGCGCGATGTCGTCGGATGCGAAACGTTTTGAAACCGAGGCGGCCATTGACGATGGCGCGCAGGAAATTGATGTCGTTCTCAATGTCGGACGGCTCAAGGCTGGCGATGACAAATTCATTCTGCGCGAATTGTGCGACGTGGTGGAAGCGGCGGACGAATGGCCGGTGAAAGTCATCCTCGAAACCTGTTTGCTCACCCGGGAGGAAAAGATTCGCGCCTGCCAGATCGTGGTGGAAAGCGGGGCGAAGTTTGTCAAAACCTCCACCGGCTTCAGCACTAGCGGCGCGACGATTGCCGATGTCAAACTGATGCGCGAAACCGTCGGCCCGAAGTTCGGCGTCAAGGCCTCCGGCGGCATTCGCGACACGCGGACCGCCCTGACGATGATTGAAGCCGGTGCCACCCGCCTCGGCACCTCGGCCAGCGTTGCCATTGTGAAGGGTTTGGCTGAAATTAAAGCCGATGGGCAATAGAGTCTCGTAGCAGCCGGCGTGAGTCGGCTCTAACTTTTGTCGGATGAGAATGAGCGGGCTCATCCCGCCTCACGGACGTTACATCAATAAGCCAGGACGGGAACGGCGGCCCGCTAATTCCCCGTCAGTTCCTGCGGGCCTTTGCCGCCGTTAACCAAAAATAAAACGGCCATGCGCACGGCGAGGCCGTTGGTCACCTGCTCCAGAATCAGCGAACGGCTGGAGTCGGCGATGTCGCTGTCAATTTCCACGCCGCGGTTGACCGGGCCGGGATGCATGATGAGCGCGTCCGGCTTGGTTTTGGCCAGGCGGGCCTTGTTGAGGCCGAAAAGCTGCGTGTATTCGTTGATGCTCGGAAACATCGTTTTGCGCTGGCGCTCGTGCTGGATGCGCAGCAGGTTGATGATGTCGGCGTCGCGAATGGCATCGTCAATATTGTGAACCACGCGGCAACCCATCTGCTCGAACGTCTTGGGCACGAGCGTGGATGGCCCGCAGAGTGTGACCTGCGCGCCCAGTTTCGTCAGCGCCCAGATGTCCGAGCGCGCCACGCGGCTGTAAAGAATGTCGCCCAAGATCGTCACGTTCAGCCCGGCGATCTTCCCCTTGCGCGCGCGAATGGTGAAGGCGTCGAGCAACGCCTGGGTGGGATGTTCGTGCGCGCCGTCGCCGGCATTGACGACATGGGCATTGAGCACGCGGGACAGGAAATGCGCCGCGCCTGACGCGCTGTGGCGCATGACGATGAAATCGGCGTTGAGCGCCTCAAGATTGCGCGCGGTGTCCTTGAGCGTCTCTCCCTTTTTCAGCGACGAGGCCTCGGCGGTGAAATTGATGATGTCCGCCGAGAGCCGCTGCTCGGCCAGCTCAAAACTGATGCGCGTGCGTGTGGACGGCTCGACGAACAGATTCACGACGGTCTTGCCGCGCAACGCCGGAACTTTTTTAATGGCGCGTTCGCCGACCGCCTTGAACGCCCGCGCCGTGTCGAGCACGGTGACAATTTCGTCCGCCGTCAGCGATTCGATGTCGAGCAGATGTTTGCGGTTCCAGGCCATGGCGTTATTTTTTCAACAGTACAACTTCGTCCCGTTCCACTCCGTTTTCAGTCAGGCCCAGGGAAATTTTCTCTTCCCGGGCGGTGGGCACGTTTTTGCCGACGAAATCCGCCTTGATGGGCAATTCGCGGTGGCCGCGGTCCACCAGCACGGCCAGTTGAATTTTTTTTGGCCGGCCAAAATCATTCAGTGCGTCCATCGCCGCGCGCGTGGTGCGGCCGCTGAACAGCACATCGTCCACGAGCACCACCGTCTTGCCGGTGACATCGAAGGGGATGACCGTCGGAAAAACTTTGGGCGCGGCGCGCTGGTCGAGATCGTCGCGGTGCATGCTCACGTCCAGGATGCCGACGGGGACGGGTTGCCGCCAGATTTCCGCAAGCAACTTGCTCAAGCGCAACGCCAGATGGTCGCCACCCACGGGGATGCCAATCAGCACGATCTCCGCGCCAACTTCGTTGCGCTCGGCGATTTCGTGCGCGATGCGCGCCAGCGCGCGCTGGATGGCCGGGGCATCGAGGATGACGGTGGATTCAGGCATGGAAGCCGGTTGAGGGTTGAGAGTTGAGGGTTGAGAACAGCCTCGATCGAAAAAAAATCGGAAACGCTGGCTGGGAAAAGAAAATCGCGAACCCACTCCGCCGGGCGGAGCCAATTCGCGTCGCGTGTTTGGCGTTCATGGTTTCCTTCGCCACCTCGCCGGGCAGCGTTAAAGGAACATTAAATGTCTTTTCAGTGACCGGCTACCTGACGGGTTTTGCGCCAGCTTGAGCGGTGGTTGATGATCCAATCCGTCAACGCCCGCTCGAAGCCGATGTCATGCCCGGCCTTCTCCGACTCGATCCACTTGTGCCGCAGAATTTCTTCGCGTTCGGCCTGAAACTCGCGGTAAAGCGAAGAGTTTCTTAACAAATCGTTCGCCGTAGATGCGTCTTTCATAGCGTCCGACATAAATGAAATGCAAAATTCGTACCTTTAATTTAAATCCTCGCGGCAAAACTGGCAACAGAAATCTGCACCGATGTCGGTAGTATTCCTGTTTTGAATACTACGCGACAGGCTGGGCTTTTGTTTTGGCTCTTCCAATCTGGATGACGACCAGCCAAACGGCCAGAACGGATGCGGCGAAACCGGCGAGCCACAGTGCGAGCATGAAGCTTGCGGGTTGATAAACCAATTCCAATGTCCCGGCCCCCGCCGGCACAACCACGCCGCGTAAGGTATAATCGGTCCGAAGAACCGGCACCGGACGGCCATTCCAATAAGCCCGCCAGCCTTGGTCCCAGTTGTCGGCCAGCACAATCAATCCCGGGGTTTCCATCTGCGCCGAGATCAGGATGCGGGTCGGAATTTCATGGATGATTTGACCGGTGCCGCGGCACACCGCCGGCAGTGCGACCGGGGAGGCAACATAGGCGACCTCCGCCGGGTCAAACTGTGGGGACGACATTTTTTCGAGCGTATCGTTGTCCGTCGCAATCGTCTGGACAGATTTCGGAACAAACGGGCGGGGCAGGGCATTGGAGTTGATCAGGACCCAATAGTCGTCTCCTTGAAACGCAGGGTAAACGCGGGGGGGTGGCTCCCCGCGGAAGATGGCGTATCGCACATCCAGCAGATCCAGAACCGGCATAAAATGAATCGTGCTGGGTGGAACGACAGTTCCTTTTGGTGTCAAAAATTGAGTTGCTGCATAAAGGAAAGTCGTGCCCGGTTCAGCCGCTGTTTTCAACAGAGCCACCATTCGGGCCGGATCAATCGCATCGTATCCCCTGATGTCGTTCAAACCCTGCGTCATGGCAAACGATGCATGCAGGCAACGAACGCCAATGACCCGGCCGGGAACGGATTGGGCCACCTTGGCCAAAATGGGAATCCTCGGATAGTAAAGTGCGGGATCACATTGGACGTTGCGGCCATAATCGAACCATAACAAATCCCCCAACAGAAGGATCACCAGCACTGGAAATAAACGAAACCAACCGGTCTTCTGGAACCACAATAACAGCCAGCCCACAAAACACAGTCCGCAAAGCTCCGCCATAATGGTGTAATGCTGGATAAACCATGCCTGTATCTGCCGCACTTCTTTGAGGTCAAACTGCCCCAGGCCCCGCAAAACATCCTGTTCCAGTTGGGTGGCGATCGGTTCCGGCAAGACGTAGCTGCGATAGATGCACCAGCCAAAAAGTCCCGCCAGCAAAGCGGCCGGCAACCCGAACCACCAGCGCCGTTCGACCTGGCCGTGCAAAAGATTTTCCAGCCCGAAGGCCGTCAGGGCAAGCATGGCGAAAGAGGTCAGGAACACCAGTCGGTTGTGAGACATCATGTTCAATCCGGGCCAGCGCAGGAGCTGGACGAAAACCGGAACATTCAAACACCAGGTTAACCCGCAAAAAGCGAGCAAGACCCAAAAGATGTTAATCGAATGATGACGCCGGTTGCACCAGGCCAAAGGCGCGACCAACAAGGTGGCAAAAATGCCGATGTAGGCTGCGGAGGCACTTTCCAGGAGGTTGCTTTCATGAGGTCCGATGAAATAGCTGCCCGCCATGGTGGTGCCGTAAATATCCGGCAAAACCACTTGCGGCAGGGCGGCTAGCCCAACCGGGGGCCGCTCCTCCGCTCCCGCACTGCGGTGCATCATGCGAGAACCAGTTTGCGCGTATTCCAACAGCGGCAACAAGTGCGGGGCAGCCAGCAAAAAACCCAATCCCCATCCTAGCGCCAGCATCACCACCGCCGTCCTGAACTTCTGGCGGAACCATTCGCCGGGATACGCATCCCACAAACACCAGAGGGAATAAATTCCGGAACCAAGGAGCACCTGTCCGGCAATGTCAAGCTGTCCGCTGGTTAATACCAAAAAGGTTGCGATACTCAAGCCGATACCTCCCAGCGGACGTGCTTCTCGCACCGTTTTATCCACGCACAAGAAAATCCATGGCAGCCAGTAAACTGCCAGGCTGGTAGGGAAACTGTGCCAAAAAATAAAAAACGCCGTCAAAGGATAGCACCAAGCACAAACCGTCGCCGGCCAAAAGGAGACCTGAAGCGATTTCCGGCAAAAGAAATACATCCCGGCCCCCCCCACGAGCGCGCCGAAAAGTTGAACCCAAACCAATATGACCGGTGACCGGGTGCAACATTCCAAAAGCAGAAAGAGCGAGTACTTCGGCCACACGAACGGAACACCGCCATACTGATAGGAGGCCCATATAGGAAACCGGCCTTGATGAATTTCTGAAACCGCAAATTGCCGCGCCGGCTCGAATTGTGTGACCAGGTCGTTAAATATTATATCGTGCGGCACAATTTTCACCGTTTCCGGATTTTGGGGAATATAAATACCCGGCTGGGTGAGAACATCCAGAGGCAGCAGCACTTTTTCTCCAATCAACGAAGGGCCATATAGAACTGCCTGTCCAAAAATAATGCCGGCACCGACAATGAGTAACTCAACAAATTGTCTTCTCACGGTTTGTTTGTTTCTGCTCATCGCCGAATGTTTGCTCGTAAGCACCGGTTAAAAGAACGGATTGTGTTCTTTTTCCTCCGCCACCGTCGTCAATGGTCCGTGGCCGGGACAAATCAAAGTCTCCGGCGGCAGCGTGAAAATTTGTTCGAGCACCTTTTGCTTCGCCAGATCCCACGACTGGTTGCCCCGACCGATGGACCCGGCAAATATTGCATCACCAACCATCGCCACGTGCGACGCGTCGTCCGGCCAGTTGCCCACGATATAAGTCACGCCGTCCTCCGCGTGGCCGGGAGTTTCGCGGTTCGTGATGCGCAGGCTGCCGAGCATGATGAAGTCGTTGCGCCGGTTGCGGTGTTGCGGCGGAGCGCCTTTGGCGTCTGTGTGCAGGTGCATTTTCGGGAAGCGTTCGCGGATGGGCTGCAGACCCGCCACATGATCGGCGTGCGTGTGGGTGATGAACAGGTGTTTGAGTTGAAGCTGATTTTCCTTGACCAGCTTGAAAACGGGCGCGGCATCCCAGCCGGTGTCGAACAACGCGGCGTCGCGTGTAACTTCATCCCAAATCAAATAGCAATGCACGGTGTTGCCGCCCTCGGTCGTGCTGATTTGCCGCAGTTCGCACCACACGCTCAAATCCTTTCCGCCCGGATGCCAGCCGCTGGCAATGCCTTCTAGCCGGGCCGGATTCAGTCCGACGAGGTTTGCCAGCGCCGCGAAATCCGGGCGCTTGCCGATTTGTCCGGTGGTTTCCAGCGCGGTCAGTTCGGTTTCGGAAATGCCCGCGACACCGGCTGCCGCTGCGGTTGAAACGCCGCTCATCGCCCGCGCCTTGCCGATGATGTCGCCCAGATGATCTTCCAGATTCATGCGGGAACGGTAGCGGTCGGCGCCACCAATCGCAAGCATGCGACTTGACGTCGGCGGACGGTATGTTACAGCTTGGAAAAGAATCGAACCTATGTTTTCTTCAAAGCCCGCCAAAGAACCGGAACGCTATTACCTGCTGCCGGGCATGGGCGGTCGGGCGGCCCGGCGCAAACACCTGTATTTTTGGAAGTGGTCCATCATTGCCGGGTTGGGGATATCGGCCATATTGGCGGTGGTCTTGTATTTTCTGAATCGGTCTGGCTTTTGAGCGCGGCGCTTGACCCGCCGGGGGTTGTTGTTAGTATGCGCCCGGATTTTAATGAAGTTTTTCCGTTTAATTTCAATTCTGGCGGCGGCCCTTTGTTTCAGCCTGCCGTTGCACGCGGAATTAGTTGATGGCATCAAGGCTGTGGTGAACAGCGAGGTCGTCACGTTTGCAGAAGTCGAGGATTTCGCCGCGCCGGCGGCCCAGACTTTGCGGCGGGAATACGCCGGCGAGCCGAACCTGTTTCAGCAAAAACTTGGCGACGCGCTCAACGACGGCTTGGAACAATTGATCGAACGGCAGTTGATTTTGCACAACTTTGACACGGAGGGCTACCGGCTGCCCGACACCGTGGTGGATGAACTGGTCCAGGAACGCATCCGCGAAAAGTTCGGAGACCGGATCACGCTGATGAAGACGCTGCAGGCGCAGGGCGAGACATACGAAACCTTCCGCCGGGAGGTGCGCGAACAATACATCGTTTCCGCGTTGCGTGCCAAAAATATTTCACCGGAAAAAGTCTTCGTTTCGCCCTACAAAATCGAAACTTACTACCTCGCTCACCAGGACGATTTCAAGGTCGAGGACGAAATCAAACTGCGGATGATCGTGCTCAACAAGACTTCCGGCGACGACACCAACACGGCCAGCCTGGCCGGCGAAATCCTCGTCAAGATCAAGGAAGGCGCGACTTTTCAGGAAATGGCCTCCGTATATTCGCAAGGTTCGCAACGCAGCCAGGGCGGTGATTGGGGCTGGGTCGAACGCTCCGTTTTGCGCAAGGAACTTGCCGAGGTCGCTTTCGCGCTCAAACCCGGCCAAGTTAGCGGCGTGATTGAGACACCCGAAGCCTGCTACCTCATGCTCGTTGAGCAGAAGCGCCCCGCGCACGTCAAACCGCTCAGCGACGTGCGCGACGACGTCGAGGTGACCCTCCGCACGCAGGAGCAAAAACAACTCGAACAACAGTGGATTGAACAGTTGAAAAAGAAGGCGTTCATCCGCTTGTTTTGATTTCCACCGTGAGTTGGGAACATTTTCCCCTCAACTCTAAACCAAAACACTCAACTCCTATGACTGGCTGGATCGGCATCACGCTTGGCGATGTCACCGGCATCGGCCCCGAGGTCACACTCAAAGCCATTGCTGCGGAAGCCAAAAACGACGACACGCGCTACCTGCTGATTGGTGACGCGGATTCCGCCCGCCGCCTCAACCAAAAAACCGGACTCAATCTGCCACTGAATAAATTCGCCGGCTATGGTGATTCCGGACGATTCTTCATCGCCAATCCACTTGCCGAACCGCTGCCGGAAAGTTTGCCCGCCGGTTCGCCGGCTGCGGCCCGCGCTGCCGTCGCATCATTGCGCGATGGCGCCGAACGCTGCCTCTGCCGCGAGCTGGACGCGATGGTCACCGCGCCAGTCAACAAGGAATCCATCATCCGCGCTGGCCACAAATTCATCGGCCAGACTGAATTTCTCTCCGAACTCGCCCAAGCCCAGCGCACCGCGATGATGCTGCTCGGCCATGATGAACACGGACGCTGGCTGCGCGTCGCGCTCGCCACCATCCACATTTCCATCAAATCCGTGCCCGAAAAACTCACGCCGGAAAAACTTGCGCTTGCCATCGAACTGGCCGCGCAGGCTTGTCGCGATTTGAGTTTGCCGCGCGCCCGCATTGCCGTTTGCGGCTTGAATCCGCACGCGGGCGAAGGCGGCCAATTCGGTGACGAGGAAATTAAAACCATCACTCCAACCGTTCTCGCCGCGCAAAAATGCGGTTTGGACGTCGTTGGGCCGTTGAGCGGCGACACGGTGTTTCATTACGCCTTGCAGGGGGATTTTGATGCGGTGGTCGCGATGTATCACGACCAGGGGCTGGCACCGCTGAAAGCCGTCGCGTTTGACACGGGGGTGAATTGGACGCTTGGCCTGCCATTTATCCGCACCTCGCCCGATCACGGCACGGCTTACGACATAGCGGGCAAAGGCATCGCCAATCCCTCAAGCATGATTTCCGCGATCCGGCTGGCGAAGCAACTGGCACGTTCAAGGTAGGGACGACCTGCTGGTCGTCCGCGGCAGCGTGGCCCTACCGAATCAACCAATCAACTCGCGAACCTTCGTTTGAATATCGCCGCCGCGCATCAACGATTCGCCGACCAAAATCGCCTTCGCGCCGCATTTTTCCAACCGTTTCACGTCGGCGCGCGTGTGAATGCCGCTCTCGGCGACCAGAATCGGCGAGGATGGAGAATTGAGAAGGGAAGATGGCGCGGAAGTCTTTACCATCCTCAATCTTCCATCTTCCATTTTCGCTGCCAGTATTTCCGTCGTTGCCAAATCCACCTTGAAGTTTTTCAAATTGCGGTTGTTCACGCCGATGAGCGCCGGAGAGATTTTCATCGCCCGTTCCAATTCCGCCTCGTCATGGACCTCTACGAGCACGGCCAGGCCGGCTTCCGTCGCCAGTGAATGGAATTTTTTCAGTTGTTCATCGCTCAAAATGGCGACGATGAGCAGAATCGCGTCCGCGCCCCACTCAATGGCTTCGAGAATCTGCCGCTCATCAATGATGAAGTCCTTGCGCAGCAGCGGCAACTTGACCGCCGCGCGGATTTGCCGGAGATAATCGAGCGACCCCTGGAAAAACTTTTTGTCCGTCAAAACCGAAAGGCAGCTTGCGCCCGCCGCCTCGTATTTCTTCGCAATGCGAACCGGATCGAAATCCTTGCAAATCACGCCCGCTGACGGCGACGCCTTTTTAACCTCGGCAATCAAGGCGATGCGTGATGCGCCGCGCAAGGCGGCCAGGAAGTCGCGCTGCTCGCCGCGTTCAAGAAGCGCGTCACGCAAATCGCCGGCGGCGATGAGTCGCACGGGCAGCTTTGCGACTTCGCGTTTCTTTTGTTCAACGATGGTATCGAGGATGTTCATTAAGAAATGCCGAATGACTAAATCCTAATGACTAAAGAATGACTAAGCCCTAATTCCCCAAAAGCGTGCCCGTTCGTCATTCGAGCATTTGGACATTCTTTCGTCATTATATGGTTTGGTCATTTATTCTTCCTCATCCTTCACTCCCTGCATCCGCTTGAGCGGGCAGCCGGCGCGCAGCCAGCCGTTCACGAACGGATCCAAATCGCCATCCATCACCCCTTGAACATTGCTCGTTTCCACGCCGGTGCGCAAATCCTTCACCATGCGATACGGCTGGAAGACGTAGCTGCGAATCTGGTTGCCCCACGAAATGCTGCCTTTTTCGCCGTAAAACCGTTCCATGTCGGCCTTCTGCGCGTCCACGCGCTGCGCGTAAATCCGCGATAGCAACAGCCGCATGGCCGTCGCGCGGTTTTGATGCTGCGAACGCTGGGTTTGCGACGCGACGACGAGCCCGGTCGGGATGTGCGTGATGCGCACGGCGGTCTCGACCTTGTTCACGTTCTGGCCGCCCTTGCCGCCGGAACGGAACGTGTCCACCTGAAATTCAGTCGGCGGAATGACGATGTCGGGATCGCTCTCCTCGATTTCCGCAATCGTGTCCACGCTGGCAAAACTCGTGTGGCGGCGTTTATTGGAATCGAACGGCGAGATGCGCACGAGCCGGTGCACGCCGCGTTCGGCCTTGGCAAAGCCGTAGGCGTTTTCGCCCTGAAGCAGCATGGTAATACTCTTGAGCCCCGCGCCTTCGCCGACCAGCGCGTCGGTGACCTCGATCTCCCAGCCGCGTGATTCAGCCCAGCGTTGATACATGCGCGACAGCATTTCCGCCCAGTCCTGCGCTTCGGTGCCGCCGGCGCCGGCGTTGATGCTGAGGATGCAATTTTTCCGGTCGTGCGGGCCGTTCAGGAAAACCCTCAATTCCAGCGCGTCGAGTTCCTTGAAAAATTTCTGAAGGTCGCGGGTGAGTTCCTTTTCCACCTGCAACTGTGCGGCGGGCGGCTCGGCCTCGCCGAGTTCGAGCATCACGCGAAGATCGTCGAACTGCTTTTCCGACTTGAACAGCGGTTCGATTTTGTTGCGGAGCGAATTGGCCTCGTCAATGATCGCCTGCGCCTTTTCGCGGCTGTTCCAGAAATTGTCGGCGGCCATCAGGGCGTTGATTTCGCCCAGGCGTTTTTGTGCGGCGGGCACGTCAAAGAAACCTCCGCAGATGCGTGAGTTTCCCGGATGCCGTCACAATTTCCGATTTAACCGTTTCAAACATGATGGCGGAGCATACCGAAGTCGGAAGCCGGAAGCCAGAAAGGAAAACTAAAGTCCGTCCACGCGTTGCATTTTTTTACGATGCCACCTTCGCCACCAGGCGAACAACAGCCAGAGCAGAAATATCAGCCAGATCAATAAATAGAAACCAATGATGATCCTCCGCAGTGTTTTTGCGAGGCGTTGATCAAACGTCAATGCGGCCGAATCCGTTTCTTCGGACGTGACTGTTCCTCCACCCGGCGCGTTGGTGGAAAATAAGCCTGGCGGGTTCTTCCTGGCCACGTCCGGCCGGCTTTGCGTCCCGCGTTGGCTGGGTGCTTGCTGGCTGATTCGCCCCTGGCTGCCGGGAGAGTTGTTCGCCGGGCGTGTTGCTGGAATGGACGGGGTTGGGGTTGCTGATGGTGGCGGTGACAGCGTCCCAAATCCGGAATTGGCGCCGGAATAATTCCCGTAACCGGCAGAACCGGGAGCGGAAGCATTGGGGCCGGGAAGGACGGTAGGCATGAATAAATCGGCTCCCGCCTGTTGCCCCCCGGCACCAACCAGCGCCGCATCGTTCCTGAGGTTGCTTCGAATTGACGGACAGGGAATAGAGTGAACAATGAACCATCCAGTCTATGAATCAAACCCCGGTCAAAGTCCGCCGCCAATTCGATGAAACCTTCAAACGCGAAGCCGTTCAGAACTGGCTTAATAGTGGCAAGTCCGCTCCTGTGATTGCCCGGGAACTGGGCCTGTTGGCCAACCGGCTCTATGCTTGGAGAAAGCGCTTTGCCCCCGCCGACGCCGGGGGGAGGGCGGCGGCGGGGGCAAAGCCCGGCTCGCCCGCCGATCTTCAAGCTCAATTGGACGCCGCCCGGCGCGAAATCGCTCGGATCTCCGAACAACGGGACATATTAAAAAAAACGTTGGGCATTCTCTCCGAACCGTCCACGAACGCTATGCCCGGATCGACGCGATGAAACTCGATTATACCATCCTTTCGCTTTGTGCGAACTTGGAAGTCTCGCCCAGCGGTTATTACGACTGGCAAAAACGGCGCGTCACTCCCGGTTCGCGCGCAGTGGAAAACCAAAGGCTGGCCAAACAGATCGAGGCGATTCATGTCCAAAGCCGGCAAACTTACGGCAGCCCGCGCATCGTGGATGCGTTGCGCAAACAAGGCTGCCGCCATGGCCGCAATCGCATCGCCCGCCTCATGAAGGCAGGGGACCTGTGCGGTCGCCAGCAGGGTCGCTATCGCGTCCGGACGACCGACAGCAATCACGACCAGCCCATCGCGCCCAACCACCTGGCCCAAGCACCCAAGGCCACCGCGCCCAACCAGCTCTGGGTGGCCGACATCACCTATATTCAAACCCAGGAAGGCTGGCTTTACCTTGCTGCCATCCTGGACCTCTACAGCCGTAAGATCGTCGGCTGGGCCATGAGTGAGCGCATCGACACCCGCCTGGTTCTAAAAGCTTTGGGCATGGCCCTCTTGCAGCGGAATCCGCCAGCCCATTTGCTCTGCCACTCCGATCGCGGCGTCCAATACGCCAGCGCCGATTACCGCCGCGCTCTGAGCCAGGCTGGCCTGGTTGCCTCGATGAGCCGCAAAGGCAACTGCTACGACAACGCCAACATGGAAAGCTTCTGGAGCACCCTCAAATGGGAACTGATTTTCCGCCGCAACTTTGCCACCCGCACCCAGGCGCGCAGCGAAATCTTCGATTACATCGAGACGTTCTACAATCGCCAGCGCGCCCATAGCGCGCTGGACTACCATTCACCCGTTGACTTCGAACTCCAAAACAACTAACCAAATGACTCAACTTCTCTGTCCGTTTTATCGAAGCAAGCCCATCCATTCCTCCACCTGGCCACCGGCGAACAAAATGTTTCCCTTGAATTGGTGCAATTCCCTCCTCCACCGCAACGGGTTGTCAGTTTCAATATGCAGGATGCTGGGATTTGGTATGGAATTGGCCGTGAGATTCCGGTCGCCGGCCAGGATGGAATCCGGACTGGAGAACACGGCTTTTACGCCGACGAAATAACTAAGGTTGCTGTTTTGGAGCGCGCCAAAATTCGTTGCGGGAAGCCGCGTGTCGGTCGGACAGATCAGGATGGTCGGTACGCTCAACTCATTTGATACCACCTGGAATTGGCGGAACGAGAAATAAAACTCTCCACCCACGGCATAACCGTTCTTAACAAATTCATGGGAACCGCCCTCGGCCGTGGGAACCGTCATGGGGAATCTGTCGCCGTGATCATGCAGGAAACTTTGAAAGGCGATCCCCGTTTGACGCAAATCGTTTACACACCCGATGCGTTTGGCCCGTGCCTCGCCCTGATTCAGCGCCGGCAGCATCAGTGCGGCGAGAATGCCAATGATGGCGATGACACAAAGTAATTCCACCAGTGTAAACGCACCTGCCCCGTGACTGGACCGGCTGGAATTCATGCCAGCCCAACCATTAGCATTGGCCGTGCCACCTGGATTTTGGCCTTAAAAGACTGATGGTGATTTTCAGAACGCGTCAGCTTCACGCATTCCTGCGTGGAGTTCACGCGTACGGGCTGGCAAGTTCCAAAACAAAAAAATGAATCCCTAGTTCGTCTTCGCGCCCGGCGTAAAGCAATTGCAGACTAGTAGGAACCGAGGTGATGAGGCTCCAACTGGATTTACTTAGCAGTTCACATTGAGATTGTGACATCGGGGCAGGTCGGGCGGGCAGTCCTCAGCCCGCCGTTCTTTTGCCAACGAATACGTTCTGATTTACCACGCCGGCGCGCACGGAGTGACGCGCCCTGCCTTCACCCGCTTCCGTTTTCCCGGCAGCCTGGCAAACTGTGCCAATGTTAACCGAAACTGCTAGCGCGTTTTAAATAAAACTATAGCCATAAGGTTTCCGATGTGATAGGATTCGTTCATGCGAACCACATCCTTGGACTTGCGCGAACGAATCCTCTGTTCCTACGACCAAAAGGAAGGAAACCGTGAAGA
>Ga0302320_10002518_pt1 | contig 43058 bp, 33 predicted proteins | sample Bog_T0_3_FD_202130 | JGI IMG/M metagenome (GOLD analysis project Ga0302320, IMG submission 202130) | Peat permafrost microbial communities from Stordalen Mire near Abisko, Sweden - Bog_T0_3 | ecosystem: Environmental > Terrestrial > Soil > Wetlands > Peat | place: Sweden: Abisko, Stordalen Mire...
CACCCCGGCCGGCGAGAGCTTCCGAATGGTATCGTTGCCGATGTCCGCCACATAAAGGTTGCCCGCCCGATCGAGCGCGACCCCGCCGGGGTAGTAGAATCGAGCGGCGCTGCCGTTTCCGTCCGCGCTGCCGATCGCGCCAGCCTTGCCCGCCAGCGTGGTGACCGTTCCATTGGGCGTGATCATTCGGATCGTGCAATTGAAAGTTTCCGCCACGTAGAGATTGCCCGCGTCGTCCACGGCGATGCCGGACGGGCCGTTGAACCGCGCGGCGCTCCCGGTTCCGTCCGAACTGCCCGTCGTCCCCGCCAGTCCCGCCAGGGTCGTCACCGCCCCGCCGCTGGTGACTTTGCGGATGGTGTTATTCGCATAATCGGTGACGTACACATTGCCCGCTCCATCCACCGCAACCCAGGAAGGCTGATTGAACCGGGCGTTGTACCCGACGCCATCGGCGCTCCCGGCCGTGCCGGGTGATCCGGCCAGGGTGGTCACGACGCCGCCGGGAGCGATTTTCCGGATCGTGTCGTTGCCGTAGTCCGCGACGAAAAGATTGCCCGCCCCGTCCAGCGCGATCCCGTTGGGCTGGTTGAATCCGGCCGCGCTGCCGGTGCCGTCGGCGAAGCTGACCGCGGTTCCCGCCGTGCCGGCCAGAGTCGTGAAGTAATAGTTGGAGATGGCCGCCCCGACGCTGATCCGGTCGCGGTAGGTATCCGCGACATAGATATTGCCGGCGGGATCGACCGCCACTCCGAATGGATAGGTGAAATTGGTGGTGCTGCCCTCCCCGTTGAATCGGCCCGGCGTCTCCCCCGCCCCCGCCAGGGTGGTCACCAGGCCATTGGCCCGAATCAGGCGAATCGCGCCGTCTTCGGTGTCCGCCACGTAGAGATTCCCCGCGTTGTCGACGGCGATCCCGTGGGGCTGGTTGAAGCGGGCGCTCGCCCACGGGCCGTCCTGGTATCCTGGGCTCCCGGCCATCCCGGCCAAGGTTGTCACCGCGCCACCGGCCGCGATCTCCCGAATCGCCGCGTTGGCCTCGTCGGCGACGTACAGATTGCCGGCTGCATCCACGGCCACGCCGGCCGGTTGGTTGAAGCGGGCGGCGGCCGGCAGCCCGTTCGCGCTGCCCGGCGTTCCGGCGCTGCCCGCCACGGTGGTCACGAGTCCGGCGCCGGTGATCTTCCGGATCGTGTCATTCCCGGCATCGGCCACATACACATTTCCCTGGCCGTCCACGGCCACCCCGCTGGGTTGATTGAACCGGGCGGCTCCGCCCGCCCCGTCCGCGCTGCCCGCGGTCCCCGCGGCTCCGGCCAAAGTCGTGACGGAGCCGTCCGGGCTGATCCTGCGGATGGTGTCATTGCCCGTGTCGGCCACGTAGAGATTCCCCGCTCCATCGATCGCCAGCCCTCTTGGCTGGTTGAACCGGGCCGTGCCGGCCGGTCCGTCGGCACTCCCCGCTGCCCCCACGGCCCCCGCGAAGGTGGTGACCGTGCCTCCGGCCGTGACCCGCTCGATCGCGTCGTTGGCGGTGTCCGCCACATAGGCCGTACCCGCGCCGTCCGCAGCGACTCCGTACGGGAGGTTGAGGAGGCTCGTTCCATTACCCGGCGGCGCGACCAGCGTCGCAACGGCGTACGGGGTGTAGATCTGGCCCTTCAGCAGGCCAGGGCAGCACCCCGCGGCGAGCAGCATTATCCTCAACCCTGCGCGGCCAGGAAAAATCATACCTGCGAGCATTCATCCGCGCGATGCTTTCCGGGGCAAGGAATAACCCCTCTTGGCCGGACGCGATGCCGGCGCGTCCCGATCAGCGCAGGAACGCCTCGTTCAGCCCGCCGTCCACGGCGATGATCTGGCCGGTGGTCTTGCTGAGGCGCCGGCTGAGCAGCAGGAAATAGGCCTCAGCCTGGTCCGCCGGCGTGATCGCCACCTTGGTCAGGGTGCGGTCGGCGTAGTACTTCGCGAGTTTCTGCACGAGGGAATCGGTCGGCTCGTCGTCCTTGTAGGGAATGTGGTATTTGCTGAGCGAGCCGATCACCCGTTCTCGGGGAAACATGGCGCTGCCCTGGACGACCGTGGCGGGCGCGACGCCATTGACCCGCACCAGCGGCGCCAGCTCGACCGCCAGCTCGCGGATCAGGTGGTTGGCCGCCGCCTTCGAGGTGTCGTAGGCGAGCGATCCGCGCTTGGCGACGGCCGCGTTGGCCGAGGTCGTGAGGACCAGGTTGCCGGGCAGCCCTTGCTCCTTCCAGGTCTTCGCCGCCTCATCGCCCACCAGGTAGCTGCCGGTGACGTTGATCGAGAAGGTCAGGGCCCATTTCTCGTCGGGAATGTGCCCGGAGGGATCGCTCGGCACGAAGATGCCGGCCGTCACGCAGATCGAGTCGAAGCCTCCGTAGGCGATGGCCACGTCGTCGAGGAGGCGCCGGATGCTCGCCCGGTCGGCGATATTGACCGCCAGCCCGATCGCCGGCCCGGCGCTGGAAAGGCCCGTGCCGGCGACGCCGATGCCCACGCCGTAGCGGTCCGTGATTTCCTTCGCGGTCTGCTGGGCCGCGGCTTCGTTGAGGTCGGCGCAGACCAGGTGGGCGCCCTCCTTGACCAGGCGCAGGGCCGTCTCCTTGCCGATGCCGGACCCGGCGCCGATGACGATCACCACCTGCCGGGCGAGCTCCTTTTCGGCCGGCATCCGCTGCAGCTTCGCCTCCTCGAGGAGCCAGTATTCGATGTCGAACGCCTCCTGCTGGGGCAGGGAGACATAGCGGTCGATCGCCTCGGCGCCCCGCATGACCTCGACCGCGCAATTGTAGAATTCGGCGGTCACCCGCGACTCGGACTTGTCCTTGCCCCAGGCGACCATGCCCAGGCCGGGGATCAGCACGACCGTCGGGTTGGGGTCGCGCATGCGCGGCGAGTTTTCATGCCGGCACTGCGCATAGTAGGCGGCGTAATCCTTGCGGTACTGCTCCAAGCCGGCCGTCAGCTTTTTCTTCAGCGCGCCGGCGTCCTCCGTCTGGGGGTTCCAGTCGACAAACAGCGGCTTGATCTTGGTCCGCAGAAAATGGTCCGGGCACGAGGTGCCGAGTTCGGCCAGGCGGGCGGCGTCCTGGGAGTTGACGAACCGCAGGATCTTCTCGTCGTCCTGCACCGTGCCGATGAAGCGCTTCTCCTGGGAGACGCGGCCCCGGAGCCAGGGCAGGATCGCGGCCAGCGCCGCCCGCCGGGCGGCGGGGGCCAGGGTCTGGTATTTCGGACCGCCGAAGGCCGCGGCATCGCCGCCCTTGGCCGCGTACTTCGCCTCGATGTAGGCCGAGGCTTTCTCGATCAGGTCCAGGGTCTGGCGGTAGCACTCCCGGTCGTCGTCCGCCCAGGAGATGAACCCGTGCTGCCCCATCATGATCGCCCGCACCTGCGGCTGGCGCCGCTGGATCTCCTGCATGGCCAGGCCGAGCTCGAATCCCGGGCGCATCCAGGGAACGTACGCCATCGCCCCGCCGAAAATCTCCTTGGTCAGGGCCTCGCAGTGCTCCGAGGCGGCGATCGCGATCACCGCGTTCGGGTGCATGTGATCCACGTGCCGGCCGGGCAGGAAGCTGTGGAGCGGAGTGTCGATGGAGGAAGGCCGCGGGTTGAGATTGAAGGTCGTGTGGGCGTACATCCCCACCATGTCATCCTCCGCGGGGGCCTTCAGGCCCTTGTCCGGGCGCGCGGCGTAGAGCGGCTGCAGGGCGAGGACCTTGTCCTGGTAGAGGGAGGAGAAATTCTCGCGGGTGCTCGTCCGCAGGTCGCCGCCCGAGCCCTTGACCCAGAGCACCTCGACCGGCTGGCCGGTCAGGGGATCGCGCTCCCGGATCTTCGCGGACGTGTTGCCGCCGCCCGTGTTGGTGATCCGCTGATCGCCGCCGAGGAGGTTGGAGCGGTAGATCAGCCGGCCGACCGGATCGAGGGCCGCCGCCTTGGCGTCGTCCCAGGAAAAGTTCACATAGCGGTACGAGTTCATGGGTATAATGGGGTTGGGAGCGATAGCACCGGATCGGGGGCGAAGCAAATCTCCCGGGCCAAATTGGGCCGGCCGGCCGTCAGAGAATCTGGTTGTCGATCAGGCGCACCTCGTCGACCCAGGCCGCCAGCGCCATCATGTCGCGCCCCGGAACGATCTCCCGCGCGGGCTCGAGCGTGAGCCGGTCCACGATCGCCACATAGATCATCCGCACCCGCCGGTGCTGCCCGAGTAGGTGCGTCGCCTCGGCCGCCAGCCGGTCGGGACTGCGCACGCCGCTGTCGGCCATCTCCTTCACCCGCCCCAGGGTCCGGCTGAGCGCGAGCGCCTCCTGGCGCTGGCTGGCCGAGAGCGCGAGGTTCGCGCTGCCGGCGGCCAGGCCGTCGGCCTCCCGCACGGTCGGCTCGACCACGATCTCCGCGCCGCACCGCAGGTCTTCGGCCACCTTCCGCACCACCGCGGCCCGCTGGGCCGTTTTCTGCCCGAAGTAAACGCTCTGCGGCCGCATGAGATTCAAGAATTGGACCATCAGGGTGGCGACGCCCCGGAAATGGGCCGGCCGCGCGGGGCCGCACAGCGACTTGCTGAGGGATTCCTCCGTGACGAAAGTGTTGTAGCCGCGCGGGAATACCTCCGCCGTCTCCGGGGTGAACGCCGCGTGCGCGCCGCACGCCGCGCACCGCTCCAGGTCCTCGGCCGGATTGCGGGGATAGCGGGCCAGCGCCTCGTTCGGCCCGAACTGGAGCGGATTGACGAACAGGCTCACGATCGCCGCATCCGCCTTGGCGGCGGCCGCGCGGATCAGGGCCTGCTTGCCGGGATGGAGGGCCCCCATCGTCGGTACCAGCGCGACGGTCTGGCCGCGCGCCCGCAGGTCGGCGACGAAGGCGCGCATTTCATTGGCCGAGGAGATCTGGATCATGGCCTGGACCCTTTGGGGATAAGCCTTCCGAAGCGCGGTGACAAGAATGGGTTGAAGCTCCGGGACAAGTATAACACCGCGAACGCGCGGCCCCCCCCCCAACGCCAGCCTTGTCCTCCGGGCGAGCCTTCCCCCAGAATCGGCCCTCTTTGCCCATGATTCGCATCAACGAGAACTACCAAAAGCTCAAGGCCTCGTACCTCTTCGCCGACATCGCCCGCCGGGTGAACGCCTATGCGGCCGCCCATCCGGACCGGCCCGTGATCCGGCTGGGGATCGGCGACGTGACCGAACCTCTGCCCCGCGCCTGCATCGAGGCGCTCCATGCGGCCACCGACGAGATGGGCCAGCGCGCCACTTTCCGGGGCTATGGTCCCGAGCAGGGGTATGCCTTCCTGCGCGAGGCGATCGCCCAGCACGACTACGCCGCGCGGGGCTGCGAGGTGGCGCCGGACGAGATCTTCGTCTCCGACGGGGCCAAGTGCGATTGCGCCAACATCCAGGAGATCTTCGCCCAGGACGCGCGCCTGGCGATCCCCGACCCGGTCTACCCGGTCTATCTCGACACCAACGTGATGGCGGGGAGGACCGGGGCCAATGTCGACGGCCGCTACGCCGGCATCACCTACCTCGACAGCACGCCGGCCAACGGCTACGTGCCGGCGGTGCCGCCGGGACCGGCCGACCTCATCTACCTGTGCTTTCCGAACAACCCGACCGGGGCGGTCGCGACCCGCGCCCAGCTCGCCGCGTGGGTGGCGTACGCGCGGGAGAACCGGGCGATCCTCCTCTACGACTCGGCCTACGAGGCGTACATCCGCGATCCGCAGATCCCGCACAGCATCTACGAGATCCCGGGCGCGCGGGAGGTGGCGATCGAGTTCCGCAGCTTCTCCAAGACCGCCGGCTTCACCGGCCTGCGCTGTGCCTACACGGTGGTGCCCAAGACGCTCCAGGCGAGCGACGCCGCCGGGCAGGGGCAGTCCGTGCACGCCCTGTGGAACCGGCGCCACACCACCAAGTTCAACGGCGTCGCCTACCCCATCCCGCGGGCCGCGGCGGCCGTGTACACGGCCGCCGGCCAGGAGCAGACGCGCGCCTTGACCGACTTTTACCTAGGCAACGCCAAGCTGATCCGCGAGGCGGTCCAGCGCCTCGGCTTCACCTGCGTCGGCGGCGACAACGCGCCGTACATCTGGGTCAACACCGGGCGCGACTCATGGGAGTTTTTCGACCTGCTGCTGAGCCGGGCCCAGGTGGTGTGCACTCCGGGGGCCGGCTTTGGCCGCTGCGGCGAAGGGCACGTGCGCATCAGCGCCTTCAACAGCCGCGAGAACGTGGCGGCCGCGCTGGAGCGGATCGCCGCCGCCCTCCGGTAGGGAGCGGACGCTTCACTTCGGCGGCAGCGCCGAGAGGATCTCCCGGCCGAGCGCGGCCGCGTCCTGGCTGAGTTCGCCGGCCAGCCGCCCGTAGTCCGTGCCGTTCCAGGCGGCCTCCGGCGCCGCAAAATCCCGCCGGGCCACGACGTGGGCCTGCGGCCCGGTGGTCCAGATCTCAATCACCGCGGCGAAGCGCGCCACATGGCGCGCCCCTTCGGCCGCGCCCTCGCACTGGACGATGTCGATCGCCACGTCGTAGTCACGTTCGGACTCGAAGGGCAGGGGCGCGGTGTCGACCCGCCCGACGGAATGGTCGGCCAGCAGCTGCGCCTTCAGCACCCGCGTCAGGCCCTGCTGGAGCGGCTCGGCCCAGCGGGCGTAGTCCTGGAGGGCGAGCTCGTTGGCGCCGTCCCGCACCACCATCGCCCGGCCCCGGAGGTATTCGGGCACCTGGACCGCCTTCAGGCCCAGGCGCAGGCTGCCGATGCCGGTGTCGGACGAGCCGGCCGCCAGCTCGGGCCCGGTGAGCACGAAATAGCGGGTCGGGTCGGTGGTCGGCGGCGGCAGCAGGTTGCAGCCGGCGAGCAGGCAGGCGGCCGCCCAGGCGAGCGGGCCGCCGGCCAGGCGCCAGCGGGAAGGGGTCCGGATCGGGCGGGTGGGGATCATGGCGGCAGCTTCTTGCCCGAGATCAGGGCGTTGGGGTTGCGCTCGAGGAAGTCCGCGAGGCGCTCGACGGCATCGGCGGCCTCCGCCAGCTGGGCCAGGGTCTGGCTCGCGCTGTCGTCGAGCCCCTTCTGCGCGGCGATGAAGTTGTGCAGGGTGAGCGCGGCAGCGTCGAACTGCCGCAGCGTGGCCTGCGCCTGCTGGAGCGTGCCGGAGAGGTCCTTGCCGTTGGCGTCGATCTGGTGGTCCAGGCGGCCCACCACCCCCCGCACGTCGCCCAGCGTGGCGTCGAGGGTGAGGAAGGTCTGCTTGATCTCCGGAGAATTGACGAGCGCCTCGGCGGCGGCGCCGGTCTGCTTCCACTGGTCGGCGAGCCCCTTCAGGTCGAGGCTGTTGATCTGCCGGCGGGCGTCGGCGATCAGCCCCTGCAGCTCGGCCGCCATGCCCTTGAAGTCGATCTGGTTGATCTTCGTGACAAATTCGATCGCGCTGGTCAGCGCCGCCGAGATCTGCGAGGGCTGCGACGGCACGACCGGGTACTGGGTGTCGACGATGTGCACCTCCGCCGGGGCCTGCCGGGGATCGAGGAATTCGAGATCGACGTAGAGGGTGCCCGTGGCGAAGCCGCTGACCCCCAGCTGGGCGCTGAGGCCGTGGTCGATCAGCGACTGCACCGCGGCGCGCTGGGTGACGTCGACCTCCTCGCCCTTGTCCGTGCGGATGATGTTCCGGTCGAATTCGCAGAGCGCGGAGACCAGGGACTGGTGGGCCGCCGTCGTCTCATAGCGCACGTGCAGGTCCACGACCCGGCCGACCGGCACGCCCCGGAGCTTGACCGGCGAGCCGGGATTGAGCCCCTGGACGTCGTCGTTGAAGAAGACCAGGAAGCGCTGCGGCTTGTGGAAGATGCTGACGCCGCCGAACACCAGCAGCGCCACGAGCGCGAGGGCGCAGGCGCCGAGGACGAAGGCGCCGACCACCGCGGGGCTGACCTTGGTTTTCATGGGAGGGACGAACGGAGTGGGACTCCGGCGGAAGATTCGCCGCCGCGGCGCAGGAACTCAATCACTTTGGGATTGGCGCTGCCGGCGGCCAGGTCGGCGGGCCGGCCCTCGGCGATGATCCCCGCGGTGTCGGCGTCGAGCATGATCACGCGCTCGGCCAGGTTGAAGATCGAAGCCAGCTCGTGGGAGACGACCACGATCGTGGTGCCGAAATCCCCCTGGATCTGCCGGATGAGCTCGTCCAGCTTGCGCGAGTTCACCGGATCGAGGCCGGCCGAGGGCTCGTCGAAAAAGACGATGGCCGGATCGAGCGCCAGGGCGCGGGCCAGGCCGGCGCGCTTGCGCATGCCGCCGCTGATCTCGGCCGGATAATAGTCCTCGAAGCCGCTCAGCCCGACCTGGGAGAGCTTGAGGGCCGCGATCTCGGCGATTTCCCGGCGGCTGAGCGGGGTGTGCTCCTCCAGCGGCAGGGCGACGTTTTGCCGGAGCGTGAGCGAACTCCAGAGGGCCCCGCCCTGGAAGAGCATGCCGAAGGTGCGCTGCTGGATCCGGCGCGCGGCGAGGTCCGCGTCGCTGAAGGGCCGGCCGAAGAATTCGACGGTCCCCTCCCAGGGCCGCGCCAGCCCGACCAGGTGCCGCAGGAGGGTGGTCTTGCCGCAGCCGGAGCCGCCGATGATGAAGAAGATCTCGCCCCGGCGGACCTGGAAGGAGAGGTCCCGGAGGACGGGGCGGTGGCCGTAGCCGCCGGTGAGGTGGCTGACGGCGATCGCCGGAGCGGCGGCGGGCGGGGAGGAATCGGCGGGCGGCATCGGTCAAACCCCCAGAATGTTGTAGATCACGGCGAACAAGGCGTCGGCCAGGATGATCAGCAGGATCGCGGTCACGACGGCCGAGGTGGTGGCCTTGCCGACGCCCGCCGCGCTCCGCTCCGACTGGAGCCCGCGCAGGCAGCCGGAGATGCCGACCAGGAGCCCGAACACGGTCGCCTTGATCAGCCCGACATTGATGTCGCCCAGGTCGACGATGGTCTGGGTCTCGATCCAGTACGCCGTGGGCGGGATCTGGAGGATGCCGGCCGACACCACCATTCCGCCCGCCATCCCCACAAAGTCCGCGTAGAGGGCGAGCAGCGGCATCATGACCGCCAGGGCGAGCAGCCGCGGCAGCACCAGGAAGTCCACGGCCGGAATCCCGAGCACCTCCAGGGCGTCGATCTCCTCGTTGGTCTTCATGTTGCCCAGCGTGGCGGCGAAGGCGGCGCCCGTGCGCCCGGCGAGGATGATGGCGGCCATCATCGGGCCCATTTCGCGCACGACCGAGATGCCCACCAGGTCCGCCACGTAGATGTCGGCGCCGAACTGGCGCAGCTCCACGGCGGCCTGGTAGGCCATGGTCAGACCGACCAAAAAGCTGATCATGCTGACGATCGGCAGCGCCATCGCCCCGCAATGCTGCATCTCGTCGATGCAGTCGGCCCAGCGAAACTTCCCGGGCCGCCGCGCCAGGCGGCTCAAGCCCAGGGCGCAGTCGCCGACAAAACTGAAGATCGCCCGCGTGCCGGCCCAGACCTCGAGGGTGAGGCCGCCGACCACCGCGGACAGGCCCTCCGCGCGGTCGCGGGGCACGCTCTGCTGGTCGGAGGCTTCCAGCTGGTCCAGCAGGGTCCGGACTTTCGGGGGCAGGCCGGCCGGGTCCACGTCCGTCTTCCGGGCCGCGCCCCACTGGCGGACTTCGAACAGGAAGATGATGAGCGAAGTGTCCCAGGCGCCGAGATCCTCGATCTGCAGCCGGACCCGCTCAGCGGTCTGCGCGCCGATCACCTCCGCCCAGACCGGACGGCGCTCCGTCATGCGCCAGTCCCCGGAGAGGGTCACCGCCAGCGCGTCCCCGGCGCTGCGCGTCGACACGCGGGCGGAGATCGGCTCGGAGGTCGCGGGCATTGGTCCAGTGTCGCTGACCGGCCCGGCTGCGCCAATCATTTTTGGCGTGCGCCCGGCGGCCCGGCCCGCCACAGGTCAAGCTGCCCATGTCCTCCGGCCCGCCTTTCCGTGCCTATCTTTTCGATCTCGATGGCACCCTGATCGACCATTTCGCGGCGATTCATCGCAGCTACGCGCACACCCTCACGGCGCTCGGCCTGGCCCCCCCCGTGCCGACGCCCGCCCAGGTGCGCGCGGCGGTCGGCGGGGGCCTGGAGAATGCGATCGCCAAGTTCGTCCCGGCGGCCCGCCTCGAGGAGGCCCTCGCGATCTACCGGGAGTACTGGGACCGGACGATGCTCGACGACGTGGTCCTGCTGCCGGGCGCCGCCGAGCTCCTGGCCAAGTTGCACGCCCGCGGCACGATCCTGGGGGTGATCTCGAACAAGGTGGGTCCGTCTTCGCGCCAAATCTGCGCGCACCTGGGCCTCACCCCGCTCCTGCGCGTCGTCGTCGGGGCGAAGGACACCCCGTGGCTCAAGCCGCAGCCGGAATTCACGGCCCATGTGCTGGGCCTGATGGGGGCGACCGCGGAAGGGACCCTGCTGGTGGGCGACTCGCCCTACGACATCCAGGCGGCCCGCCAGGGCGGCCTGACCGGCTGGTGCGTCGCCACCGGGACGCATACGGCCGCCGAACTGCGGGCCGCCGGGGCGGACGCGGTGTTTGCCGATCTGCCGGGCCTGCAGGCGGCCCTCGGGCTTTGATCCTTCACGGGCCGGCGGTCGGCGTCAGCTGGCGCGACACGGCCTGCCAGCGCCCCGCCCGGCGCACATAGACGTCGAGGGTGCGGCGCTGGGTGAAGACTCCGTCGCTGCGGCGGTAGGTGATCCGGCCTTGGATCAAGGCCGTGTCGCCATACTGCCGGACCACGACCTGATCGAGATGGAAATCCAGCACCGGCGCGGGCAGGCCCGGCCGCTGCAGCCGCAGGAAGTCCGCCTTGTCGATCAGCCGGCCGTCGGCCAGGATGGCGGTGAAGTCGTCGGCCAGCAGTTCGCGGTAGCGCGCCACATCGGAGTGGAGGAAGGCCTGGACGTTGTCCCGGTTCAAGCCCTGCAGGATCGCTTCGTCGGGGTTCACCGGGAAGTCGGCGCGGGCGGCGCCCAGGCCGAGGGTGGCCGCGGCGCAGGCGGCGGCCAGAAACTTGTTATTCATGGATGGAGATTGAGCCCATCTGAATCGTGCCTTCATCTGGATGCAACCCGTGGTTAAGCCTGCCGCCGCGCCCGCCCCCGCCGCCACCCTCGCCGGGGTGGTCGAGCGCATCATTTTCCTTAACGAGGAGAACCACTACACGATCGCGGAGCTGCGGCCCGAGGCCCCCGAGGGCAAGGCCCGCGGCGAATTGGTGACGATCGTCGGGCCCCTTCCCGGGGTGGAATGCGGCGAGACGCTCCACCTCGCCGGCGAGTGGACGAGCCACCCCCAGCACGGTCCCCAGTTCAAGATCGCCCAGTTCCGCAGCGAACTGCCCGCGAGCGTCTACGGGATCCGCAAGTACCTCGGCAGCGGCCTGGTGTCCGGCATCGGCAAGGTCTACGCCAACAAGATCGTGGACGCCTTCGGAACGGACACCTTTCGCGTCCTGAGCGAGGAGTCCGGCCGCCTCCGGGAGGTCCCCGGCATCGGCCAGAAGCGGGCCGGGGCGATCAAGAAGGCCTGGGATGGCAAGCGCACGGAGCGGGAGCTCTACATTTTCCTGCAGACCTACGGGGTGACGCCCGGCCAATGCGTCAAGCTCGTCGACCGCTACGGCGCCCAGGCCAAGGCGGTCCTCCAGACCGAACCCTACCGGGTGGCCCGGGAGATCGACGGCATCGGCTTTCGGACCGCCGACCGGATCGCGATCAACCTGGGCTTCGCGAACGACGCCCCGCCCCGGCTGGACGCCGGCCTGATTTTCGCCCTGGAGACCCTCCAGGAGGAGGGGCACACCGCCTACGGCGAGGCGCCGCTGCGGGATTATGCGGCCGGGCTCCTCGAGACCGGCGGGGACCTGATCACCGCGCGGATCGAGGCCCTGGTCGCCGGCCGGCAACTGGTGCGGCATTTTCCCCCCGGCGTCCCCGCGCCCCTGCCGGGCTCCGGGCTGCTCCAGTTGCCGCCGAACGACCGGGCCGAGCAGAAAATCGCGGCCGCCGTCGTCCGCCTCCGCAAGAGCCCGAGCGGCCTGCCGCCGATCAAAGTGGACGCCGCGGTCCAGTGGGCGGAGGACCGGGCGGGGTTCGCCTTCCACCCGCTGCAGCGCGCGGCGGTCACGAACGCCCTGCGGCACAAGCTCGCGATCCTCACCGGCGGCCCCGGCACCGGCAAGACCACCTGCCTGCGGGCCCTGGTCGAGGTGCTCAAGGCCAAGAAGGTCCGGGTGCACCTGGCCGCGCCCACCGGGCGCGCGGCGCAGCGCCTGGCGGAAACGACCGGCGGCTACGCCTCGACGATCCACCGCCTGCTGAAGTACGACGCGGCCAAGGGCGGCTTCACCGCCAACGAGGCGCACCCCCTGGCCACCGACTTCCTGGTCGTCGACGAGGCCTCGATGCTCGACGTGCGGCTGGCCGCCGCGCTGTTCTCGGCGGTGCCGACCCGCGCGCATCTCCTTCTGGTCGGCGACACCGACCAGCTGCCCAGCGTCGGCCCGGGCAACGTCCTCAAGGATCTCATCGCCGCCGGCGCCGGGCAGGTGACCCGCCTCGACGTGATCTACCGCCAGCAGGGCCAGAGCCTGATCGTGACGACCGCCCACGCGATCAACAGGGGGGAGCCGCGCCTGCCGCCCGTCACCGACACGATCGCCGCCCTGCCGCCGGAGTGCGACCTGGCGTTCGTCACCGCTTTTTCGACCGAGGACTGCGCCGCCAAGGTGATCGCGCTGTGCGCCGACTACGTCCCGCGGCACTACCCGCGGGTCCATCCGGTCAACGACGTGCAGGTGCTGGCGCCGATGCACAAGGGCCTGGCCGGGGTCGCCAATCTCAATGCCCAGCTCCAGGACGCCCTCAACGGCCGGGCCGCCGGCCTGCGCGCGGCCGCCGGCGAGTTCCGGCCCGGGGACAAGGTCATCCAGCTGCGCAACAACTACGACAAGAACCTCTTCAACGGCGACATCGGCGTCGTCACCGGGATCGACGCCGCGGCCGGAACGCTCGCGGCCGATTTCGACGGCGCGGCGCAGGCCTTCACGCGGGGCGAGCTCGGCGACCTGGCGCTCGCCTATGCGATCAGCATCCACAAGTCCCAGGGCAGCGAGTACCCGATCGTGATCGTGCCGCTGCTCAAGGCGCACTTCATGATGCTGCAGCGCAATCTGCTGTACACCGCGATCACCCGCGGCCGCCGGAAAGTCTTCCTCGTCGGCGACCCGGCGGCCTACGCGATGGCGGTGCGCAACAGCGAGTCCAAGCAGCGGGTGACGCACCTGCGCGAGCAGCTGGCGCCGCCGGCCTGACGAGCGGGCCGCCGGATCGCCCGGGAGGGCCCGGTTCAGAATTCGAGATGGACTCGGAGGGCGAAGACGGAAACCGGGCCGCGGTCCCGATTATAGCCGGGGTGCAGCACGAATTGGTAATCGGGGGTGAGGGCGAGCCACGGGGCGGGACGCCAGGCATAATACACTTCGGCGAGGTCCTCGGTGCTGTAATTGAGCCTTCCGTCGCCGACAATGAAGCCATAACCGCCGGCAGCCAGATAACTCCGGTGCAAGCCGGAAAGTCCATCGACGGCCAGGGCTGCGCCGAGGGTATCCTGGCTGCGGCCCCACGCGGCCGGCTTCCAGCTGAGGCCGGCGGATTCGGCCTGGTCGACTTCGGTGAAAGCCCAGGACTCCGCCTTGCCATCGTTCCAGCCGAAGCGGGCGAAGGCGCCCAAGTCGGCGGTCAGCTCCTGGTCCCAGCTCAGGCCCGCGCCGGCCTTCGAACGCTGGCTGCGGGTTGAGATCACGCTGGGCGCGGGCTCCTGCAGGGCCTCGGCGTAGCCTCCCATGTCCGCCCGGTTCCAATACACCATCGGCCGGACCGTGCCGGATCGGCCGCCGAGCTCGTACCGCCGCTCCCACTCCAGGACCTGGCCGTGGAACTTGGCCACATGGGGATCGAGCGCAGGGCCATTTGCCTCCGCCGGTTCCATCATAATGGCCCAGCGCAGCGTCCACGTCCGGCGATTCCACTCCACCGCCGCCCCTCCCGTATAGCCCTTCGCGTTCGCCGGGTAATCCCAGGCGGTGTCGTCCATCAGCGACCAATTCAGAAACTGGGTGCGGGGATCGTGGGAATACGCGTTGCCGTCGAAAATATCGGCGGCGGCGAACTTGCCGAGAGTGACCGTCAGCCGGTCGACATCCTGTTTTCCGGCGAGCTGGTTCTGGTCGTCCTCGATCGCCTCGCTCCCGCCGCCGAAACCGAATGTTTGCCGGAGGAAGAACCGCGCGGTGGAAACCTGCGCTTCGGTGCCGCCCGCATGGGTCGCTTCACCCTCGGGAAAGCCCGCGATGCCGGTGGTTCCGGAGAGGCCGTTGCCTTGGGTGAGCTCCGGGTCGAGATAGAGGCCGGCTCCCGGCCAAAGCGCCCGCCCGAGGAAAATCGTCGCGGTGACAGTATGCGCATTCTCGCCGTCGTTGTCCAAGCTGTTGGCGCCAGAATAGTCCGCCGAGAAACCCGGCTGAGCCTGGTCGATAAACGTGCTTTGGGCGTGCACCGTCCATTGGGCTGCGACGGGCGCGTCGGCCTCACCCGCGGCGCCCAAGCTTGCGGCCGCCGTCAGGCTGAATCCCAGGCAGAGGATCGGAGGCAGCTTCTCGAGCTGGTGCCGGCTGGCGGCCGCTAAGGGTGAGGGCGTTCGTAGGATGTGGGCCCGCATTTGCGAACGGACATAAAGAGAGCCCGCGCCGGCAAATCAATGCCATCCGGCCGCCGAATCCATTTGAAACCTAGAATTAACGGGCGGTAGAAAACGCGAATCGGACCCAGGTTCACGTGCGGCCCAGCTCCAATCCTGCCAGGGTTGGAAAAGCCCCTGTCGATGCCGCGCCGCCTGAGAAAGGTGCCATCCGGCGAGCCTTCGCCCTCGAGCCCGCGGAAACGGGGCCGCCGGGCGCCGACGGAGCAACGCCAAATTGAGCCCCCGACCCTGACCTTGCTGGAGCAGGTCCAATGCTGGGCCAGCCTCGAGCGCGCCGATCCTCCATATTAGGGATTGCCCGACTCCGTCGCCGTCCGCGGATTCATCGTCAGCCCCGTGATCTTAAGGACGGAGCCATAGGGCCCGGGCGCGGCGGCGGGCAAATCCACGGTCAGGCCGTCGGCGGACTGGCGGAACTGGAGCGGCTGGTCGCTGCCGAGCAGCGCGACCGAGGCGACCGTTCCGGCCGGAGTTCCCAGCGCTTTGATCACCGCCTCCGGGGCGGGCCAGGCGCCAAGCAGGATGGCATAGAGATTGTCGCCCTTGACCGTGAACCGCACATTCAGGCGGCCTTCCTTCACGCTGCCGTCGCTGAACTGCGTCCAGTTGTGCGTGCCGTAGATGGCCTCGCCGTTGCGATCGAGCCAGCGGCCGATGCCGAGCAGGGTGTCCTGCTGGGCTTGCGGGATCGTGCCGTCGGCGCGGGGCGAGAGATTCAGGGTGAAGTTGCCGTTCTTGCTCACGGTGTCGGCCAGCTTGGCGATGATCGGCCCCGGCCCCGAAACGTGCATGTCGCTCGTGTAGCCCCAGGTGGTGCCGATCGGATCGTCCACGTGCCAGACCCCCGGCCGGATCCCGGCCGGCGAACGGGCGCCGACTTTCTCGAAGTCGACGATCGAGCCGATCTGTTCGGTGTTCTTGTTGCTGGGCGCGTAGGCGGCCTTCTTGGTCGTGATCGACACGTCCTTGCCCCATTCCTTCGCCCGATTGTAATAGTAAGCGGCGACCCGCAGCTTGAGCGGGTCGAGGTACCGGATGTCGACGCCGTTGTCGAACCAGAGCAGGTCGGGCCGGTACTTGTCGACGAGCTCGGTGACCCGCTCGTACCAGTTCACCAGGAAGCGCTCGCAGGCGGCGTCACTGCGGTCCGCGACGTGGTAGAAATCGGCCCACTTGGGGTCGTAGAGGTCGGCCTGCTCGGCCTTGAGGCGGGCATTGAGCTCCGGGGTGGGGTTGATGAATTGAAAGTTTTCGATCCCGTGGTTGGAAACCCCGAATTTGAGGCCCTTCGCCCGCACGGCTCGGGCGAGCTCGCCGATCAGGTCGCGGTGCGGCCCCATCCGCATCGCATTGTACGGGGTGACCGCGCTGTCCCAGAGCGCGAACTCGTCATGGTGCTGGGCGGTGGGGATGACGTAGCGGGCACCGGACTTGCGGAAGAGCTCTGCCCAGGCGTCGGGATCAAACTTCTCCGCGGTGAACAGCGGGATGAAGTCCTTGTAGCCGAACTTGTCCTGCGGCCCGAAATGCTCGCGATGCCAGTCGGCGTCGGCGGCGTACATGTGCTTCTCGTACCATTCATTGTGGTGCGCGGGGACCGAATAGAGGCCCCAGTGCATGAACAGCCCGAACTTGGCCTCCACGAACCATTGCGGCGCCCGGTAGTTCGCCTGGATCGACTCCCAGGTGGGCTGGACCGGGCCCGCGGGCAGGGGAGTCGGAATCGCGGCGACCGCCGCCTGCACGATCTCCAGGCGGGTTTCGGGCGCCATGTCGTAGTTGTTGGCGTTTCCGCCTTCGGCCATCAGGCTGGGGGCCGGGGCGGCGGCGGGCTGGGCGCCGGCGCGGCCCGGGCCGCCGAGTCCGAGGCCAAGGCCGAGGAGCGCGGGCAGGAAGCGGGCGGCGGAGGATTTCATGGGGCGGGCGGCAAGACGGCTGGGCGCCGGGATCGTTCCGGGTCGCGCGGCGCCGCTGGGCTGGGTTTTCTGCGCTTGCGTGGACCGGCCGACGCGCACCAAATCGTGATCCGGCATTCCTGGCCGCACCAATTCGCCTTCAAGCTCGGCGGCGCTCGGGTCCCCCACAGAGCCGATTCGACTCGAATCCGGCGACCTGGCCCCTCCGCCGCCGGATCCCCATCCCACCCCGGATTGAAAATGGCCGCTCGAATCCCTCCCCCCGCGCCCTCGGTCCGGCCGGTCTGGCGCTCGGCGTCCCGGACTTCCCTGCGGCTGGCCCTTGCGCTGACGTGCGCCGCGGCTCCGGCATTCGCCGCCGCGCCCGTCACCTTCGACCAACCGGTCTCCACCCATGAGTGGACTTTGGCGGAGCTCAATCCGGCGCTCCCCTCCGACTGGACGGGATTCGACTTCCTGGTGCTTGAGTTTCGCGCCTCGTCGAGCCAGCGGTTCGAACTTGGGCTGAAGACCGCGGAGGGAACGATCTCCAAACGGATCCATCCCTTTCCGGGGGTCTGGGTGCGGGCCTCGATCCCCCTGCGTTTTTACCGCCAGGGGCTGGGGGACGGGGTGGATCTGGCCGCGACCGTGAACCAGCCGCGCAATTCCTACTGGATCAACATCGAGGGCGGCGGCCACGGCCCCACCGACGCCGTGCACGGAATGAGCGTGGTCATGCGCTACCCGGCGGGCTCCCCCACGCTCGAGATCCGTTCGGTGTCGCTGGCGAAGACCGATCCGGGCGATGAGGTGCTGGAGGGCAAGCCGCTGATCGACGAGTTCGGGCAATACAACCTCGCCGAATGGACGGGCAAGGCGCACACGGAGGCGGAGCTGAAGGCCGCCTGGGCCGCGGAAGACGCCGCCCTGGGAGACGCCCCGGCGCAAGGCCGCGGCCCGTACGGCGGCTTCGCCGACACCCACGCCGCGGCCACCGGATTTTTCCGGGTGGAGCAGATCGACGGGCGCTGGTGGTTTGTGACGCCCGATGGGCAGCTGTTCTATTCCACCGGCGTCAATGGAATCAGCCCCTACACCGGCACCCGCACCGCGGGCCGCGAGGATCTTTTCGCCCGGATCCCGCCGCCGGTGCAGCTGCCGGCCGGCTTTCCCGCGCGCGGAGGCGCCCTGACCTCGTTTTACACGGCCAATCTGGTGCGGCGCTTCGGCCCGGACTGGCGCGGGCCGTGGGCCGACCTCACCGCGCGGCGCCTGGAAGCCTGGGGCATCAATACATCCTATAGCAGCGTCCTGAACGACGCGCTCCCCGGCCCCGCGCGCCGCCAGCCCTACGTCCTGACGCTGCGCGACTGGCAGACGGGCCAGTCCATCATGGGCCTGCCCGATGTTTACAGTCCGGACTTCCAGACGCGCGTCGAGGCGGCGGCCGCCCGCCAGCTGGCTCCCCGCCGCGACGACCCCTGGCTGGTCGGGTATTTCATCGGCAACGAGCCGCCCTGGCCGGGCCGGGAAGGCCAGCTGGTCGACCTGTTCCTCGCCGGCCCCGCCTCGGAGACCCAGCGGCGCTTCCGGGCGGCGCTCGCCGCCGGCGACACGCCGGAGCGGCGCAAGCAGCTCGTGATGGCCGCCTTCGTCCATTACCTCGCGGTGATCGACACCGCCGTGAAGCAGGTCGATCCCCACCACCTGAACCTTGGCATCCGCTTCGGCGGCACGCCGCCCGACGACATCATCCGGCTCGCGCGCGTCTTCGACGTCTACAGCCTGAACAAGTACCGTTATGCCATCGGGAACGACCTGCTGGACAAGGTCCATGCGCTCACCGGCCTGCCGCTGCTGATCGGCGAGTTCCACATCGGCGTCCCGGGCCGCGGCCTGGCGCCGGGGCTGGTCCAGGCGATGAATCAGGAGGAGCGGGGCCTCGCCTACCAGTACTACGTCGAGCACGCGGCCGCGCATCCGGCCGTGATCGGCACCCATTGGTTCGAGTGGATCGACGAACCGGTGACCGGCCGGATGGACGGCGAAAATTACAACATCGGCTGGATCGATGTCGCCGACCGGCCCTATCCCGAACTCGTCGCCGCCGCCCGGGCGACCCATGCGCGCCTGTACGGCCTGCATGCCGGCCAGCTCGCGCCCACCGGCCGGATGCCGCGGGCGTCCGAGACGGGCACCCCCGGCGACGCCGCCAAGCTGGGCCTGCCGGCCATCCAGTAGCAACCGATCTTCCAGGAGAACCCCCATGAACTGCCGTCCCCCGCTCGCCATCCTCGCCGCCCTCGTTCCCTCCCTGCTCTTTGCCGCCGACGCGGTAAAGGTCACCGAAGTCGACGAGACGATTCCCACCTACCTCTCCGGGCCGCCCAGTCCGGACCCGATGTTCTATTTCGGGCGCGATTCGCAGGGGGCCGAGGGCCGCATCTACCCCTATCCGCTCTACAATAATCTCACCAATCACAAGGCCGACAAGACCTACCACCTGATTTACCTCGAAAACGAGTACATCAAGATCGGGATCATCCCGGAGATCGGCGGCCGGCTCTTCTCCGCGGTCGACAAGAGCAACGGCTACGACTTCATCTACCACCAGCACGTCATCAAGCCGGCGCTGATCGGGCTCATCGGGGCGTGGATTTCCGGCGGGATCGAGTGGAACATCCCGCACCATCACCGGGCCAGCACCTTCCTGCCGGTGCAGTCGCGGGTGGAGGAGAACCCGGATGGCAGCAAGACCATCTGGGTCGGCGAGCTCGAAGTGCGCCAGCGGATGCGCTGGGCCGTCGGCTACACCCTGCGGCCGGGACGCTCCTACCTCGAATGCTCGGTGCGGATCCTCAACCGCACGCCGTTGGAAAACACCATGCTGTGCTTTGCCAACGTCGCGGTCAGCGCCAACGAAAACTACCAGATCATCTTCCCGCCGAGCACCCAGTACGTGGCCTACCATTTCAAGCGCCAGTTCGCCGCCTGGCCGATCGCGATCGGCCATTACATGGACGCGGACTTTGGCGCCGGCACGGATGTCAGCTGGTACAAGAATCACCTCGGGGCCAACTCGATGTTCGCCTGGAATTACCAGGATGATTTCTTCGCCGGCTACGACCACGGGCGGCAGGCGGGGATCGTGAGCGTGGCCGACCACCATGTCGTGCCGGGCAAGAAATTCTGGACCTGGGGCAACGGCCCGCGGGGCCGGATGTGGGACCACATCCTGACCGACGACGACGGCCCGTACATCGAGCTGATGGTCGGGGCCTATTCGGACAACCAGCCCGACTATTCCTGGCTGCAGCCCTTCGAGGCCAAGTCCTTCCAGATGGACTGGTATCCCTTCCGCGACATCGACGGGGTGAAGAACGCCAATCTGGACGCCGCCGTGAACCTCGAGGTGAGCGCCGGCCAGGCGAAATTCGGCTTCACCACGACCGCCGCCCACCCGGAGGCGACCGCGCGCCTGACGGTGCGCGGCCAGGCCTTGGTGGACGAGCCGATCGCCATCGACCCGGGCAAGCCCTACACCCGCGCCGTGGCCCTGCCCGCGGGCACCGACCCGCACGACGTGCGCGCCGCGCTCGTTGTGGGCGGCCGCGAGCTCGTGGCCTACGCGCCCGTCCGCCTCGAGCCGATGGCGATGCCGGCGGTGGTGACCGCGCCGCCGCCGCCGCAGGAGATCCAGACCGACGAGGAGGTCGACCTGGCCGGCCAGCGGATCGACCAGTTCCACGATCCGGCGCACCAAGCCGCCCCCTACTGGGAGGAGGCGCTGCGGCGCGATCCCGGGGACGTGGGGGCGCACCTCGGCCTGGGCCTCCTCGACTTGCGGCGCGCGCGCTATGCCCAGGCCGAGCAGCATTTTCGCCAGGCGCTGGCGCGCCTGACCGCCAAGTACACCATGCCCAAGGACGCCTCGCCGTACTACTACCTGGGCGTGGCGCTCGCCGGGCAGGACCGGCTGGACGCGGCCTTCGACGCCTTTTACAAGGCCACCTGGAGCCAGGAATGGCGCGCGCCGGCGTATTATTCCCTGGCCGAGATCGCCACCCGCCGGGGCGACGCGGCCGCGGCCCTGGATTTTGTCGACCGCTCGCTCGATGCCAACGCGCTCAATCTGCGGGCCTACGGGCTCAAGGCGGCCCTGCTCCGCCGGCTGCAGCGCGCCGGCGAGGCGCGCAGCCTCCTGGATTTCGCGGCGCAGAAGACCGATCCCCTGGACGTGCGGCTGATGGCGGAGCGCTGGCTGCTGGACCGCGGCGAGGCGGCCGGGCAGCCCTTGTTCGCCACCCTGCAGCAGCACCCGGCGACGGCGCAGGAACTGGCGGCGGAGTACCTGGACGCCGGCCTGGCGCAGGACGGAGCCGACGTGCTTGGCCAAGTGGTCGCGCAGGCGGGGGCGCGGCCGGCCTCTCCCCTGGTGTACTATTATCTGGCTCAGTTTGACGAGCTCCTGGGCCGGGGCGCGGACGCCGCCGACTGCCGCCGCGCCGCGGCCGCGCTGCCGCCGGACTACGTCTTCCCGTTCCAGGCCGAGATGATCCCCGTCCTCGGCCGGGCGATCGCCGCGAACCCGGGCGATGCGCGCGCCCGCTACTACCTCGGCAACCTGCTGTTCGACTGGCAGCCCGAGGCGGCGGTGAAGCTCTGGAAAGAATCCGCCGCCCTCGAACCGACCTTCCCGATCACCTGGCGCAACCTGGCGCAGGCCTACGTGCACGGCGTGGCCGGGGGGGACCGCGCGAAGGCGATCGCCGCCCTGGAAAAGGCGGTCGCGGCCAGCGACAAGTTTCCGGGGCACTTCTCGGAGCTCGACATGCTTTACGCGGCGGCCGCGGAACCGCCGGCCCGGCGGCTGGCCCTCCTGGAGGCGCACCAGCCGGCCATCGTCGATTCCGACGAATGCCTGGCGCGGCTGATCCGGCTGAAGACCCTCGCGGGCAAGGCCGACGAAGCGGTCGCGCTGCTGTCCGGCCACACGTTCAACATCTGGGAGGGCGGCACGCTCTTCAACACCGGCGAGTCCTGGACCGACGCCCACGTCGTGCGCGGCGTGCAGCGCCTGCACGCTGGCCAGGCCCAGGGGGCGCTCGAGGACTTCGAAGCCGCGGCGGCCTATCCGGACAATCTGCGCGCCGTGCCGGACAGCGGCGGCCGGGCCGTCGAACTGGCCTATTGGCGCGGGTGCGCCGAGGACGCGCTGGCCCATCCGGATCGGGCCCGCCAGGCTTGGGGCGAGGCGGCGGACGCGGCGATCTCGGCCGAAACCCGCGGCCGCCAGGGCGGCGGAGCCGACGCCGGAGCCGCCCTTGCGCGCACGGGCGCCCAGCGCTACTATCAGGCCCTGGCCCGCCAGAAGCTCGGTCGGCCGTCCGAAGCGGACTTTAGGCAGCTCCTCGCCGCGGCCCAGACCGCGCTGCAGGCGGCGCCGGCCGACAATTCCGCGGCCGCCGCCGATGTCCTGGCCCCCCCGCGCGCGCGCGCCGCGGCGGGCCATTACCTGGCCGCCCTGGGAGACCTTGGCCTCGGCGCCAAGGACCAGGCCCGCACCGAGACGGCGGCCGCCCTGGCGGCCAATCCCGAACTGCTCGGGGCGATGATCGCCGCGGGTCAATGGTGAGAATCCCGCGAATCAAAACCGGCTCGGCGTGCGTCTAGCCGACCCAATGAACCGCCTTCGCCCCTTTCGCGGGTCCCCTCGGACCGTGCGGACCTGGCTGCTCTCCTGCGCGCTCGCCGGGGCGGCCGCCTGGCCGGGCGCCGCGGGCGCGGCCGACGCCCCCGACGCCAAGATCAGGGTCCTGATCGTGGACGGCTACAGCAACCACGATTGGAAGCTCACCACCCAGCTGATTCGGGCGATCCTGGAGCCGACCGGGCTGTTCACGATCGGCGTCTCGACCTCGCCCGCCAGCAAGACCGCGCCGGGCTGGGATACGTGGCGGCCCCCGTTCAAGGACTACGACGTGGTGATCCAGAACTACAACGACATCAACGGCGGCCCCCCCTGGCCGGCGCCGGTGCGGACCGCCTTTGAGGACTTTGTGCGCGGCGGCGGCGGCGTCTATATCTTTCATTCGGCCCAGAATGCCTTCGCCGACTGGCCGGCCTACAACGAGATCATCGGCCTGGGCTGGCGGAAGAAGGACTACGGCACGGCGATCTCGGTCACCGATGACGGCCGGCTGATCCTGCTCGGCCCGGGCATGGGCCGCAACACGAGCCACGCCCCCAATGGCGACGTGGTGATCCACCTGCTGGGCGAGCACCCGATCCACGACGGCCTGCCCCGGGCCTGGAAGACCCCCCATCTGGAGGTTTACTTCGACGCCCGCGGCCCGGCCAAGAACGTGCAGGTGCTCTCCTACGCCCGCGACCCGCGGTATGGGGACAACTGGCCGGTCGAGTGGACCGTGAACTACGGCGAGGGCCGGGTTTACGTGGCGACCTTCGGCCACGTCTGGCGCGGCGACGTCCAGCCCGAGAGCATGCGGTGCGCGGGCGTGCAGACGATGATCGTGCGGGCGGCGCAATGGCTCGCCCGGCGGCCGGTCACCTTTCCGGTGCCGGCCGATTTTCCGACCGCCGACGAAAAGTCGATCCGGCCGGAGTTCGCGCTTCCGGCGGCTGTCTCGCCCTGAGCGCGGATTTTCCCTTTCGACCCCGAAAACCCAACCCCCGACCCGCCCCTTGCCATGACCGATCCCCTGACCCGCCGCGAGCTTTTGTTCAACGGAGCGCGCCTGCTTGCGACCGGCGCCCTCGGCCTGGCGCTGGCCCGGCCGCGCCTGGGCGCGGCCGGCCCCCGCGTCTTCGAGGTGGGCGATTACGGCGCGGCGGGCGACGGGGTGACCCTGGACACCGCCGCGCTCCAGCGGGCGCTGAACGAAGCCGCGGCCGCCGGCGGCGGCGCGCAGGTGCTCCTGCGCGGGGGCAAGCGCTACCTCACCGGCGCCCTGACGCTGCCGGGCGGGATCGACTTTCATCTCGCGGACGATGCCGAGCTGCTGGTGAGCACCGACCAGAAGGACTTCGGTTCGCGGCCGGTCCTGAGCGCGCAGGGGGCCCGCGGCCTGCGCATCAGCGGCACCGGCCGGATCAACGGCCGGTCGCCGGAGTTCATGGGCAAGTACGATCCGGTCAACGAGTGGTGGCGCCCCAAGGGCTTCCGGCCGCGGCTGCTTTCGCTCGCCGGGTGCCAGGACCTGGAGGTGCGCGACGTCACGTTTTTCCAGGCGCCCAGCTGGACCCTGCACCTGCTGGGCTGCGAACACACGCTGGTCGACGGGATCAAGATCCGCAACCAGCTCGACGTGCCGAACTGCGATGGCATCGATCCGGATCACTGCCGCGACCTGGAGATCCGCAACTGCGACATTGTCTGCGGCGACGACGCGATCGTGATCAAGACCACCCGCGCGGGCGCCGCCTACGGGCCGTCCGAGAACATCCGGGTCCACGACTGCGTGCTCGAGACCCAGGACTCCGGTCTGAAGATCGGCACCGAAACGACGCAGGACATCCGCAACGTCCGGTTTGAGCGCTGCGAGGTCAAGACCGGCTGCCGCGGCCTCTGCATTCAGCTGCGGGACGAAGGCAACATTTCCGACATCGAGTTCCGGGACATCAAGTTTGTCGCCCGCTACTTCTCCGACCCGTGGTGGGGTCGCGGCGAGGCGATCTCATTCACGGCGATTCCGCGGGCGCCCCAGGGGCGCGTCGGGGCGATCAGCAACGTGCGGGTGGCCAACGTCACCGGCCGGGCCGAGAACAGCGTCCGCCTGCGGGGCTCCCCCGGCAGCCGCGTGCGCGACGTGCGGCTGGAGAACGTCGCGGTCACGCTCGACCGCTGGACCAAATACCCCGGCGGCCTGTGGGACAACCGGCCGACGACCGCGGTGCCGGGCATTGAGCCGCACGGGACGCCCGGCTTCGGCTTCGCGCAGGCGGACAACGTCACGCTGGAGAACTGCCGGCTCGCGTGGGGCGACAACCGCCCTGACTACTTCACCCACGCGCTCGAGGCCGTGGATGTGACCGGGCTGTCCTATCCGGGCTTTGTCGGCGCCGCGGCCCATCCGGAACGCGACCAGGCGATCGTGGTCCGCGGCCCGGCCTGACGGATCCGGCGACCGGAGAGCCGTTGCATTCCCCAAAAAAGCGGTTTGCTTGTCCGATGAGCTCTAAATCTGCCGTGGAATCGATTCGGGAATCGGCGACAAAGCCGGGCGCGGCCGCGTCCGGCACCTTTGCCCTCGGGGGAGATCTGCAGGTGCACCGCCTCGGTTACGGGGCCATGCGCATCACCGGGCCGGGAATCTGGGGCGAGCCCCGGGACCCGAAGGAGGCGATCCGGGTGCTGCGGCGGGCGGTGGAGCTGGGCGTGAACTTCATCGACACGGCGGACTCCTATGGGCCCGAGGTCAGCGAGCGGCTGATCGCCGAGGCGCTGCATCCGTATGCCCGGGGCGTGGTGATCGCCACCAAGGGCGGCCTCACCCGCCAGGGTCCGGAGCGCTGGCTGCCGGTCGGCCGCCCCGAATACCTGACCCAGTGCGTGGAGCTGAGCCTGCGGCGCTTGCGCGTGGACCGGATCGATCTCTACCAGCTGCACCGCTTCGACCCCAAGGTGCCGGTCGAGGAGTCCTTGGGGGCGCTGAAGGACCTGCAGCGGGCCGGGAAGATCCGGCACCTGGGGATTTCCGAGGTTTCGATCGCCGAGCTCGAGCGGGCGCAGCGGACCGTCCAGGTCGTGAGCGTCCAGAACCTGTACAACCTCGGCGATCGCAAGCACGAGGACGTCCTGAATTACTGCGCGGAAAAGGGCATCGCCTTCATCCCCTGGTTCCCGGTCGCCGCCGGCGACCTGGCGCGGCCGGGCGGGCCGCTGGACCGGCTGGCGCAGCGCCACCACGCGTCGGTCGCCCAGCTGGCGCTCGCCTGGCTCCTCCATCGCTCCCCGGTGATCCTTCCGATCCCCGGCACCTCGACGGTGGCCCACCTCGAGGAAAATGTCGGCGCCGCCGCGCTGCGCCTCGGCCCCGACGAGTGGACCGAAGTCGAGCGCGGCTGAGGCGGCCGGGTGGCGGGAGTCCGGCTGGCGGCGCGATTCTTGGGTCGATCTTCGGCCGCGAATGGGTAGGCTGGGGGAGCTCGGATCGTCCGAGCCTCCCAGGTTCCGCTTGGGCCATGCTCCCCCTCCCGCCATGAATACCTCCGCTGTCTACCTTCCCTCGAAGCTGCTGCTGGGCGAGACCGAAAACCTGCGCCGGCACAGCCTTACCCGCTGGCTCTCGCGCGATCTCACCCAGGCGTCGGTCGACTTCTGCCGGAATTTGGGCCTGATGCCACTCTACTGCGAAACCTCGTCCGAGCACTTGACGCGTTTCCTTTTCCTGCGGCCGCCGCAGGGCGCGAAGATCGAGGTGCGCACGGGCCGGGCGAAGGACAAGTTCGAGGAATTCGACCGGGCGAACCGGGAGCGCAATTGGCGCCTGCTGTCCCTGCACATCAACGAAACCCAGGTTCATTCCGCGGTCTGGATCTCGGCCGAGCACTTCGAAATCGCCAAGACGCTGCTGCTGGCGCAGGGGATCACGACTGCCGAGCGAACTCCGTCCTGACCGCGGCCGCCGCTCCGTCAGGCAAGCTGGCGCAGCCGACGGCCCGCCGCCGAATCGGCGATCAGCTGCGCCAGGCGCCGCTCGCGGGTCGCTTCCTGTTTGGCGCTCACCACCCAGAACGTGGCGACCCGCCGATAGCCGGGCGGCTGGGCTTGGAAGTGTTCCCAGGCCCGTGGCTCGCTCCGGAATTTCTTGAGCTGGGCCGGCGAAAACTCGCGCGGCGGCGTCTCGAACGAATAGAGCCCGGAGCGCTTGGGATCGCGGCGGGCGTGCGCCGCCCGCCCGGGCGCGGCCACCAGCCCGAGCTTCTCCAGGCGCTCAAAATGGCGGAGATTGACGAGGCTCCAGATACTGGTCGACCGGCGCGGGGTGAAGCGGACGAGGTACGAACGCGCATCGGCCGCCTGGCGCACGCCGTCGATCCACCCGAAGCAGAGCGCGAGGTCGAGCGCCTGGGCGTAGATGATCCCGGGCCCGGCCGCTTTGGTCCGGCGCAGCCGCAGCCAAACTTCCGTCTTCCGGGCATGGTGCCGGTCGAGCCAGGACCTGAATTCCGCTTCGGTCGCGAAAGAAACCAGATCGATTTTCATCTTCGGAGGAAGCCGCGCCCCAAGCACTTGGCGAGGTTGCCGGAGCTGACAACTCCGATTTTCATGGCCGAAGGATTCTCGATCGGCCCGCGATGGCAAGCGGGCGAATCGCTGCGGCAGCTGGAACTTACGCCCAAGCTGGACACTCTGTTGCTTGTCCAGTCTGGCCCGCCTCCCCGGTTGCTCCGGGATCCGCGCCCGGAATAATCTCATGAAAAAGCATTCTTCCCGACAGCTCGGAATGATCGGCCTGGGCCGCATGGGCTCAAACATGGTGCGGCGCCTGATCAAGGGCGGCCACTCCTGCGTGGTCTTCGACCGGTCGCCGAAGGCGGTCAAAGCCCTGGTCGCCGCGAAGGCGATCGGCGCCTCGTCGCTCGCGGACCTGGTGAAGCGCCTGACTGCGCCGCGGGCCCTCTGGCTGATGGTGCCCGCGGCCGCGGTGGATGCGACGGTCGAGGAGCTCCTGCCCCTGCTCGAAGCCGGGGACATTCTGATCGACGGCGGCAATTCCTACTACGTCGACGACCTGCGCCGGGCGAAGGCGCTGGCCCCCAAGGGCGTCCACTATGTGGACGTGGGGACGAGCGGCGGCGTCTGGGGCCGGGAGCGCGGCTATTGCATGATGATCGGCGGCGAGCCGGCGGCGGTGGGCCGGCTGGACCCGATCCTGCGCACGCTGGCGCCGGGCCGCGGCGCGATCGCCCGCACGGCGGGCCGGTCGAAACGGGGCGGCACCGCCGAACTGGGCTACCTGCATTGTGGGCCGAACGGCGCCGGGCACTTCGTCAAGATGGTCCACAATGGCATCGAATACGGGCTGATGGCCGCGTACGCCGAAGGCCTGGCCGTGCTGCGGTCCGCGAACATCGGCCGGAAAGCCGACCAGATCGACGCCGAGACCACGCCCCTGCGCCATCCCGAGAACTACCACTACGACCTGCCGCTGGCCGAGGTCGCCGAAGTCTGGCGCCGCGGCAGCGTGATCGCTTCCTGGCTGCTGGACCTGACGGCCGACGCCCTCGCCCGCGATCCGCAGCTCGCCCAGTTCGCCGGCCGGGTGTCGGACTCGGGCGAAGGGCGCTGGACGATCAAGGCGGCGATCGACGAGGGCGTGCCGGTGCCGGTGCTGACCACCGCCCTGTACGAGCGCTTCAGCTCCCGCGGCGAGGCGGATTTCCAGGACAAGCTGCTGTCGGCGCTGCGCTTCGCATTCGGCGGGCACGTCGAAAAGCACGCCCAGTAAGCCCAACCGGCCGCCCCGATGAAAACTGACGAGCAGCCCGACCCCACCGTGATCGTGATTTTCGGCGGCGCCGGCGACCTCACCTGGCGCAAGCTGATCCCCTCGCTCTACGATCTGCAGCGCGACGGCCGCATGCCCCGGCACTTCGCGGTCGTCGCCGTCGACCGGGTTCCCCTCCGGGACGAGGCGCTGCGCCGGCACCTCCTCGACGGAGTGAAGAAGTTCGCGCGGCCGGGAAGCCTGAGGCCCGCGGAGTGGCGGCGGTTCGCCCGGCAGATCTTCTACCAGCAGGGTGATTTCAAGGATCCGGCGACCTACTCCGCCCTGGCCCAACGGTGCGCGGCGCTGACGAAGGGCTGGCCCGCGAAGGCCAGCCACATCTTTCACCTGGCGACCCCGCCGTCCATGGTCGGGGTGATCCCCGGATTTCTCGCCGGGGCCGGACTGAACCAGGACCGGGCCCGCAGCCGGATCGTGGTGGAAAAGCCGATCGGGCACGATCTCAAGTCAGCCCTGGAGCTCAACCGGACCCTGACGCAGAGCTTTCACGAGTCGCAGATCTTCCGCATCGACCACTACCTCGGCAAGGAGACCGTGCAGAACATCCTCGCGTTCCGCTTCGCCAATCCGCTCTTCGAGCCGATCTGGAACCGCCGCTATGTGGAGCGCGTGACCATCACCGCGGCCGAAACGGTCGGGGTGGAGCACCGCGGCGGTTACTACGAGAGCGCCGGCGCGCTGCGCGACATGGTGCAGAACCATCTGCTGCAGCTGCTCTGTCTGGTGGCGATGGAGCCGATGGCCTCCTTCGAGGCCAATGAACTGCGGGACAAGAAGCTGGACGTCCTGGAGGCGGTGCGGCGGATACCGGCGGGGGCGGTGGCTCGCCACGCGATCCGCGGCCAATACGGCCCCGGGGTGATCGCCGGCAAAAAAGTCCGCGGCTACCGGCAGGAAGACGGGGTCTCGCCCCGTTCGGCGACCGAGACCTTCGCGGCCTTGCGGCTGTTCGTGGACAATTGGCGCTGGGAGGGGGTGCCGTTCTTCCTGCGCACGGGCAAGTGCCTGGCCCGGCAGGTCTCCGAGATCGCGATCGAATTCCGCGACGTGCCGCACCAGATCTTCCCCCGGGAGGCCCATGGGGACTGGCACCCCTCCCGGCTGGTCCTGAGCATCCAGCCGGAGGAGGCGATCGTCCTGGGGTTTCAGGCCAAGTATCCCGGGCCCAAACTCCAGCTGCGGCCGGTGGAGATGCACTTCAACTACCGGGAGAGCTTTTCCATCCCCTCGCCGGACGCGTACGAAACCCTGCTCTGGGACGTGATGCGCAACGACCCGACCCTGTTCATGCGCGCCGACCAGGTCGAGGCCGCCTGGCGGCTCCTGATGCCGGTGCTCGATGCCTGGGCGGCCCATCCCGCCCGCGACTTTCCCAATTACCCCGCCGGCAGCTGGGGCCCGAAGGAGGCCCGCAAGTTCTTCGGCCCCGGCGACCGCGCAACCCAGCCGGCCAAATGAAGGGATCGCCGCCGAACGGTCCGGGGCCCGGGCGCCGCCTTCCGCGCCAGCGGCCGGCCGCCGCGGCCCGGCGAGCCCGATGAAAACCGCCGAGCTCCCGATTGCTTTCGGCGCCCCCGGGATCGAGCCCCGCTGGACCTCCAGCGCGAAGGAGGGCCTGGGCACCGCCTACCACACCAGCTGCCGGCTCTGGTTCACCGTCAGCCACGGCATCGTCGATGAAATTTATTACCCCCACGTCGACCAGCCGAACACGCGGGACTTCCAGTTCCTGATCAGCGACGGGGCGACGTTCTGCCACGAGGAGCGGCGCGACCTGGACCACCGGCTCGAATATCCCGAGCGCGATTGCGTGTTTTACCGCCTCATCAACTCGGAGCGGGGCGGGCGCTACCGCCTCGTCAAGGACGTGCTGACCGATCCGCACCGGTCGGTGCTGGTGGTGCGCACCAAGCTCGAGGTGCTGGACGAGTCCCTGCGGGGCAAGCTCCGGCTCTATGCGCTGCTGGCTCCGCACCTGGCCCGGCGCGGCGCCGGCAATTCGGGGGACTGCCTGGAGATCGGCGGCCACCCGCTGCTCCACGCCTCGCGCCGGGACGCCCACCTGGTGATGGGCTGCAGCAGCGGGTTCTTGCGCCGCTCCGTGGGCTACGTCGGGGCGAGCGATGGCTGGCAGGATGTGACGCGGCACTTCCGGATGGAGTGGGAGTTCCGCTCCGCCCCGGATGGCAACATCGCGCTCACCGGCGAGGTCGACCTGCGCGGCGGCGATGAATTCACGGTTGCGATCGCCTTCGGCGAGACCCGCCGAAGCACGGCGGTCAAGCTGCTGCAATCCCTCGCCGAGCCGTTCGCCGCCCATCGCGAAGCCTATATCCGCCAATGGCAGCGCCCGGCGGCCGACCGCCGCCACGATTACGCGGCGCAGACCTCGGACGGGGGGCATCTCTTCCGGCTGAGCCGCTGCCTGCTGCTCGCCCACGAGGACAAGGACTTCGAGGGCGCGCTGGTCGCCTCGATGAGCATCCCGTGGGGGGAGACCAAGAACGACGCCGATCTCGGCGGCTATCACCTGGTCTGGACGCGCGATCTGGTGCAGAGCGCGACCGCCCTCCTGGCGGCCGGCCAGGGCGGCACGCCCCTGCGCGCCTTGATCTGGCTGGCGGCGATCCAGCGTCCGGACGGCAGCTTTCCGCAGAACAGCTGGATCAACGGCAAGGCGTATTGGCCCGGCTTTCAGCTCGATGAAGTCGCCGCCCCCATCCTGCTGGCCTGGCGGGTGCACGAGCAGGGAGCCAAGAAGGGCCCGTTCGGACCGGAGACCCTGATCTTCCGGGCGGCGGGCTATCTGATCCGCCAGGGGCCGGTCACGGCCCAGGAGCGCTGGGAGGAGAATGCCGGCTACTCGCCCTCCACGCTCGCCACGGTCATCGCCGGCCTGGTCTGCGCCGCGGAATTTGCCGACGCGCCGACCGCGGAGTTTATCCTGGCCTATGCGGACTGGCTGGCGGCCCACCTGGAGGAGTGGACGGTCACCACCCGCGGGGACCTGGTGGCAGGCTGTCCGCGCCATTACATCCGGATCAATCCCGCCGACCCGCAGACGCCTGATCCGCATGCCGACCCGAACACGACCGTGCTGGCGCTCGCCAATGGCGGCGGCCGGCAGCCGGCGAGGAACGTCGTCGGCGGGGACTTCCTGCAACTGGTGCGGCTGGGCATCCGCGCGGCGGATGACCCGGTCGTCCTGGATTCGGTCGCCGTCATCGACCGCGTGCTCAAGCGCGACCTGCCTCAGGGGCCGGGCTGGCGCCGCTACAATCACGACGGCTACGGCCAGAAGGATGATGGCGGCGCCTTCGACGGGACCGGCGTCGGCCGGTCGTGGCCGATCCTGACCGGCGAGCGCGGCCACTACGAGCTGGCGGCCGGGCGCGACCCGGCGCCCTACATCGCCGCGCTCGAGGGCTTCTCCAACGCCGGAGGCATGCTCACCGAGCAGCTCTGGGACGCGGACGACCTGCCGGCCAAAGGCCTGCAGCGCGGGCGGCCGACCGGGGCGGCGATGCCGCTTTGCTGGTCGCACGCCGAGTACATCTCGCTGGTGCGAAGCCGGCACGACGGCGTCTGCATCGACCGCGTGGAACCGGCGTACCAGCGGTATGTGGCCCGGCCGGTTGGCAGCCGGCACGAGATCTGGACCTTTCGGCATCCGCTCCGGCGCATGCCCGCCGGCAAGACCCTGCGCCTGGTCGTCGGGGCGGAGGCGACCGTCGTCTGGTCCGCCGATGGCTGGGCGAGCCAGGGCGCCGCCGAGTCGGCCGAGCAGCGCGTCCTCGGCCTTTGGTTTGCGGATCTGCCGACGGCGCAGCTGCCCGGCCCGGGTCCGGTCGAGTTCACCTTCCTCTGGAAGGCGGACCGGCGCTGGGAAGGAAAAAACTTCGCGGTGGCGATCGGAGAACCCCGGTAACCGCGGGGGCCCATGAGTGCGAACGATCTGCTGCTGCCGCCCGGCCCGGTCCTGCGCGTGCTGGCCCCCGGTTCGCCGCAGGCGCAGGCGATCTACCACCTGGGGCTCGAGACCAGCGTCGTCCTGGCGGGGATCTTCGCCCTCGTGGCCGGAGCCGTGGTGGCGGCCCTGATGCGCTTCCGCTGGCGCGAAGGCGATCCGGACCCGCGCCAGGATGCCGGCAACCGCACGATCGAATTGGTCTGGACGGCGATCCCGGGCGTGATCGTGGCCGTGCTGTTCGCGCTCACCGCCCGCACCATGAGCGTCGCCGACCCGGCCCCCGCCCCGGCGCCGGACCTTGTCGTCACCGGCCACCAGTGGTGGTGGGAGGTGCGCTACCCCAAGTCGGGCGTGGTGGCGGCGAACGAGATCCACCTGCCGGTCGGCCGGGCGCTGTCGGTGCAGCTCGACTCGGCCGACGTGCTGCATGAGTTCTGGGTCCCGGAGCTGGCGCGGAAGATCACCACCGTTCCGGGACGGCCCAACCACATCTGGATCGAGGCGGACCGGCCCGGAACCTACTCCGGCTTCTGCTCGGAGTTCTGCGGCACCGAACATGCCTGGATGCACTTTCTGGTGATCGCCGAGGCGCCGGAGCAGTTCGCCGCCTGGCAGCGGGCGCAGCTCCGGCCGGCGGACCGGCCGGCCGGAACGGAAGCCGCCGCCGGGCTCGCGCTCTTTGAGCGCACCAGCTGCGCCAGTTGCCATGCGATTGCGGGCACCGCGGCGCGCGCGCGGGTCGGCCCCGACCTCACCCACTTCGCCAGCCGCCGCCAGCTCGGGGCGGGCGTGGCCGACAACACCCCGGGAAGCCTCCGGCGCTGGCTCGCCGATCCGCAGCAGGTGAAGCTCGGCGCGAAGATGCCGAACTTCCAGTTCACGGACCGGCAGCTGGCGCAGCTGGTCGCCTACTTCGAGACTCTGCGATGAACGAGAGCCCGGCCCAGTCGGCGGTCGCGCTCCTGGCGCCCGAGTCCCGGGAGCACTGGGCGCTGGCCTGGCTCTCCACCGTCGACCACAAGCGGATCGGGATCCTCTACCTATGGACCGCGCTGTTCTTCTTCGCGGTCGGCGGGGCAGAGGCGCTGCTGCTTCGGCTGCAGCTCGTCCGGCCAAACAATACGCTCCTGGCTCCGGACACCTACAACATGCTGTTCACGATGCATGGCACGACGATGATCTTCCTGGTGGCGATGCCGGCCGTGTTCGGCTTCGCCAACTACTTCGTGCCGCTGCAGCTGGGCGCGAGCGACATGGCCTTTCCGCGCCTCAATGCCTTCAGCTTCTGGCTCGTGCCGCTCGGGGGGCTGCTGCTGCATTTCAGCTTCCTGACGGGCGGCGCGCCGGCGGTCGGCTGGTTCGCGTACGCGCCGCTGAGCGAATTGCCCTACTCCTCGCAGCCGGGCGTCGACGATTGGGCCCTGGCGCTGCTGGTCCTCGGCGTGGGCTCGGTCGGCACCTCGATCAACCTCCTCGTCACGGTGCTCACCCAGCGGGCGCCGCACCTGACGCTGCGCCGGCTGCCGCTCTTCACCTGGATGATCTTCGTCAACTCCTTCCTCGTCATCCTCGCCCTGCCGGTCCTCAACGCGGCCCTGGCGATGCTGCTGATCGACCGGCGGCTGGGCGCGCACTTCTTCCTGCCGGCCGGCGGCGGCTCGCCGATCCTCTGGCAGCACATCTTCTGGGCGTTCGGCCACCCGGAGGTCTACATCGTCGCCCTGCCGGCGTTCGGCATCCTCTCGGAGGTGATCCCGGTCTTTTCCCGCAAGCCGATCTTCGGCTACGAGTTCGTGGCCGGCTCGACGGTGGCCATCGCCTTCCTGAGCCTGCTGGTCTGGGCGCACCACATGTTCACGGTCGGCCTCGGCCACACGGTGGACCTGTTCTTCGTGGCCTCAAGCATGCTGATCGCGATCCCGACCGGGATCAAGGTGCTCGCCTGGACCGCGACGCTCTACGGCGGCCGGATCCGGCTGCAGACCCCGATGCTGTTCTGCGTGGCTGCGCTGGTGCAGTTCCTGCTCGCCGGCCTGACCGGCATCAGCCTCGCGGTCGCGGCGATCGATTGGCAGACGAAGAACAGCTATTACCTGGTCGCGCACTTCCACTTTGTGTTTGTCGGGCTGATCGTCTTCGCGCTCCTCGGCGCCCTGCACTATTGGTTCCCGAAGATGAGCGGGCAGATGCTCTCGGAGCCGATCGGCAAGTGGACGTTCTGGCTGATGACGATTGGATTCAACCTGACCTTCCTGGTGCAGCACTTCCTCGGCCTGGCCGGGATGCCGCGCCGCGTCTACACCTACCCGGATCTTCCGGGCTGGGGCTGGATGAACCTAATTTCGACCGTCGGCGCGTTTTTCATGGCGGCGGCCTCGCTGCTCCTCGTCTGGAACCTGGCGGCCAGCCTCCGGCGGGGCCGCCCCGCCGGCGACAATCCCTGGAAGGCCTGGACGCTCGAATGGGCGGGCGCCTCGCCTCCGCCCCCGGAAAACTTCAGCGCGCTGCCGCCGATCCGCAGTCGGCGCCCGCTCTGGGACGATGCGAACCCCGATCGGCCCGATCCGCCGGTCGGCAGCCGGGGGCCGGCGGACACCTACAGCCCGGAGCGCCTCCGGGCCGGCGTCGTCGCCTTCATCATCTCCGAAAGCGCGTTCTTCGGCGTCCTGATCCTCGCCTATCTCTACTACCAGGCGGCGCCGGCGGGGGGGCCGAGCGCCCGCGACCTGAGCCTGCTCAAGACCGGGTTCTTCAGCCTCTGCCTGTTTGCGAGCAGCTTCGCCATCTGGCGCGCGGAGGCCGGGCTGGAGCGCGGCGACGCCGGCGCGATGCAGCGCTGGCTCGCGGCCACCGTCGGGCTGGGCGCGGCCTTTCTCGCCGGCCAGGGACTCGAGTACCGGGGCCTGTTCCGAACCGGCGTGAGCGTGCACTCAAACCTGTTCGCCACGACTTTCTTCACCCTCACCGGCTTCCACGGCCTGCACGTCGGCGTCGGCTTGGTCGCCCTGCTGATCGTGCTCGGCCGCGCGCTGGCCGGCGATTTCAGGACGGGCGGCCGGAACGTGCTGCGGGCCGTGGGGCTTTACTGGCACTTTGTCGACGGCGTCTGGCTCGTCGTCTTTTCGACCGTCTACCTGTTGCCGCACCTGCGATGACCACCGGCAGATTCCTCCTCGGCGGCTGGACCTGGTCCCCGGCCTTGCTCCTGGCCGGCGCCGCGGCGCTGGCCGCTTACCTGGCTGCGTTTCGGGACCGCCGCCGCGCCGGCTATTTCGCGGCGGCGCTCGGCCTCCTTGGCTTCACGCTGATGTCGCCCTTGGACACGCTCGCCGACGGCTATCTCTTCAGCGCGCACATGGCGCAGCACATCCTGCTGCTGCTGATCGTCCCGGCCCTGCTCCTCCTCAGCCTGCCGCGCTCGCTGCCGCTGGCCGTGCGCCCGCGCGCCCTGGGCCGTCCCTTCGCCGGGTGGATCGCCGGCGTCGGGGCGATGTGGTTCTGGCATGCGCCGGCGCTGTGCGACGCGGCGGTCTCCTCCCGTCCGGTGCATGCCCTGCAGACCGCTTCGCTGCTCGTGCTCGGCGCCGCCTTTTGGCGGCCGATCCTGGCGCCGCGCGAGGCGGAGCGCCTGGCCCCGCCCGGCGCGGTGCTGTACCTGTTCAGCGCCTGCGTCGCCTGCAGCGTGCTGGGGATCATCATCACCTTCTCGCCGGTCGAGGTCTGCTCGGCGTACGCCCGGCCGCCGGCGGACGGCCTCGGCCTCTTGGGGATGATTCGCGGCGACTGGGGCTTCACGCCCGAGCGCGACCAGCAGGTCGGAGGCCTGCTCATGTGGGTGCCGATGTGCCTGGTCTACCTGAGCGCGATCCTCGCCCAGCTGGCGCGCTGGTTTGCCGAGCCTGGACGCGCGGTCACCCCGGAGGCGCCATGAGCGAGGAACCCCGCGAAAAACGCGCCGGCTGGGAGCCGACACGGCATCCGCCCCTGCCGCGCCCCACCTATTTCCCGGCGGGCCTGGCGCTGGGCTCGGCGCTGATCTTCTTGGGCTGCATCACTTCCTGGGTCATCCTGCTCGCCGGCGCCGGCCTCTTCGCGGCGGCTCTCGCCGGCTGGATCGCCGAAATCCGCCATGAGCGCTAGCCATCCTCAGCATCCCGGACCGTGCCGGGAGTCCTCGCCGGCGGAGATCTCCCGGCGGAAATTTCTCGAGCAGCTCTCGCTCTGGCTCTTTGGGATCGGGGCGGCGATCGTCACCCTGCCGCTGCTGGGATTTGTGCTGGCCCCGTTGTTCCGTAAGGCGCCGCAGCAGTGGCGCACCGTCGGGCCGGTCGGAGCCTTCAAGATCGGCGAAACCACCGCGGTGGCCTTTCTCGACTCCTCGCCGTTGCCCTGGGCCGGAGTGGCGGCCCGGACGGCCGCGTGGCTGCGGCGCACCGGCGAGCAGGAGTTCATCGCCTTCGCGATCACCTGCAGCCACCTCGGCTGCCCGGTGCGCTGGCAGCAGTCCGCGCGGCTTTTCCTCTGCCCCTGCCACGGCGGCGTCTACTATGAGGACGGGAGCGTGGCCGCCGGGCCGCCGCCCCGACCGCTGACGCGCTATGCGGTCCGGGTGCAGGACGGCCAGGTCCAGATTCAGGCCAAACCGATCGAGATCCAGCGAGCCTGAGACGCCCATGATTCCCAAGACGCTGCGCCGAGCGGCCCGCTGGATCGACGACCGCCTGGGCGTCACCGAAAGCCTCCGGCCGATGCTGGAGCACCTGGTGCCGCCCGATGCCCGGTGGTGGTATGTCTTCGGCAGCGCCACGCTGTGCGCGTTCATGATCCAGGTGGTGAGCGGAGTCGCCCTGGCTTTTTCCTACATCCCCTCGACCACCGACGCCTACCCGACGCTGCAGTTCATCACCCACGACGCTCCCTTCGGCAACTTCATGCGCGGCCTTCATTACTACGGGGCCTCGGCGATGGTGCTGATGGTCGGCCTGCATCTGGCGCAGGTCTTCCTTTTCGGGTCCTACAAGTTTCCCCGCGAGCTCAATTGGGCGACCGGCGTGCTGCTGCTGGGCTTCACCCTCGTGATGGGCTTCACCGGGCAGCTCCTGCGCTGGGACCAGACCGCGGTCTGGTCGGTGGTGGTGGCCGCCGAGCAGGCCGGCCGAATCCCTTTGATCGGCAACTGGGTGGCCCATTTCACGCTCGGCGGCGAGACCGTAGGCGGAGCGACCTTGAACCGGTTTTTCGCGATCCATGTTTTCATCATCCCCGGCCTGCTGTTCGCCTTCATCGGCCTGCATCTGCTGCTCGTCCTGCGCCACGGCATCGCCGAGCCGCCGCGGGCGGGCGAGCCGGTCGATCCCAAGACCTACCGGGCAAACTACCAGGCCCTCCTGCAGCGCAGCGGCCGGCCCTTCTGGCCGGACGCCGCCTGGCGCGACGTGGTCTTCGCCGTCGGGCTGATCGGGGCGATCGCGCTCCTGGCGTGGGTCTTCGGGCCGCCGGAACTGGGCAAGCCTCCCGACCCCAGCATCGTGGCCGCCAATCCGCGGCCGGACTGGTACCTGCTCTGGTACTTCGCGGTGCTCGCGCTCCTGCCGCACGGCACCGAGCAGGTGTTCATGGTCTTCGGCCCGCTCACCGCCGGCCTGCTCCTGATCGCGCTTCCTTTTGTCGCTCCCGGCGGCGAGCGCAGCCCGAGCCGGAGGCCCTGGGCGGTGGCGGGCGTCGTGGTGACGGTCGCCGTCATCGCCGCGTTCTGGGCCGCGGGCACGCGATCCCCCTGGTCGCCGAATTTCGACCCGGAGCCCCTGACCGCGCAGATCGTCGGCGCCACCAGCGGTCCGGTCTTCGAGGGCGCGCGGCTGTTTCAGGAGAAGGCCTGCCTGGAGTGCCATCTGATCGACGGCCGCGGCGGTCGCCGCGGGCCGGACCTCAGCGAGGTCGCCGACCGGTTGAAGCCGGACGACCTGGTCATCCGCATCGTCAATGGCGGCGTGAACATGCCGGCGTTCGGCGCCACGCTGAAGCCCGGCGAACTCGACGACCTGGTGGCGTTTCTGGAGTCCCGCCATGGCCGCTAGGCCGACGCCGCCCCGCGCCTGTAACCGACCCGATCATACGGCGCTAGCCCCGTCTGCCGGCCGGCGGCGCCTCCCCAACGCGCGCTTGGAACGGAAGTTGCTGGCACGCGCCTGAACCATGCTCGGCCTAAGAAACGCAGCCCTCGCCGGTCTCGGCGGCCTCTGGGACTATGTCGAAGTCCTGGCCGTCATCACGGCCATCACCGTGGTCGGCTGGTTTTCAAAGCTGGATTACCATGCGTTCGGATACATCTACCTCTTGTCCGTCATCGGCCTGAGCCTGCGGGTGGGAAGATGGCCCACGCTAATCGCAGCGATCACCAGCGCGGCGGCCTGGGACTTCGTCATCGTGCCGCCGCGGCTGTCCTTCACCATGTTCCATGGCGACGACAGCCTGCTCCTGGGGAGCTATTTCGTCGTCGCGCTCATCGGCACCCAGCTGACGGCGCTGCGGTCCGCCGACGGCCGCGCGCGCCTGCTCGCGGAGTCGGAGCGCATGCACCAGACGCTGCTCGACTGCGTCTCGCATGAACTGAAGACGCCGGTCGCGGCGCTGCGATCCGCCGTGGAGCAGCTCCATCCCGAGGATCGCTCCCAGCACGAGCGGATGATGGGCGAGATTCGGATCGCCCTGCAGCGGCTCGACACGCTCGTGTCCAACCTGCTCAACCTGACCCGACTCGAATCCGGGGTGCTCAAGCCGCGGCTCGACTGGTGCGACGGGCGCGACCTCGTGGCCGCCGCCCGTCGGTCGGTCGGCTCGCGCCTTGAGGGCCGGTCGATCGCCCTCGAGTTTCCGCCGGATTTTCCGCTGCTGCGGGCCGATGCCGCGCTGATGGAACAGGCGATCTCCCAGCTGCTGCTCAATGCGGCGGTCCACACGCCCGCCACCGCGCGGATCCGGGTCGTCGCGGGCACGCGGCAGCAATCCCCCGCGGTCTTCCTCGCGGTGGTGGACGACGGGCCGGGAATCGCTCCGGAGCTGCGCGACCGGATCTTCGAGAAATTCAGCCGGGGGCCCGCGGCCCGCGCCGGGGGCACCGGCCTGGGGCTATCGATTGTCCGCGGCTTCATGCTTGCTCAGGGCGGGGAGGTCGCGGTCGAATCGCCGCCGGAAGGCGGGGCTCGTTTCACGCTTTTCCTCCCTCCCGCCCCCTTCAAGGAAGCACCCAACGAATGAGCCCCAAGCCAAAATCCGACATTCTCGTGGTTGAAGACGAGGCGCAGCTCCGGCGCCTGCTGCGGTCGTCCCTCGAGGAGGCGGGCTATACGGTGCGGGAGGCCGAAAACGGCCGCATCGCGCTGGGGGAGATCGCCCTCCAGGCCCCCGACCTGGTGATCCTCGACCTGGGGCTTCCGGACACCTCCGGAACCAACGTCCTGCGCGCCATGCGCCCCCTTTGCTCCGTACCCGTCCTGATCCTTTCCGTGCTCGGGCACGAGGACAAGAAGATCGAGGCCCTGGATGCCGGGGCGGACGACTACCTCACCAAGCCCTTCAACGGCGGCGAGCTGCTGGCCCGCCTGCGCGCCCTCCTTCGGCGGGTCAAGCCGGCCACCGCCGTGGAACGGGTGTTTCGGTTCGGCCCGATCCAGATCGAACTGGCCAGCGGCCAGGTTCTCCGCGATGGGCGCACGGTGAAGCTGACTGCGACCGAGTACCGGCTGCTGCGGCTCCTGGTCCTGAATCACGACCGGGTCCTGACCCACAGCCACATTCTGCGCGAACTGTGGGGACCGCATGCGACGCGCAACGTGAATTATCTGCGCATCTACATGATGCGTCTGCGGCGGAAGCTGGGCGAGGACGTGGATTCCCCGGGTTATTTTCAGACTGAATCCGGCGTCGGCTACCGCTTTGTCAGCGAACCGTCGCCCGCGCTGAACTGATCGGGCCCGGTCTCCAGGAGGCTCGCTCTGGGCTGGAGGCGGGCGACGCCGACCGCGGGCCCCTCGTAAGGCCGGCCGGCGGAGCGGGATTTCTTGCTCCAAGCGCGTTCGGCGGCCGGTGCGGACCGGATTGCTCATCCTTTCAGTTTCTGCACCCCCGGACAAAATCAACGGCCGAGGGTGATCCCATGCCGGACTGGTCCCTGGCGGATTACCCTTATGGGGAGATCGGCCGGAGCCTGAAAGGCGCGGCGGTTCTCGCTGCGCAACCCCGCCGAACGGCGGCAGTTCGGACTGTGCACCGACAGCATGCGCGGGAGGGTGGAAATGAAGGCATTAATTTTTAATTAAAAGAAAATATAAAGTAATTAAGATCATATATATACGCTGTGGCACCGCCCGTGCTTTTGCATGTTCCGGCCGGCCTTAAGTCGGCCCCTCGGGACATCCAGGGACCTCAGTCCCTCCGGATCCCTCGGGGATCAGACACACCGCTCAGTCCTACGTGAACCACGCAATACAGACCCACAAAACATGCAAAATCGCCTCCGATCCTCACCAATTAACCTGCGCCCTTTCCTGGCGCCGGCTCCTGGCCCGCTGATCAAAGCATCTGCCGATGGCCGCAAGTCCAACCCGGTCGCGGGGATGTTCGGAGCCGCCAACGAGGACGCCCCGTCGGTCGCCTGGACGGCCGCCGGCCCGGGCGCCGGGCAATGACCACCCGTTGAACTTCCCAACTACGAACCAATCCAAAACATGAATCGATTCCTCGAAAAGTTGAAGGATCCGGCGCAACGCAAGTTGTTCTACGCGATCTTCGGCGGCAAAATGCTCGGTCTGGCGCTGTGCTTTGCGCTGATCTGCGGATTCTCCGCGTACCTGGCCTCGACCAAGGTGCATGCCCAGACCGCGCCGGCCGCGTCCACCCCGGCCGCTCCGGCGGCCGCGGCCCCGGCTGCGCCCGCGGCTGCCCCTGCGGCCGCCGCGCCCGCGACGCCTCCGGATCCTCCCTACTGCAGCCCGATCAACACCCTGTGGGTGCTGGTCACGGCCTTCCTCGTGTTCTTCATGCAGGCCGGCTTCATGTTCCTGGAGGCGGGCTTCGCCCGAGAGCGAGAAACGGTGAACGTGCTGCTGGAGGGCATCGTCGACACCTGCCTTTGCGGAATTCTCTTCTACCTGTGGGGCTTCGCCTGGATGTTCGGCCACGGCAACGGCTTCATCGGCTGGGGCGACACCGCGGGGCACAGCTGGTATTGCCTGCAGAACCTTCCCGACACCTACGAATCGACGGGGGTCGCCACCCTGGCGTTCTTCCTCTTCCAGTTCGCCTTCGCCGACACCTGCTCGACGATCACCTCGGGCGCCATGCTGGGCCGCACGGGATTCTGGGGCGACCTCTGGTACAGCATCGGGGTCAGCGGCTTCCTGTACCCAATTTTCGGTCACTGGGCCTGGGGCCCGGACGGATGGCTCAACTCAATCCCGTTCTGGAAGGCGGCGCCGTTTCATGATTTCGCCGGCTCGACCGTCGTCCACACGATCGGCGGCATGATCGCGCTCGCGGGGGCGATCGTCCTCGGCCCGCGGTTGGGCCGCAAGTTCAAGCGCGACGGCGGCGGCCCCATGCCCTACCACAACATGACCATCGCCTCCGTCGGCGCCGTGATCCTGTGGTTCGGCTGGTACGGATTCAACCCCGGGAGCACGCTCTCCGCGATGGATACCGCGGGTGTCGCCCGGGTCGCGGCCAACACCACGCTGGCGGCCTGCTCAGGCGGCCTGGCCGCGCTGTTCTTTGTCTATCCCCGCTCGAAGAAGTGGGATTGCGGCGCGACCGTCAACGGCCTGCTGGCCGGCCTGGTGGCCATCACCTGCCCCTGCTATTGGGTGTCGCCGCTCGGGGCCATCCTGCTCGGCGCGGTGGCCGGAGTGGTCGTGATCCTGGCCACGGACCTGCTGGAATACCTCCGGATCGACGATCCGTGCGGCGCTTGGCCGGTCCACGGCGCCTGCGGCATCTGGGGCACCTGGAGCCTGGGTCTCTTCGCGACTGGGCAGTTTGGCGCGCCGACTTCGACCGGGGCCGACAATTCGGCGGGCTCGATTGTCAAGGGCCTCTTCTACGGCGGCGGGACGGACCAGCTGGTCGCCCAGTTCATCGGCAACGCGGCCATCGGCGTCGGGGTGTTCCTGGTTTCCCTCGTGCTCATGTACGCGGTGAAAGCCACCGGAACGCTGCGCATCTCCAAGGAGGGCGAGCTCGAAGGCCTGGACCTCCACGAACACGGTGGCACCGCCTATCCCGACACCAGAACCTCCACCCACTAAACCCTCCAGGCGGGCCGCCCCCGAACCCCGGGCTTGGCGGGCGGCCCTTGGTCCACCTGAGGTCCCAATCATTCAAATCAGATTCCTATGAAGCTAATCATCGCCATCATCAAACCGTTCAAGCTCGACGAAGTGAAGGCCGCGCTCAGCGCCGCCGGCATCGAGGGCATGACGGTCACGGAGGTCAAGGGCTTTGGCCGGCAGAAGGGCCATACGGAGGTTTACCGCGGCAGCGAGTACATGGTCGACTTCGTGCCGAAGGCCAAGATCGAGATCGCCACGCCCGACAGCATCGCCGCGAAGGTCGTCGAGGTGATCATCAAGTCCGCCAGAACCGACAAGATCGGAGACGGCAAGATCTTCGTCATGCCGCTGGAGGAAGTGATCCGGATCCGCACCGCCGAATCCGGCGAAAGCGCGATCTAAGCGCCGGGACAATCGAGTTTGAGGCGCCCGGCCGGGCGGCTCGTTATCGGGCACACCGCCGGCTCCCCTATTGCGGATGG
>Ga0302320_10002519_pt1 | contig 43032 bp, 38 predicted proteins | sample Bog_T0_3_FD_202130 | JGI IMG/M metagenome (GOLD analysis project Ga0302320, IMG submission 202130) | Peat permafrost microbial communities from Stordalen Mire near Abisko, Sweden - Bog_T0_3 | ecosystem: Environmental > Terrestrial > Soil > Wetlands > Peat | place: Sweden: Abisko, Stordalen Mire...
CGGCGGTCCACTTGGGAATATTGATCTCTGTTACTGTCAAGCTCTCCTCAATCCTGCACGAAAGTTCATCCAACTCTATTCTCCCCTAAACGGGCCGGTTCCTGCACGTGAAGGTTTGAAGAAAGGGCGCGAAGGCCTTTGAATGGCGGCGTTTGGGTGCGGGGTAATGATGTTGATTCCGTGATGAAACAGGTACGGTAACCGGACATGCGTCCGCAACCAAGGATGGAACACGCGGATAATCAACAGAGTGGACAGCACACACAATCTACCGTTGTTGAAGGACTACCAGGCGTATCTGAGCGTGGAAAAAGGATTGCGCCCGCTCACCTGCGAAGCCTACGACAGCGATCTGAAGACCTTTGCCGAGTTCATTGAGAGCCGGCATGGCGTGCTGGTGAATGCTGCGCAGCAGGATGTGGCGGCGTTTCTTGAACACCTGCGCACCCACGGCATCGACTCGCGTTCGTCGGCGCGCAAGCTGAGTTGCCTGCGCGGATTCTACAAGTGGCTGCTGCTGGACCGGCGCATCCACCACGACCCCACGGTGAATATTGAATCGCCCAAGGCGTGGAAGGTTCTGCCCAAGTCGCTGGCCGAGCCGGAAGTGATGGAGATGCTGGAGCGCGCCGGAATGGCCGCCGCGCATCCCCAGGCACAGGCCACGGCGTTGCGCGACCGCGCCATTCTGGAACTGCTTTACGCGGGAGGGCTGCGCGTCTCCGAGGTCACCGCGCTCTCCACCGGCGACCTGGCTTTGGACCTGGGGCGTGTGCAGGTGCGCGGCAAGGGCGACAAGGAACGCATTGTGCCGCTGGGGCGCACGGCGATTGAGGCGCTGGAAACGTATCTGCGCCAGGGCCGTCCCCACCTGGCCCGCATCAGCTCCGCGCGAAAAACCGTGCCGGCAAGGCTGGATGCGCAGGCACAGGACCGGGTGCGGCTGTTTCTCTCGCTGCGCGGAATGCCGCTGACGCGGCAATGGGTGTGGCACCTGGTGAAGATGGCCAACAGCGCCGCCAGCCCGCACCGGCTGCGCCACAGTTGCGCCACGCACATGGTGGAGCACGGCGCCGATCTGCGCAGCGTGCAACTGCTGCTGGGCCACGCCGACATTTCTACCACGCAGGTGTACACGCACCTGGCGCTGGGCCATCTGAAGTCCGTCATTCGCGAACATCATCCCCGCGCCACGCGGAGGGCGGCCGAATTCGATGCGGTTGCCGGCGCCGGTCAGGACGCGCTGGCCGCCCTGCTTGAGATTGCGGAATGAGCACACTGGCTGTACCGGCCGTTGCTTCTCCGCTCGATGCGCTGGTTACCGGCTATCTGCACATGCTGGCCAATGAGCGCGGCGCATCGCCGCATACCCTGCGCGCTTACCAGCGCGAATTGCACGGCTTTGCGGCCTTCATCGCGGAGCGCTACGGCCGCGAACAGAATGTTGATCAGATCGAGCACACCCACATCCGCGCCTACCTGGGCACGCTCTACGAGCGCAATCTCTCCAAGGCCTCGGCGGCGCGGGCGCTGGCGGCCATTCGCGGCTGGTTCAAGTGGCTGGCGCGCGGCGGACACATCGAGCAGAACGCAGCCTCGCTGGTATCCACGCCGCGGCTGCCCAAACATCTGCCGCGCGTGCCCTCCATCGAGCAGATGAACCGGGTGGTGGACTCGGTGGGCGAGGACGCCGCGAGCTGGCCGGCGAGGGACAAGGCCATTCTTGAAATGCTCTATGGCTGCGGCATCCGTAACGCGGAGCTGACGGGGCTGAACCTGGACGACATTCACTGGGCCAACGAGGCGGTGCTGGTGCGCGGCAAAGGCCAGAAGCAGCGCTACGTGCCGCTGGGCGACGCGGCGGCAGAGGCGCTGCGCTTCTACATTGCGGAGCGGGCTGCGCTGCTGGCCGCGGCCGGCTTGGCAAAGAAGGCTGAGACCCCGGCGCTGTTCGTCAATCTGCAACTGCGCGGGCTGGGCAAACCCGGCGGGCAGGCGCGGCTGACCACGCGCAGCGTGGGCCGCATCGTCAAGCACATCGCCATCCTGCGCGGACTCTCCGCCGACGTGCACCCGCATACGCTGCGCCACGCCTTCGGAACCCATTTGCTGGAAGAAGGCGCGGACCTGCGCTCCATTCAGGAACTGCTGGGCCACGAGCGGCTCTCCACCACGCAGCGGTACACGCAGTTGACCACCACGCAGTTGACGCAGGTGTACGACAAGACCCACCCGCGGGCACGGTAAACGCCATTTCAAACTGGGAATGGGAGATTTCCAAATGGGCTATTATCCGCCAAAAGTACCCCCCTCAGAGAGTCGATTGTTATGATTCCGAGCATGAGTGCCCACCATCTCTTTATAGCAAGTCTCGTTTTCTGGGCAAGTCTTTCGGGAACTCGGTGCGACGTATTCGCGCAGGCAAGGACCCAAGTCGACGGCCCACAAGTTCCTTTCGTTGGATGTGAATCAGACGGCCAAGTCGGTCCTCTGAAAGCTCCGAAGGAGAGGGTAAAACATCTGGCCGTCCCTGCAGAGTTCGTTAACCGTCTTGCATATTACAAAGCAGAGGAGGGTTTTGGGGTCCTCGCACCTCGAGGTTGGCATTGCTTTTCGACCTATGGGTCGAGTGGCAGCAATTTGTACGTGACCCCCGAACCAATTGAAAGTGCGGCTCTTTTCTCGTCCGAGTGGAAAGGGTTTTCAGGGCAGGCAATTCAAGTCTCCGTCTCAATCGGCGATACGTCTGGAAGGTTCTCCGTGGCGAGAACTATTGCTCGGGTATTTCCTGATCACAAGCAATTCGTCCAAGACGTTGTCGCGGAAGGGATTGAACCGGCATCCTCCTTTCCTTCGGGGCCATATCCAGCGGACAGGTTGACCTATCGGAATAAGAAGGTTGTTGAGTTTGAAACTCCGCCCCATCTCGAGGGACTCGGAACTAGTTCAATGCTGCGAGCTAACTCAAGTCCTATCCGAGGAGTGGCCATCCTGCTCGGAAAGGAACCAAGCCTAGTCCAAGCGTCAGTAAGGCTCTCAGCAGAGAGTCAAAATTTGATCCGAACCATCGTAAGGCAGATCGAGAGAGAGGCAGCCGAGTCGGATGGCCAATAATGCAAGATGGCAGCTTCCGCATATCGTGATTGGCAAACTCGGGACGAATGAGGAATGAGCGACCGCTAACCCGGTACTTTGCCTATTCCGCAGAGTCTCGATAAATTTTTCGAAGGATGCCCTCCGTGATAACATTGTTATTACATGGAGGGCGCTATGCTCACGTCGATTCGGCGCTTGGGGAACTCGCACGGAATTCTGATTCCCAAGCCGCTGCTGCTGCAGGTGGGACTGGTGGATCAGGCAGAGCTGCTGGTGGAGGGAGATGCGCTGGTATTGCGCAGACCCAAAGCCACGCCGCGCAGCGATTGGGCTGCCGCGAGCCAACGACTGGCGGTCAGCGGCGATGACGCGCTTGCGATGCCGGAGTTCGCCAACGAACAGGACGCGGAGCTTACGTGGTAAAGCGCGGCGAGATTTGGCTGGTCAATCTCGATCCCACTGTCGGCAGCGAGATTCAAAAGACCCGTCCCTGCGTGGTGATTTCTCCGCCGGAGATGCACGATTACCTGCGCACCGTAATGGTTGCTCCCATGACTACCGGCAGCCACCCGGCGCCGTTTCGCATTGCCGTCCGGCACGCGGGCAAGAGCGGACTGATTCTGCTGGACCAGATCCGCACGATCGACAAAGTGCGGCTCGTGAAGCGGTCTGGAACCTTGAGCACCGTTACCCTGAGCGCCACGCTGGCCACGCTGCGCGAGGTCTTTGATGAGTAGCGACATCGCGCCATTTGCGGTCAGAAACTCTAGAAGCTGACCTTGCGGTTGGGAAACCAGGTGAGCTGAATGGTGGTGGTGGTCACGGTTTGCTGGCCGGGCAGATAAATGGGCGCTTTGTAATGCTCATAGGCAAAGTTGCCGTTGATCTCAAAGTCGTTGCCGAGGCGCTTGACCACCTGGAAGTTGATGTCGTTCAGCGTGGTGCCGCCGGGGATGAAATCCTTGGCATTTTTCTGGTGGCGCACGCCCACCTGGAACCACTCGTTGCCGCTGAAGTGATAAGTGAGCCAGCCCTGGCCGCCCTTGCCCTCGCGTCCAATCCAGTCGCCGAAGATCTGGCCCTGGTTGGTATAGCCCTGTTTCTGAATGCTCTCCCAGTATTCAAACTTGCCGCCACCACCAGGCGCATTGGGAGGGTCCGTGTAGGCTGCCTCTGCGCGCATGTCCAGCTTGGGCACACCGGGCACATGCGAGAGATAGAGGCCGGGAGCGATGCTGGCGTGCTGCGGGGCATCGATCGGGCTGACATCGTCATGCGCCTCGGAGTCGGAGTAAAGCGTAAGCCAGTTGCGCAGTTTCGGAAGCCGGTAGGAGAAGTCGAAGGCGCCGAATCGCGCTCCTGGATCGTTGCGGCCATCCTTGTCCGCGGCAGAGGGTGATGCAGTGCTCAAGAAACTGCGGAGGAAGCTTTTGATGGTGATGGGTGCGTGGCCCTGCCCACCCCAGATCGCCGTGCGCTCGAAACCTAACTCAACATTCTCTGTGGGGCGAAAGCTGATCTTCTCCACATGCACCCAGGGGTTGCCGGGATTGATGACATTCGCACGAGGCGACGATGGAGCCACATAGGGCATATGGGTGTGGCCCCTGAGCGCACCCACCAGAAATTCATAGCGAAACGGCCCGGTGAACCGGGAGAGCCCAGGAATGTAAAACGGCTCGATGCGATTGATGTGGAAAGCGTAGAAATTCTCGGCGTTGTTGGAATAGGCAAACGAGCCGCCCATGCCGGGCGCCATCCACTCGTCCTGCTTGCCGAATGAAAATACATGGTTGAGGTATTGGGCGGAGACGTAAGCCTCAATGAAGCGCCCATCTGTAACGCTGGCGATCGGTCCCATGGGGATGGTGGTCTGGTTGAAGACAACGCCAGCGGGGTTGGCGTAGGAGGTTTCGTCGATGACCGAAAGTTGCTTGGCCAGCGTGGTCGAGTAGCCGGTGGCCGAGGGCGCTCGCTGGAACTCGCCGCGCGCATACAGCACAAAGCGGCCGGCGGTTGCGTAGCCGCTGGCGCCGGCATAGTTGCCGAAGCCGCCGGCGTAAGGCCGGCCATAGTCGTTGATGACTGTCGAGCCGAGATGATAGCTGTCGCGCAAGGGCGTGCCGCTGATGGAACGCGCGGTTTCATAGACCGAGTCGACGCGCGCAATGCCCTGAAAAGTGAGGCAAGGACCCTCAGTGTCTTTTTCCAGCTCGCGGTTGAGCGCCTCATACAGATCCTGCGCTTCATCGGTGGATGAATCCTCATCCGCATCGTCGATTGCGGCGCCGGCCTCTTCCAGCATGTGGCTCACACTGGCGCGGGTCCAGGGGCGCAGGCCGAGAAAGACGTTATCGATATAGCCCAGCGAGTAAAGCCGCAGCACGGCCGGATAAATCCAACTGTCGACCGGGATGTAAGGGGAACCCAGCGTGGAAGGCTCGCAGACCGGCACGGGGCGGCTGGCGTCGCGCACCACCTGCGCCGCGCCTTCCGCCGCCGCTGGCTGCTCGGCCGTGAGCGGGATCGCGGTCATCAGGAGAAGTCCCGCCAAAACCGCCGAGCATTGAACAACACGAGCCAATAACCTACGACCTCTCACATCCATATCCCCTCACTTTATCATCAGATAGTTCTGATTCGATGCACGAAAAGGCTTCAAAGGGCTACAAAGGCCGGCAAGCGGCAGGATGCGCATTGGATTGATAATTCAACAACTTGGTCACCTGGCCGAAGATTTTAGCCGGTCCGTCCCAGCCCGCGACGGCGGAATGCCGCGCTTGCCGATGGGGATCTTCGCGGACTCGACGATGGGGAACGAAATTACCAGGTAGAGCGCTTCAATGCTTGTTGGGCGCGGCGATTTTTCGTGCGCTTTTGCCGGCAGAGTCCAGTTCCCTGCCGAATCCGGCAGCGACCTGCCGCTTGCTCTCATCGCTGAATAAACCCTTGCGGGTTAGGTACTTCTCCATATTGAGGAGGGGGTCGGCTGCGCCTTGGGGCTGTTCATCCGCAGGGCCTGAGTCGAAGCCGGTTTTGCACTCGATCAGCGTGGGTCCGTTGCCCTTGCGGGCGTGGGTGATGGCCTCGGAAGCGACGCGGTAGACGGCCACCGCATCGTTGCCGTCCACGGTCATGCAGGGAAAGACGCAGGCCTTTGTTTCCAGGGCGATATCTGCCTCAGGCCGGCTATTCCAGCAGACATAGAGAATGGGCAGGCGATGGACGCCGGCAAAGCGCATTGCTTCCTGGCAAGGCTCCGGCAAGGGGACCATATCGCCGCAGAAGACTGCGGTAATCCTGTTGTTTTTCTCCATCTTGCCGGCCAGTGCGACGCCGGCGGCCAGGGCGAGTTGCGTGGCCAGGCTGGAGCAGGAGGGGAGTACGTGGAGCGGGGCATGGCCCATGGGAACCGGTGCGCGGAGGCCCGCAAAAATCTCGTTCAGCGGCACGCCCTTGATGAAGCTGGCGATGACGTCGCCGGGCAAAGGGGCAATCGTGTCCTCGGTGCCGAGATTGAGGATCACGCCCACGGCGGCTGCTTCCTGGCCCATGGCGGCGGCGATGCCTTGCAACTTGAATTTTTTGCGGAGAATGCGGGTACGCTCCTCCAACATGCGGCACTTGAGCATGGTGGAGTAGAGCTGGAGCAGCTTCTCGTTGGAGATGAGCGAGAAGCCGTTCTGAATGGACGGCGCTGCTGCGGCAGGTTTTTCCTTGCGTTTGACAGTCATTGAATTGAGGAACCTCAACGGCTGCTGCGATTGTAAATGGGCAGCGGGGCGGAGTTTGCCTGGCTCTCTACGTGGAGTAGTCGGCGTTGATGTGGATGTATTCGACGGTCAGGTCGGTGGTCCAGAAAACACAACTTCCCTGGCCCTGGTGGAGTTGGATGGTGATGGAGAACTCCGGCTGGGCGACGTAGGCGTGTGCGGCGGCTTCGTCGAACTCGGCCGCGCGTCCACCGTCGCGGCAGATGCGCAGTTCGCCGAACCAGATGTCGATGCGGTCGGGATCGATCTCAGCGCCGGAGTAGCCGATGGCGGCGACCAGGCGACCCCAGTTGGGATCGCTGCCTGCCCATGCGGTCTTGACCAGCGGCGAGTGGGCAATGGCCTTGGCGATCTTGAGGGCGTCGGCGTCGCTGGCTGCGCCCTGGATGTGCAACTCGACAACATGACTGATGCCCTCGCCGTCGGCGACGATCTGGCGGGCCAGCGAGGTGCAGACCTGGGTGAGTGCGGTGGCGAAGCCTGCGTTGCCGGGGCCGACCACTGCGCCGCTGGCTCCGGAGGCGAGCAGCAGCACGGTGTCGTTAGTGGAGGTGTCGCCATCCACCGAGATGCGGTTGAAGCTGACCTCAATGGCCTGTTGCAGATAGGTGTCCAGCACCGCCGGCTCAACGGCGGCGTCGGTGAGCACGTAGACCAGCATGGTGGCGTGAGGCACCAGCTGCGGGTGAATCATGCCCGAGCCTTTGCCCAGGGCGGCAATGCGGATCTCGCGGCGGACGCCCTCGGGGCTGACCACTTCAAGGCGTGCAAAGGCGGTTTTTTCGACGGTATCGGTGGTGAGGATGGCCTGGGCAACCTGCTGAAAGTGGTCGGACTCGGCGCCCAGCGAGGCGGCCAGGCCGGGCAGTGCGGCGATCAGTTTTTCCGCGGGCAGAGGAACGCCGATGATTCCGGTGGACGAGGGAAAGACCTCTTCCGCGCGGCAGCCGAAGAGCTGTGCGGCGGCGGCGCAGGTGGCGCGGGCGGCATCCAGGCCGGGCTTGCCTGCGGCGCAGTTCGCGTTGCCGGCGTTGATGGCCACGACACGCACCTTGCCCGCGGTGGCGCACAGGTGCTCTTTGTCCACAATGAGCGGAGCGGCGGTGACGCGGTTGGCCGTGAACACGGCGGCGGCGCTGGCCGGCGCATCGGCCACGATGAGGGCAAAGTCGGTGCGGCCGCTCTGCTTGAGCCCGGCTTTGGCGGCGGCAAAACGGAAACCGCGGGGAAGGATGAATTGGGAATTGTCAGTCATGGTCGTTAACCCATTTAATCTAGCAGGTGGAGGCGGGATGACGGAGAACGGAAGGGATGTAACCGGGATTGCGGAGGCAAGCGAGTTCCTTGAACTGCGCGCGGTGAACGTGGCGCGCGGCGACCGCGTGGTGTTGCACGACGTAAACCTAGAAGTGCGCGCCGGGGAGCACGTGGCGATCCTGGGCCCGAACGGGTGCGGCAAGTCGACGCTCATTATGGCGATGACCTGCCAAGTCTATCCCATCTTCACGCCGGGAATGCGGGTGCGCATCTTTGGCCGCGAGCGCTGGGACCTGACGCAGTTGCGCCGGCATTTCGGCGTGGTGAGCGCGGATCTTCCGGGAGAACGAACGGCGGTCACAACGGGCCGCGATGCGGTGATTGCAGGATTCTTTTCGGCGTCGACGCTGTGGCCCAATCTGCACGTCACCGGCGAGATGCGGGAACGGGCCCAGGAGGCGCTGGAACGCATGGAGGCCGTGCACCTGGCCGATCAACTGGTGGGCGAGATGTCGGCCGGGGAGAAGCGGCGGATTCAGATTGCGCGGGCCCTGGTGCACCGGCCCCGGCAACTGTTGCTGGACGAGCCCTCCAACGCGCTGGACCTGGCCGCGCAACGGGAGCTGCGCGAGACGCTGCGGCGGCTGGCGCAGGAGGGCACCGGACTGGTGCTGGTGACGCATCACCTGGGCGATATTCTGCCGGAGATCGAACGCGTGATTCTGATGCGCGACGGGCGCATTGTGGGCGACGGGCCGCGGGAAGAACTGCTGACAGAAGCGCGGCTGAGCGAGCTGTTCAACACGCCGGTACGCATAGGGCGCGACGAGGAGTGGCTGCATAGCTGGTGAGGGAACAGTGGTCAGTTGTCAGTGATCAGTAATCAGTGGTCAGTGATCAGTTGTCGGGAACCGATACTCCCTGCATGGAACGCAATCTCAGTCAGAATCCGCGCGGCGGTAGTTTTGCTTTGACGGCCTTCCGGACCCATGCAAATCGAACAAGCATTGTGGTACCATTCGTGCAATCGGCGACTGCCCTGCCAATGTGAGGAGTAGAAATGGCTCTTGAATCCAGACGAGATTTTTTGAAGACGGGACTTGCCGCGGGCGTGCTTGCGGGCATGGGAAGCCTGCCGCTGCGCGCGGAGATCAGAACAGCGACGGATCTGATTACGCTGGGCCGCTCGGACGTGAAGGTGACGCGGCTGGCGTTTGGAACGGGAACCAAGTCCGGGCATGTGCAGCAGGCGCTGGGACAGGATGGATTCACGCAACTGGTGCGCCATGCATACGACCGCGGCATTCGCTTCTTTGAGACCGCGGAGACGTACGGCCTGTCGCAACAGATGCTGGGCATTGCTCTCAAGGGCATCCCGCGCGAGAGTTACGCGCTGATGACCAAGGTGACCACGAGCGACGATGTGAATCCGCGGGACAAGCTGGACGAGCTGCGCAGTAATTCAAATACCGATTACTTCGACATCATGCTGCTGCACGTGCAGGAAAAAACCACGTGGCCCGCGGACTCCCTGAAGTGGCAGGACGCCATTCTGGAAGCGGAGCACAAGCAGACGATTGTGAGTCACGGCGCTTCGGTGCATGGGCTGCCGGCGCTGCGCCAGATGCCGGGCAACAAGTGGCTGGACGTGGCCATGATCCGGATGAATCACAAGGGCACAATTATGGACACCGAAATTCCCGACGCCAACATGCCGGGCAACGTGGATGAAGTGGTGACGCATGTGCACCAGGTGCGCAAGGAAGGCATGGGCGTGATCAGCATGAAGCTGGTGGGCGAGGGCAGATTCACCAACCGCGAAGACCGGCAGGCGTCGCTGCGTTTTGCGTTCAGGAACGCGGGCGTGGATTGCGTCACGCTGGGGTTCAAGAATCCGGCGGAGATCGACGAAGCAATTGAGAATTTGAACCTGGCTCTGGCCTAGGCCGGGCAGCGTTATTTCTGTAATAGAGCCTCTTGACGTGGCGGCGGCGTTGGCGTAGGTTGTGCTTACACGGGAAAGGAGGTTGATCCAACTGATGCATAAAAACAGTTCGAGTTGTTTGGTACGTGAGGTGACTGAGGCCTAGGGCATCGCGCCCCAGACCCCAGGTTTCCCGGCGTAGAATCATGCGCTGGGGACCGCGGCACGTTCACTTCGCAAGCAGTTCCGGAAGCGATAAGCAGGACGGCGATTTTTCCATACATGCGACGCAGCCCGTCGCCGGAAGCCCGGCTTAGCGGGTATCGCCACAGTGCAAACGCGGCTCGGAATTTAAAGGAAGTGAAAATACCGGGCACTCGCGGCAGCGCGATGGCCTTAGTCCAATACCCACAGATCACCCGCAGCGGCCTGGGCAACGCGCCCAGGCCGTTGTTGTTTTTTGACGAGCGGGATGAGCAGGTGGGCCCGGTATGCGGTCGATTGCTGGCTCAGCCGGATTCCTTGCAACGGGTGACAGGCCGATCCGCTAGAATCCACAGTGTATGAAGTGTCCTTATTGTGGTTTCGGGCAAGACCGCGTGGTGGACTCGCGGGAGAGCAAGGAAGCTGACGCCATCCGGCGGCGGCGGGAGTGCGAGCGCTGCAACCGGCGCTTTACCACCTACGAGCGCATCGACGAGATTCCCTACATGGTCGTCAAGAAAGACGGCCGCCGCGAGCGGTTCGACCGCCAGAAAGTGCTGAGCGGCCTGCTGCGCGCGTGCGAAAAAAGGCCGGTGCCGGCAAGCACGCTTGAGAGTATTGTGGACGCCACGGAAACCTATCTGGTGGACGCTCCGGAGCGCGAGCGGACAACCAGCGAGATCGGCGAGCTGATCATGCAACACCTTAAAGGGCTGGACACGGTGGCTTACATACGCTTTGCCTCGGTGTACCGCGACTTCAAGGATGTGCGCGAGTTCAAGGAAGAGCTGGAAGGCCTGCTGGGCAGCCGCAGCGGCAAGGCAAAGAAGTAAAGAGGACAGCTTTTAGCTTATAGCTGTTAGCTTTTAGCTCGTTCATGCGCGATGCAAATTGATTGAGTAAACCTACGGGGTGTGGTTGAGCCTGGATCTAAAGCTAGAAGCTAGTAGCTGGCAGCTGGCAGCTAGCGCCTGAAAGGAACAAATGACAGAGCAGAAGACCCACAAGGTAACTCTGATTCCCGGCGATGGGATTGGCCCCGAGGTCACGCAGGCCGTAGTCCGCATCCTGGAGGCGACCGGCGTGAAGTTTGCGTGGGAGCGGTTTGCCGCCGGCGCCGAGGCCTTTGAAATCTACGGCGAATACATTCCCGCCGCGCTCTACGAGTCCATCGAGAGCAACCGCGTGGCCTTGAAGGGACCGGTGACCACTCCGGTGGGCGGCGGCTTCAAGAGCATCAACGTCACGCTGCGCAAAAAGTTCGAGCTCTTCGCCAACTTCCGCCCCATCAAGAATCTGCCCGGCATGGCCACCCATTGGCCCGGACTGGACCTGATCATCGTGCGCGAAAACACGGAGGGCGAGTACGTCGGCCTGGAGCATGAGGTCGTTCCCGGCGTGGTGGAAGCCATCAAAGTCATCACAGAGAAGGGCTCCACGCGCATTGCCAAGTTTGCCTTCGAGTACGCGCGCAAGCACGGCCGCAAGAAGATCCACTCCATCCACAAGGCCAACATCATGAAGCTGTCGGATGGTTTGTTTCTGCGCTGCGCGCGCCAGGTTTCAGAGAAATTCCCGGAGATTTTCTACGGCGAGCACATCATCGACAACACCTGCATGCAGTTGGTAATGAATCCCTTCCAGTACGACATGCTGCTGCTTGAGAACCTCTACGGCGACATTGTGAGCGACCTGTGCGCTGGCCTGGTGGGCGGGCTGGGACTGGTTCCCGGCGCCAACCTGGGCATCGATTGCGCCATCTTCGAAGCCGTGCACGGCTCGGCTCCGGACATTGCCGGCAAGGATGTGGCCAACCCCACGGCGCTGCTGCAATCGGCGGTGCTGATGCTGCGCCATCTGGACGAAGCCGCCGCAGCCGACCGGGTGCACGCGGCACTGGAAACCGTCTATGCCGAGCGCAAGACGCTCACCCGCGATGTGGGCGGCACCGCCGGCACCACGCAGTTTGCCGACGCCGTGCTGGCGGCCATGGGATAAAGAAAAAATCGGAGAACTCCCATGCATTACCTCATGTTCTACGAATACAGCAGCGATTATCTTGAGCGCCGCGGAGAGTTCCGCAACGCCCACCTTACGGCGGCTTGGGCTTCGAACGCGCGCGGCGAGTTGCTCCTCGGTGGCGCGTTCACCAACCCCGCCGACGGCGCGGTGATGATCTTCGCCGCCGACTCGCCCGCCGTGGCGGAGAACTTTGCCAAGGCCGATCCCTATGTGATCAACGGGCTTGTGAAGCGCTGGCATGTGCGCGAGTGGGCGACCGTCGTCGGCGCGGCTGCGGTCTCGCCCATCCGGCCAACTGCTGTGTAGCCTGCAAGTTAACGCGGGGCGCGCCTGTCTTGGCGGCCTCGCGGCTTTTTGCGGGAACGCGTCACTCCTGTACACTGGAGTGTCTACGGCCATGAAAACAAAATACCCCATTGGAATCCTCGGCGCGACCGGCATGGTCGGCCAACGGTACATTCAACTGCTCGAAAACCACCCGTGGTTTGAGATCACCTGGCTTGCGGCCAGCGACCGCTCCAGCGGCAAGCTGTACGGCGAGGCCGCCAAGTGGCGGCTGGATACGCCGCTGCCCGAACGCATTGCAAAAATGACCGTGGCCCCGGCCGACCCGGAGGGCGCGCCGAAGATTATTTTTGCCTCAGTAGACGCAGCCTATGCCCGCGAACTGGAACCGAAGTTTGCCGCCGCCGGCTGCGCTGTCGTCTCCAACTCCAGCGCCTTCCGCATGGCCCCCAACGTGCCCCTGGTGCTTCCTGAAGTCAACGCCGATCACCTCCATCTGATCGAGGAGCAATCCTGGCGCAAGGAGTCGGGCGGCTATATCGTCACCAATTCCAACTGCACGGTCATGGGCCCGGTCCTGGCTCTCAAGCCCATCGTTGACCGCTTTGGAATTACACAGATCTTCGCCACCTCCATGCAGGCCGTCAGCGGCGCGGGCTACCCCGGCGTCGCCTCCATGGACATTCTCGACAACGTCGTGCCCTACATCGCCAACGAAGAAGAGAAGATGGAAGAAGAGATGCTCAAGCTGTTGGGCAAGCTGGAAGACAATCCGGCCGGCCACGTGGTTCAGCCGCTCGCCGCTCGCATGAGCGCCAGTTGCAATCGCGTCCCGGTCATCGATGGCCACACAGTCAGCGTTTCCATCAAGCTCGCCAAACCGGCCACGCGCGACCAGATTCTGGCCGCGTGGGCTGACTTCCGTCCCCTCGCCGGTCAGAATCTGCCCAGCGCCCCCGCTCAGCCTGTCGAATGGGCGCCGCAAGACGATCGTCCGCAGCCTCGCCTCGACCGCAATCGCGGCAACGGCATGGCCGTCACTGTCGGCCGTCTGCGCCCCTGCGGCGTACTCGACTGGAAGTTCACCGTGCTCTCGCACAACACCATTCGCGGAGCCGCCGGAGCCACCATTCTGAACGCGGAACTGCTGGCGAGCCTGGGCAAATTGGAACTGGTAGCCGAGTCAATCGCGCGCGGCTGATCGTGTTACGCGGTCAAGAAACGATGGGAAGATTCGCATGAGCCTGGTAGTGATGAAGTTTGGCGGCACCTCGGTGGAAGATCCGGCCGCCATTGGGCGCACAGCGGCCATTGTGGCCGGACGCGTGGCCCTGGGAAAACAGCCTGTAGTGGTGGTGAGCGCCATGGCCAAGGTGACGGACCAGTTGCTGCGCGCCGCCGCTGCCTCATCAGTAGGCGACCGCACCGGCGCCCTGGCCATCAGTTCCCGTCTCCGCTCGCGGCACCGCGACACGGCGGCGGCGCTGGTCAAGAATCCCGCCAACGTGGCCGCATTGATCGATTTCATCGACCAGAAGTTCGACTCGCTCGATGAGGTTCTGCGCGGGCTGGCGGCGATTCTGGAACTGACGCCGCGCATCTCCGACCTGATTGTGAGTTATGGCGAGCGGGTTTCCAGCCGCATTGTGGCCGCGGCTTTTTGCGAGCTCGGCATGGACGCCGTGCACGTGGACGCGCGCGAAATCGTCATTACCGATTCGCAATTTCAGAAAGCGGTTCCGCTGGACGCCGCGATTGAAAAACGCGCCGCGGAAAAGCTGCGCCCGCTTACCGCGCAGGGCAAGGTTCCGGTGATGGGCGGCTTCATCGCCTCCAACGAGGCCGGCATTACCACCACGCTGGGCCGCGGCGGCTCGGACTTTACCGGCGCACTGATTGGCGGCGCACTCTCTGCCGAAGCCATCGAAATATGGACCGACGTGGACGGCATCATGACCGCCGATCCGCGCGTGTGCCCGGATGCGCTGCGCGTCAAGGTCATCAGCTTTGAGGAGGCGGCGGAACTGGCCTACTTCGGAGCCAAGGTTCTGCACCCGGCAACGATCCTGCCGGCGGTCAAAAAGAACATTCCCGTCCTGGTGCTGAACAGCCGCAACGCAAGCTGCGAAGGGACGCGGATCATTTCGCTGGCGCCGCACTGCAAGAGCCCGTTCAAATCCATCTCGGTAAAGAAGAAGCTGAGCATCATCGACGTGGTGGCCAGCCGGATGCTGATGACGCACGGCTACTTGAGCCAGATCTTCGCCATCTTCGACAAGCACCAGTGCCCGGTGGATATGGTTTCCACCAGCGAGGTGAGCGTTTCGCTGACCGTGGACTCCACCGACAAGCTGCCGGCCATCGCCGCCGACCTGAGCCAGCACGCGGACGTGAAATACGAGGGCAGGAAGGCGCTGGTGTGCATGGTGGGCGAGGATATCCGCGGCCAGCACGGCATTGCCGCGCAGGTGTTCAACGCCGTCCGCCACGTCAACGTGCGCATGATTTCGCAAGGGGCAAGCGAAATCAACATGAGCTTCATGATCGAAGAGGACGACGCGGAAGAAGCGGTGCGCTCGCTGCACGCAGCCTTCTTCAAGGACCCCGACCCGGCCATCTTCGACGTGGAAGCGCGAAAACAGTAAGACAGCTTTTAGCTCTTAGCTTTTAGCGGATCGCTCTAATTGCCGTGTGTTCATCCTCAGCGCTTGTTGACCAGGAAAGAATGCGGAACCTGTGGAAGCTGTAAAAGCTGATGCAGGGTTGTCCTTCAGCTAAAAGCTAATAGCTATGAGCTAACGGCTAAGAAAGGTTTTCATGCTGTTTCTTATTCTGGGCAAGGGAAAGACCGGCAGTCTGGTTGCCGAGGTCGCTCGCGAGCGCGGTCACAGTGTGCGCGCTCTCGATATCCACGAAAACGAACACGCATCCGCGCTGACCGCGCCTAATCTTGCCGGCGTGGACGTGGTCGTCGACTTCACCGCTCCTGAAGCGGCGGCTGAAAATATGCGCGCCGTGCTCTCGCTGGGCGGACACATCGTGGTGGGAACCACGGGCTGGTACGCGCATCTCGAGGAGATGAAGGCGCTGGCCGCAAAGCGCGGCGGCGGGCTGCTGTACGGGACCAATTTTTCCATGGGCGTGCAAAAGCTGTTCCGCCTGACCGCCGAGCTGGCGCAACTGGAGGGCTACAGTTTCTCCATCAGCGAGACCCACCACACCTCCAAGCTCGATGCGCCTTCCGGCACGGCCATCACCCTGCAGCAGATCATTGAAGCGGTGCAGCCCGGGACCAAGGTGGAGATCACTTCGCATCGTGTGGGCGACGCCAAGGGCGAGCACATTGTGACTGCGACCAGCGAAACCGACACACTGGAGCTGAAGCACGACGCCTACACCCGGCGCGGCTTTGCACTGGGCGCAGTCCGCGGCGCAGAGTGGCTGGCCGGCAAATCCGGCTCCTGGGAGTTCCGCGAAATCTTCGCGCAGTTGTAGATACAGGCCGGAACTTGTAGGCCGGAGCTTTATTTCTTTCTGTCTACTGAAATAACAAAGATTGACAAAGCCTGTTATTCGGTCCAGCATCGAAGGCAGGAGATCATTCCCCATGAATGTTTCGCTGACCCCTGAACTCGACAAATTCGTCGCCGGCAAGGTCGAATCCGGCCGCTACAACTCAGCCAGCGAGGTCGTACGAGAGGCCCTGCGGCTCCTGGAAGATCATGACCGGGCGCGGAGCGCGCAACTTGCCGCCTTCAACCATGAACTTGGAGCCAGGCTGGCATCGCTTGACCATGGAGAGTCTGTCAAGCCGGAGACGGCGCGGAAGCGGCTTGAGCAAAAGTCGCGTGAGCGGAGAAAGCTGAGCGCATGAACGAGTACGTTCTCAGCTCGGACACGACCGGAGCAAGAACAGGAATCCTATGCGCCGCCTGACGGTATACACTCTCCTTTGATGGAAATGCGGGTGCTGTTGGAGAGGGTAAATACTGTGAAACGAGTGCTTGGATTTGCTGGACTAGCGTTGATGGTTGCAATGGCTCTGACTGCCGTTGCGCAAGGAGAAGTGAAGATGAAGGTTTGGGGTAAAACTGCTGACGGCGTGGGCGTGCCGATCTACACGCTGACGAGCGCGCAGGTCGAGGTAAGAGTAACGGCCTTTGGGGCCAGGCTGGTGAGCGTCCGGACTGCGGACCGCAACGGCAAGATGGCCGACATCGTGCTCGGTTATGACTCGCTCGACGGGTACCTGACCGACACGCCGCACCTAGGCAGCGTCGTGGGCCGCTACGGAAACCGCATCGCGCTGGGAAAGTTTTCGATTGATGGAAAACCCTACCAGATTCCCATCAACAACGGCGCCAACGCGCTGCACGGCGGCCCAGTGGGCTTCGACATGCACGTGTACCAGGCGCACGAGGTAAAGGACGGCGTGGAGTTTACGCGCGTCAGCCCGGACGGCGAAATGGGCTTCCCGGGAACCATGACAGACAAGGTGAAGTACACGCTGGAAGGCAATGTGTTGCGCATTGACTACTACGCCACGACCGACAAGCCCACGGTGGTGAACCTGACCAACCACGCCTACTTCAACCTGCACGGCAACGATGTGGGGAACGTCCTGGGCATGAAGCTGGAAATCAACGCGGACCGGTACACGCCGGTGGACGCGGGGCTGATTCCGACGGGCGAACTGGCGCCGGTGGCCGGTACGCCGCTGGATTTCCGCAAGCCTGAAGTGATTGGCGCGCGCATCAACGACACCCACGAACAGATCAAGCTGGGCGGCGGCTACGATCACAACTTTGTGCTCAACGGACAAGCCGGAACCCTGCGCCTGGCGGCCATTGTGACCGACCCGGAGAGCGGACGGAAGATGACGGTCGAAACCACCGAGCCCGGCGTGCAGTTCTACACCGGCAACTTTCTGGACGGCACCGTCACCGGCCGGCACGGCGTGAAGTACGAGAAGCATGCGGCGTTGTGCCTGGAGACTCAGCATTTCCCGGATTCGCCGAACCACCCCGACTTCCCCAGCACGGTTCTGCGCCCCGGCGCCACCTTCCACTCCACCACCACCTTCGCCTTCAGCGCAACCAAATAGGCTAAGCAGGCAACACCCTGTGGCCGGCCGCCGCCCCCAGCGAGCGGGCCGGCCACGGGGGGTACGAATTTTCCACATCGCAAGCCGTTCTGCAACTCCCAAACGAAAAGCCGGGCACAACGCCCCGCCGGTATAATCTCACCTGTGATGGATATTACGGGTTGCGGTACAGCTATCGTTACGCCCTTTCGGGCGGATGGATCGATCGATGAACAGGCACTGCGTTCGCTGGTGAACTGGCAGATCGACTCCGGGATCGACTTTCTGGTGGCCTGCGGTTCCACGGGCGAGGCGGCCACGCTGGACGAAGACGAATGGCTGAGGGCCGTTTGCCTGATTGCCGACGCGGCGGGGGGGCGGGTTCCGGTGTGGGCCGGCTGCACGCACAACTCCACGCGAACCCTGGTGCGCCAGGCCGCGCTGCTGCGCCAGGTGCGCGGCGTCAGCGCCGTGCTCTCCGCCAATCCCTACTACAACAAGCCCACGCAGGAGGGGCAATACCAGCACTTTCTGGCGCTGGCCAAGGCTGTGTATCCGCTGCCCGTGGCGCTTTACAACGTGCCGGGACGGACCGCGGCGAACCTGGAGCCAGCCACTGCGGTGCGGCTTGCCGAGGCGGCGCCGAACATCCAGGCCATCAAGGAGGCCAGCGGCAAGCTGCCCCAGATTGCCGAGCTGGTGCACACCCTGCCGCGCGGCTTCAAGATCTTCAGCGGCGACGACAACATGGCCCTGGCGGCCGTGGGCGTGGGCGCGCACGGGCTCATCAGCGTGGCCTCCAACGAGATTCCGGCCGAGACCGGGCGCATGATCCGCGCCGCCCTGCACAACGACTGGTCCACGGCGCGCGAGATTGAGCGCAAATATGCGCGGCTGTTCGATGCCAATTTCTGGGAGTCGAATCCCGGCCCGGTCAAGACGGTACTCAGCTTGATGGGCCGCTGCACCGACCATGTGCGGCTGCCGCTGGTGCCGCCCACCGCGGCCACGCGCGGCCGCCTGGAACGGCTGGCCGGAGAACTGGGCCTGCTGCGCCACGCCCCCGTCCCGGACGGCCCTTCGGAAGTATTCTGAGGGCAACGCGCCGGAGACGGTTCGCGCTCGTTTCGATCTATCAAACTCATAGGTAAAAAGCCAGCCTCCGGGCTGGCTTTTTTCGGCCCATGCGCTTCCCTTTCAGAGATCGGCGGTCAAAAATCGTCGCCTTCACATTCAAATTAACGACAATGTTTAGATTGTCGTTCTATATACCACCGTATTCCAAGTTCGCGCCAATATGACTATATTTAGATTGTCATTTATTGACTGACTAAAAATGCGAGAAAAAGATTACCATTCCGGGATTGCGCAGTTGGACAGGACGCTGGCCGGCTTTCACGCCGCCCGCGGCGCTCCCCGGCCCGCGCAGGGCTGGATTCGCGCCATCCGCGAGGCAGTTGGAGTTTCCTCGGGCGAGTTGGGGAGTATTCTCGGCGTGAGCCGCCAGCTTCCCCTGCAGTTTGAAAAGGCCGAGGCCGAGGACAGCATTACGCTGAAGAGCCTGCGCGCCGTGGCCAATGCCCTGGACTGCGACCTGGTGTACGCGCTGGCGCCACGGGCTGGTTCGGTGCGGCAGTTGGCGGAGCTTCGCGCCGGGACGCGCGAAAAGGTCGCGCCTTTGCCAGTGCGGAAGCAACCGGCCGTGCGCAAAATCGAAGCCGAGGAGACCTCTGCGTTCGACGACGAAAGCGAGAACAGATTTTTTTGCGATTGAGCCGGCTCTCTTGAACCACTAATCCAGCATCCACAACTCAACCTGCGCGGCTGTTTACTCTTCTTCGCGCTGCGATGCCTGCAATGTGACTGGTCCCAGCAGGCCCGATTCCAGCAACGGGTCGCTGGGCCGGAATGGGTTGCTGGTGGTCCAGGTCAGGCGCTGCGCTTCCGGCAGGCCGCTGTCGGCGATGAGACGGTTCGACCAGAGATTGGCGACGACGATTTCCAGGGAGTTGCCCTGGACGCGCAGAACGCCGGCGGGAATGGCGACGCGCCAGGGTTCGCACCAGGCCACTCCCAGGTCGTGACCGTTTAGCTTGACGGAGGCAATGTTCGCGACTTTGCCCAGCGAGAGAAAAACGCGCAGGCTGGAATCCAGAGAATTGCAATCAAACATGGTTGTGTAGGCGGCCTTGCCGGAGTAGTTGCGGATTCCCGGCTCGGGGCGGCTGGTCCAGTCTTCGAGGCGCGAGAAAGTCACTTGTGCGGGGCCACCCCATTTCGGGTCGAAGGCAACCTGCCAGGGAGCGGTGAGCGTGGCGACAATCTGCAATGCGGGGAAGTTTGTGCCGTGCGCGGAAACGGGTCCAGTGAGCGGCTTGCGAAAGACGACGAAGCCGCTTTCGAAAGGCTCAAGGCGAATGGGAATGCTTGTCTGGCCTGCGGCTTGCGTGAACTCCGGCAGATCGCGGCGCTCGCCGGTGAGGGCGTCCCACCATTCAGGCTGGCGGCCGGTCACGCGAAAGCGGCAGGTGGCGGCTTGCGGCTGAGCTTCACCGTTGGCGATGAAGTAGAAATCCGTGTCGCCGTCGCGGCGATGGATGAAACGAAGGGGCACGTCAGCCTCGAAGTCGGACGCGACGCCCATCCTGGTCAATATCTCCGCGGTAACTGTATAACTCGGATAGATATCGTCCTGTTCGATGGATGCGTCACTTAGATTCCAAGGAGGCATGTTATAAGGGCCAAGTTCCACTGCGGGTAACTCAGCGCCGGGTTTGCCGGAGATGCAGGTCCATTGGCTATCGGTGCAGAGGCTCGCTGTTCTTCCATCGCGATGGCTAATTACGAGAGAGGCAATGAGACCTGACCTGGCGGATTTGACGGCGCTTTTTACAGAGGCAGTCAAGCGATTGGTTCCGGGGCGGAGCAGGCTGGAAACATCGACGCGGCGGACGCGCTGCCCGGCATTTCCGCTGAGGATGAAGCCGCCGTTGAGCGATAACTCAAAGCTCCCGCCGGCGGTGATGGTAACTACGGCGGTTTCGATGCCTTGCGGCTCATCGACCGAGAATTCACGTGTGAAATCAAGGCTTACTGCAGAGGTCGAGACGGAGTCATCCGGTGCGGACCAGATCCATTTCGCTTCCGCGAGAGGGTTGGAGGGGTTGCGTTGTTGCCCACCCTTGTCGTAGAAAACGCGGCCTTTTCCCACGCTGCGTTCGGGCTGTGATTCGTCGTTCGGCCAGAGCGTGGCGGCGAGCTCGCGAAGTTGGCGGTCGCAGGCGGGATAGTTGGAAAGGCTGGGCGATTTTTGCGGAGGCGCGCCGAGTAAGGTGGCTCCGTTTTCCACTAACTCGACGATTTTGCTGAGCAGGCGGGGAGTCATGGTGTCAAAGCGCGGCAGCACCAGAAGCCGATAAGACATTCCATCGGGAAAGACGATGCGGCCATCCTTGACGGAGGCTCGAGCGATAAGTGCCTCGGCAGCGCAGCCGTCGAAGTGATAGCCGCAGCGGTCGGCGTAGAGGCCGGGGCGAAAGGCGGAGCGGGGCGGAAAGAAAACGCTGGGCGCGCCTTCGGGATTGAGATAGAGGATGTCCGTGACCGAGAGGCCGCGGCGCAGCATCTGCTGGCAGCGGGTGAGATAGAGATGATAGGCGGGGACAAAATCCCACCAGGTCTGGGTGCGGTCCCAGTGGACGCCGTAGCCGCCGTGGTCTCCCATGGTCATGCCGGGATAGCGGTTGAGCCAGGGCTGGGACTGAAAACGGTGGATGACGAATTTGTTGATGCCCTGGCAGAAGGCCCAGTCGCCCTGCGCCTTCATGGAGGCGGGGTGCTGATGGCCGCGCTCTTCCATTGCGGCAGTAAAGGCCTCGGAGGCGATGATTTTGCGGCCCAGCGTGTGGCCAATGGAAGCGGCTTCAGCCAGGCTGAAATCCGTTGCCGGAGGGTTTGAGGTTTTGGACCAGAACTCGCCCATGGGGATGTCGGCGGTGGCGCCAAGATCGAGGTCCGCGGCGGGATTCAGATCGTAGGGTTCAAGCGCAAGGACGAGTCCGTAGCGCCGGGCGTGTTCGCGCAGGCGCAGGGCCTGGTTTTCGCAGACAAGTTCGTTGGCGGTCTGGCGAATGTCCCAGAGAAAACGCTCGGAGCGTTCAGGCGAATCGACGACGAGGCCGGTGAAAGTGGGGAGCATGGAGAGAGGATCGTAGCCGCGGCGGCGCTGGAACTCCAGCTGAAAGCGCGGCGACCAGTTCTGCGAGCTCATCTCCCAACTGTCGAAGTGGAGGGCGACGAGTCCGCGGCCGGGATGCTGCGGCGCACCGGTTTTCTTGAGCAGCGAGGCGATGTAGGCGTCGAAGTGGGCGTCCATCGCGGAAGCTGAGAACTTGTCGGATTCAAGCCCGAGGCCGGGCTTGGGCGAGGGACGCGTGGTCTGGCCGGTGAGGGTACGGCCAAAGCGCAGAATGGTCCAGCTTCCCGGGGGCACAGTCCAGGCGAGCTTGCCATCGGATGAAAGCATGGCGGTGAGGTTGACGACCTGGCTTGAAGCGACGCAGCGCCCGGCGGGTTCGAGCGCATTGCCGGCTTCGCTGGGCAGAAAGGGACGCACCCAGGGGCGCCCGGTGTAAGGGCCGGGGATCTGCGAGGAGTACGAGCCGCGCGTGTAAAGGGCCTTCTCATCGACATCGGGGATGGTTGCGGCCGCGGAGGGCGTGGGGAAGGCGAGAACAAATTCGTCGCGGTAAAACTCCTTCCAGATTTTGAGCAGATCGGGAGAGAGCGTGTTGACGCCGAAAAAGGGCGTGCGCGGCACAGGCTGCGGCAGCAATGTGTTGAATGCGGCGGGGCCTTCGACAACGGTTTTGCTGGCGACCAGATGCTGCATGGATTCGTCGGGCTTGACCCACGGACCGCCGGCGCCGCACCAGCCGGGTCCGGCGGCAAGAGCAATTTCAAGGCCGAGACGGTCGGCTTCCTCAAAGGCGTGGCCAAGCAGATTCTGCCAGGGCTCGCTCATGAACTCGACGGGGCCCGGCTCGATGCCGATGCCGACTTCAAGATAGATGCCGCCGCCCAGGCCGGCGCTTTTCATGGCGGCCAGGTCGGCGTCCATGCCCTCGCGGGTGAGATGGCCGTCCATGAAGTACCAGTAGACCCAGGGGCGCGCATCGCCGGAAGGCTGCATGAAATCGGATTCGATGCTGCCGGGATACGCGGGCTCGACGCCGCGAAGTTTTTGTTGGATGCCGATGGCGGCTGCGCCCAGGGCCGCGGATTTCAAGATGTCGCGCCGGCTTACTTTGTTGTTCACGGATCCCTTTACTTTTGAAAATCTCGCAGCAGGCCTGTCGATTTCATCCATTCAGTGTATTGCGCAAGAAGCACCGGGGCAGTGACTGCCAGGTAGTGGCTGGCAAACGAGCCTGCTCCCTCCACCGACCAATCGAGCAGCCAAATCTCATTTTGCGCGGGATGGGCGAGCGCGCCAACGCGCGTCTTGCCGTTGGCCTCCACACTGAAGATGTTTTCAAGCAGGTTAGCCGCGCTACCGGCCTTGCGGATCGCCACGCGGCCCTCGACGGCGCGCAAGGTGTCGTTGACCACGACGATTTCATGCTGCCCGTCAACGGCTTCGCAGCAGATGGCCTGCACGTTGCGCTGCGCGCGCAGGATGTATTGGAAGGCGAGCTTCTTGTTGTTGTAGTAGTCGACGATGGCGTCGGAAACGAGAGGCCAGCCGTCGCGCAGGTTCCACCAGATAATGCCCTGGCGCGGACCTTTCTGCTGCCGCCAGAAATCGATAAAGAACTTCATCGCTTCAGCTTGGGTAATTTGCGAGGCCAGGATGAACTGGTCCAGATCCTCGGGAACCGTGCCGAAGAAAGCCTTGATCTGCTTGAGCATCAGGTTGTTTCTTCCCAGTGTGGAGCGGTCGTCAGGACGAAAGCGCACAGACTTGGTGAGCCACTCATCGTTCCACGCGCGCCCGGGCATTGCGTCGTGGAACTTCGCCTGCGCGGCTTCCGCAGCCGCATCCTGTACCCATGGATGGACGCACTCGGGATCGAATATTTTCTCCAGCGAGGAGCGGGACGGGCAGCCGTGGTAGCCGATTTCGCTGACAAAGTGCGCGGGCGATTCGGTATAGAACGGAGCCTTGAAGTAGCCGCGCGGCCCCCACAGGTGGACCTCCGGCATGAGGTTGCCATCGTTGCCGGCTGCGAAGACGGCGGGGCTATGATACGGCGAGCTAGGCAAATACGAGCGATGCGGATCAAGGCGCTGCAGCACGGCGGGAAGAACCTCGCGGCTGATGCGGTCGCCGTTGGGATCGACTGGCGGCTTGCCCGGAATGTTGTGTGAAACCAGCGCATCGTCCACTTCGTTGTTGCCCGACCAGAGAGCGATCGAGGGATGATTGCGCAGGCGTGGAATGACGGCTTCAGCCTCAACCTTGATTGCATTGAGAAAAGCCTCGTCCTGCGGATATTCGGCGCAGGCCATGGCAAAGTCCTGCCAGATGAGAATGCCTGCCTGATCGCAGAGATCGAAGAAATGGTCCGACTCGTAGACATTGCCGCCCCAGCAGCGGACCATGTTGCAGTTCAGTTCCACGAGCATGGGAAACACGCGGTCCAGGTGCTGGGGATCGCGGCTGTGCAAGGCATCCAGAGGGCTCCAATCGGCGCCTTTCACAAAGACCGGCACGCCGTTGACTTGAAAACCAAAGCTGCCGGGCTTTTCTTTGGTGACGATATCGCTGCGCACCAGTTCAATGGTGCGAACGCCGAGATTGCCCACGCGCCGGTCCAGAATTTCGCCTCCACTGCCGCGCAGCGTCACCGTGGCTTCATACAGCGCAGAGTCGCCGTAGCCGCGCGGCCACCACAGATCCGCATGATCGAGCGCGCACTCCTGCTGGCCGGCAGCGAGCGCAGCGGAGTGAGCGCGAAATGCGACGCTGCCGTTGCGGAGCAACTCCACCTCCACGCGGCTGCCTTCCTGCGCCGCGACAGGGCCGGCAATCTCCCAGTTCACCTGGACCACCGCTTTGCCTTGCCCCCTATCCACAGTGCGCGTGAACCAGTAGACGCTGGAAAACTGAACCGGCGGCGTCCACTCGATGCGCACGCCGCGCCACATTCCGGCGCTGACGATGCGGGGCATGATGTCCCAGCCGTACATGTGCGGAGCCTTGCGGATCGGCAGCGACTCCCAGTGGCCGTCGTACGAAACTTCCCAATCGGTGCGCGGCACGGCAAGTCCGGCGGGCACCGCGGGATCGATGCGCACAACCAGCTCGTTGTCCTGGTGCGGCTTGAGCACTGCGGTCACATCGAAGCGGTGCGGGATGAGCATGTTGGCCGGCTTCCCGATGAGGACGCCGTTCAACCACACGGTGGCAAGGCAGTCGAGGCCGTCAAAAACCAGCTCTGCTTTTTCGCCGGCCGGTGTGGGGTCGGCGAGAAAGCTGCGGCGAAACCACCACTGATGCGATTCCAGCTTGAGAGCCTCGTAAGCGCGATTGCCTTTTTCCAGGGCCTCGATACGGCCGGCGGCAACCAGGTCCAGTTCCACGTTGCCGGGCACAGTGGCAGGGATGGTGGGCCAGCTTGCCGGAGGCGCGGTTTGCGGCAGTTTATGCGGAGCATCGGGACATGGGCCGTAGGTCAGGCTCCAGGTTCCGTTCAAGCTCATGCTGTGGCCGTGGCGCACTGCCGGGTGCGTAACTGCTGCGAGGGCGCTGCCACCCCAGTGGGATGCGAGCCAGTAGAACCCGGGGAGCTTGAGAAGATTGCGGCGGGTGAAGGACTTGGGCGAATCCGCGTCAGAAGAATGCATCGTTCTCCTTCATGGAATCCGGCTGGGTGAAATCACAGCGATTGCTGATCCGTCCGGATTCAGGCAGCACCATAATACAGCGCGCGGAAAGGCGGCGGCACGCGCGCATGCGTGCAGCCCGCTTTTGCCATGAACCGGAATGGAGAGCCAGCTAAAAAAGATCGGCGATGGGCGGGAAGGTCAGCAGCAAGCTCAGGCCCAGCAGCGCGAAAGCCACGGTGTTGATGCGCGCCAGAGCCACGTTCCGCTTGCGCCACCGTGCTTCAAGAACAGCCCAGGCGAGAAGCCAGACAACGATGGCGCATGTGGTTACGCCGGAGAGCGGGCCGGTCGGCTTCCAGAAGATCATCAGGCTCTTGAAGGCGGCGGATTTGTCGGCGGCGATGGCGAAGAAGGCAACCATGAACGCGCCGATGCCGGCGGCGAGAATGGCGGCAGCGCCGGACCCATTGGGCAGTTTGGCGGATGGGAAGGCAACGGGTGCGCTCATCGTGATTCTCCGTGTACGAGATGAATGGTCTGGCCGCCTTCAACCGGGGCGTTCTTGTTGATCATTGCGCCGAAGAAGCCGGCGATGCCGGCGGCAAGAAACGAAACCAGGGTGAAACCCAGCACAGCAGTGCGCAGTTGCGGATGTGTTTTCAGGTTGCGGCCGTACTTGATAAAGACGGCGGCGGCCATGGTGATGGAGATGGGCACCAGCCAGGCCACGTGCTCTTTCCACTCCATGCCGAGCGAGTGCCAGGCGATGGTGGATGGGTTGGACATGAGCAGTCGCTGCGGAAAGCCTGCGAGCGAGGCCGTTCCCGGCGGCGCGGCGGCGCGATACCACGGATAGACGATGTACGCGCCGGTGAGCACCGTAAGCCAGGCAAGCCCGGCCATGACGACGAAATAAATGCGCAGAAAACTCTCGTCCCTGGAGGTGATGGGTTGTTGTGCGTTCGGCGAGTAGCGCCGCCACAGCTCAACCAGCGCGCCGGAGCAGGCCAGCAGGTAAAGCGCGCCGAATCCCATGCCGTGCATCAGGGTCCAGAGACTGCGTGTGGTGATTTCCATGTGCCGATTCTCCCTTTTGGATGAGCCGTGAAGCAACCATCAAATGCGCGGGGCAATCAAAGTCCGTTTCTATTCATCTGTCCCGCGAAAAATGGAATTCCGGCAGCGGTTTTCTTGTCGTCTTTTCCCCAGGTCCAATACATGCCGAGGTAAGCGTAGTTTTCCGTCTGCCCTGCAACCGAGTGGCCGTAACAAAACAGGAACTGCTCGCCGGGATGATTCTTGAAGTGGTAATAGCCGCCCAGGTCGACCATGGCAGAGCGTTCGGTCTGGGCCGTGGCAATTCCTTCGCGCCCATGGGCAAAGACCTCGGCCCCCAGCTCAAGCCTCTCGCTCAACTCTTTTTTCACCAGCCATCCGGTGTACGGAAAGTCTCGGTAGCCGGCTTGCGGAACCACCTGGTAGCCGCCGCCGCCGTCGAAGGTCCACTTCCCCTCGTTCTTCTGCAGCCAGATGGGGAGTTTGTACCAGACCTTCCCCACGCCAAGGCCCCTGGTGAAGTTCCCCGTGGGCATTTCAAACATGGTGAAGCTGCCGATCTGGGGAACGCGCTTTGTCTCCTTGATGAAGGCGATCTTCACGCCCAGTTCCATGTCGGTGAGTCCGAAGGCGCTGGGGCCCTGGCCGCCGGGCAGATAAACGGGATTGTTCGAGGGAGCAATCTCTCCCCAGGGCAGAATGGCGTGAAGCTGTACCCGGGGAATGGCGCCCCAGTTGAATTCAAACGCCGGCCCGGTGGAGTCGATCTCCGCCGGCGTTCCGTCCACGCCGCCGAAGATGTAGAACTCGTAATGATGCAGGTCGACGGGAACCGGATCGTCGGTCTGATAAGGCGGTCCCTGCGCCCAGAGACGGGGAACGGCGAGTACCAGGAGCAGAGCGAGCCGTAAGCACAGAACTGGAACCTTCATCGACACTCCGGTTCAGATACAGGCACAAGGGATCAGGCTAAAGGTACAGGGAAGGCCCCAGCAGGATCGATGTGCCTTTGCTCATGCCAGCGGGGAAGATGGACAGCGATCGATGCTGCTGTTCTGCGGCTGCTGACGGTCTGCGGTTTGCGGCAAATTTTGCGCGCCCCGGCAAACCATCGTTGCTAGATTTTAGAGCACGCGCACTGCATAGTCGATGAATATTCGATGTACGGGCGCTTTACCCCGCCAGTTCCTTTTTCACCATCTCACTCATCACCCGGCCTTCGGCGCGCAACCCGGCGGCCTGCAGCTTGCCCTGGACAGCTTTGATGACGAGACCCATCTCTTTGGGTGTGGGCGCTTTGCCGGTCGCTGCGGCGGCTTCGGCGATGGATTCGACGACCAGGGCATGCAGGGCGGCTTCGTCCAGGGCCTTGGGGAGAAACTCCTCGATGACGACAATCTCGGCGGCCTCAATGGCGGCCAGTTCGGGTCGGTTGCCCTTGGTGAACTGCTCGATGGAGTCGCGGCGCTGCTTGACCATGGTGGCCAGGGCCTGCTGCTCCTCGGTCGGAGTCAGCGGGGCGCGCTTTTCAATGGCCTTGTTCTTGAGCGCGTTCTTGATCAGGCGCAGGGTTCCGGTGCGAACGGTGTCGTGGGCCTTCAGGGCGGTGACGGTCTGTTGGGTGATAATGGCTTCGAGTGCGCCTGCTTCGGTCATGAGTTCCCTTCCGTGGTGAGTGACCCGGCGCCATCATGAATCCAATTGAATACGTGATTGGGCAGGCCTGGAGCGTGATCCCCAGCAACAGGTTATTGCTGTTTAGGGGGCTGAATCCATTCTCTCAGCAGCGAAAGCTCTGCGTCCATATTGCAGTGCTTTATGGCTCTTGAGGGTCAGGCGCACAAGCCCCGTCCTGCCAGGCCGCACCTTCACTCACAACCAAAAGATTAGACAGATGCTTACGCGGAGGTCAGGACCCGTTCATGGGCCAAAGACGGCTCGGCAGTCAAGGCCGGCTCGGCTGCGGGAGACTTGGTTTCCACCAGGCTCAACAGCGACGCAACCACATCGGCGGCGCCATAGGAATCGCTCCCCGGCTTGAGGAACTGCGCCACGGTATTCAGATCGTCGCCAATGGTGACCAGGGCCGGCTCTACATAACCGTCCTTGCGCGTCTGCTGGCTGCCGATGTTGGCCATCAGGGCGTTGCACAGGCACTTTCTGCCCACCGTCTCTTCGATTTTGCCGCCCTTGGCCAGGTAGTTGGCCACCGGCTCGGCAGCGCAACGATAACCAATGCTTCCGCCCGGCGCGGCGTACGGTTCCCGCAAGTAGCCCAGGTCGCAGACCCGGGTCCGGGCCGCGGCAACTTCCGGATCGGAATACGAACCTTGGATGAGGGCCACTTTGAAGGGAAATCCCGTAGGCGAGGCCAGCGGATCGGTAAATACCTCGCCGGTGCCGGTCTTGGCCTGGGACATCAGCTTGTTCTTCAGGTCGGGACGCAGTCCGGATTCACGGGAGAACGCAAAGGCGGTTCCCACCTGCACGCCCGCAGCGCCCTGATCGAGGGCTTCACGCACTTTTTTAGCATTGCCGTAGCCGCCCGCCAGCCAGAAGGGAACGCCCAGCTCGCGCAGGCCTGCGATGTTGACCTGATCCCGCTCGCCGTAAATTGGCTCGCCGGAGGCATTGAGCTGCAGCTTTCCGCGCGGAGGCGCATTGTGGCCGCCGGCCGTGGGGCTTTCGTACACAAATCCGTCCACGCGTCCGTTGGCGCGCCGCAGCATGGTTGTCGCCAGGGTGTTGGAGGAGACGATGGCCAGGAAGCGCGGCCGGTGCAGCACGGGAACCGGACCTTCAGCATATTCGGCCGGGTCCAGGATCATCTGCGTATCCAGACCCAGTTCCGCGCCGGCCACTGACAGCTTGTACTCCGCCGCATGGAGGGCCGCAAAGGCGTCCAGCACGCCGGGAATGTGGAGGGGAATGCCCGCACCCATCAACACATAGCCCACGCCTGCCAGCATCGCTCCGTAAATGGAAGCCAGGTGCGGCATCTGAACTTTTTCAAGAAAATTGATGCCAACCGGATTCTTGTGGCCATCCCGGGCCAGAAAAACCTCTACAAAGTTGCTCACCATGCACAGCTCGACCAGCTTGCGGCTGTCCTTGCGCTGGTGCATGGGCACAATTGGATAGGGAGCTTCAGCAGGCTTTCCGCCGGGGACAAAATACTCCTGCCAGATGCGCTTGGCCATCTCGGGAAAGGGAAAAGCGTCCAGGCCGCGGCGCATGTATCCGCCCTCGTCGCCATCGGCAAGACGGCGCACAAACAGCGCATCGAGCGCAGTTCCGGAGACAACGCCGAGCTGGCCGAGTTTGGACACAGCCTGGGCCAGACGCCAGTTCGAGACGCCTACGCCCATCCCGCCCTGGATGATTTTAGGAAACTGCACCATGGCTGATTCTTTCACAAATCCTGATAAAGCCGGATTTTTTCTTCCAGATTAGGTACCCAGACGGAACAAAATTGAGCTATTTTGCTCATTTTGTTCAATCTGGGAGCCGCGGACAGGGCCGATTCCGGGTTTTAAAGCTTATCACGAAGAAAACTGATTACCTGATCAGCCTGGACCACTCCCACCATGCGACCCTGGGCATCGACCACGGGAAGGGCGTGCAGGTTGTACTTGTCAAAGAGTTCGGCCAGGTCGTTCTGGTGCAGATCGGCCGGGCAGGAGAGGGTGCGCGGTTCGGTCAGCACAGACAACCGCGTCTCCGTCTGCGCCATCACCAGCCGCGCCAGGGTAATGGCCCCGCGCAGCATCCGCTTCTCGTCGAGCAGGTAAATCTCGGTCACGCTCTCCGGGTCGCCGTCAAAGCTGCGCAGAGCATGCACGGCCTGGGCGACGGTTGCATCCAATCCCAGACAGACAAAGTCGGTGGTCATGCAGCCGGCGGCGGAGTCCTCGTCGAACTCGAGCAGTCCGGAAACCTCCTGGCGCTCCTCGGGCTCCATCTCCTCGAGGATGGCGTCGGACTGCTCCTCTGACAGCTCGGCCAGCAGGTCGGCGGCGGCGCCGGGATCCATCTCCTCGACGATGTCGGCAATGCGTTCCTCGTCAAGCTTTTCCAGCAGCGCTTTTTGCAGCCTGGGCTCGACCTCTTCCAGGGCCTCCGCGGCCACCTCTTCATCGAGCGAAGTGAAAACCGCTTCGCGCTCGGCGGGAGCCAGGTCTTCCAGGATTTCGGCCAGGTCGGAGGGATGCATCTCGGCCAGCCGCTCGTACTCGATGCGCAGCTTGACGCGCCGCGCCGGGTCCACTTCAATCACATCCACAAACTGCCAGGGAATGCCGCTGTTCTTGAACTTGCGGGAGAGAGACTCCAGCGATGCCCGCGGCAGCAGGCCTTTGAAGACGCGGCGAAAAGCTCCGCGCAAGCCCACTTCCACCTCGGCCACGCGCAGCAGGTGAGCCGCGCCCTTGCCCATCCACTCCAGGTCCACATCGTTGACGCGGACCACCTTGCGCCCGTGAATATCGATGATCTGGCGGTCCACCAGGTCCTGTTGCAGGTAAAGATAATTGCCTTCGTCCTTGAGAGGAACCAGTGCGCCGGAGGAGCGCAGCTCCAGCGTGCCCGCAGGGGTCTCCATCACTTCCTCAGAGGGGACGATGCACAAGCCGGCGCGGGTCTTCAGCACCAGGCCGGCCACTTTGCCCGCATCCGGGCCGGTGGCCACGGCAATATCCTTGAGCCGGCCGCGCATGTGGCCCTGGGAATCGGTCACCGGAGTACCCAGCAGGGCGGTGAGCGAGACACGGGCTATGGTGCGTGGCTGCATGAGGTGAGTGTATTCCCTTGGCGGCAGTTTACTCCCGCAGTTTACTACCCCGGCGGACCCGGAACGGCGCCTCTTCGATTTCTACCAGATCAGAGGTCGGCGGGTGGCCGGGGTGCCGGGGGAGCGGAGTGAGTTCTCCCACAAGTGATGGGTGCCCCGGGTGCCTCGCAATTGGGCACCCGGGATATCGATACGATGCAAGCGATAGCTTCAATTCACCCTGCGCGGCTTTTCTGTTTGCCACAACCGTGATGCGCTGTCACAATGGCGAAATCAGTCCATAGCAGTCTTCCACCCGAACCCGCCTATGAAACTCTGTCCGCAGTGCGATACCGGCTATCCCGACCAACACGTCACCTGCCCCACCCATGGGGTGATGCTGGGGGAGATACGCGAACTCAGGCCCGGCATGTTGATCCGCAAGACCTACAGAATTGTCCGCAAGCTGGGACAGGGCGGCATGGGCTCGGTGTACCTGGCCACGCACACGCTGATGGACGAGCCGCGCGCGCTGAAGTTTCTGGCCTCCGAGTTCAGCAACGACAAGGCATTTACCGGCCGTTTTCTGCGCGAGGTGCGCACCCTGCGCCAGGTGCGGCACCGCAACGTGGTGGACTGCGGAGACCTGGAGCCGGCCGAGGACGACTCGCTGTTTTTCCCCATGGAGTTTGTGGACGGGCCGGATTTGCGGCTGCTTATCCATGAGGCGCAGGGCCCGCTCGATGTGCGGTTGGCGCTGGAGCTGGCGCGCGGCATTGCCGAGGGGCTGGGAGCGGCCCATGCGCTGGGGCTGGTGCACCGCGACATCAAGCCGGAAAACATCCTGCTGGCGCGGGTAGGAGTGGGTTTCATTCCCAAGATCGCCGACTTCGGCATTGTGGCCACCAAGGAGAGCAGCGTTACCCATACCCGGACGGGCAGCAGCCTGCTGACACCGCCTTATGCGGCGCCGGAGCAGTGGCGAGGCACGCGCGCGGCAGAGCTGGACGGCCGCACGGACCTGTATGCGCTGGGCGGAGTGCTGTTCGAGATGCTCACCGGCCAGACGGTGTTTGCGGCGGAGAGCTACGAGGGCTGGGCCGAGGAGCACAGAAACACACCGCCCAGGCCGCCCAGCAAACTGCGTCCTGAGCTGGCCAACTGGCGGGGGCTGGATGCGCTGGTGGTGCGGCTGCTGGCCAAGGACCGCGAAGACCGGCCCAGGGATGTGGCCGAAGTGCTGAGCCTGCTGGATGCGGTTGTGTATGTTGCTCCCAGGCTGCGGCGCCCCACGGTCAGGGAACGCCAGGCCACCGTGGTCGAAACTATCGGTCTGCCTGTCGGCGAGACCCCCACAGAAAAGCCCGCCCGGGCCGTGCCCATCTGGGTTTGGGTGGTGCTGGTGGCGGCCGTGCTCCTGGTGGTGTTGGTGACCAAGCTGGACCGACACCCGGCCGACTATTATTACGAGGCGCCGCCTGCCGCCCAACCGGCAACGTCCGAATCTCAGCCGCAACAGCCCGCCGCCTCGGCCGGCCAGCAGCAGACACCTGCCGACGGGATTGCGCTTTTCAAACAGAAGCGCTACAAGGAAGCCGCGCCCATGCTGGACCAGGCATGCACGGGAGGCAACGCGCAGGCCTGTGATGACCTTGGCTTCATGTATGAATACAAGCAGGGTGTAGGGCAGGATCTCAAGAAGGCGGCAGCCCTATTCACAACAGCCTGCGACGGCGGCAACGCGGATGGATGCTACAACCTCGGAAACTTCTACTACGTGGGCACTCTCAACGTGGTGGATTACACCCGGGCCAAGCCGCTGTTAGCCAAGGCCTGCGTGGGAAAAAGCGACCAGGGCTGCGTGACCCTGGGCCAGTTGCTTGCCGACTCCGGCAGCGCCTCGACCTATGACATCCAGGGCGCATTGGCCATCCTGACCACCGCCTGCGATGCGGGTTTGGGCGCAAGCTGTATTCAACTGGGAAGAATGCACGAAAACGGCCAGGGAACCGAAAAGGATTATGCGCGCGCGGCGGCGGATTATTCCAAATCCTGCGCTGCCGGGTATGCCGAAGGCTGCACCGTCATGGGATATTACCTGTCGATCGGCAACGGGCACGACAAGGGGCTTGGCGACCCCGATGAGTACTTCAGAAAAGGCTGCTCGCTGGGCGACAAGGGCTCATGCAATGCGCTGAAGGATTCAAAATAGCCTCTCGGCTTGACACAATTCATCGCGAGCCATGAAACTGCCAGCAAGGCAGCACAGGGTTGCGGGGGTTAGCGGACCCCGGCCCGTTACAAGGAAGGCGGACAGGAACCCGGTGAACGCACCCAGGACAGGACGGCGGAGTTTCACGCTGAACTCTACGATGGAGAGCGTCAGCGAGGTGGAGGCCGCGGCGGAGAAGCTGGCCGGCGATGCCGGCCTGGACGAGGACGAGCGCTTCGGCATGGCCATGGCGGTGCGCGAGGCGGCGGTGAACGCCGTTCTGCACGGCAACGAGTACGACCCTACCAAACAGATCGCCGTGAGCCTTGAGAACACCGGCACATCGCTGGTGATCACCATCGCCGACCAGGGCAAGGGCTTGGATCCGGATACGCTACCTGACCCGCTGGCTCCGGAAAACCTGCTGCGCGGCACCGGCCGCGGCATCTTCCTTATCCGTTCCTTCATGGATGAGGTACACTTTCGACAACTGCATCCTGGAACCGAGCTGACGCTGATCAAGCATCTGGCGCCGGCTGGGCATCACACTTAGAGTACTTGCAGGGAATTTGGGCGGGGTCAGAAGGTAAATCGCAGTTCGGCGGCGGAAAACGCCGGCTGTGAGTACCCGCCGCTGATCCTGCAAAAGTGCTATAACCGTATTACCAAACAAGGAGGAAATTCCGTGGCACTTACTATTGCTTCCCGTGAAGTGGACGGCGTCACCGTGCTGGACCTCAGCGGGCGGATCACTCTGGGCGAGGGCAGTGTGCAGTTGCGCGATGCCATTCGCGACTTGATCGGCAAGGGTACCAAGAACATCCTGCTGGACCTGGGCGACGTGAACTACATCGATAGCTCCGGTTTGGGCGAGTTGGTTAGCGCCTACACCACGTCAAAGAACCAGGGCGCGGCCCTCAAGCTGCTCAAGCTGACCAAGAAGGTTCACGATCTGCTTCAGTTGACCAAGCTCTACACCGTCTTCGACATCTACGACGACGAGGCCAGCGCCATCGCTTCCTACAAATAGTCCGGTGCGGGCCGCATAACTCCCATGGGCCCGCGCTCTAACATTGGAAAGGCCACCCTGCTCTGCAGGATGGCCTTTTTCGTGCGCGCCGCCTGGCGCTGCTTGCCCTCTAAAACTTCACGGAAGGCACGGTCTGCGCAGCCGGGCTGGCCTTGAAGAACGCATCGTTCTGCTTGTAACCGGCAATTCCCGCCCAGATGTTGTTGGGGAACTGCAGCACGAAGGTGTTGTAGTCCTGAATCGCGTCGTTGTAGCGCTTGCGGGCCACGCTGATGCGGTTCTCCGTGCCGGATAGCTCGTCCTGAAGGCGCATGAACTGCTCGCTGGAACGCAACTGCGGATAGTTTTCCGTCAGCAGCAACAGGCGGCCAATCGCCCCATCCAACTGGCCGTTGGCGGCGATCTTGGCCTGCGGGCCCTGCGCATTCAACATGCCTGCGCGGGCATTGGCGATATCGCCAAAAACCGTGCTCTCTTCCTTGGTGAATCCCTTCACGGTCTCCACCAGGTTGGGAATCAGGTCGGCGCGCCGCTCCAGCTGTACATCGACCTCCGACCACATGCTTTTCACATTCTGATCCTTGGCCACCATCTGGTTGCGGGCACTCACGTAGCTGCCAAACACCATGAGGACAACCAGAACCAGAACGCCCAAAACGCCCAATGCAATCCAAAGTCCCTTGCTCATACCCTGTTCTTCTCCTCCGGCCCGCCATGACGCAGGCCCCTTCAAAAAAATCAAACCCTGAAGCCTGGGTGCCCCATCCATGCCGTGGCTTCATACGGCATGGGTGGGAATCCACAAAGCCCGAATCCCCACTCCGTCTACTTTCCCCCAACCTCAATCCCTACCAGCTTCCGCCTGCTCCGCCGCCGCCGAAACCGCCGCCTCCGAAGCCGCCAAAACCGCCTCCGCCTCCTCTACCACCGCCGCCGAGCCCTCCAAAGAGCCCCAGGCCCCACAAGCCGAAAAGGCCAAAACTGCCAAGAACGCGGAAAAGGTAAAGTGCAATCACGATCAGGATGAGAATGACCTGCACCCACTTGATCCCGGGCGCGTGCTGCGGAGCCGGCTGGCTCTCCATCGCCGGCGCGTCTTCCAGCGTCACCTTGGCGTCGGCGGCGATCACCTGCGCCACCTGGCCCACCGAGAGGGTGATGGCGCTGTCATAGTCGCCGCTGCGCAGATAGGGAACCATCTCGCGGCCGATGTCACCTACCCTCGCGTCGGGCAGAATGCCTTCCAGCCCATAGCCCACGTCGATGCGGTACTTGTGGTCGTCCACGGCCAGCAGCACCAGCACGCCCTTGTCCGAGCCCTTGCGCCCGATCTTCCACTTGTCTTCAAGCTGGTTGGCATAGTCTGCCGCGTCGTCGCCATTCAAGGTATGAACGGTGACGATGGCCACCTGCGCGTTGGCCTGCGAGTGGTCCAGCTGGCCGCACAGGCTGTCCAGCCGCGCAATCGCCTGGGGCGACAGCACGCCGGCGTTGTCGCTCACGTAGTCGGTGGGTTTGGGCAGGCTGTCCACCTGCTGGGCCGGCAGCCATGCGGCGGGAACCGCTACAACAGCGGCCAGCAGCAGCCGGAAAGCAATCGATTTCATGCGGTGAAAGCCTTTCATCGCTCTCAATTGTACGCGGCGGGGGGATGAAAAGTTCCCGCAGGGCGGGAACTGGCCCCCCGGGCCTCCAGCGGATTGTGCCCGGTTGCGCCTTCCCTCGGACGCGCCTTATCTGAAAGCCGCAATCGCCCTCCCCAGGCAAGGAACAGCTAAAAGCTAACAGCTAATAGCTAATAGCTGCCTTTCCACTACACTAAGAAGGAAATGACTGAAAGCAAGCTCCCCTCTCCCCCGACTGCCCGCAAGCAACATACTGAGACCGTTTTGCATGGCGTCACGCTCACCGACGACTACGCCTGGTTGCGCGACAAGCAGAACCCCGAAGTAACCGCCTATCTCGACGCGGAAAACGCCTACGCCGAGGCGGTCATGGCGCCGCTCGACGGCCTGCGCGCGCAGCTCTACGACGAAATGCTCTCGCATGTGAAGCAGACTGACGTCTCCGTTCCCTACCGCGACGGCGACTGGTGGTACTACACGCGTACGAAAGAGGGCAGTCAATACGCCATCCACTGCCGCACACACGGCTCTCCCAACGCCACCGAGGACACGCCGGAGCAGGTGATTCTGGACGGCAACAAGCTGGCCGAGGGCCACGCCTTCTTCTCCATCGGCGACACCGACATTACCGACGACGGCCGCTGGCTGGCCTACACCACTGACACCACCGGCTTCCGCCAGTACACGCTGCACATCAAAGACCTCCAGACCGGCGAAACGCTGCCAGAAACAGTCGAGCGCGTCGGCTCCGTCGTCTGGGCCGCCGATAATCGGACGCTCTTTTACACGGTGGAGGACGAGGAGCAGAAGCGCCAGTACCAGCTTTGGCGCGCCTGCGACGGCCAATTCTCGCAGGCCGTCCTTGTCTATCAGGACGACGACGAGCGCTTCAACCTGGGCGCGGGCCGCACCCGCGACGGCAAGTTCATCGTGATGGAGTCGGCCAGCCACATCACCAGCGAATCCTGGGTGCTGCCTGCCGACAAGCCCGAGGGCGCCTTTACGCTCATCACCCCGCGCCAGGATGAGCACGAGTACACCATCGACCACCGCAACGGCCTGTGGTTCATCCGCACCAACGACAAGGGCCGCAACCTGCGCCTGGTCACGGCGCCGGTAGCCGCGCCCGGACGCGAGAACTGGACCGAGCGCATTCCCCACCGCGCCGATGTCATGCTGGAAGAAGTGGACCTGTTCGCCGGCTTCTTCATCGCCTGCGAGCGCGAGGGCGGGCTGCCTCGGCTCCGCCTGTGGCGCTTCAACGGCGACGGACCGGAAGCCGCGCCGGCCGGAGAGATCGCGTTTCCTGAGCCCGCGTACAGCGCCCAGCCGCACATCAACCGCGTCTTTGAAACCTCCATCTTCCGCTACTCCTATCAGTCCCTCGTCACGCCCAGTTCGGTCTTCGAGTACGACGTAAGCACGGGCGCATCCACGCTGCTCAAGCAGCTTGAGATTCCCGGCGGCTTTGACCGCACCCTCTACGCCAGCGAGCGTGTTCACGCCAAGGCGGCCGACGGCGCGCTGGTTCCGATTTCGCTGGTCTATCGCAAGGACACGCGCAAGCCGGGCGCGAATCCCCTGTATATTTACGGCTACGGCTCCTACGGCTACTCGCTGCCCATCGGCTTCAGTTCCAACCGGCTCAGCCTGCTCGACCGCGGCGTGGTCCTGGCCTATGCGCACATCCGCGGCGGCGGCGACCTGGGCAAGCCTTGGCACGACGCGGGAAAAATGCTCTACAAGCGCAACACCTTCACCGACTTCATCGCCGCCGTGGAGCACCTCACCGCCGCTGGTTACGGCGACCCCGCAAAGGTGGCCATCGAAGGCGGATCGGCGGGTGGTTTGTTGATGGGCGCTGTGGCCAACATGCGTCCCGACCTGTTTCGCGCCGTCGTCTCGCACGTGCCTTTTGTCGACGTGATGAACACCATGCTCGACGCTTCCCTGCCCCTCACCGTTCCCGAGTATGAAGAGTGGGGCAATCCCAACCAGGAGACTTACTTCCGCATCATGCTGAGTTACTCGCCCTATGACAACCTCAAGGCGGCGAGTTATCCGGCCATGCTGGTCAAGACCTCTCTCCACGACAGCCAGGTCATGTACTGGGAGCCGGCCAAGTACGTAGCCAAGCTCCGCACTCTCAAGACGGATCACAATCCGCTGCTGCTGGTCACCAACATGCAGGCCGGCCACGGCGGCGCCAGCGGCCGCTACGACTACCTCAAGGAAATTGCCCTCGACTACGCCTTCCTTCTCCGCGAACTGGGCGTCGTGAGTTAGAATCATCCTTCTCAAATAAGAAGGTGATCGCATGCGGTGGTACGGATCGATTGCGCTCTTCGTTGCACTGGCCGCGAGTTGCGCCTGCGCCCAGCAGGTTGCCCCCTCACCAGCACCGGCAACGCCCGATGCTCCGAAGCTGTATCACATTGGGTCCGGGGTTAGCGCCCCAACCATTCTTTACGCGGCTCCGGCAATATTCTCGGAAGAGGCGCGGGCGAAGAAAATCACTGGCGATTGTCTGATCTCTCTGATCGTCGACGCACAAGGCATGCCGCAAGATCCGAAAGTAATCCAGAAACTGGGCCACGGACTCGACGAACAGGCCCTTGCCTCCGTAAATCAGTATCGATTCGAGCCCGCCATGAAAGACGGTAAGCCTGTCCCGGTCAGGATCATAATGAAAGTGAACTTCAAACTCTATTAGCGTGCGGCTTCAAGAACAGGCCAATTGCTCCGCTCCGCGAGTTGGGCGTTGTGCGTTAGAATCATCCTTCTCAAAATAGAAGGTATTCGTATGCACCGGTACGGATCGATTGCGCTCCTCGTCGCGCTGGCCGCGGGTTGCGCCTGCGCCCAGCAAACTAGCCCCTCTCCGGCACCGGCAAAGCCGGACGCGCCAGCCGAGCGCGTGATGGTCTACACAGTCGGCCCGGGATTCACTGCGCCGGAGTTTCAACCTTTGAACATATCGCCCATCTACACCGACAAGTGCAAAAAGAAACTCGATGGCAATGTGAAACTTTCCATGCTCGTCGATACGGCAGGGCAGCTCCGCAACATCATGTTTCTTAAGCCGCTGGGGACATATCTGGACAAGATCGCCCTCAAAGTCGCTGGCGCGGATCGATTCAAGCCAGGGACGCTTGATGGCAAGCCGGTCGTCGTTGCGGTCTCTCAGGATATCAATATCCAGTCTTGCATTGTAGAGTCCAAAGACAGCCCCGGGGTAAAGACCTACAGCCTGCAGTTGAGGTCCAATCCGGTGCAAAAATTTGTCATATCTCCGCAACCTCCGGTGGAAGCCGTGCTTGCGCCGGATGTCGAATCCTGGAAAGATCCAAACGGCGGCGCTCCGCATATTTATCACGTCGGAGGCGGGGTCAGCGCTCCACTCGCGCTCAACTCGGTCGAAGCAAAATTCTCAGAGGAGGCGCGAGCAAAAAAGAAAAGCGGGGAGTGCATCTTCTCTCTGATCGTCGACGCGCAAGGCATGCCGCAAGACATTCAGGAGACCAAGAATCTGGGCTATGGGCTCGACGAGAATGCCCTTGCGGCTGTAAACCAATATCGTTTCAAGCCCGCGATGAAAGACGGAGAGCCCGTCCCGGCCAAGATCACCGTCGAGGTAAACTTCAAGTTCTTTTAACAACTGGATGAGCGATGTACGCTGCTGACAGGCGCCTCGCGCATTCAGTTACCGCAATTCAACGGAAAGGCAACCTCAATGACCCCGCGCGAACGCATCCTGGCGATCCTCAATCGCCAGCCAGTCGACCGGCTTCCCGTCGACCTCTGGTACACGCCGGAGATCGGCGAGCTGTTGCGCCGGCATTGCGGCGTGGCCGACGACCTTTCCATGTATCGCGCGCTCGGCCTGGACAAAATTGTCTGGGTCTTCATGGACTACCTCGATGCGGCCGGGGAACGCGCCGGAGCGCAGAGCGGCGCCGGAGCCGAGGACGGCGGAACGCGCACCATGTGGGGCGCGCCGCTCCGCGAGATTGAAGCCGGCTCCGCCCATTACGTCGAGTGCGACTCGGCGCCCCTGGCCGGTTACAACACGCCGGAATCTCTCCGCGATTATCCCTTCTGGCCCGATGTTGCCCGCTTCGATTATGACGGCGCTGTCGCCAAAGCGCAGGAGGCGGCGCGCGAGTTTGCCGTCATCGGCCCGTGGGTTTCGTTCTATGAAATCTACTGCCAGTTGCGCGGCCTGGAGCAGGCGCTGGTGGACCTCATCGAAGCGCCCGCACTGGTCGAAGCCATCCTCGACCGCGTGGAGCAAATCCAGACCGAGATGATGCAGCGCTTCTTTGCCCGCGCCGGCAACTCGCTCGACCTCGTCTTCATCAGCGACGACATCGCCGGCCAGACCTCGCTGCTCATCTCGCCCACTCTGTGGAAGCGCCATCTTGAGCCGCGCCTCAAGCGCTGGTGCGACCTCATCCACTCCTACGGCCTGCGGGTTTTCTATCACACGGACGGAGCGGCGCGGCGGTTGCTCGGTCCCATCCTCGACTGCGGCGTGGACGTGCTCAATCCCATTCAGCACGCCTGCCCGGGCATGGACATGGAAGAACTCAAGCGCGAGTTCGGCCATCGCGTCATCTTCCACGGCGGCGTGGACAACCAGTTTGCGCTGCCGCGCGGCACAGCGGAAGATGTACGCCGCGAGACGCGCCGCTGCCTTGAGACTTTGGGCGCGGGACGCGAAGGCTACATCTGCTGTTCCTGCCACAACGTGCAGGCAGGCACGCCGCTTGATAACATTCTCGCCATGATTGAAACCGTGCAGCGCGAAGGCGCGCGGTAGTGCACTCCAGCAAAACTCCCACATTCCCAGGTTGAGGTTCTTATGAAACCACGCGCTCTGCCCCTCCTGCTTGTCCTCGCCGCCGCGCTTCTTCCCGCGCAAACCTACACCCTCGGCGCTGACTCGCAAGCGCATGATGACGTCCCCAAAGGCACGGTCACCAAGTACGTGCTCAAGCCGGGCCGCTTCTATCCCGGCACGCCGCACAACTACTCCGTTTATGTCCCCGCGCAGTACGACGCCGCCAAGCCCGCGCCCTTCATGATTTTTCTCGACGGCAGCGGCGCGCTGGGCAACGGCGAGCGCGTGCCCGTGGTCTTTGACAACCTCATCGCCAGCCACGATCTGCCGCCCATGATCGGCATCTTCATTGACCCCGGCGTTTTGCCCGCGCTCTCCGGCGACGCGCAGAGCCGCTATGAACGCATCTTCGAGTACGACTCCCTCAGCGACCGCTTTTCCAGCTTCCTCGTCGACGAGTTGATTCCCGAAGTCGCGAAGAGCTACAACCTCTCGAAGAACCCGGACGACCGCGGCCTCAGCGGCGTCAGCACCGGAGCCGTGGGCGCATTCATGGCCGCGTGGAACCGCCCCGATCAGTTCCATCGCGTGCTCAGCTTCATCGGCACCTACGTCGCCATGAAGGGCGCAGACATGCTCCCCGCCATGATCCGCCGCGCCGAGCCGAAGCCCCTCCGCATCTTCCTTCAGGACGGAGCCAACGACCACATCGCCCCCGACCAGCCCTGGGGAACCTTCTTCGCCGGCAGTTGGCCCGTCAACAACCAGGTCATGTACGAGGCCTTCCAGTACTCCGGCTACGATGCGAAACTCGTCATCGGCAGCGGCGGACACGACATGAAGCAGGGCGGAGCCATCATGCCCGATGCGCTGCGCTGGCTCTGGCGCGGCTATCCGGCTCCCATCGCGATTCACGAGCCGGAAGCCATGCACAATCCGGACTGGGACCCGCGCGGCAAAGTCTATGCCACGGTCTACGCGGACAAGCCCTGGCAGAAGATCGAAGGTAGTTACAGCTCGGCAATAAGTCCCACGGCCGACCGCGACGGCAATGTCTACTTCGCCGATTCCGCGGCCCATCGCATCTATAAGTCAACTCCCGAGGTCAAGGTAACTCTGTTCAAACAAGTTACAGCCGATGTATCCGCGCTGGCCTACGGCGCCGACAATCGTCTCTATGCCGCCGAACCCGCTCTGCGCCGCATCGTCTCCTACTCCACCGCCGGCGCCGCCGGTAGTGAAAAGATCGTCGCCAGCAATGTCGCAGCCCACAGTCTCGTCCTCACCGCCAAAAGCGATCTCTATTTCACCGATCAGGCGAACAATACCATCGGCCTCGTCTCCAATGGCCGCACGCGCACCGTCTACTCCGGCGGCGAAATCGCCGTTCCCGCGGGCATTGCGCTCTCTCCCGATCAGGCCATGCTGATCGTCTCCGATGCGCAATCGCGCTTCAGTTGGTCGTTTCAGATCGCGGCCGATGGCGCGCTCGTCAACGGCGAACCCTTCTTCCACCTTGAAATGCCGGAGACCGGCTGGCTGAGCCGCACCGGCGGCATCGCGGAAGACTCGACAGGCCAGAGTTATTTCGCCACGCCGCTCGGCATTCAGGTCTGCGAAGCCAGCGGCCGCATGATCGAGATTCTGAACGCACCCGAACCGGGGATCGTCACCGGCGTCGCCTTCGCCGGCGCGAATCCCGCATGGATTTACGCCACCGAAGGCAACAGCCTCTATCGCCGCCCGGTCAAAATCACGCCCGCGGTCGTGTGGGCGCCGGCCAAACCGCCGAAGCCTCTCCTATAAGTGCTTCTAACTTCTTGTCAATCCATAAATAAGTGAGGGAGGCGAGATAACTCGCCTCCCTCACTGTTTCAGGCCAGTTAGCAAGGCCGTTTTAGGGAACCCCTGCACAGGTATCTGATTTCGTAGTGCCAGGGCGCATCAGCGAATTCCCTCCGGCTTTCGAGCAGAGTTTTCTCAATTCAAATGCGTGTGCTGGTTGTTTTGTTGTCCCTGGATGC
>Ga0302320_10002520_pt1 | contig 43025 bp, 35 predicted proteins | sample Bog_T0_3_FD_202130 | JGI IMG/M metagenome (GOLD analysis project Ga0302320, IMG submission 202130) | Peat permafrost microbial communities from Stordalen Mire near Abisko, Sweden - Bog_T0_3 | ecosystem: Environmental > Terrestrial > Soil > Wetlands > Peat | place: Sweden: Abisko, Stordalen Mire...
TGTCTTCCGGCTTCTTGTAGCCCGTCAGAAGTGCGTCGATCAGTTTCGTGTCGATCGGGTCGGTTGCCATCGGTTCTCCCAGTCTGCTGTACCCGATGGCCGTTTACACAATCCTTTTTACACCCTCCCCGCCGCTAACGCGATGAGACAGAGGGACCTCTGAATCACCATGCAGCCATATCGACTCCATGCTGCTTATGGCGCACTGTCTCCGCCCGTCCCTACGTGCCGAATAACCCGTCTTTCTTACAATGCGGTGCGGCCCTTCGGCCAACTGTGGTCCCCCTGGAATAAGACATGGTCGCCCGGCTCTGCCGCGCCTGAATCCCAGTCGGGACAGGTCAAGTCCGCGTGCGAACATCTCTCGTGTGCCAGCGAGGCCGGCCTAAACCGCCCACGTCGCCGCGAGCGCGCGCTCGAAATTCCCGCCGAGAATGAGTTCGATGCTCCGGCTGGAATAGTTCCGGCTCACCAGGCCTTCGGTGAGATCGTAGATCTTCTTTGCATAGTCGATTCCGTCCAGATCGTATCTCCGTTTGGGTTGAACCCGAGGATCCCGGCCGTCCAGATCGACGTCGCTCCCGATGCCGGCGTGCTCGACCCCGACCAGTCTGGTCAGATGGTCGATGTGATCGAGCACATTCCCCATCGTGACTCGCCCCGAGGTCCGGACGAAGGAGCGAACCATGGTAATCCCCATGACGCCTCCCTTTGCCACCAACTGCTTGATCGCCTCATCTGTCTTGCAGCGCGCGCTTCCCGGCACCAGCGCCCGGCAGTTTGAGTGCGTAACAAGCACGGGCTTGCGGGATGCCTCAATGGCATTCCTCGTGGTCCGGTCGCCGCAATGCGAAACGTCCACGGCCATGCCGGCTTGATTCATCCGCTCCACGATCTGAACGCCGTATGCGCTCAGGCCGTTGTCTTGCGGGTCGGAGGAGCCACCGCCGATCCGGTTGCCGCTATAGGTGAGCTGCGAGACCCGCTGGCCCAGAGCATAGAAATGGTCCACATCCTCGACGGTTCGAAAATGCGCGGAGTTCTGCTGGCCAATCAGGATGCCGATCTTCCCCAGCGCTTTCGCCTGCCGGAAGTCCGCGACACCTTCAATGCGCTGGAACTGCTCCCCATGCGCCGCGATGAACGCGTTCCACCCAGTGATGTCTCTCAGTGACTCGGAGTAGATGTCACCCGCGGTGTATCCGACGGCGGGGTGGAATACGGTAATCCCCGAATCCTTCAACCGGAGAAAATCGGCCTTTTGAAACCGTCCCGGATCGGTTTCCCAGGCGGAGAGTTTCCTGTAGTTCAAAGTCAACAGGCCCAGCATGTCGATCACGGTGGAGCGGCGCACCAGGTCCACGGTGCGAACCGAGTACTCCGTCCCGCCCTGCGCAAACAGGGAGAAACGCCCAAGGTTGATCATCGGCGCACCCAGGGATAGCGCCGCGCCTTGCAGAATTGAGCGACGAGAGATCCTCACAGCAGGATTGGCGAGTCTATCACAGCCCGGGACGAATCCTGACGGATGATGCCTTTTTAATAGAACGCAAATCTTGGATTCGGAGGGAGGGAAAGGGATCCTGTCGCCCTCTCGTCAGCCCTGCTATGCTCCGGTGAAGGCGTGGGTGCCGTGAGTGACGGCGGCGCCTGCCCGGAGCGCCGCGGCGACGGTCACGGCTTCGGCGATCTCCGGATCGGTTGCGCCGGCCTGCCGCGCTCTGCCCGAGTGGATCTCGATGCAGTACGGGCATTGCGTCGTGAATGCGACGGCGAGCGCCATCAGTTCTTTGTACTTAGCCGGGATCGCTCCGTCGGCCATGGCAGCTTTGTCAAAAGCCCAGAAGGCTTGCATCGCGGCCGGGGCGTTTGCATCCAGAGCTTTAAGTTTTCCCAGGTTGTTCATGCTATACATGGTGTCCCTCCTGATTTCGAGAAGTACGTCGATTGTATCCGACAAGGGACATTTACGCGCAATAATGCTGCGATTCCGGCGCAAGAGTGCGCCATAAGAGGCGCACTCTTGCGCGATCGTCAGGTAGTCGCTCCGGTACCGCGGCTTAGTAGTTTTTGGCGCGTTCGACGCGGGCGCGCTGGGCGCGGCCCATGGCCTTGACGCCTGCCAGGGCCGGATCCTGTTGGGCGAGCACGTCGAGATTCGCAGACACTTTCTCGACGGCGCGCGCCAGGTCGCGCACGTCCTCTTCGTCGCCGATCAGGCAGAACTGGAAGAACCAGACCGATTCCTCGTAGGCCGCCCGCTCCGAGACCGGGCAATGGCACTTCGAGTAATCCATCACCTCATCGCGGCCCAGCGCCAACTGCGCGCAGTTCTTGGGCGTGGCGTAGAAGAGATCGCTCTTGTACACGGCCTCGTAGAAGCGGCCATCGCAGGGGATGCCTTCCTTCTCGATCGCTGCTACAAACAGGTCGCGGTGCGGAGCCGGTTTGCCGGGCTCCGGCCTGTACTGGAAGATGTAGCAGTAATGCGTCGGCTGGGTGACGGCCGGCTGAGCCGGGAGCGGGCGTACGTTCGGGATGCTCGCGAGCAGTTCCGACAGTTCGGCCGCACGCTCCGCGCGTTTGGCGCGGAAGTCTGGCAGCATTTCCATCTGGCCGATGAGCAGCGCGATCTGCAGGTCGGTCATGCGATAGTTCAAGCCGATCAGACGCTGGCCAAACTGGTCGGTAAGGCTCGCGCGACCGCAGTTCACCACCGTCTGAAGCGCTTCGTAGTGCTCGAGTTTGTTGGTGATCACCATGCCGCCTTCGCCCGCGGTCATGGTCTTGCTTTCTTGAAAACTAAAACAACCGATGTCGCCCATCGAGCCGGCGCCGCGGCTTTGGTACGCCCCGCCGTGGGCATGCGCGCAATCCTCAATGACAATCAAGCCGTGCTCCGCGGCCAGCGCAAGCAGGCTGTCCATGTCCGTGAAGCGCATGGCGAGATGCACGGGCACGATAGCCTTGGTGCGCGGCGTGATGGCTTTCCGCACGCTCTCCACGTCCAGACAGTAGGTATCCGGATCGACGTCGGCGAAGACCGGCACGGCGCCCATCGCCAGCGCGGCCGTCGCGGTCCCGTCCCAGGTATAGGCGGGGACGATCACCTCGTCGCCGAACCCGATGCCCGCGGCTTGCAAGGCGATGGTGATCGCCACGGTCCCGTTGGCGACGGGCAGTGCGTATTTCGCACCCTGCAGCGCCGCGAAGTCCTCGCAAAAGCCTTTGGCGAGCGGCGTAGGCAGAGGGTACCCGCCCCAATGCCGGCTCTCCACGGTCTTGACGATTCTGGCGATATCGGATTCCCGGAACTGCGGCCAGGCAGTAAAGGGTTTGCGGCGAACCGGATCGCCGCCGAGGATGGCAAGCTTGCTCATGAGGGCACTTCCTGTTGAATCAACCGGGTCTCAGCTCTCCGCGCCTGTGAATGGGCGGAGAGCGGTCTATCTCTCAATCCCAAACGAAATACTACGCCCCTGCTGATCAATCTCCAAGGGAGTATTTGATAAAAAATTGGATATTTGTTCCACTTTTTTATTGAGCCTACTCTCAATCGGTCTCCGTGGCAATGGGTGGGCGCGCGATGCCGCCGGTTTGGGTCTACGGCGGCTCACCGGCCGAGGTCCTCTGCCGGGCTCGTATCGTCGCGATCAGATCAAGCGATGGGACCGTTCTCAATGCCGCGCCAGTCGCCTTGTTGCTCTCGTTATGCAGTGGCTTCGGCGACACGACGGAGCACGAGCCCATTCAAAGCAGGCTGCACCGCAGCAACTTCAGCATGGGCAATGGGTCGCGAGCAGCGCATGGTAGCCCATACGAGGCCGCGGATCGAAGGGTTCGCCGCACCCCAAGACCGGCCGGGCAAGCCAAACCTGTCGCAGGTACATCGGGAAAAATCGATACGATGCGTAAATAACCGATCCGTGGATGCAAGTTATGCCTCACAGCAAGCAGAAATTTGATAAAGTGCCTCTCATGCACACCATGGATTTCCCAGCCAGCCGGAATCCTCTGTTCCGCTGGCCCAGTCTCGTGGCGGCGGCGCTTTCGCTTTCGATTGGCTGGGGCATCCGGGGCAATTTCGGGCACGAGTTCGGCGCGATGATGCCGGGCATGCTCTGCGCCGTAGCCGTGTGCCTGTTTTCCGGCCGCGGCGACTGGCGGGAGCGCGTACCATTCTTCGCAGTCTTCGGCGCTCTCGGCTGGGGCTTTGGCGGATCGATCGCCTACATGCCGACGATGAGCTACACGCAAAGCGGACACCTGGCGACGCAACTCTATGGCTGGATCACGGTCTTTATCGTCGGGTTCCTTTGGACCTCGATGGGCGCCGCGGGCACCGCCTATGCGGGTGTCGAGACTCGCGAACGGTTGACAGCCGTCTTCCGGCCTCTGTGCTGGGTGCTGGCTGCATGGACGATCGAGTACTTTCTGGCCGACTACATCATGAACTGGCTGGTTCAGGGCGCCGACAATTCGGACTTGCGCCATCGCAATCCGCTGTACTGGCTCGACAGCGAATGGATGGAGGCGAACTGGGCGCTGCTCGGCCTGTGCCTGTTTGAACTCTGGGACCGGCGGTTGAAGGACTTGCATTGGGCGGCGGTGTATGGCGCTTTGGGCGCGGCGGCGGGATGGCTCGCGCAATGGATTCTGGGCGCGACTGGATGGCTCGCCCCGGCGCTGGCATTCTTCGTGCGGGTCCAGGGCGATCCACGCGCGATCAACCCCGCGACCGGACAACCGTTCGGGAACGCGAGTTTCCTCACCAACTGGCCACAGATCTTCTTCACCTTCGATGGCCACCTGGGCTGGATCCTCGGTCTCTCGCTCGGCCTGGCCGTTTTCTTCTGGCGCTACGGGCGATGGCGCTCCGGCTCGTCGTTGCTGCTGCACATCACGGTGGGCAGTTATCTGGTGTTCCTGGCCGGTCCGGTTCTGCTCTCGTGCGTCTGCGGCGGTCTCGGCGGCTTCCGGATGATGCCGCCGCGCGGAGACAGTTGGGCCAATATCGTCGGGGCGTTCGCGGGGATGCTCGTCTACATGTACCGCAATGGACTCGCTCCCGTCGGGCAGACTTCCATCATCGCGGGCATGCTCGGCGGGCTTGGCTTTGTCCTCGCGCAATTCGCGAAGATCTTGCTTTATATTCCCGGTAATCCCCAGTTCAACGCCGATCCGGCATGGCTGGCGCGCTGGGCGCACTGGCATTCCGCCAACTGGCACAACCTGGTTGTCGAGCAAGGCGTGGGCCTGCTCTACGGGTTGGCGATCGTCGTCTCCATGGGGTTGCTGGCCGGCCGTCTGGCCATCGCCAAAGCCGAGCCGCGCGTACGGAAGTGGACGGAGAGCTTCAGCGTCTTCTTCATCCTCAGCATTCTGCTCTACGTGAATCTCGTTAAGAACATTGAGGACTGGACCCGCCCACACAACGGGCATACGGCCTTGCCCGCGCTGATGAAAGCTCCGCTGATACCGCAGATCGAGTTGACCGCGCTGGGATGGTTTAACGTGACTTTCCTGCTGATGGGTGTCTGTCTGGCCGCGATCCTATGGGCGCATCAGCGGCGTCCGCTCGATATCGTGCCGCGCTCGTGGACCGGGAAGGGCCAGTTGTTCTACCTCGTTTTTCTTTGGGCAATCCTGCTGGGCAACTGGGAGAAGGCGCTGCCCGCCTTCACGGAGCAGCGTCTCGATACCGAGTGGGTAATGATCGTCAACGGACTGCTGGCGACGTTTCTGATTCTGGTCTACGTGCGCGACGGCGAGCTGGCGCCGGAGTTTGGGACGCAATCGCTCGCGCTCCTCGCGCGGCGTACGGCCGCCTTCGGGATAGCTGCACTGCTGGTATGCACGCTGGCGTTTACCTCCGCCCATCGCTGGATCTATGACGGCAGGTGGGACGGCTACGGCGGGTTGAACCTGCGGTTCGGCGACCAGGCCGAGTGGCGGATTCATCCCACTTTGCGGGATAAAAGTCACCCGTAAGACGGCGGGCATGGACGACCGCGCGACCGACATTGACTTGATGGCGTTTCAGAAGTATACTCCGGTGAGCAAATCAGTGATACGTGGTTTCATGTTTTTACGTACATTTCATGATTTACTGGCACCCGTTTCCACGTACGCCGCCACGCGCTGTTGGGTGTCGGTCCGAGGGGATTCGCCGCTGGTGGCGTCGGGAAAGGTCCGGTGGGCAGGCGCCGCGGCGTCAGGCGAAAGACTGCTTTGCCCGGGACAAAGTGCGGGCGCTCCGTTCATTGGAGGGCTGAAGGTGGTGGAATAGCAAACGGCCGGGATACGGCCGCAATTTGCGAACGAGGTTGCTATGAAACATACGCTTCTCCTTGCCAGTTACTTGATGACCGCCGGCGCGGCGGTCTTCGCGCAGCTTCCGCAGCCCGAGCGGATTCCGCGCATTGAAGAGATCAAGGGCAAGACGGTTATACTCTTCACCCCGCATCCGGATGACGACGCGTTCTGTTGCGCGGGCACCATGGCCCTGCTGGCGCAGAATGGCAACCGGATCCATGTCGTGATCTACACCAACGACGACAAGGGCTCGTACGATCCCGACATGACCAGTGAGCGGCTCGCGCGCATCCGCAAGTCGGAAGAAGAAGCGGGTAACGCGACCATCGGAATCCCGAAAGAGAATCTGCTGTGGCTGGGCCATCACGACGGGATGCTCGAATACGTGGACAGCAAAAGCCTGGTGGAGCAGGTGACCGGCATCATCCGCAAGTATCGTCCGGACGTCGTGCTGACGGTTGATCCCGGCGCGGCCTCCGTGCGCTGGCATAAGACCGACCACCGCATGGCTGCGATGAATACGCTGGACGCGATCCGCGCCGCCGAGTGGCATCTCTACTTCCCGAACCAGCAACTGCAACAGGGACTCGAGCCATGGCGTGTGCCGGAGATTCTGTTCTTCTACGTTCTGAACCAGGACGCCAACGTCTGGGTGAACATCGACAGCGTGCTCGACAAGAAGATCGCCGCGTCGTTGTGCCACGTGAGCCAGTTCGAACCGGGCGTGCACAAGTACCGCCCGGACTGGCAGCCGGAAGACCACAAGAAGGCCGAGGCGGAAGTGCAGTCGATGATTCAGCATCGTGACGGCCATGCGGTCGAGGCGTTCCGTTACGCCACGGAGTTCAACCAGTATTGATGGCGGCAGGAAACGGAGCCGCGAACATCCGGGAGCTCGGATGGCGCGCCGGGCCGCCTGTCGGGATGAAAGTGGCCCGAGCGTGGTGGGGCAGACCTTCAGTCTGCAGACCGGCTTCAGCCGGTCTCCGGCGAAGACTGCGGGGCTGAAGCCCCGCGCAGGCTGAAGCCTGCCCCACCATACACGGGCCGTGACTTTTGCGTGAGCGCCGTACTAACGCGGGCATCCTGCCACACGGTTAGAGAACGACTCTGGCGGGGATTAATTATACGACGGTTTCTTCCGTGAAGACGGGAAGCAGGAGATCTATGTCTATGCGATGCCTTCGCAGGCGTGACGCCCGGTCGCGGTCGCTCCGCAAGCTCAACACGGCACTGAGCCTGTTGCTCGCCACTGTCGCCACGGCCGCTGCAGCGACCGTGCAGCCCGTCTCGGACACCCCCTTCACGCAGGAGTATCGCGACGAGGTGGCCTATCCGAAAGTAGACAAGTCGAATCAGGTGCGCTCGATCGCGGCCGGGGCCGGCGGCACCGTTTGGATCGCCACGAAGGTGGGCGTCTTTGAATGGAAAGGCGGAGCGTGGAAGCAAGTCTTCCCGGGCTCCGCTTACGCACTGGCAGTTCAGGGCGACGACGTTTGGGCCGGCACTTGGCAGGGACTGTACCGTATCCACGCCGGGCAATCCGAGCGAATCGAAGCTGTCGCGGCCGAGCCGATCGTGGCCCTGTGGGCCGATGGCGTGACCGTTGTGGCCGCATCGCAGACCGCCATTTATGAATGGAACGGCGCACAGTGGCGGAACTCCCCATGGAAAGCCGCGAAGTCCATCCGCTCGATTGCACGCGATGCGAATGGCGGGTTGTGGATCGCGACGGGCATGGGCGCGTACTACAAGCAGGGCGACGCGATTAGGGAGATCTACAAGGAGCAGGACCTGCTTGCGGGCGAACTGCGCGCGGTCACGATTACGCCTCGCGGTGACGTCTGGCTGGGCAGCATCGGCGGTCTGGATGTCTATCGCGAGGGCCGGCGAGTCGAATCGCACAACTCAACCAATGGCATGCCGAACCAGGACGTGCGTTGTCTGGCAGCCGAACCGGATGGCACGGTGTGGGCCGGCACGACGCTCGGCGCGGTGCGCCGCATGGGATCGAAATGGTCGCTGCGCTACAGCCGCCGCTGGCTGCCTTCGGACGATGTGCTCGCGATGGCTGTCGCTCCCGACAAGAGCGTCTGGGTGGCGACCACGGCCGGTCTCAGCGCGATCCGCCGCAGGCAGATGACGCTGGCCGCGAAGGCCGACCATTATCTGGAGATTTGCAGAGCGCGCCACGTGCGTCCGCCCGGCCTCGTCGAACAATGCGACTTGAAAGCGCCCGGCGATACGGCGCACTTCATGCCTCGCGACGACGACAACGAGGGCGGTTATACGGGCGAGTACCTGGCGATGGAAGCGTTCCGCTACGCCGTTACCAAAGACCCGCAGGCTCTCCAGCATGCGCGGGAAGCGTTCCGGACGATGAAGTTCCTGCAGGAGATCACCGGGACGAGCGGCTTCTTTGCGCGCACGGTGGTGCCGTCTGACTGGACGAAAATCCACGACGGCAATGAGACGTTCCCACCGCAGGAACTCGCCGACCGGCGCGTGCAAAACCCGCGTGACAAGCCGCTTGAGAACCGCTGGCGCAAGAGCGCCGACGGCAAGTGGCTATGGAAAGGCGACACCAGTTCCGACGAGACAACGACCCACTTCTACGCCTACTGGGTCTACTATCAACTCGCCGCCGACGAGGCGGAGCGGGCGGTGATCCGCGATCACGTCCGCCGCATCGCCGATTACATGATCGAAGGCGGATTCACGTTTCGCGACATCGACGGCAAGCCGACATTGTGGGGCAACTGGTCTCCCGCAAAGCTGAATCACGACGCGGACTGGCGGGCGGAGCGCTGGCTGAATGGGCTGGAGATGCTGAGCTACCTGCGGCTCGCCGAGGTAGTGACGGGCGACGCGAAATACCGCCGCGCCGCGCTGGAGTTGATCGACCAACATCATTACGACGTGTACGCGCGCCATCCCCTGGCTACCGAACCCTCCGAGCGCACGAGCTTCGATCAGGAACTGGCGGGTCTCGTGTTGCCGTTGGCCTTGACCGAATCCGATCCCACGTTGCATAAGAACTACGAAGAGGGACTGGAGTTCTGGTGGAAGCAGGTGCGCGCGCAAGGGTATCCGCTGTTCAACTTCCTCTGGGCGTCGCAGGCGAAGTCCGCCGATGCGGAAGCGTTCGATTTGGAGCAATGCATGGAGACGCTGCGCGACGAACCGCTCGATCTGGTGCAGTGGACCATCGATAGCCGCAAGCGCGAAGACATCCGGCTGGTCCACGAGCCCGTCCTGGACGATACGGAGGTAAATCGCATTTTACCTCCCAGCGAGCGGGCTACGATCCGCTCGGATAGTAACCTGTACAGCGCGGTGCGCGGCGAGGACGGCATGTCGGAGAGCAGCGGCGTGTTCTGGCTGCTGCCGTATTGGATGGGGCGCTACTACGGGTTCATCGATGGTCCGAAGTAGCAATTGTGAAGCAGCACCGAGGAACCATGAGATTCGTGACAACCAGAGCCATCATGGTCTGCCTGGCCGCAGGCATGACCGTTTGTTCAGCACAAAGCCTGCAAGTGGGCCGCTTTGCACAAGAGGTACGGACCTTCTACAACGCGTCAACGGGATTGCCTTCTGACGATGTCCGGGCCGTGGCGATAGCCTCGGACGGCGCCGTGTATGCGGCCACTTCGCAAGGCTTGGCGCGTTTCGACCATGGCCAATGGCGGACAGTCGCAGAGCAGGATCGCGCAGTTGAGCAGGTTGCAGCAGGCGCCATCGGCGTCTGGTATGTTGCCGGCGGCTCGCTGATGAAGTGGAGCGAGGGCAAGAGCACGCAGGTGGCTCAGTTGCCCAAGGCACGCGTGAACGCGATTGCCGCCGCGTCGCAGCCCTTCATCGCCACGGACCAGGGGCTTTATGTTTTCTCCGCCGGACGACTCGTGGCGGATGCAACATTGCAGGCCCTGCTTGGAGCGGACAGGGCTGTGCGGCAGGTTGCGGTCGCAACGGACGGCCGTGTGGCAGTCGCTGCGGCCTCAGGCGTGTACTTGAAAAAGCCTGGTGGCGTGTGGCGCGCCGTCTATCCACGCAGCGGCAACCGCAGTTGGGCGCCTTACGACGTACGCACGGTGAGTTTCGATTCGCGGGGCCGCTTCTGGTTTGCTGCGCCGCAAGGCGCGGGCTTCGAAGACGGCGGCGCGTGGACGCTGTTCACGGGCTCCGACGGCCTGCCGTACGACGACTTCACCACGGCCGCTTGCGGCGCTGACGGCTCGATGTGGTTCGGCACGCGGATGGGCGCCGAGCGCTTTGACGGAGTGGATTGGGAATATCGGCAGGGCCTGCGCTGGCTGACGGACGACGAAGTGCGCAGCATTGCCGTGAACACGAATGGCGATGCGTGGTTTGCCACATCGAAGGGTCTTTCCCTCATCGAGCGGCGTCCCACAACGCTTCAGGAAAAAGCAAGTTTGTTCGAAAAGGAGATCGACAAGCGCCATCGCCGGACTCCCTACGGCTACGTGCTGGAAGTGAAGTTGAAGCGGCCCGGCGACCTGAGCGAATGGGAGCAGCAGGACAGCGACAACGACGGTCTGTGGACCTCGATGTACGGCGCGGGCGAGTGTTATGCCTATGCCGTCACGCACGATCCCGGCGCGAAGCAGCGCGCCAAGGCGGCGTTTGAAGCGCTGCGCTTCCTGCGCATCGTGACGCAAGGTGGCGACCACCCGGCGCCTCCCGGTTTCATTGCTCGCAGCATCCTGCCCACGAGCGGAGTGGACCCGAACAAAGAATGGTACACGCCAGAGAGCGACCAGCGGATGCGGGACACCAGGGACCGGCTCTGGAAGACGCTCTCTCCACGCTGGCCGAAGAGTGCGGACGGCAAGTGGTATTGGAAGAGCGACACGAGCTCCGACGAACTCGACGGCCACTACTTCTTCTACGCCCAGTATTACGACCTCGTCGCGGACACGCCCGAAGAGAAGGCGCGCGTGCGCGAGCAGGTTGCCGCGCTCACCGATCACCTGGTCTCGCACGGCTTCCGGCTCTTCGATCACGACGGCAAGCCGGCGCGCTGGGGCATCTTCGATCCCGACGACCTGAATCACAACCCGTACTGGTGGGAGGATCGCGGGACGAACTCGATCAGCATGCTCTCCTATCTGAAAACGGCCGAGCACATCACGGGCGACGCCCGCTACGCCGCAGCCGCGCGCGAGCTGATCGAGAAGCACGCCTACGACGCGAACGTGCTGATCCAGAAGACAAACGCGGGACCCGGAGGGGGCAACCAGTCCGACGACGAGATGATCTTCATGTGCTTCTACAACCTGTTGAAGTACGAGACCGATCCCTTACTGAAGGCGCGCTGGTCGCTGGCCTTCGCCCTGCGCTGGCGGAACGAAGCGCCGGAGCTGAATCCGCTGTTCAACTTTATGTACGCGGCTGTGAATGGCAAAGCGGTATTCCAGGACGCCTTCGAGAGAATGGATCTCGCGCCGAAAGGCGACTGGCTTGCCGAGTCGCTCGACACGCTGCGCCGCTATCCGCTGGACCGCGTCGATTGGCGCGTGACGAACCACCAGCGCAAGGACTTGGTCCCGCTCTCGGAAGCCGCGGAAGGCGATGGCGGCAAACGCGGTCACAGGTATAACGGCAAGGTGCTGCCGATCGACGAGCGCGTGGTGAACCACTGGAACCACGATCCGTGGGAGTTGGATCAGGGTGGCGATGGCAGGGAACTGGCCGACGGCGCTTCGTTCCTGCTGCCCTACTACATGGGCCTCTATCACAAGTTCATCGTGGAGAAACCGCAATAGCTGCCGATAACCGAGGAAGGATGGCCACGCATTTTGACTGAAACCATCGCCCAGACGCTATCTTGCTCAACGCTCGAAGGACAGTCGGTTGGCGGAATGTGTGTTATGTAGTGCAAGGCTACTAAATACGGTAAACTCATGATGTGGACTCCGCGCCTGGCTGTTGACGTGCCTGGTTCCGGTGTAAACGCCCGGTTTAAATTCGCCTTGCAGCGCAGCGCATTTCAGAAAGAGGTTTCTCTTTGAGTTATTTCGATACCTACCGTGAGCTGCTCCAACAGACGTTGGGGAGCCTGGATATGCAAGTGGTGGAGCAGGCCTCCGAATGGTTGCGCGAGGCGCGTGACGAGGGCAAGCATGTCTTCGTCTGCGGCAACGGCGGCAGCGCCTTCACCGCGTCGCACTTCGCCACCGACCTGGTGAAGGGCGCAAGTTACGGGCAGGACACGCGCTTTCGCGTGCTTCCGCTGACGGACTCCATGGGAACGGTCACCGCCTATGCCAACGATGTGGGCTACGAAGTGGTCTTCGAGGAGCAGTTGAAGAACTTTGCGGAGCCCGGCGATCTGCTGATCGCGATCAGCGGATCCGGCAACTCGCCCAACGTAGTGCGCGCCGTGGAATACGCGAATCAGGCCAGTTGCCGGACGCTCGGGTTGACGGGCCGGGACGGCGGCCGCGTGGGCGCTCTGGTTCAACTCAATATCCTGGCGGCCGACCCGCACATGGGCCGGATCGAAGACGTGCATATGTTCGTTTGTCATATGTTGGCTTATGGCTTCATGGACCACGTCCCTGCGTGAGGAGATACGAATGTTCGCTATGCCCACTGGCCGGATGATGAATGGCACCTGGCTGGCTCGTCTGGCCGTTGCGGTCCTGCTCGCGGTTTCGCTCCACGCGGCGTCGCCCGAAACGGCGCTCGACCGCTATGTGAAGGCGCCCGATGGGCACTTCAAGTACTCGCTGGTCAAGACGATTCCAGGCCAGGGTTACACCGCGTACGTGCTCGACATGACGTCGCAGCAGTATCTCACCAGGGCGGAGGTCAACCATCCCATCTGGCGGCACTGGCTGACCGTCGTCAAGCCGGCCAAGGTCGCCTCCAACGTGGGCCTGCTCTTGATTCGTGGGGGAAAGAACGACGACGGGGCGCCGAAGGCCGCCGACGCGCTGGCCGCGCGCATCGCCACGATGACCGGCTCGGTTGTCGCCGTGTTGAACATGGTGCCGAGCCAGCCGCTCGTTTTCGCGGGCGAGACGCGCGAACGCGTCGAGGACGCCATCATCGCTTATACGTGGGACAAGTACCTGCGCACCGGCGACGAGAAGTGGCCGTTGCGACTTCCTATGACCAAGGCGGCGGTACGCGCCATGGACGCGGTCTCGGGTTTCCTGGCATCCTCCGCGGGCGGCGGAGTGAGCGTGGACAAATACGTGGTCAGCGGAGAGTCGAAGCGGGGCTGGACGACCTGGACCACCGCCGCTGTGGACAAGCGCGTGGTGGCCATCATGCCCGGCGTGATCGACCTGCTCAACATTGGCCCATCCTTTCTGCACCACTACCGCGTCTATGGCGGGTACTCGTCGGAAGTGGACGACTACGTGCAGGCCGGCATCATGAAATGGGCGGGAACCGAGGAGTACAAGAACCTGATGCAGATCGTGGAGCCGTTCAGTTACCGCGACCGTCTCAGCATGCCGAAGTTCATCATCAACGCAGCCGGCGATCAATACTTCCTGCCGGATTCTTCGCAGTTCTACTTCGACCAGCTCCCGGGCGAGAAGTACCTGCGCTATGTGCCCAACGCCGACCACGCGGTGCGGGACCACACGGACGTGGAGGAGAGCATCGCGGCCTACTTCGAAGCGATCGTGAAGCAGACCCCGCGCCCGCGCTTCACATGGAAGATTCATCCCGATGGCCGCATCGTGGTTGACACCGTGACGCAGCCAAGCGCGGTCAAACTGTGGCAGGCCACCAACCCGAACGCCCGCGACTTCCGCCTGGCGAAGATCGGCCCGGCTTACAAAAGCGCCGATCTTGCGCCTGTGAGTCCCGGTCATTACGTGGGCCAGGTGACGAAGCCGGCCAAGGGCTATACGGCCTACTTTATCGAACTGACTTTCCCCTTCGGCGGCGCGTATCCATTCAAGTTCACGACAGGGGTGAAGGTGGTTCCGGACGTTTATCCGTTCGCGGCGCCCAAACCGGATCCGCCGGCGGGTTCGCATCCGCTGAGGTCGAAGTAGCCTCTGTGGCGCACGCTTCAGCGTGCTGCGGCGAGATTCATCTCGCGCCGTCCGGAATGGCGGCATGAATGCCGCCACGGCACGCTGAAGCGTGCGCCACAAGCGGGGACCGGGCGGTCGTATGAGCGCATTAGCTGAGTTCGGTTCAGCTCGCGCACCAACCCGGTACGAAAGCCGAACCGCGAAAAAAGCTATCTTGAATAGACACGGGCAGGACATGCTGAGTCGGCGCAAATTCATGCGGCGTCCTGCTGGCCCATCTTTATCCGCTGGAGTCTAAATAGTGACAGAAGCCAACTCCTCTCAAGCTGAGTCGCGGGGACCGAAACTGCGCCGCACTCTCACGCTGTGGGACCTGATCCTCTACGGCATCGTTGTGATCCAGCCCACCGCGCCGATGTCGGTCTTCGGCGTCCTGGACAAGCACGGTCGTGGCCATGTCGTAACCTCGATCCTCATCGCCATGGCGGCCATGCTCTTCACCGCCATAAGCTATGGGCGCATGGCGCGCGCCTACCCCAGCGCGGGATCGGCGTTCACCTACGTCGGCCAGGAGATCAACCCGGCGCTCGGTTACATCACCGGCTGGAGCATGGTGATGGACTACATGCTGAACCCGATGATCTGCGTCATCTGGATCAGCCATATGGCAAATCTCTCCGTGGCCCAAATCCCGTATTGGATTTGGGCGATCATCGTGACGCTGCTCTTCACCGGCCTGAACATCGTCGGTGTAAGGACCTCGGCCCGTGTCAACGCGGGTCTCGCTACAGGTATGGGTGTTGTGATCCTGGTTTTCTTTGTGGCCGCCGCGCGATTCGTCTTCCACACGGCGCATGGCGCCGCCTTCTACACGCGTCCGTTCTTCGATCCCGCGACGTTCAGTTGGGGCACGGTTCTAGGAGGCACGTCCATTGCGGTGCTGACCTACATCGGCTTCGACGGCATCTCCACGTTATCGGAAGAGGTGGAGAATCCGCGGCGCAACATTCTGCTGGCAACGGTCTTTACGTGCGTGGCGATCGGCCTCCTCTCCGCTATGGAAGTTTACGCGGCGCAGTTGGTCAATCCCACTCCCGACCTAAGCGACAAGATGGTGGATACCGCCTTCGTCGTGGTTGCCGGCCAAGCCTGGGCTCCACTTCTCGCCATCGTCGGCTTTACGCTGGTGGTCGCGAATTTCGGATCGGGCATGGGCGCGATGCTCGGCGCGGCGAGGCTGCTGTTCGGCATGGGCCGCAGCAATGCCCTGCCGAAATCGTTCTTTGGCAAGATCGACGCCAAGTCGCGCATCCCGCGCAACAACGTCATCTTTGTCGCGGCGCTGAGTTTGATCGGGGCTTTCATTCTCACCTACGATCTTGGTGCGCAGATGCTGAACTTCGGCGCGCTGATCGCCTTCATGGGCGTCAACCTTGCGGCCTTCATGCGCTATTACGTGCGCGCGGAAAAGAAGACGCTCGGCAACCTGATTCCGCCCGTGCTCGGTTTTCTGATCTGCCTGGTGTTGTGGATCGGTCTCAGCCGCACGGCTTGGATTGCGGGCTCGATCTGGATGCTGACCGGCATTGCTTACGGAGCATGGCGCACTCGCGGCTTCAAAGCGGAGCTGGTGAACTTCGACATTCCCGCCGAGGACGAGGCTTAGCGGCCTGTCATGGAACAGCAATGCCACTGACAACCGCTCCCTGACGGTCGTGGCTCCCTTCCAGGTCAGTGATGCGGCACGATGGAGTCGAAATGGGCGCGCCCGGCACGCTCTGCCGGCGCCGAGTCATACACTCGAAACATGGACCCGCAATGGCTCGATTGGGCGAAGCGTCTTCAGGCGATTGCCCAGACGGGCGTCACCTACACCAAGGACCACTACGACACGGAGCGCTACGAGGCTGTGCGGCAGATCGCGGCCGAGATTCTGGCGGCGGGAACGCAAGCCTCCAGCATTGAGCCCATCGTCGATCTATTGAAGCGTGACAAAGGCTACGCAACGCCGAAAGTCGACGTGCGCGCGGCGGTGATCCATGAGAACAGAATCCTGCTGGTCAAAGAGATCGAGGACGGCGGGTGGAGTCTGCCGGGCGGTTGGGCCGACATAGGCGATGTCCCGAGTCTGGCTGCCGTGCGGGAAGTCCGGGAAGAATCGGGCTATGAGGTGGTGGCCCGCAAGCTCGCGGCCGTGCTCGACCGGAACCTGCACGGCCATCCATTTTTCCCGTTCCACGCCTACAAGCTCTACTTCCTGTGCGAGCTGGTCGGCGGGGAGCCGGCGCCCAGTTATGAGACCGATGGCGTAGGCTTCTTTGCCGAGGACGCGCTGCCTCCGTTGTCGCTCACGCGCGTCATGCCGGCACAGATCGCGCTCATGTTCGATCACTATAGGCATCCCGAGAGGCCGACGACGTTCGACTGAGGCGTGACCCTTAGCGGAGCTGCGATCGCAAGGAGCGGTGGATCTCAGGCTTGGCCCCTCGCTTACGTTCGGGGCTCCGTGCTATGGCTTGGGAAGCAAGGCCTCCCTGGCTTTCCTGGGGAGTTTAGCCACTACCAGTTCATAGGACTGCCCCAACAGCCGCTGCACTTCGCGCTCAGGCAGTGCATCGAAGCTCTCCATAGCAATCCACTGAGCGCGTGCCAGGTAGGGAGCCGGCAGGCAGCCGGGCCGCTCGCTGAGATCTTGAAAGTCTTCAGGCGTGCACTTGAAACTCACAGCGATGGGCCCCGGTTCGAGGTTCATCACGGCGAACATTTTGTCCGCGGCTTTGAAAACAAGGTCGCTGCCCCATTGCATGTTTTCCGTCGCTCCGGGGAGCGCCAGGCAAATGTTACGTACCCTGTCGCGGTCCATGATGGATAGGTTAGCTCGGCGGTCGGAGCAATAGCTAATTGTGACGGCAGGCGCGGCTGGCTTGCGCTTGGACGATCTGCCGGGCCTTGCGGGGAATGCAATCGGACGGTGTTTCAAATTCGGTTCCGCAATGGTCGCGCTTTATGAAGCCGATACGCCGGAGTGCTAGGATCAGAATCGAATCTATGTCTCTAAAAAGGCACACTCTTTCTATCCGGGCGGCGTCTGCCGCGCTGTTTACGGTTGTCATCCTCACCCCGCTCATGGCCCAGGCCCCGCCGGCTGCTGCGGCCCCCGCCAAGCCCGCTGCCGCGAAGGCTCCCCTAGCGAAGCCGGTGCAGGCCGCGGCCGCCAAGCCAGCCGCGGCGGTCAAGGTCACCAGCGTGGAAGGCATCACCGAGTACAGGCTCGCCAACGGTTTGCGCGTGCTGCTGTTCCCGGATCCAACCAAGACGAATGTCACCGTGAACATCACTTATCTGGTGGGCTCGCGGTATGAGGACTACGGCGAGACGGGCATGGCGCATCTGCTCGAACACCTCATGTTCAAGGGCTCCAAGAACCACCCGGGTATTCCAAAGGAACTGCAGGATCACGGCGCACGCCCGAACGGGACCACGTGGTTTGACCGCACCAACTATTTCGAGACCTTCACCTCGACCGACGAGAATCTCAACTGGGCGCTGAGCCTGGAAGCCGATCGCATGGTGAACTCCTTCATCGCCAAGAAGGATCTCGATAGCGAGATGACCGTGGTCCGCAACGAATTCGAAGCCGGTGAGAACAACCCCGCGAACATTCTCGAGGAACGAGTGCTCTCGACCATGTTCCTGTGGCACAACTACGGCCACTCGACCATCGGCGCGCGGTCGGACATCGAAAATGTGCCGATCGAACGGCTGCAGGCCTTCTGGCGTCATTTCTACCAGCCCGACAATGCTGCGTTAGTGGTCGCAGGCAAGATCGACGAGGCTAAGACGCTGGCGCTGGTGGAGAAGTACTTTGCATCGATCCCCAAGCCCGAGCGCCAGTTGCGGCGGACCTATACCAGTGAGCCGACGCAGGACGGGGAGCGTTCGGTGACCTTGCGCCGTAATGGCGACACCCAGGCGGCCATCGCCGCTTACCATATTCCGGCCGGTCCCGACCTCGAGTTTGCGGCAGTTGAGATGGCTTCCGATATCCTGGGCGACGTGCCCAGCGGGCGGCTGTATAAAGCTCTTGTCGATACCAAGAAGGCAGCCTCGGTCCAGACCGAGACGTATCAGGAGAAGGACCCGGGCATCTTCGGAGGCATGGCCGAGGTGCGCCTCGACCAGTCGGTGACCGACGCGCGCGACATCCTGGTGGCCACGATCGAGGGCATTGCGAAGAACCCGTTCACGAGCGAAGAGCTGGAGCGGGTCCGCACGAACTGGCTGAAGAATTTCGACCTGGCCATGAACAACAGCCAGGCCATCGCATTGCAGTTGAGCGAGTGGCAGGCGCAAGGCGACTGGCGGCTGATGTTCCTGCATCGCGACCGCGTGAAAGCGGTGAAGCTCGAACAGGTGCAGAAGGCCGCGGAGAAGTACTTCCTGCAGTCGAACCGTACCTCAGGCATCTTCATCCCCGACAAGAATCCGATCCGCGCGGAGATTCCGACTCCTCCGGACGTCAATGCGCTGGTGAAGGACTACAAAGGGAGCCAGGCGGTGGCGCAGGGCGAGGCGTTCGACCCGAGTCCGGCGAACATCGACAAGCGCACTGCGCGGGGCTCGCTCGGCGGCATCAGGATCGCATTACTCGAAAAGAAGACGCGGGGCAGCCAGGTGACCCTGCTGATGCAGTTGCACTATGGCGATGAGGCCACGCTTCAGGGACGTGAGGTGGCCGCAGACCTGGCCGGCCAGTTGCTGATGCGCGGCACCACGAAGCATACCCGGCAGCAGTTGAAGGACACTTTCGACAAGCTGAAAGCTCAGGTCTCGATCGGCGGCGGCGTGGATACGTCTAACGTGCGGATCACGACGACCAAAGAGAATCTGAAGCCGGTGCTCGATCTGGTGGCCGAAGTTCTCCGGGAGCCCGCCTTCCCGCAGGACGAGTTCGACAAGCTGAAGCAGGAAGAGCTGGCCCAACTGGAAGCCAACAAGAGCGAGCCGCAGGAGCTGGCCATGATCGGGCTCCAGAAGCATCTGTCGCCTTATCCGAAAGGCGATCCGCGCTACATGATGTCGATCGATGAACAGATTGAAGAGACGAAGGCCGTGACTCTGGATCAGGCTAAAGCTTTCTACAAGGAGTTTTACGGCGCTTCGAATGGCGAGCTTTCCGTGGTTGGCGATTTCGATTCCGAATCGACTCAGAACCAGGTCAAGTCGCTGTTCGGCGACTGGAAGAGCCCCAAGGCCTACAAGCGGATCGAACTCTCGTATAAGCCGATCAAGCCGCTGCTGCAGGTGATCGAGACGCCCGACAAAGCCAACACCATGTGGGCCGCTGGGACTCTGATCAAGATGAGCGACACCGATCCCGAGTACCCGGCCATGGTGCTCGGCAACTACATCCTGGGCGCCGGCATGAACTCCCGCCTGTTTGCCCGCATTCGGGGCAAAGAGGGCCTGAGCTACGGTGTGGGCGCAGGCATTCAAGTGACGCCGAAGGAAGACGTCACGAAGTTCTTCGCCTATGCCATCTGCGCGCCGCAAAATGCTCCCAAGGTGGAGGCTTCCTTTAAGGACGAGGTCAAGAAGATCCTGGAGGAGGGTTACAGCGCCGCGGAAGTCGAAGCCGCCAAGAAGAGCTGGTCCCAGGCCCGGCAGGTCTCGCGCGCCAACGACGGTGAACTCATCGGAAAGCTGGTCAACGGCCTGTATTTCGGCCGCACGCTGGCTTTTGACGCCGAACTGGAGGCCAAAGTGAAGGCTCTGACTCCGGAACAGATTAAGGCTGCCATGAAGAAACTCATCGACGTGGATAGCCTCACCTATGTCCGTGCTGGAGACTTCAAAAAGGCGAATGTAACTTGGTAGACCCCTTCCTGCCGGCTTTGCCCGGCCGGGAGTGAGACAATAGAGGAGGCCGTTCGGGCAGGACCTGTCCGGGCGGCCTTCGTGCTTTCTATGCTCACTGACCTCGTCCAAATCCAACGCCTCGGCGAAAAGAAACGGCCCGAAAACGACCGTTTCCGCAAGCATCTCAAGACTCACGTCTACGTCGTACGCAAGTTCAAGCTCCTGGCTGCCGAAGTGGAAAACGCCATCGACTGCAAGGAGTGCGGCAACTGCTGCCGCGTCGCCAACACGCCCATCACGCCGCGCGATTCGCAGAAGCTCGCCAAGTTTCTCGGCATGGACCTCGACGAGTTCCGGCGCGACTACACCATGCAGGACGACGAAGATGGAGTAATTCTCCGCCGCGAAGAGGGCAAGGGCTGCGTCTTTCTGGAAGGCAATCTCTGTTCGGTGTATGAAGGGCGCCCGGTCAACTGCGAACTCTTCCCACACATGGTGAAAGGCGACGGCTCAATCCCGGCGCGCATGTGGCAGTTCATCGACCGGGCGACCTACTGCCCCATCTGCTACAACACGCTGGAAGCGTGGAAGAAAGAAGTCGGATTCTGGCCTACGGCGAAGTAACGGAGCCGTCCTGGAGTGGGGCGGGATTCATCCCGGGCGGGGCTTCAGCCCCGCCCGCGTTGTTCGCCAACCTGGACCGGCTGAAGCCGGTCCGCAGACTGAAGTCTGCCCCACGGCGGTTCAAACTACTCGATAGCTACCAGAGTGCGGCTTCCCAGAGCGCCGTTTTCCGGCACGGTCAGTTTCCGGGCCTGCCGTTCGTACTTTTCCTGGAACGAGGGACTGGCCGGGCTCTCGTGCGGCTTTCTGGTTAACGCCCAGACTCTCCACTCGCCCGGGCTCAGCCAATGGCTTCGAAATGCTCCGTCGCCGTCCGCGCGGACGCAGAACGCTCCGCGGGGTTGCGCGCGCCGCGCGAGCTCTTCCGCCAGAGCGCACATGGCGCCGCCCGCGAGTGGTTCGCCATTCGCATTGACCACCAGTCCCTCCAGGGCCGTTCCTCCCAGCCGGATCTCTATGACGAATTGCAGCGGATTGTCGTAGTGGCGCTCAGTCAGCGCAAGACCCCGACCATCCAGAAGATCGGCGTCGCCGCTCCTGGCCGAAGCCACGTACCATGGCTCGGGCGCCTGAACCTGGAACTGGTAGATGCCTGGCGCCAGCATCGTGGTGGGGAAGCCCATCGACTTCCAATCGACGCTTGCCGTGCTCTGGAGGTTCACCGTATCCAGGCGCGCCAGAGCAGCGCTCTCTGACGGAGTGAGCCAGACCTGGACTGGCGCCGGCTCCAATACTAAGGACCGATACCGGGAGGCCTGCGCCTGCGCTCCGGCGGGCGAATCCGCGGTCTTCTCCACGACACCCGGGTCTGGCCTTGCTACGACGACCTTGCCCGCCAAGGGGACCCATGGGGGCACACGCAGCTCGCGCCGTGCCTCCTGCTTCGCCTCCGGCGCGCCTTCGCCCGCCTCCAGCGGAATGGCGTAGGGAGGCGAGTCCAGCGCGTCCTCCCTGTAAACCAACAGCGAGTAATGGCCCTCCGGGAGGGCGGGGAAGTCAAAATCTCCGGTCAAGGCGTTGACTGACCGTGGTTCCAGTAAGGCGATGGGCTCGTTCCCGCCCGCCCGGATGGCGACTTTAGCATGCAGCAAAGGCGCTCCACTCCACTCGCGCAACGTACCATGGAAGGGGTAGACCTTCGTCTTCCGAAGCACGATGTTGTAGCCCCGCACGTCTTCTCCGGGCGCAACCTCCACTGGGACGATCCGGCGCAGTTCCTCGACGCTGGAGTGCCATATGGCCGTGGCGTAGCCCGTCCACTGCTCGCGGTCGTTCACCTGCAACGACTCCCTCACGGCCTTGTCTGGCGGCGCGATCCACATTCCATACCGCGCGGGAGGAACGACGGGGAAGGCATAATTGCCCAGCGCATCGGTCTTGGCCATCAGCCATCCCGGCGCCGCGCCCTGGACGGTCCCCTCCCAAGTCAGGGCCGCCGCCTGCAAGCGCACAATGGCGCCGGCGAGGCGGCGGCCGTCTTCCAGATAGACCGTCCCTTGGAATGAGCCGCCGCGGATCAGGTCGACAAACAGTTTCACGGTCTTTCCGCGAGCCACATCAACAGTTTCGACGTGCTCAAACTGGCTCATGTCCTCAGCGTCAAGGTACCCCTCGCGCCTGACCGTGATGCGGAAAGACCCTTCAGCGGGAAGGTCGATCGAGCATTTCCCATTCAGGTCCGTTCGCGAGACCTCCGCCTGCTGCTGGAAGCGTCTGGCCCGTCCGGAAATGGCTGCTGCGGGGGACCAACTGACTTCGGCTTCGGGGATTGGCTGATCGTCCACGGCGCCGCTCACCATCACCTCGATTCGCGGCGGTTTGGGCGGCGCCGCGGGGTCAATCCGGGCGAATCCCGGCAGACATGTCAGCGACAGGCACACAGCCCACGCGTACCGCAGCGGACTTCCCATGTCTTCAGAGACGCTCAACGCGTTACAATCGTGGAGGTTTCTTACCCAATTCTCATCATGCCCGACCTGAAATCCCTGATCCGCGAAGTGCCCGATTTTCCGAAGCCGGGTATCAATTTTTACGACATTACGACGCTGTTGAAAGACCCGGCCGGCTGGCGGCAGGTGATTGATGAGCTGAAGGCGCGCTACGCCTCCACACCCATCGACATCGTCGTCGGCATTGAGGCGCGCGGATTCTTCTTCGCCCCGGCCATCGCCTATGCTCTCGGAGCTGGCTTCGTGCCCGTGCGCAAGCCGGGCAAGCTGCCGGCCGCGACAGAGAGCGTGGAGTACGCGCTTGAATACGGGACCGATCGCCTGGAGGTCCACAAGGACGCCATCGCGCCGGGCGCCCGCGTGCTGGTTCTCGACGACGTTCTGGCCACGGGAGGCACGGCTTCGGCCGTGGTCTCGCTCGTGGAACGTCTGGGCGGCGTGGTCGCGGGCGTCGGATTCGTACTCGAACTCGATTTCCTGAACGGCCGGTCGAAGCTCGGCCAGCACGATGTCTTCTCTCTCTTGCATTACTAGTCATTACTGAGTAATGATAGAGGCATGCAACAGAGGACCACGAAGCAATTCACGATCTCGCTGCCTCCGGACATGGCCGAGATGGTCGTCCGGACGGCAAAGGCCGAGAGCCGGACTATCAGCGAGTTGTTCCGCGAGGCGTTTCGGGCGTATCGGGCCCAGCAGGTCCACGCCGTTCTCGAGGAGATGCACGAGGAAGGCCGGCTGCGCGACCACATGGGTTACACTCCCGACGATGTCGAACGCCTGATCCATGAGGTCCGCGCGGAGATGAAGAAAGAGAAGGAGATGCGAGAATAGTGATCGTCGTTCTTGACTCCAGCGTCTGGGTCTCCGCGCTGCGGTTCGACGGTGTGCCGGCCCGGGCACTGAAACGCGCCTTGATAATTGACCAACTCGCCATCTCCGAGTTCATCGAAAACGAAGTTATTCGTGTGCTCGTCACAAAATTCGGCATCCGCGAAGAGTTCGTCAGGATGCGTTTGACAGTACTCCTGGAACAGGTTTGCCGCGTTGAGACGCACGGACTCCTATCCGGCGTCTGCCGCGACCCGAACGACAATGCCGTGCTCGAAACCGCCGTGAATGCCGGTGCCCAGTTGCTCGTCACGGGAGATAAAGATCTTCTGATCCTTAAGTCCTTTCAGGGCCTCGCCATCGTCACACCCGCCGAGTATCTTTCTGGTGGATCCTAAATCAGATGACCATTGCCCGCGTCGCCACTCTCCCCGCGTTCGCCAAGATCAATCTCAGCTTGAAGGTCCTGGGTAAGCGCCCCGACGGTTTTCATGAACTGCGGACGGTTTTCCAAACCATTGGCCTGAAGGATACGCTGGCGTTCGAGTTCACGCCAGGACGCAAGACCTCGATTGAACTCGAAGACGCTCTGGCCATCGATGACAACCTCGTTGTTCGCGCGGCGCGGCTCTTCTTCGAAGCGAAGAAGGTCCATGGCGTGTTGAAGATGCGGTTGACCAAGCGCATTCCGATGGGTGGCGGACTGGGAGGCGGATCGTCCGACGCGGCCTGCACTTTGCTCGCTCTGCCCGCGCTTACGGGTCGCAAGGCAACGCTCGTCGAACTGACCGCACTGGGAACGCAACTGGGTTCGGATGTGCCATTTTTCCTGACGGGTGGGGCCGCGCTCGGTCTGGGGCGCGGCGAGGAACTCTACCCGCTGCCCGAGCCGAAGCCGCTGCCCGTGCTGGTGCTGGCGCCCCGAATTCATGTCTCCACGCCCGAAGCCTACAAGGCGCTCGACCGTCCCGCATTGACTGAAATTGATGGAATTGCTACATTAAAGACGTTCCAATCGTTCGTGTGGCAGGCGTATTGCGCGCAGGCCGCAGAAAACGATTTCGAGGACGCTGTCTTCCGGCTCCACCCGGAGCTGGCTGGATGGCGGGGAAAACTCGAGCGGCACGGTGCCCATTCTGCACGGCTCTCCGGCAGTGGGGCAGCACTCTTCGGGGTGTTTCCGGACCGGGCCAAGCTTCAGGGAGCCCTTCCGCAGTTTCGAACGGAACCTCTCCAGGTTTTCTCGACCAATATGGTCACGCGTGCCCGCTACCAGGCGGCGTATTTGCGTGGCTTGCGGGGGCACGCGACTACCGGAATGTGGCCGCCCCAGAGTGTTTACGCGTGAGGCCGTAGGCGGCCTGCGCATGAGGTGCTGAAGCTGGTGCAGGGAGTGCTGATAGCGGATCGTCTGAAAATCCTCTCGGGGAATGCCAATCCTTCCCTGTCGCGCGCCATCTGCGCCGCGCTCGGCATACCCCTTGCGGGCGCCATCGTAAAGAGTTTCTCCGACGGTGAAATCTGGGTTCAGATCGAAGAAAACGTTCGTGGCAGTGACGTTTTTATCGTCCAGCCGAGTTGTACGCCCGTCGAGCGCAATCTGATGGAGCTGCTCCTGATGATCGACGCTCTCAAGCGCGCCTCGGCCGACCGGATTACCGCGGTGATGCCGTATTACGGCTATGCCCGGCAGGACCGCAAGGACCGCTCGCGAGTGCCGATTTCAGCCAAAGTCGTCGCAACCATGCTCGAGGCCGCTGGCGCGAACCGCCTGCTGGCGCTGGATCTGCACGCCGCGCAGATTCAAGGTTTCTTTAACGTCCCGGTAGACCACTTGTTTGCCTCGCCGGTGATGATCGAGTATTTCCGCTCCACCGACCTGAGCAAGACCATCGTGGTGTCGCCCGATGCCGGCGGAGTGGAGCGTGCACGCGCTTTCGCCAAGCGCCTGGAAGTTCCTCTGGCCATTATCGACAAGCGCCGCGATGCGCCGAACGTGGCCGAAATCATGCACATTATCGGCGATGTCGAGGACCGTGATTGCCTCATCATCGACGATTTGATCGACACGGCGGGCACGCTCGTAAAGGGCTGCGAAGCCCTACTTAGCAAGGGCGCCCGATCGGTGTCGGCCTGTGCTACTCATGCGGTTTTGTCCGGGCCCGCCGTTGAGCGCATCACCGGCTCGGGCCTCAAGGAAGTCGTTTTTTCGGACTCCATTCCGTTGCGCCCGGAGGCTGCCGCTTGCGGCAAAATCCGCGTCCTCTCGGTGGCCCGCCTGCTGGCGCGTGCTATCCAGAGCATCCACGAAGAGACGTCCGTCAGCACTTTGTTCGTTTGATCGACAGGAGCAAGTTATGGTAAAGGACCTCACCATCGCCGCCGAGCTTCGCTCGAGCCGGGGCAAAAATGAAGCCCGGCGGTTGCGGGTGCAGAAACAGATTCCCGCCGTGGTCTACGGCACCGGCAAAGAGCCTGTGGCCGTCAGCGTCAGCCCCAAGGACATCGTCAAGATCCTGAATTCCGCGGCGGGCGGCAACACTATTTTCAATCTGGACATCACCGGCGCCGAAACCACCGCGGTCATGCTCAAGGATTGGCAGAACCATCCGTTGAAGGAGAACATCCTTCACGTTGATTTCCTGCGCATCGACCTGGCCAAGCGTCTTCGGGTTAAGGTTCGGGTTCTCAACATCGGCGACCCGCGCGGCGTGAAGGAACAGGGCGGCATCTACGAGATCATCACTCGCGAAATCGAGATCGAGTGCCTGCCGGAAGAGATTCCGGAGGACTTCCGCATCGACGTCACCGAGTTCCGCATTGGCAGCAGCCTGCGCGCCGCCGATGTACCTCTGACGGGCACGATGAAGCTGGTGAGCGCGGCCGATCAGCTCATCTCGCACGTCGTATCGCCGGCCAAGGAAGTCGAAGAGGCGCCAGCCGAAGGCGCTGTCGCCACCGCCGCCGAGCCGGAAGTCGTCAAGAAGGGCAAGAAGGAAGAAGAGGGCAAGGAAGCCGAGAAATCGGACAAGAAGCCCGAGAAGAAGAAGTAGGGAGAAGACGGGGATTCTCTCTGGTGAGCGGCCATGCCGGAGCCTAGGTTTGTGGTTGTGGGGCTGGGCAATCCCGGACCCGAATACGAATTCACCCACCACAACCTTGGTTTTCTGGTGGTCGACCGCCTGGCGGCGCGGAACAATATCCGCGTCTCCCGTTATGAGTGCCGGGCCGATGTCGGTCAGGGCGCTATCGGGGCCGAGGCGGTGCTGCTCGCCAAGCCGCAAACGTTCATGAATTTGAGCGGTCAGGCGGTGAACGGGCTGGTTGAGAAGTATCAGGTGCCTCCGGAGCGGATCGTGGTCGTTTACGACGAACTCGATCTGCCCTGGGGCGGCTTCCGGATCCGCCCGAGGGGATCCGCCGCCGGGCACAACGGGATGAAAGATATCATCCGTTGTCTCGGGACGGACGAGATTCCAAGGGTCCGGTTGGGAATTCACCCCGGTCATCCGATCGGGGATGGAGCGAAGTTCGTGCTTGCTCCCATCAAGGGCGAGCAGAGGAAGCAACTGGACGAGCTGCTGGACAACGCAAGTCAGGCAGTAGAGTCCATCATCGCCTGGGGCGTCGAAAAGGCCATGACGGCTCACAACCGTCGCGCTCCGGGCACGAATCGAGAGGAAGAATGAGAATCTACGAAGAGCTGTTCATCCTTCGTCCCGACGCCGTTGAAGAAGAGATCGACGCCTACATTGAGCAAATCAAGGCGCTGATCACCGCTTCAAAAGGCACGGTGGACAAGGTCGAGAAGTGGGGCGTGCGCAAGCTCGCCTATCGCGTCGAGAAGCGCAATGAGGGCTTCTATATCCTGGTGCAGTTCTCGACCGAGAGCACGGCGCTGGTGAAAGAAGTCGAACGCCGCATGCGCGTCACCGACTCGGTGATGAAGTGGATCACCGTGCGCATCGACGAAGCGCTGAAGAAACTCGAAAAGCGGAAGCTGCAACGGGAAAAGCGCGCCAAGCGCAAGCCGCAGATCACGGTCACTCCGGCTCCGGCGATTCCGATGGCGCCCGCGTTACCCGCGGAACCCGCTTCGGCCGCTCCCGGTCAGCCCGTCGTGCCGGCGGCTCCCGCTGCCGCTCCGGCTCCGGCTCCGGCCGTGGTTCCGGATGAGGCGCCAGCACCAGTTGAAGCCGCGGCGCCGGCCGCCGCTGAGTAAGCAGAGGCTTTGAGGAAAGGAAAGGAGATTCACCATGGCTGAACAAAGAGGTGGACGCCCCATCGCCGCGAACCAGCGCCCCACCGGCGGTGACAAGACGATTGCCACGGGCAAGCGCCAGTATTTCCGCCGCAAGAAGGTAGATCGCATCTGCCTGGAAAAAATCGACTATATCGATTACAAAGACGTCCGGCTGCTCTCGCAGTTCATCACCGAGCGCGGCAAGATCATCCCGCGCCGCATTTCCGGTCTGAACGCACAGAACCAGCGGCGCATCACCGAGGCCATCAAGTTGGCCCGCAACATCGCTCTGCTGCCCTTCGCGGGCAAGTAGGCGCGCGCACTCTGGAGGCAACGCCCACATGGAAGTCATTCTTCGCGAAGATATCGAAACCTTAGGGGCTCGCGGCCAGGTCGTGAAGGTCGCGGCCGGCTACGCCCGCAATTTCCTGCTGCCCAAGCGCCTGGCCGTTCCGGCCACCGCTGGCAACAAAAAGATCGTAGAACAGGAGCGCCTGGCCGCTCTGCGCCGAGAGGCGAAAGAGAAAGGTTCGGCCGAGGAACTGGCGAAACTGCTCGCCACCGTGACGCTGACCACAACTCAGAAGGCCGGCGAGCAGGACGTGTTGTTCGGAAGCGTTACCGCCAAGGACATCAACGAACTGCTCGAGAAGGCCGGCTATACCATCGATCGCCGGAAGATCCTGCTCGAAGCGCCGATCAAGACGCTCGGAGAACATAAGATCGCCATCCGCCTGTTCAAGGACGTCGTCGCGCAGGTGACCCTCCAGGTCGCCAACGAAGACGGCGGGGACAAGAAGGAAGAAAAAGAGCCGGCATAACGCCGGTTCCGCCACCCCTTCGGGGGCGCGCGCGAGCTACCATTTGCAGGGGACCGTTTCAGCGTGCCACGCGCGGCAGGTTGGGACGGTCCCCTTTTTATTGGGCTGGGTGCTGGCACTCGGACGCGCGCGCTTCAGAGTGGTACGCCGGGCTCCGGTCACGCCGCAAGCTGAGTGAACTCGCCACCGATCACGCTGCCTTAACGAGATGGCGACTGCTCATGGCTGTTTCCGAGTGGCCGACGATCCGCTCGAAGGCGAGCCGGCATTCCTGTCATCGCTGGATGGAACGGCAGTTCGCGCCAGGAATCCAGCGCCGACCGGAGGGGCCCTACGGCTGTCGCTCCCTTAGCTGAGAATTCTCCACAAGCGAGAGCATGTGGGTCCCGACCCGCATCGTCACCTGCGATGGCCTCTCGGTCATTTACAAAGGCACACGACACCGCCGAGTCGCATGTAAACGTCGCCACCAGCGCGCCGGATCCGAGGTCCCACAGCCTCAGTGTCTTGTCAAATGAGGCTGAAATTGCATGTAGACCGTCGGGGCTAAGCGCAGCGCCGTTAAGCCGGATCTATTTGATTGTTCCCGCGGGCGAGTGCATCCTGACTGAACGGCCGCGCATCCACTACCGAGGAGGACGAAATGTATTTGATCACGGGAGCCACCGGGAATACCGGCTCAATAGTTGCAAAAGGCCTCTTAAAAGAAGGTAAGAAAGTGCGAGTCGTCGCGCGCAGCCACGAGAAGTTCAAGGAACTGGCGTCCCTCGGCGCCGAGACACTCGCCGGCGATATCACTTCCCAACGCACTGCCCACATGGCCTTTGCCGGCATTAAGGCAGCTTATGTCATGATTCCGCCGGCCATGACAGATCCCGATTTTAGGGGTTACCAAAGAAGGCTCACAGATGTTTACGGGTCTGCGCTGGAAGCAAACAGCTCGGTAGAGCATGTCGTCGCCCTCAGCAGCTTCGGCGCCGACAAAGACGCCAAGACCGGTCCTATACTGGGTCTTCATTTCCTCGAAGAGCGCTTCAAACAAATAAAGCCGCTGAATTCGCTTTCTCTCCGTGCCGGTTATTTCATGGAGAACACGCTGGGACAAGCTGGTGTGATCCACCAAATGGGCGTCGTCGCCGGCCCGCTCAAGCCGGACCTCAAAATCCCTCTCATCGCCAGCATCGACATAGGCAACGCCGCCCTCAACGCTCTTCTGCAACTCAATTTCGCGGGTCATCAGACTCACGATCTGCAGGGTCAACGCGATCTCACGTACCTTGAAATCACAGCCATCATCGGTGCCGCCATCGGCAAGCCCGACCTGCAATACCATCTCATCTCGAGCGAGCAATTTGCAGGAATCATGGAGCAAATGGGATGGGCTAAGAATACCGCGGCTTTAATGGCTGAAATGGTAGACGCTCAGAACGCCGGCCATGTCCGCGCCCTGGAGCCGCGCTCGGCGAGCAATACGACGTCCACAACCTTTGAGCAGTTCGTGGCGGAGGTGTTTGTTCCAGCTTATGAGGCATCTTCCAAAGGCGGCTGACGGCGTCAGCGCAGGTAAATCGAAATTCAGAACCGCGTTCAGGAACATACCCTCCTCTAGCCTGACAGCCGCGTGAAGGGAGCCGCTAATCCGGCACTCAAAAGAAGACGCTGAAGCGACATCGACCCGGATTAGTCGCGCTGCGTTTATGACGGGTTACTCCGAGTGGATCACGGTAGATCTCTATCGGAAGCGGCCCGGCTGAAGGGCTTCGGGGCGACGGGGTGAGGCGGAGGCCGGGCCGGTTCGGATCGAGTCGTAAGAAGGAAGCGGCTGGCGCGGCGCCCTGGAGGCCGCTAGCTATGGGGTTTGAATGCTGATCGTTCGGGTGCCGCCCGGAAGACCGTATGACTTGCGGGGCTGGCGCATGGTGAGGTCCCGGGTTGAAGAGGCTGCGAAGACGGCGGCGGCGAGCGATGCGTGTAGCGAGAGTCAGTTGTTTGAGCGAGCGGGCACACGTGAAGGAAGGCGTCGCCGAAGCCACACCCGGTGAGCAAGAGTGGTTGGGCGTTAAGAGCTGTCAAGACGTTCGACCGGGCGGCTTTCCTCCCAGCGCAGCGCATTGGCAGTCAGCCGTTCAACAAGCCGCATCGGTCCCTGGCAGCGAGGGCAGAGCCACAGGATTGGCGTAACGGCTGCCGTGGTCCGAACCGGTGGCGGTTGGAGGGCCAGCAGCGTACGGCAGAGCGGAAGCAATGTTCCGCGCCGCCGGTTGGCAAACAATCCGAAGTGGCGGATGCGCGGAAACCCACGAGGCAAGACGTGCTGGAGAAAACGCCGCAAGAACTCCTCATGCGTGAGCGTCATGGTGCGGCGCTTGCTGTGGTGGGCGTAGTCTTTCCAGTGGAAAGTCACCTGGGCATCGGTCACGTTGACGATGCGATGGTTGGATATTGCGACGCGATGTGTGTAGCGGGCCAGATAATGGAGTACGTGTTCCGGCCCGCCGAAGGGCTTCTTGGCGTACACGACCCAATCTTCCCGGTACAGCGTTCGCAGGAAAGCAGAAAACGCCTTCTGCTGAGCCAGTGATTCGCAGGTTCCGAAGAAGGCGAGTTTGTCCTTTCGAAAGGCGCGCCGGAGCCCCGCTACAAACTTGCCGCGAAAGACCCGGCTCAGCACTCTCACCGGCAGGAAGAAGTGATTGGGCGCGCGGATCCAATGTCGATGATCCGGCGACAATCCGCCGCCGGGCACCACGCAGTGAATGTGGGGATGCGGTTGCAGAGTCTGGCCCCAGGTATGCAGAACGCTCAGGAAGCCGATCTCGGCGCCGATGTGCTTCGGATCGGCAGCAACCTCCAGGAGCGTCTCGGCACTGGCCTCGAATAGCAGCTTGAATAGGACTTTCTTGTTCTGCCAGATGAGGGGCACCAGCGTGTGTGGCACGCTGAACACCAGGTGGTAGTAATCCACTGGCAGCAACTCTTGCTGGCGAGCGGCCAGCCATTTATCACGAGCGTTAGTCTGGCACTTCGGGCAATGGCGGTTGCGGCAGGAGTTGTATGAGATGGTCTGATGGCCGCAGCGATCGCACTGGTCGCGGTGTCCACCCAGCGCGGCCGTCCGGCAGCGTTCGATCGCGTTGAGCACCTTCACCTGCGGCCAGGAGAGGTATTTCTCAAAGCGGTCCATGAATCGCCGGCCAGACTTGCGGATGATATCAGCCACCTCCCAGGGTGGCCGCTTCACGGCTGAGCATTCTCCAGCGGTTCAGCCTGCTTGGAAAACTCACACAACGTGATTTGGTCGAGCGGGTTGATCGCGGCCTGCAGATGCCGGCGCGACAAGTGCAGATAGATGGCGGTGTCCTTCAGGCGCCGATGCCCGAGCAGCAACTGGATCGTGCGCAGGTCGGTGCCCGCTTCCAGCATGTGGGTGGCGAAGCAGTGCCGAAGCGTGTGCGGCCCCATGCGCTTGGTGATGCCCGCACGCAACGCTGCTTCGTGACACGCGTTCCACACCGTCTTGTCGGAGATTGGCTTCTCTTCGGCCGTAGCCTCCCAATGGCTGGGGAATAGGTATAGCCGGGGCTTTGTGCTGGATGCGCGCCAGTACTGGCGTAGCGCGTCGAGCATCTTCTGGGTCAGCGGCAGTTCCCGGTCGCGTGCGCCCTTGCCTTGATGAACGTGAATCAACATGAGGGAACTGTCGATGTCGCTCACCTTCAGCTTTGCCGCTTCGGCACGCCGTAAGCCGGTGGCGTAAAGCAGCATTAACAGTGTTCGGTAGAGCAGGTTGGGCGCGGCTTCGATCAGGCGAGTTACTTCGTCTGGACTGAGGATAACCGGTAGCTTCTTAGGGGTTCTGAGCAACGGCAAATTCTCAAAATCCAGATCGCGCCGCTTCAATACCCGCTTGTATAAAAAGCGCAATGCGCCCATGCGAAGAGCGATGGTCCCAAGCGCCAAATGCTTCTCATCGAGCAGATGCAGTTGGAACCGGCCGATATCGTCGATGCCCAGCAGTTCGGGGGACTTGTGGAAGTACGCGGCGAATTGCTCCACGGCATGCAAGTAGCCACGAATAGTATCGGGATTGTAGTTACGGCGCCGGAGTTCCTCCAGCATCCGTTGGCGAAGTGGGGTCACAGATGCTCCTTTCTGTGACCGACACTACCGCCCTATATGCCTCCGCACACCCACGCGGTCGCGTCCGCCGCGCCAGCGGCTTAGTTGTGTGCTGGGCATGTTCAGCAGCTTGGAGGTGCAAGTCCTCCGGCCAACCTGATGGAGGTGAAGGCCTAGTGATAATGCAAGGGCTACCGCCGCGAGGCGGGGTCTGAAAGAAGCATGGATCAAATGTGCGAGTCGATGGACAAAAACCGGATACAAGGCGCCAGTGCCGGACGAGCGGGCAACTTACCGCGAAGTCCATATCCATCAAGGGTGCGAAGCGTAGATTCGGCGATTGCGCACAGAAGGCGGCTGAGCTTACCCCAGGAGATCTGCTCCGTGTCGCTTCGGCGACTGAGGCTGTCGAAAAGCAGTCTGACCGCGGAGCAGAAGTCAGCAGAGGGCATATTAGGTCACGACGTCGGCAAGGCTAGTGAGGCACTCCGAAAGCCGAAAGGCGGAGCAATGGATAGGCCGAGCCGGGAACGAGGGCCGAAGGCCCGAACGAGAAGGAGTGGTCAGTAGGCCATGAGTCTCACGGACGACAAGCAGCAGAACATCCAGGTGCAACTGGACTTCTCTTTGGCGCTGACGGGTGAAGCCCGAGAGGCGGGGAGGGAAGAGACTGAATCGTCCGGGACGACGCATGGATCCGAAAACCCAGCCAGCACGAATCGATTGATGGAGGAAGTATGTGAGCGAGAAAACCTGAAGGCAGCATTGCGGCGGGTGAAGGCCAATAGGGGTAGTCCGGGCATCGATGGGATGACCGTCGATGGAATCAAGGACTACTTGAAACAGCACTGGTCAGCCATCCGGGAACAACTGCTGAATGGGACCTACAAACCGAAGCCGGTGAGGCGGGTGGAAATCCCCAAGCCGGACGGAGGAGTGCGAAAGCTTGGCATTCCGACGGTGCTGGATCGATTTATCCAGCAGGCGGTGTTGCAGGTTCTGCAAAGGCGATGGGACCGGACGTTTTCCGAACACAGCTATGGGTTCCGGCCGGGACGGTCGGCTCATCAGGCGGTGGCACAGGCGCAGCAGTATATCGCCGAAGGCCACGGCTGGTGCGTTGATCTCGATCTGGAGAAATTCTTCGATCGAGTTTCGCACGACAAACTGATGGGTCAGATCGCCAAACGGGTCGAGGACAAGCGGCTGTTGAAGCTCATCCGGGCATTCTTGAATGCCGGGGTGATGGAGAACGGGTTGGTCAGCCCAAGCGTCGAAGGAACTCCGCAAGGAGGTCCTCTTTCGCCACTGCTCAGTAACGTCGTGCTCGACGAACTCGACCGGGAATTGGAGCGCCGGGGCCACCGCTTCGTTCGATATGCGGACGATTGTAATATCTACGTTCGCAGCGAACTGGCAGGGCAACGGGTGATGGGGAGCGTCACGCGATTCATCACGCAAAAGCTCAAGCTCAAGGTGAATGAGGCGAAGAGCGCGGTGGCACGACCGCAGGAGCGGAAGTTTCTCGGATTCAGTTTTGCGATTGGTCCAGAGGTCAAGCGCGTCATCGCGCTGAAGGCTTTAGATCGGTTTAAGAAACGGATCCGAGAGATCACGCGACGGGCCAAGAGCGTCAGCATGGAAACGACGATGGATGAACTGGCTCCGTACATGCGGGGCTGGCGCAGCTATTTCGGATTCTGCGAAACGCCTGAAGTGCTGATCTACCTCACTCGTTGGGTGCGACTGCGACTCAGAGCAGCCATGTGGCGGCAGTGGAAAACACCGCGTCGTCGCCGAACCGCTCTGTTAGCGCTCGGGGTTCGTCCACGACTGGCAAACAATACCGCCGGCAGTGGGCTTGGCCCTTGGTACCTCGCGAAGGCCAAGGCCCTGTCCGTGGGGCTTTCTAATGCGTACTTCAGATCGCTCGGACTTCCGTCATTGTTCGAAGAAGTGTCGGCGTAACTAACTCGAACCGCCGTGTACGGACCCGTACGCACGGTGGTGTGGCAGGGGTCGGTGGGTGACCGCCGCCCCTATGCCGATCTTACGCGCCACTCGGAAGTTGGACGCGCAGGACACCTCACGCGGCCTGAGCACGTTCCGTTGCGTCAAACGGTTTCCGCATTCCCCGATCTGTGAAACACTCAAAGCGTGCCTATTCTTCCCCCGGATTTCGACAAATACACCCCCTTTGAGCTGCTTACTGAAGCTGAGTCCGGCCGGATCGGCTTCGATCACCGGCTGCTGCAGTCGCTGATTTCGCGGCCTGAGCAGACGCTGCCCGACCTGGTGCGCTTTGCTTCGGAGAAACGCGAGGACCGGCTTCTGGATCTCGAGGAGCAGGCCTTCGACCTGTTCCGCCACTTCAACACGTCCGAAGCGATCCCGTTTTACCTGCACCGGCTGACGTTGGCGGAAGAAGGGATTCCGGACGAGCTCGTAGAGGCCTTCGCGGCCCTCGGCGCGCCTGCCGTGGAACCGCTGCTGGCCGCCATCGAGGAGGCTGGGCCGGATGATAAGGGTGATCTCGTCTTCCTGCTGGCCGCGCTCGGCGTTCGGGATGCGCGGATTCCCGAATTGCTGGAGACGGTGCTGGCCGTCGATCCCTATGAAGGCGCGCTGTGCGTCGGCCTGTACGGCGACCCCGCGCTGAAGCCTCTTGTTCAGGACGCGCTCTCCGAGTTGAGCGAAGGAGACGAGGCCCAACAGGAACGCAAGGCCCTGGAAGACTGCCTGGCGCAACTGGATGCCGGTGAAGTACAGCATGATCTGGCCGCCTTCGATCTGTTCAAGCTCTACGCCGAGACCGCTTCGCCTTTGTTTGAGGCCCTGCCCGAGGATCAGGTGGAAGAGTACCTGGCTTGCGATTTCGTCGAGTACCGTGTCGACGCCGCACTGAGCCTGTGCGACGAGCAGTACAACGAGGATACGCGGGATGCGCTGCTCAAGCGCGCGCAGGACGATGAGGAGCCGGAGGTCCGGGCCGCCTGCCTGCGGGCTCTCGGCAGCGCGCTTCAGGCCACCGAAAAGGGCGATCCGGCAGTGCTGGAGTTTCTCCTCGAAAGGCTTGATAACGCCGAACTGACTCTGGCCGAGCGTGCCGCCGCAATGGTGGCGCTGGCCCAGGAAACGGGCAGGAGCGCCGTACACGACGCGATCCACGCTCTTTACGAGGTCCCGGCTGTCAGGGCCGACGCGATCGAAGCGATGTGGCGCAGCCACGACCTGCGCTATCGCAAGTACTTCGCCGAGAACCTGCAGCACGAGGACCCCCGCGTGCGCGGCAACGCCGTTGTTGGGGTTGGCGCTTTTCCGATCCCCGAACTCGCCGACGAACTCGTGCCTTTATTCGACGACCAGGAGACGCGCCAACAGGCGCTGTTTTCCTACGCGCTCGCCGTGCCGGGTAAGACCAGCGAGAAGAGCATGCTGAAGCTGATCGAGAAGATCGAGGAACTGGCAGGGGGCTTCGATGCGACCGATGCGGACACCGTGGCTGGTGCGCTCGACACGCGCCTGGACCGCGAGGGCCTGCCGCCGGTCTTCTTCCCCCCGGACGAAGAGCACGAACACGTCCACGGTCCGGATTGCGATCACGATCATGACGCCGAGGAGGCTCCAGCCGAGCCGGTTGTGTCCGCCAAGGTCGGACGCAACGACCCTTGCCCCTGCGGCAGCGGCAAGAAGTACAAGAAGTGCCACGGAACCGCCCAATAAGGCTGCGACGGCATAGAGCGGCTTCGCTCCGGACTGGTGGGGTCACCCGCGCCAAGTCCCGCCTGTCTGCGCGCCCTGCCTGGTGCGTAGCGGCCCGTCTCTTGTCGCAAGCTGATGTTTTCGCAGCCGTTCAGGAACGCGGACCTCTCGTTTCGAACCGGATGCCGCAACAGACGCCGGTTTGAGTTATAGCATGCGGCTTACCGCAATATCAGATGCAATCGAAAGATTAGTGAACCAACCCCAGGCTGCGCACGTCCAAAGCGTGGACGGACAATAACCGGCGGGATGTCCAACGTAGCCCATCGTTAGATGGATCTGAAACAATTTCGACCAATCTGTTGGATTCAGAATTGACAATCGCATCGCCGGATCATACCGTTGATTAAACACGCTGGCACCATGGAAACTGTAGATTCGATTCAGTTCGCGTGGCATGGCTCCCCATGGCAGCACGCCGTGACCGGCATTTCCTTACATAGCCACACCTCTCACTCGAAGGAGCGGCTCGACTTCATTCCTCGATTGAGCTCCCTGATCCCCATTCTGGGGGCATTGGTACGTGTTCAAGAGCAGCGCTACCGGGAGCGTTACGGGCGCGATTTCAATTACCGCGACGCCTGGTGGACCCCGCCTCTGAGCCCGCGTGAGGCGCTCTCGGTGGAGCGCCGCCAGATTGAGGAACTGGGGCTTCGGCCCTTCGTCTCGCTCACCGATCACGACAATATCGAAGCGCCGCTCCTGGTGCGTGTCTTGCCGGAGGGACGCGACACGCCGATTTCGACGGAATGGACGGTCCCCTACCGTGGCACCTTCTTCCATCTCGGCCTCCACAATCTGCCCTCACGTGACGCTCCCCGGATCATCTCCGAGTTGAACGCGTTCACGGCCGATCCGCGGGAGGAACTGATCCGGCCCTTGTTGACCGCGTTGGCGGAACGGCCGGAGACGCTCGTGGTCTTCAATCATCCCTGTTGGGACGAAAAGCGGATCGGGCAACAGTTGCACGACTCACTGGCGACGGAGTTCCTGGCGCGCAACGGAGCTTGCCTGCACGCATTGGAAGTCAACGGGATCCGTTCCTGGCAGGAAAACCTGCGTGCCGTGGATCTCGCTCGCGCTTATACGCTTCCGGTGATTGCCGGTGGCGACCGGCACTGTTCCGAGCCGAACGCGCTCTTGAATATCACTAACGCGGCTAGCTTCGAGGAGTTTGTCGCCGAAATCCGCAACGATGCCCGGAGTCAGGTTCTGGTGATGCCCCAGTACCGTGAACCTCTGCGATGCCGCCTGATGTGTTCCATCGCCGACGTGATGCGCGACAACGAGGCGCACGCGCACGGCTGGGTTCGTTGGAGCGATCGCGTCTTCTTCCGGCGCGTCGATGGCTCCGTCGATGCGCTGTCCAGCGTTTGGGGGGCTGGATCCGGTCCCATGGTGATTCGCGCCTTCGCCCGCGCCGCGCAACTGCTCGATAGCCGCGGCTTTCAGGCGGCGATGCGTCAGATCTCCCATACCGCTCACGAAATCGGGTAGAACCGGCAGCGTCGCCTCAATAAACAGTTTCGGATGTTCCTGTTTTACGAAATATTGACCAGCCGTGCATCGCGTTCTCACGGAGCGCGCGCAGGCTGGAGGCGTGGAGACTTACCCCTCTGTCCATTTTGCCTGGCGCGGCACACCTTGGAAACGAGCGCGCACCGGCGTTTCGCTGCATAGCCATACCTCGCACTCCAAAGAGACACTGGACTTCATGCCGCGCCTCGCCGCGCACGTTCCGATTGTGCGCGACCTGATGCGCGCGCAAGAAGCGAAGTATCGCAGCCTCTATGGACGCGATCTGAATTACTGCAACGCCTGGTGGACCCCGCCGCTGGGGCCGCGCGAATCCCTCGCCGTCGAGCGCGGGCAAATCGAAGCGCTGGGCTTGCGGCCGCTGGTCTCGATCTCGGATCACGACAACATCGATGCGCCGTCGCTTCTGCGCTTGCTGCCGGAGGGGCGCAGCACGCCGGTCTCGGTGGAATGGACCTTGCCTTACCGCGGCGTGTTCTTCCATTTGGGCGTGCACAATCTGCCGCCCCGCCGCGCCACGCAATGCATGAGCGCGATGGCCGCATTTACGGCCGATCCCAAGGAAGCCGACATCGAAGGCATGCTGGAGTGGTTGAGTGAGGAACCGGATACGCTGGTGGTGTTCAATCACCCCCATTGGGACGAACAGGGCGTTGGCCAGCAGTTGCACGATTCCGTGACGGTGGAGTTGCTACGGCGTTACAGCCCGTTCCTGCATGCCCTGGAGATGAATGGCCTGCGGCCGTGGAGCGAGAACCGGCGCGTCGCCGAATGGGGCGCATCCGTGGATAAGCCCGTCGTCTCGGGAGGCGACCGGCACTGCACTGAGCCCAACGCGATGCTCAACCTCACCAATTCCGGCACGTTCGGTGAGTTCGTCGAGGAGGTGCGCGAATACGGCCGCAGCCATGTTCTGGTGATGCCGCAGTACCGCGAACCGATCGTCTCACGGGTCATAAAGATGGTCGCCGACGTGATGCGGGACAACCGGGCGCACACGCATGGCTGGGTGCGCTGGACCGACCGCGTCTTCGTCCAGGATTACGACACGGGCGTGGTGGAGGCACTCTCCAGCATTTGGAGCGAAGGGCGCCAGTCGCTGCTGGTCCAGGCGTTCGCCGGCGCATGCCGCCTGCTGGATAACCGGAGCCTGCATGCCGCGCTGCGGCAGTTCTTAGCGGCGACGCAGGAATTGGCCTGAGCTGAACCTCTCTGCCGGGATGTCCACCTGCCTTTGGCAGTCTACAATCGGAAGCGTGAGACTCCTTCCCTCTTCCCGCATCCTCCTGACTCTCGTGGCGCTCTGCCCGGCGGTCTGCATGAAGGCCGAGGATCCAGCGGTCAAGGGCCGCAGGATTGTGATGGAGAGCCTGGCGGCGCTGGGCGGCGACGCGTTCCTCCACATCGCCGACCGCATTGAGGACGGGCGGGCGTACAGCTTCTTTAACGAGAAACTGAGCGGCCTTTCAAAGGCGAAGATCTACGTCCGTTACCTGACCGCTCCAGAGCCGCCCGTCGTCGCCTTCCAGGGGCAGCGCGAGCGCCAGGTGTTCGGCGACAAGGACGAGACGGCGTATGTGCTCTTTGACGAGAAGAACGGCTATAACGTCTCATACCGGGGGGCCAAGCCGTTTAGCGCCGCGGACTACGAGAAATATCGCGAGAGCCTGCTTCACAATGTGCTCTACATCCTGCGGATGCGTCTGAACGAGCCTGGCATGAGCTTTGAGGCCCGAGGGACGGAACTGTACAACAACGTGCCAGTGGATTCCGTCGACATCTTCGATTCGGACAATCGCCTGGTGACCGTCTACTTCGAACAATCCACACACCACCCGGTGCGCCAGATGTGGTTCCGGCGCAACGCCATTACCAAGGAGAAGGACGAAGAAGTCACGGTCTTTTCCAAGTTCCGTGAGACCAACGGTATCTCCTGGCCGTGGGTCATCCTGCGGGAACACAACGGCGAACGGATCTACGAGATGTTCTCTGAATCCGTGAGCTTCAACACCGGCGTGACGGATGCGAAATTCACGCTGCCCGCCAGCACGAAGATCCTCGCGGAAAACCCAGTGACGCCGGGGCGGAAGAAGTAGGCGGACATTGGCTCCCGCGCTCTGCCGATGTGCTTGAGGCCTGGCGTCATTGGGATTCCAGATGGCAGAGCGGATCGCCCACGACGACGTTCATCCAACTCAGCAGCGGAATGGAGCGCCAGTAGCTCTCCGCGAGAGTCCACCCGTTCAGGTATGCCGGAAAAAGCAGGTCCGGATGCGACGTGAATATGAGATAGGGTTCGTAGACGTTGCCCGACACCCCGGTCGCGCCCTCGCGCAGCAGGTCTCCGGCCAACGACTGGGGCGAGCCTGCGAAGAAACCCGCGCGGTCGTTCCAGGTCGTGATCTGCCATCCCGCGGGAGGCTCGCGAAAGGTGCGCGCGTCGGTGCTCACATACTCGGTCGCGATGCCGCCCGGAAGCCAATGCAGACCAGTCATGCGCTTGGTGCGATGGGGGTCGTTGGAGCCCCAACTGGCATAACCGATAACCTCGCCCACGTTCTCGATCACTCGCGCTGTATCGTCGAAAACCACGCGCGCTGGAGGAAGCCTGTTCCTGGCTGCCCGCAACCAGAGTTCGCCTTCATCCATGCCGCCACCCTTGCCATCCAGAACGACTGTCCCGCGGTTCCGGGCCTGCAGCGAGCGGTCGATCATCGCCTTCACATCATCGAGGGTGTAGGCGGTCAGGCGCGTCACCAGGTACATGGCGAACTGAGGATGCTGAAATCTCCGGTTGGATTGATAGAAGGGGTTTGGCACGCCGCCTTCGAGCCGCGGCCTCTTCAGGGCGTGCAGCAGGTTGTAAAGCAGCGCGAGCTCCGAATCGACGCTCGATGCCGTGCCCGTGGGCGAAAACGACCCTTTCACCTTCAAAGGAACGCCTGACGTGGTGACCAGCACCAGGATCTTCTCGACCAGGTTCCGCCGCTTCAGCCAGCCGCCAACGGGGGTCTCGATGTCACGCTCGAACGTGTCGCGGCCGATCTCTTCGTCCGCAGCCAGGCGAAGATGGCAAATGTGCGCTGCCGGGATTCCGCGGCGGGCTGAGTAATAAGCGGCGATCGCACGCGAGCCCGGGTCGGCGTCGTTGACGATGATGGCCACTTCGTCACTTTGAATTCCTGTTTGGGGTGCTGGCGGACGCGCCACGAGAACGGGGCTGAGCCCATGCGGCAGGGCGCCCGCCAATGCCAGGATCGCAAGAAGCCGCATGCCCGCAGCCAGCAAGGACGTCATCCAGGCCCTCCGGAACGCGCCACGCCGTCTCGTCCGGTTCACCATCTCGTTGACCTGCCGCCGCGCGGCGCAGGTCTCCCGGCTGGCCACGACAAGCGGATGTAAGACATAGGGTTGATCGTAGTCCACGCACTCCCAAGGGCGCAACATGCAGGTGGCGGGGTGCGCGACATCCAAGCGGACGCCGGCGCGATTCGCTCGCAAAGTGCCGGGAGGCCGGGCGTATGGGCACGCCAGGCAGAGGGCGCTGTTGTGGGGCAGCTTGGCAAGCTGCGGCCGATTGCCAATCGGCCAACTGCCACGCTCAAGCGAGACGGCGGCGGCAGGCAACCGCCGCGCAGGCTGCCAGCCTGTGCCCCACGGCGCCGGCAGCGGTTCCATTCCTTTGTCGCGCACCCGTGTGGCTGGGTGTCCTCCCTGGGCTTCAGGATGCGCGGACATCTCGCCAGCGGCAGGTTCGATGAGCGCTTGGAGGCAGGACACAGCACCGTTCCCCGCTCGAAGTCAATCGGCCCGATTACAGAAACCAGGCTGGGCGATGGTAATATGATGATGCTGCCAGGTAGCACATGGATCTTGATCAGCTTCACACTTTTCTCGAGATAGTGCGCCTCAAGTCGTTTTCGAAGGCCGCCCAGACTTGTTTCCGGACCCAGCCCGCCATCAGCGCGCAGGTTCGACAGATCGAACAGGAGCTGAACTGCTCCCTGTTCGAGAGGCTGGGCACCCGGATCCAATTGACGCCGGCAGGGAAGATCCTCACCGAGTACGCCGAGCAGATCCTCGAGCTGCGCCGGCGGGCGCAGGATTCCATTAACGAATTGGAGCGGGTCCCGCGCGGCGAACTGGTGATCGCGGCGAACGAAGCCACCTGCATCTACGTCTTGCCGACCGTCTTCTCTGAGTACAAAAAGCGCTTCCCGAACGTGCAACTCCTGGTCGACCGGAGCTATGGCAAGCACGTGGTCGAAGCCATCGTCGACAACCTGGCGGACTTCGGCTTCACACAGTTGCCCGTGCAGGAAAGAAAACTGCAGGTTTTGCCAGTGCATACCGACGAAATCAAGCTCCTGCTGCCCGCCGGCCATCCTCTCGCCCGGCTGGAATCCGTGCGCTGTGAGGATATGGTCGGTCAAACGCTCCTGTTGCCCAAAGGCGGCGCGACGCGCGCGAAGGTGAACGCCTGGCTGGATCCGGTGTCGGACCGCGTAATGATCTCGATGGAACTGGATTCCACCGAGATGATCAAGCGCTTCGTCCTGGCCGGACTGGGGATCTCCTTCATGGCGGTTTCGCATTTCCAGGAAGGATTGGACGCCGGCCAATTTGCCGCGGTTTCCCTGTCTCCCGAGCCCTTGATTCGCCGCCTCGGATTGGTCTACCGTCGAGATAAGGCCTTCTCCAAGGCAGGCCTCGAGTTTATCCAGGTCGTGATGGATCGCGCCAAGCAGTCGGTCGCGCAGCACACCGAGGAGATTGGGTTCCACCCAGTGGGGTCCTGATTCGTGCGGGAAACGTCCCCCAATCCGGTCTTTCGCTTCACTTCCGTTCTTACCGCGCGGAAGGGATCGATTCGCTACTTCAAGTCGCCGGATGAAGTCCCGAGGGATTTGCAGCGGGACCTCGACAAGGCGCTGCAGGGCGA
>Ga0302320_10002522_pt1 | contig 43003 bp, 43 predicted proteins | sample Bog_T0_3_FD_202130 | JGI IMG/M metagenome (GOLD analysis project Ga0302320, IMG submission 202130) | Peat permafrost microbial communities from Stordalen Mire near Abisko, Sweden - Bog_T0_3 | ecosystem: Environmental > Terrestrial > Soil > Wetlands > Peat | place: Sweden: Abisko, Stordalen Mire...
CGATTCGCCGTCTGTTCGCCTTTCAGCTCCCGCCTAATACCGGCTTTCAGGGGTGTTTCTTAGGGTTTATGCCCGTTTTTCCACAGCTTTGCCAAGCCAGTTGACTTTCCGGATGCCGATCCCGCATTCCGCCATTTTTTCATCCCGTCAATCCCGCAGGTTGAGACTGATGAACTCCGTATCGTAGACAGATGACGCCGGTTTGCCCCGCGCAATCCGGTAAAGCGCCCGGAATCCACCCAGAAAAAACCCCAGCAGTACCGCAGCGCTGGCCCCGATAATCACAATTCCGGCAATCCCCAGCAGCAGTTTGGCGGTTCTGGCCACCTCTGACTCGGTGGGCTGCGGAATCGAAGTGATGTTGGCCTCGTAGTGCACCATCGCCAGCAGCTTGTGGCTCTCCTCGGGAATCGCGTCCCCGCTCACCAGCGCTACCAGAGGCCCGCTCCGCCTCACCTCGATCGACGCCGCGTCCGAGTCCATCAGCGGCTTGGGCCACGCCGGCTGCGCCTGTTTGCCGGCCTTGATGTAGTCGCGGATCTTCGTCTCCTGCGCCGCCGCCATCTGCGGCGTCGGATAGTCAATAATCGTCAGCGTGGCCGGGTTCGAGCGCAGCGTGTAGTTGGCTGTCATCGCCTCTGCGCCGCGATCGAAACCCACCAGCTCCGGCGGCAATACCCCGCCCGCGCCCACGTAACCCGCCGGTCCCAGCGCATAGTGCGTGGTCTGGCCGTTAAGCGAATCTTTGGGCAGGCTGCTCAGAATAGGCGGCGGCAGCGCTTTGCTCCCCTCCGGCAGCGGCAACTCCCCCGCCAGCTCGCGCAGCTCCGCGCCGCACATCGGCCCGATCCGCGAAAAATTCGCGTCCACCACCGTGTTGCCCAGCCAGAAAAGCACCCGGTTGTTGTCGGATGTGGCCCCCGTACCGATCTCTTCCTTCGGCCAGCCATTGTGGCGATAGAACGAATACGCCCCATACGCGCCGCTCGCGTCTTCAAAGCGCAAGGCGCGCAGCGTCAGCGTCTCGCCGCTGCGTTTGTAGGTGGCCAGCGCCCCGTCGGTAAAGTCATACTCCTTCAGCGCCGCCGCGTTGTCCGGGTCAGCCTTGGCTGCGTCGGTCACCTTCTCCGGCGCTTTGGCTGAAACCCATCCCGCAAACACCTCCGGCAACAGCGCCTTCGGCACCGGCGGAAGCATGATGTGTGTCGCCCCCTGCGGAGCCGGAGTCTTGGCCGGCGCAGCCTGCGCCTGCGCATAAGAGGCGCTCGCGGCCAACGCCGCCGAACAAGCCAGAATAGGAATCCAACGCTTCAGCAAATCAACACGCTCCAACCTTCAGGGTACACGGATGCACCCCGTGTCTACTTGGACACTGCCAACCCCGGAAAGGTTCCCCTGCTCAGTTTTCAATGTTGTTCCAGGCAATCAGCCGAGGCAACCAGCGTGGCACATTCTGACTGTCGTGCAGATCAGCCTCCGGACGGTATAGCGGCTCTCCAGTCGGTGTATAGGGAAAGCACCGCTGCCAATTGGCTCGCCGCGGCCAGCCACCTTTCGGGCCCCTTGAAACTCCACAGAAACTGGAGAACCGCTCTAAACACGGCACACTGACCCTGGTTCCACTCTAAAAGCTAGCCCTTCCCGATCACCCTGGCCAGCGTTGCGCCGATCTCCGAGGGCGAGACGACGACGTGGATGCCCGCGGCGGTCATGGCTTTCATCTTGTCGGCGGCGGTGCCTTGCCCTCCGCTGATGATGGCGCCCGCGTGGCCCATGCGGCGGCCGGGAGGGGCGGTTTGGCCGGCGATGAATCCAACCACGGGCTTCTTGACGTGCTGCTGGACGAATGCGGCCGCGGCTTCTTCGGCTGCGCCGCCGATCTCGCCGATCAGGATGATGGCCTCGGTTTCCAGGTCGTCGTTGAGCAGGCGAAGCGCATCGATGTGGGTGGTGCCGATAATCGGGTCGCCGCCGATGCCGATGGCGGTGGACTGGCCGATGCCGCGCTCGGTGAGTTGATGCACGGCTTCATAGGTGAGCGTTCCGGAGCGGGAGACGATGCCCACCGAACCCTCTTTGTGGATGCGGCCGGGCATGATGCCGATCTTGGCCTTGCCGGGCGAGATGACGCCGGGGCAGTTGGGGCCGATGAGGCGGGACTGCGAGTCCTTTAACTTACTCCAGACCTTCACCATGTCCAAAGTGGGGATGCCCTCGGTGATGCAGACGATGAGGGGAATGCCCGCGTCTTCGGCTTCAAGGATGGCGTCGGCTGCAAACGGCGGGGGAACGAAGATCATGGTCGCGTTGGCGCCGGTGGCAGAGACGGCATCCTGCACGGTGTTGAAAACCGGCCAGCCTTCGTGGGTAGTGCCGCCCTTGCCGGGCGTGACGCCGCCCACAACGTTGGTGCCGTATTCAGCGCAGCCTTTGGCGTGGAAGGTTCCTTCTTTGCCGGTAATGCCCTGAACAATCAGTCGCGTTTCTTTCGTGACGAGAACGGCCATTTATGCACCCACCTTCGCTGCTGCGACTGCCAGGTCCGCAGCTTCTTTCATCGTTGCGCCGATTTGGAAGTTGAGGCCGGAGTCCTTGAGGATCTGGCGGCCTTCTTCGACGTTGGTGCCTTCAAGGCGGAGAATGATGGGCACTTTGACATTCAGATTGCGGGCCGCGGCGACGACGCCGGTGGCCAGGCGGTCAACGCGGAGGATGCCGCCGAAGATGTTGATGAAGATGGCCTTCACGTTAGCGTCACTGAGCAGGATTTCAAAGGCGTGCTCAATTTGTTCCTGGGTCGCGCCGCCGCCTACGTCAAGGAAGTTGGCGGGGCTGCCGCCGGCGTACTGGATGATGTCCATGGTGGCCATGGCCAGGCCGGCGCCGTTGACCATGCAGGCGATGGTGCCATCCAGGCGGATGTAGTTGAGCGCGTATTTGCTGGCCTCGACTTCAAGCGGGTCTTCTTCGGCAGTGTCGCGGAGCGCCTTGATGTCAGCGTGGCGGAAGAGAGCGTTGTCGTCGAAGGTGATTTTGGCATCGAGGGCGAAGAGCTTGTCGTCTTTGGTGGTGATGAAGGGATTGATCTCGACCAGCGACGCGTCGGTCTCAACAAAGGCCCTGTAGAGGCTCTGCAAAAAAGCGACGGCGGCGTTGATCTGGGCGGGCTTGAGGCCGAGGGCGAAGGCCAGCTTGCGGGCCTGCCACGCGCCAAAGCCGATGGCCGGGTCAATGGTCGCTTTATAGATGGCTTCGGGGGTCTTGGCGGCCACTTCTTCAATCTCCATGCCGCCGGCCTGCGAGGCCATGAAAACCAGCTTGCTGGTAGCCCGGTCAAGGACAATGCCGAGGTAGAGTTCGCGGTCGATGTCGGCGGTCTCCTCGATGAGCAGGCGCTGGACTTTCTGGCCCGTCGGGCCGGTCTGATGAGTGACCAGGGTCATGCCAAGGATGTTTTTGGCGTGCAGTTCGGCATCTTCGCGGGTGCGGGCTACCTTGACGCCGCCGCCCTTGCCGCGGCCGCCGGCGTGAATCTGTGCCTTGACGACGACGCCCGAAGCGCCCTCGGCAAAGAGTTTGCGGGCCACCATCGAGGCTTCTTCGAGGGTGTTGGCCACTTCGCCCCTGGGCACGGCAACGCCGTATTTCGCCAGGATTTCCTTTGCTTGGTACTCGTGAATCTTCACTGGTAGGGACCGTCCAGACCGCTGATGGTGGGAGATTGGGCGTCTGTCCCGGTGAATTCAGAGACGTTGAAGCCGTATCAGCGCTAATCAAATAGTAACTTGCCCACCAAAGCAGGGGCAAACCGGCCGGATGGGGCGGGTTTCGCCGTTACCATGAAGGAATATGGGCTCTCTGAAGAAGTTTTTGAAGCCGCTGGCCGAGGATGGCGCAGCATTGACCCGCGAAGAGGCGTCTGAAGCGCTGGAGGCGATCTTGACCGGCGAAGTGCCGGAGGTGGAGACGGCGGCTCTGTTGACGGTTCTGGCTACGCGCGGCGAACAGGCGCCGGAGCTGGCCGGATTTGTGGACGTGATGCGGCGGCGCGTGGTGCCGATGCCGCTGACGGAGGCGGAGCGCGATGAACTGGTGGACGTGGTGGGCACCGGCGGCGGCGGACCGCTGACCTTCAACATCTCATCGGGCGCGGCGCTGGTGGCGGCGGCAGCCGGAGCCAGGGTGGCCAAGCATGGCAATCGCGCGGTGACTTCGCGCTGCGGCGCGGCGGATGTGCTCGAGGCGCTCGGCGTACCGATCGATCTTGGGCCGGAACTGGCCGTGGAATGCCTGCGCGAGACCGGATTCATGTTCCTGTTTGCGCCGCTCTACCACCCGGCGATGAAGACGATGGGGCCATTGCGGAGCGCGCTGGGCTTCAGGACGATCTTTAATCTATGCGGGCCGCTGACCAATCCGGCGCGGGCGCGGGTGCAGGTGATCGGGGTGCTGGCGCCGAGCCGGGTGCTGCTGGTGGGGCGGACGCTGGTAGCGCTGAAGGCCAAGCAGGCGTTTGTGGTGCACGGGACGGACGGGATTGACGAGTTGACCACGACCGGCGAGAGCGTGGTGGCGCACGTTGAGCAGCAAGCGACGGGCGAGAGCACGCTGAGGGCGGCGCGGGTTACGCCGGAGATGGCGGGATTGACGCGGACCACGCTGGACCATTTCATTGGCGGCGATGTGGAGACCAACCGCGCGCTGCTCTATGACGTGCTGACGGGAATACCGGGGGCGCGGCGGGATATCGTGCTGCTGAATGCGGCCTCGGCGCTGGTGGCGGCGGGGCTGGCCAAAGACCTGAAGGAGGGCGTGGCCCAGGGAGCCGAGGCAATCGACTCAGGGCAAGCAGCGGCGACGCTGGCCAGGCTGCGGCAGTTTGGGGAGAGGCACGCGAAAAGGCAGTAGATGTAAGGTTTCGGAGTTGGTATATACTGGTATATACCAACGAAAGGAGCCCGGGCATGAGCGCGACAAATGCCAAGACAACGGCTTCTGGCGGGAAGACGGCGAAGCTCTTCAAGAACGGTCGCAGCCAGGCTGTGCGGCTGCCCAAGGAGTTCCAGTTCGAGGGGACTGAAGTGGCCATCCGGCGGGATGAAGCCACGGGTGAAGTGGTGCTGGGCCGGCCCAAGGACGCGCCTGTGTTGAGTTTCGATGAGTGGTTCGCGCTCTACGATGCGATTCCGGATGACGCGCCGGAGGCGGAGTATGCCAAGCTGCCCCCGCGGCCGCGCAATCTGACGCTGGAGCAATTGATGAAGATCATTGACCGCGCCCACTTTCCTGAAGATTTTATGGCGGATCGCAAGACGAGCATGCCGCGCACACTGGACCTTTTCTAGATGTCCGCCCGCTACCTGCTCGACACCAATATCGTGAGCTACCTGCTCAAGGACCAAATCCCCGCTGTTCAATCGCGGTTTTCCTCGGCCGGAGCCGATTCCATGGCGATCTCGTCGCTCACCGAGGCGGAAGTCTTCTATGGAATCGCTAATCGGCCGGGCGCGGTGCGCCTGCGCATCGCCGCCGAGAGCTTCTTCGCCGTGGCCACCGTGCTGAGTTGGGACTCTGCCGCCGCCCGCGCATACGGCGCATTGCGCGCCGCGCAGGAACACAAGGGCCGGCCATTGAGCGTGGAAGACATGATGATCGCCGCGCATGCCTTGTCGCTTGGAGTGACTCTTGTGACACATGACCGGGCGTTTTCCTTCGTCAACGGCCTGAAGACCGAAGATTGGACGGTTGCCTGAAGCTCAACCGATCGAGCGGCTGAATGTGCTACCGCAGAAGCTCCAGCGTCCGTCTGTCGGGCTCGCCGTTGAAGTATTTGTTGAGAGCGGCCTGGAAGATAGGGTTCTGCGGGGTGGCGCGGGCAAACAGCGTCATCGAGGAGCGGAACTTGAGGTCATCCGGCGAGCCGAGGATCTGCCGGATGGTGCGTTTCTCAACGAGATGGACGAGGCGCGTGCATTCGTCCAGCCGCGGCCCGAGAATCGGATGCTGCGCGTAGGCTTGGGCTTCGGCCAGGGTGCCTATCCCGTAGAACTCCGACTGCGTGCTGAGGCCAAGGCCCTTGAGCTGGGGAAAGATGAACCATATCCAGTGGCTGTGTTTTTCGCCGGCCTCGAGTTCGGCCAGCACCTGGGAGTAGACGGCGGCCTGGGCAGTGACGAAGCGGTTGAGGTCGTAGGGGTCGTGCATGGCGGTTGCCTCCTCAGGTGGAGAGACGCTACAGCAGGCCGGAGCGGCCGGCGAGGCGGCGGGAGAGCAGGGTGGAAAGCAGTGAAACGGTCAGCGCGAGGGCGACCCAGCCGGCATCTTCGAGCGGCAAAACAAGCGGACCGGGCAGATTCGGCCCGGAAACCGAGAGATTGCGCAGAGCAGGCAGAGCTGCGCGGAACAGCTCCACTGCGCCCCAGCCAAGAACGGCCACGGCCAGCAGGATGCCGGGAATAGCTCGCTTCCATGGGAAGAGAATGGGCGCGGGCGCGGCGGCTTCTTCGTGGACGCGCTCCATCACCGAGGCCAGGAAGCCGGAAGAAGGAATCAACTCTTCCTCGCTGGCCAGAAGGTGGTCGATCTCTGCCAGATCCTTGGCCGCGCCGTCGATTGCTTCGCGTTGTTTCGGATTTCGGTTCATCTTCAAGCCTCCTTTCCTGTGAGTTGAGCGGCAGCTTCCAGGGCCGCGTGGTCGGCTGAGAGTTGCGGAAACCGGCTTCGCAGCAGCGCCCGGGCTCGCGAGAGGCGGGCTTTCATGGTTCCCTCGGGCAGGCCCATGGTGCACGCGGCGGCCGAGAGGTCCATCTCATGAAAATAAAACAAGACCACGGGTTCGCGGTAGCGCAGCGGCAGAGCCAGCACAGCTCTCTGCACGGCTCCGCAGCTTAACCCTTTTGACAGGGTGTTGTGCTGAGTCGCCGGAGCAGAGGGCTCGGGCGCGGACTCGATGGGCACGGTCTCAGTGGGGAAGCGCTTGAGGTCGGAGCGGAAGACGTTGGCGGCGAGCGCAAAAAGCCAGGTGGAAAAGCTGCCTTCGCGGCGCCATTGGGCCAGGCCGCGCCAGGCCCGGATGAAGGCTTCCTGAGCCAGCTCTTCAGCGCGGCCGCGGTCGCGGCAGTAGCGCCAGGCCATGTTCACGAGCGGACCCTGCCAGCGGCGCACGATGCCGGCAAAGGCATCCGTGTCGCCGGCGAGGACGCGGTCGACATCGGCCAGGTCGGCATTTGCGCTTTGGGGGCTGGTGGTCAAATCCGGCACTCTCCGCTGGGTGAGACAGGAGGGCCGGCTGCGGGGTTGCATTTTGTTTGAGAAAAAGAAATCCCGAAAAAATGCAACCGAAGGCTGAGGGTTCCTGTCCCACCGGATGCAAGGCAGGAAATGCCCTGCACGAGGCTAAGGAGGATTCTATGTTGCATCTGGCATTGTTGCACCTGGCATTAGGCGGTCCGCTTGACAACCCGGGATTCGGGCTTTGGATGTTTCTGTCGATCGGCGCGGTGTCGCTGTTTGTGGTTTTCATTCCCACGGTTCACTACATTGACGCGCGGCGCAAGGAGCGCGAGGCATATTACAAGGCAGAGACGCTGCGGCGGCTCTCCGAGGCCTCCAGCGATGGCGCCAAGGCGGCCCTTGAGATGCTCCGCGACCAGGACCGGCAGGAGCGCAGGAAAGGGCGCGAAGGGCTGAAGATTGGCGGGTTGATCAACCTGGGCGTGGGCGTGGCGCTGCTGATTTTTCTGCGAGCGCTGGTCGGGAACGCGCCGGTGTACCTGTGCGGGCTGATTCCGGGATTCATCGGCGTGGCGATGCTGACCTACGCGCTGTTTCTGGCCCCGCCGCTGGAGTAGGGCCGCTCTAAGTGAATCCTCGCGGCGGGCAGGGGCATCCTACTAATAGTTGTTTGAACAACAATCCCGCTCCGGGCAGCATCCGGAGCCGGAATGCCTGGAGGATGAACCCATGCCCGCACACTCTGAACGCCAGCCCACAATCTTTCTGCCGCACGGCGGAGGCCCCTGCTTCTTTATGGACTGGAGCTGGGGCCCGGCCGATACATGGCACGCCACACAGCGATTTCTGGAGGGGTTGGCGGCGGCGCTGCCGGCGCTGCCCAGGGCGATCCTGGTGGTAAGCGGCCATTGGGAAGAACCCGCTTTCACGGCCAGCACAGCCGCGGAGCCAAAGCTGATCTTCGACTACTCCGGATTCCCCGAACACACTTACCGGCTGACCTGGCCTGCGCCGGGCGAGCCGGAGCTGGCCGGGCGAGCGGTGGAACTGCTGAAGCAGGCAGGATTGCCGGCAGAGCTGAGCGCAAGCCGCGGCTTCGATCATGGCGTGTTTGTTCCGCTGAAGGTGGCCTTCCCTGACGCAAAAATTCCGGTGGTTTCGCTTTCGCTCGCGGCTTCATTGCATCCGGCGCTGCACCTGGCGGCGGGGCGGGCGCTGGCTCCTCTGCGGGACGAGGGCGTGCTGCTTGTGGGCAGCGGGATGAGCTTTCACAACCTGCGCGGATACTTGAGGCCGGAGACGCCGGAGCGGGCCAGAGCCTTTGATGCGTGGCTGACCGCAGCCGTCGAGCAGCCGGCGGCAGAGCGCGATGCGCTGCTGGCGGATTGGCGCATGGCTCCGTTTGCCGCGTTTGCGCATCCGCGCGAGGAGCACCTGATTCCGCTGCTGGTTGCGGCTGGAGCAGGCGGAGAAGCGCCGGGGAAGCGCATTTTCAGCGATGAGCCGATGGGCGCGGCGATCAGCGCTTACCGGTTCGATTGAGGGCAAACAGCGCCCAACCTGTCGCGATAAGGCGCAGGCGCCCCCGGTGCGAGCGGTCTACAACTGCTTGGACTGATACCAGGGGCGCCGGCGGCCAATACGCAGGCCGTTTTCAATGAGAACTGCGAGCAACCCCGCGAGCATGCAGAGATCGACACGGGCCTCGTGAAGGAATGCCAGCAATCCAGTGTGAGGCGCCTTCATCAAGGGGAAGGGCCCGAGCGGGCGGCCCAGCAGAACCGGCAGTTTGGTGGTGACCAGAGCGGTGAAGATGATGAACAGCAACAGCAGCGCGGCATCGCCGGCATAGAGATTGAACAGCATGGCGGCCCCACCGATCAACTCGGCCGCGCCCACCAGCGGAGCGAGGACGTTGGGAAACGGCAGGCCGATGGCCGCGAATCGGCCTACGCCCAGTTCGCTCGGCAAAATGAATTTGAGAGCCCCCTCGGTAAGAAACACCAGTCCCACAACAATGCGGATAAGGGTGATGGGAAGATTTCGATGCATTTCTGCCTCCCTCGCGCTGAATCTCTCTGGGAAGGCCCGTTCAGTTGCAGGAAAAGGCCGAGGATTAGAGCCAGACACGGCAAGCATACCGCTTTGCAGGCAGGTTAAACACTCTTTAGCAGTTTTTCGATGGCCGGAGCCAAAGATTTTGGCTGCGCGCCAGGCGCAAACCGGGCCGCGGGACGCCCGGCGCGGTCAATGAGGAACTTGGTGAAGTTCCATTTGATGCGCCGCGTGCCGAAGAGGCCCGGCTTGTATTGCTTCAGGAAGGCAAAGAGAGGATGGGTCTGCGGGCCGTTGACATCGACCTTGGAAAACACGGGAAAGCTGACCCCATAGTTTTTCTGGCAGAATGCGCCGATTTCGGCCTCGGAGCCGGGCTCCTGGGCGCCGAACTGATTGCAGGGAAAGCCCAGCACCACAAGGCCGCGATCCTTGAAGGCACGATAGAGGTCTTCAAGGCCGGCGTACTGCGGGGTAAAACCGCAATGGCTGGCCGTGTTCACAATCAGCAGAACCTGGCCGCGGAACTCTTCGAGGCTCACCGGGTGGCCATCGAGCAGCGGAGCGGAAAACTCATAAACGGTTTTCGCAGACTCTTTCATTGTCGGCAGCCCCCTTGCGCGGAGGATGGCTCGATGGCGTCCTCACGCGTTTGCAGAGTGGCACAGGGCGGCTGAGGGATGCAAATCCGCCGGAACCCGGCCGCTTCCGGTAGACTGTGATTTAGGTTCCAAAACCCCGGGTTCCCGGCAACAGGTGATGTGGCTGGATTGGTAGCCGGAGTTTCCGCGGCGAGTCTGATCCGCCGGGGTCGTTACTGGGGCCAGCCCGCGTCCGCAGGGGCCAAACGCGGTGGGGAAATTCAGGGAAGGACTCGGTTTGAAGAGCCGTTTGGCATCCTGGCGATTTGGGCAGGGTGGCCGCGGTCCAATATAATCAGTCTTTCCTCGAGGCAGGACCAGATTTTTCAGCAATGAGGGTGTCGATATTCTTCCCGTGAAGCCGAACCTGATCGCGAACTATGGACCGCACCAGTACTTGTGCTCGCCGCAGGGCCCCGGCCCAGTGAAGATCAAGCACACTTCCATCACCCGTGCCACGCCGCCCGCAGGGCGTCTGGCGCGGCTGATGATGTTGCTCGCGCTGGTGGTTATCGCCGGCTCGGCCCTGGCCCAGCAGCCGCTGACAATCGAACAGATTCGTGTCATCGGCAACAGGCGCATTCCCAAGGAGACCGTGCTGGCGCGGCTCTTTACCCACCCCGGCGACACCTATGACTCGATCTCCGTCGAGCGTGACTTCAACTCGCTTTGGAACACGGGCTACTTCGACGATCTGCGCATTGAGCGCGAAGACTCGGAGAAGGGCATCATCCTGAATATATTTGTTCGCGAGAAGCCCACCATCCGCGAAATCAACTACAAAGGGCTGAACGCCGTGTCGCAGTCGGACGTGCTCGACCGCTTCAAGAAGGAAAAGGTCGGCATGTCGGTGGAGAGCCAGTACGATCCGGCCAGGATCAAGCGGGCAGAGGCTGTGCTGAAGGACATTCTTTCAGAGCACGGGCACCAGTTTGCGTCGGTCAAGGAAGAAGTGAAGACGATTCCTCCGGCCTCGGTCCAGGTAAACTTCACCATCAAGGAAGGCCCCACGGTGAAGGTGGGCAACATCCGCTTCACCGGCAACCAGCACATCGGCTCGCTTGAGTTGCGGCGGGCGATGAAGAACCTGAAGCCGATCGGCATTCCATACTCCATCATCTTTGAAGATATCTTTCCCCAGACCTTCGATGCCTCCAAGCTGGAAGAAGACAGTGAACGGGTGCGGCAGGCCTATCGCGACAAGGGGTACTACACGGCCGCGATCGAGGAGCCGAAGACCCAGATTCGCGACCAGGGCGGGCTGAACTGGTTTACGTTCCGCCCCAACAAGGGCAAGCGCATCGATATTCTGCTGCCCGTCGAAGAAGGGTCCCGCTACCGGCTGGGCACAATCACCTTTACGGGCAACAAGACGGTCAAGAACCTGCATGCTTTGCGCTCCACCTTTGCGGTGAAGGACGGCGATTTGTTCAACGCCACGCTCATCGGCAAAGGGCTCGAGAACCTGAAGAAGTCCTACGGGTCTTTGGGCTTTATCAACTTCGGCGCGATTCCCAAGCCGGTCTTCGACGAAGACAAGAAAACGGTCTCGCTGGTAATCGATATCGACGAAGGCAAGCCATTTTATGTTTCACGCATTGAGTTCCAGGGCAACACGATTACGCGCGACAAGGTGATTCGCCGCGAATTGATGCTGGACGAAGGCTCGGTCTACAACTCCCAGTTGTGGGAGTATAGCCTGCTGCGCCTGAACCAACTGGAGTACTTTGAGCCGCTGAAGGTAGACCAGGATTCGGAGGCCCACCAGGACTCGGAAGCGGGCACCGTGGACCTGTTGCTGAAGGTGAAGGAGAAGGGCAAGAACTCGATCGGCCTGAACGGCGGTATCAGCGGGCTTTCGGGAGCGTTTCTGGGCGTAAATTACCAAACCAACAACTTCCTTGGCCTGGGCGAAACGCTGAGCCTGCAGGGCAACCTGGGCAACGTGCAGCGGCAGTTCATGTTCGGATTTTCGCAGCCGTACGTGCGCAACCGGCCTCTCAACATCGGCTTCCAGTTGTTCAACACCAAGTCGGACTTCAATGCCGCCAAGACCTACCAGGCAAGCGTGGGGGCGTCGGCCAATTTGACAGCGGCGCAGCAGTCATTGACGCAGAACTACAACCAGGCCTCCACCGGGTTGAACTGGTCGGTCAGCTATCCGTTGCGGCGCCATGCCTTCCAGCGCGTCGGCTTTACCTATTCGCTCAACAAGTCCACCATCTCGGCCTTCAGCACGGCCTCGCAGACCTTCTTCCAGACCATCAGCTTCCGGTCAGGCATCCAGGGCAACAATCCGCTGGCCGGCATTGTCACCAGCCAGGTTTCGCTGAGCTACACCTACAACACCATCAACAATCCGCTGCGCCCGCGCAACGGCAAGGAATACAGCGCGGTGTTCCAGTCGGCCGGCATCTGGGGCAATGTGCGTTATTTTTCGCCCCTGGTCGCCTACAAGCAGTTTATGCCGATGCACTACTTCATTCCATCGGCCAATGGACGCAACGTGCTGGGACTGCGCGCGCAGTTGGGCTATGTGCAGGGATTCGGCGGGGATGTGGCGCCGCCGCAAAACCGCTTTTACACCGGCGGCGAAGGCGACCTAAGAGGCTTCGACGTTCGCGGGGCAACTCCATACGGCTATGTTCCCAATCGCACCACCGTGCAACTGACCAACCCGGATGGAACCTGCGTTCCGCGCGATCCGACCAATCCGCAGTTGAACCAGTGCATCCTGGTTCCGCTGCCCGTCTACGGCATCGCGTCGATCGGCGGCGATACGCAATTCACGGCCAACGCCGAGTATCGGATTCCGATTGCCGGCCCCGTCACTTTCTCACTGTTCGACGACTTCGGCATCGACACGGCGCTGAACAAGGGACAGTTGAAGCAGAGCCCGGAGGGCTTTGCTACGCTGACCGCGCCTCTCTACGGATGCCCGGTTTACAACAACGGCTCATGCCAGGGCGGCATACCGGGATCGCAGGTCGGGTTTGTGCAGAACATTCGCCCCATCGCCGGTTCCAACTTTGTCCCCCGCATGTCAATGGGCGGCGAGTTGGGCGTGATCATGCCGGTCATCAATGCCCCTTTCCGGCTCTATTTCGCATACAACCCGCTGCGGCTTTATGAGACGCCCACCTGCAACGACGTTGCGATCGGCGGCAACAAGGGCAGTTGCTCTGCCGAACTGATCACCCGCGACCTGTTCCCGCCGGGCGGCGCGGGCGACTACACCTACGAAGAGTCATTGAGTGCGTACGGAGCCAAATATCAGCTCCGCGAGCCGCGCAAGACCTTCCGCCTGACCGTTTCCACAACCTTCTGATACTACAGTTGTAGATCGGAAAATCCGGAGGGAGCAGGGGGTTTCAACCCCCTGAAAGAGGGCGAAATTCCAGGGCCTTTAGGCCCGGGTATTTGCCCCTCTCTCCCGAAGAGCAACAAATGCACCTGTAGCACGAATCCGCCGAATTGCGAGAGGGGCGTCCGCTGCGGCGGGTGCCCCTCTCGCCTTTTGCAGGCTGCGCTCAAGGCCGCCAATCCTGAAGGCTGCCCCTTCTGCGCCTCAGACTTGCCTGGCCCCTGCCTGAGCAGGGCCGTGAGTCAACCTGCCAAACCGCTTCGGAGCGCAGCAAAATTCACCACCTGCTGGTTTGACGCTCCCAGTTGGCCCCCCTATAATCCTGATAGTTCCTGCTGACGTCTCCGTCTGCGCCTCTTCTAGCCTCTGCACCTCTCTTTTGGGCGGGGCTGCCGGGAAAGGCCGTAAGGTTTCTCAGGAGGCACAGGCTTGGTCTCGCGATGAAACGCAGACAGCCACACAGGAATTCCGAAGGAGTTTTAGACTCACATGAAGCGTTCGCTTGTACTCGCTCTTACGCTGGCCTCGGCTTTTGCCCTGAGCGCCGCCGCCCAAACTCCGGCCACCCCCGCGGCGCCTGCGGGTCCGGCCAAGATCGCCGTCATCGCCTTTCAGGCTGCGGTAGGCCAAACCAACGAATTTCAGCGCAACTTCGCCGACTTGCAGAAGAAGTACGAGCCCAAGCGGGCGGAGCTCAAGACCCTGAACGACGAGATTGAAACCTTGACCAAGCAATTGCAGGCTCAGGGCGACAAGTTGGGCGAGCAGGAACGCGCGTCGCGCGCCAAGACCATCGACGACAAGACCAAGCAACTGAAGCGCTCGGCCGAAGACGCCCAGAATGACTTCCAGGGCGAGATGCAGGAGATGTACAACGGCGTGGCCTCAAAGGTTTATGACGTTCTCTCCGGCTATGCACAGCAGCAGGGCTTTACGCTGGTGCTGGACGTGAGCCAGCAGCAGAACCCGGTGCTGTATGCCAACGAGTCCACGAACATCACCAAGCCGGTCCTGGACGCCTACAACGTGAAGTCGGGCGTGCCTGCGCCGCCGCCATCGGCGCAGCAGTCCGCTCCCACGGCGCCCAAGCCGGCTCCCAAGGCTCCGGCAGCACACTAATCGCATTGGAATCGCTTGCAAAAGCCCCGCCCAGCGGGGCTTTTGTGTTTGCGAAGGGATTGTGAAAAGAAGCATTTACTGGGGATGGTGGGCCAAAGCAAAGATCCTGTTTTCGCCTGCTGTTCTGTGTGGATAAAAATGTGGAAAACTTTCGCGAATCAGGCAAGAATATCTTGATTTCTTCCCTTGCCAACTCAATCCGGATTCTGCTAGGCGAGACAAGCCCTTATTTATCAATAGGTACATAGGACCCGAACCCATGGCCGAGGCGCATGATTCGCCGGCCGGCAGGCAACCGGGATTCTGCCAGCTTTCCACAGATCATGATGAACATCCTGTGACTGATTTGTGAAATGGATCACAAAAGCACAATTACTTCTGCGAATCTTCGCCTACCCGCAGGACTGCGAGGAAGGCTTCCTGGGGAATATCCACCTTGCCGATGCGCTTCATGCGCTTCTTGCCTTCCTTCTGCTTTTCCAACAGCTTGCGCTTGCGGCTGATGTCGCCGCCATAGCATTTGGCGAGCACATTCTTGCGCAGCGGGCTCACCGTCTCTCGCGAGATCACTTTGGCGCCGATGGCTGCCTGGATGGCCACTTCGAACTGTTGCCGCGGGATGAGCTCACGCATCTTTGAGACCAGCGCGCGGCCGCGCTCGTAGGCAAAGTCGCGGTGCACGATGACTGAGAGCGCATCCACGGGTTCGCCGCTTACCAGGATGTCGAGCTTGACCATGGGCGACACCCATTCGCCGGCCAGCTGATAGTCCAACGAAGCATATCCGCGCGAGATGGATTTGAGGCGGTCGTAGAAGTCGAGGACGATCTCGTTGAGCGGCAACTCGTAGGTGAGCATGACGCGCGTGGGCGTGACGTACTCGAAGTTCACCTGCCTGCCGCGCTTTTCTTCCACCAGCTTGAAGATGCCGCCGACATATTCTTCGTTGGTGAGGATTTTGGCGGTAATGACGGGCTCACGAATGCTGACAATGTTTGTCGGGTCTGGCCAGCGCGAAGGATTGTCGACCTCGAGGACTGAGCCGTCGGTAAGCGTGATGTGGTAGCGCACGCCGGGGGCGGTGGTGATCAGGTCCAGTTCGTACTCGCGCTCGAGGCGCTCCTGGATGATCTCCATGTGGAGCAGGCCCAGAAAGCCGCAGCGGAAACCGAAGCCAAGCGCCACCGAGCTCTCCGGCTCGAAAAAGAACGACGAGTCATTGAGGCGGAGCTTCTCGAGGGCATCGCGCAGCAGCGTGTGCTCGTGCGAATCCACGGTGTACAAGCCGGAAAAGACCATGGGCTTGATGTCTTCAAAGCCGGGCAACTGCGCGGCCGCGGGGCGGGTGTCCTCGGTTACTGTGTCGCCGATCTTGGTGTCGCCCACGTTCTTGATGGTGGCGGCGAAGAAGCCCACCTCGCCGGCCAGCAGTTCGCCGATCTCGACGGGCTTGGGCATGAGCACACCCATGGACTCGACTTCGAACGATTTGCCGTTGGACATGAAGCGGATGTGCTGGCCCTTGCGCAGCGTTCCCTCCATCACGCGCACTAGAACAATGACGCCGCGATAGGCGTCGAACCATGAATCGAATACCAATGCCTGCAGCGGGGCATTCGGGTCCCCCGTCGGGGGTGGAAGGCGATGCACGATGGCTTCAAGAACCTCGGCCACGCCTGCGCCTGTCTTGGCGCTGACCGGGATGGCATCGGTGGCGTCAAGGCCCACGGCCTTCTCAATGGCTTCCTGGGTGCGCAGGATATCGGCCGACGGGAGATCGATCTTGTTGATGATGGGAATGATTTCAAGGCCGTGGTTGATGGCCAGGTAAGCGTTGGCGAGGGTTTGCGCCTCGACGCCTTGCGAGGCGTCTACCACCAGCAGCGCGCCTTCGCAGGAGGCCAGCGAGCGGGAAACTTCGTAGCTGAAGTCCACGTGGCCGGGCGTGTCAATGAGGTTCAGTTGGTAGGTGTTGCCGTCGTGGGCCTTGTACATCATGCGCACGGCGTGAGCCTTGATGGTGATGCCGCGCTCGCGCTCCAGATCCATATCGTCCAGGATCTGGGCCTGCATCTCGCGACCGGTGACCGAACCGGTAAACTCCAGCAGACGGTCGCTCAGAGTCGACTTTCCATGGTCGATGTGGGCGATGATTGCGAAATTGCGCAGGAAGCGTGCGTCCATGGATGGCCTGGTGAATGGGAGGATTTACGCTGTTGTTGCGCGTCCGCCGCGGCGGACCTCCATGGCATAGCTTATCATCGGCATAGTATCTTCTGTGGCTGGGGCGTCTGCATCCTTGATGGGTAAGAGCTGGAATCGCTATCGTGTTCTTGTTTTGGCCCTGCCGGCGCTTGCGCTGGCAGGGTGCGATCCTTCCGCGCAAACCGGCACGCGTGAGAGCACTGCGCCGCAGGCCACCGCGCCCGCGCTGACCGCCCCAGCGCTTGCCCCAAAGGCCGCAGCGCCTGCACCGCCGGTAGCGCTCACCCAGCAGCAGCGGCGGGTACAGGTGCTGATCGGGCAGGTTGAGGACGCCTACAACCGCGGCCAGGCCGACTACAGGAAGGGAAACCTTCACGACGCCAAGGTGGAGTTTGACCGCGCCGTGGATCTGATGCTCGCTAGCGGAATTGACATCCACGGCAACCCGCAGCTTCAGGAAGAGTTTGACCATATTGTGGACGGCGTGAACGCGCTGGAGATGGAGGCGCTGAAGCAGGGCAATGGCTTTGCGCCGCAGGAAGAGCCAACGCCGGCCGACGTTGCCAGCGACGTGGAGAGCGAAGTTCCAGCCGCGGTGGACCCGAACATTGTGGCCAAGGCGACGGCCGACCTGGCCACCACCAAATCGGATCTGCCGCTGGTTGTGAACGACTACGTTGCCATGTACATCAACTTTTTTTCGAACAGCACCAGGGGCCACAACACGCTGCTTCACTCGTTTCAGCGCGCCGGCCGCTACAAGGCAATGATTCAGCGTGTGATGGCGGAAGAAGGCGTGCCCCAGGATCTGATCTACCTGGCGGTAGCCGAGTCGGGCTTTCAGCCGCGGGCGCTGAACCGCAAATCCGGAGCCGGCGGCATGTGGCAGTTCATGCCCCACGGCCCCTACGGGCTCGAGCGCAATCTGTATGTGGATGAGCGCTTCGATCCGGAGAAATCCACCCGCGCCTATGCCCGCTATATGAAGTTCATCTACAACCAGCTGGGCGATTGGTACCTTTCCATGGCCGGCTATGACTGGGGCGCGGGCAACGTGCAGCATGCGGTCGAGAAGACGGGGTACGCCGACTTCTGGGAACTCTACAGGCGCAACAACCTGCCCAAGGAGACCAAGGTGTATGTGCCCGAGATTCTCGCGGCCATCATCATTGCCAACCATCCTGAGCAGTACGGCTTTGACGAAGTAACACTGGACCCGCCGGTGCTGACCGACACCATCACCGTCAACTACTCGCTGGACCTGCGCCTGGTATCGGACCTGGTAGGCGTGCCGGTGGATGAACTGGTGGCGCTCAATCCCAGCCTGTTGCGGATGCTCACTCCGCCGGATGCCCCGTTCGATCTGCACCTGCCCGCGGGCACGGCGGCGCTGTTCAACGAGCGCGTCGCGCTGATCCCGCCGGCCAAGCGCAATGCATGGCGTTACCATCGCGTCGTGGCGGGCGACACCCTGGCCTCAGTGGCGCGCGAGTACCGCGTGCCGGAGGCAGAAGTGGCCTCGGCCAACCAGATGCGCGCAAGCGACAGCCTGGATGGCGTGGAGGCGGTGGTGGTTCCGGTGCCGCCGGCGCCGGCGCTCAGCACGCGCATGATGCTCTATACCGCACGCAGGGGCGATACGCTGGTGACCATCGCGGACCGGTTCGGCGTCTCGCTGACCCAGTTGCGGCGCTGGAACAAGATGACCGGCATCAAGGTGGAACCTGGCCGTCGCCTGCGTGTTGCCGAGCCCGCGCCTGCACCGCGGAGCAGCCACGGACATCGGCGCGGCACCGCCGCCGCGAGTGCAAAAGGGCACGAAGCATCGTCGGCAAAGGGCGGGAGCACAAAACCCGCAGCGCCGGCGGCAGCGAAGAAATCCGATGCAGCCGCGACAGCCAAAGCGCCGTCGCATCACGCAAACACCGCTGCCAGCGCGGGTAAGAGCGGCACGCATGGCGCAAGGAATGCCCGCGGCACGGGTTCGGCCACCCACCGGAAGAAACTAGCCCCAAAACAAAAATAGGCAGTTACCTCATTACGCACTTGTGTTTTAGTGGTGTTTGCGTGCAAGCTATTGCTACAATAGCTTGCGCGAGCGGAAATTAATTCTCCGCATGCGAAGAGCAAAAGCGAACAAGGGCAGCGGCCAGCCGCTGGAGGCTATGGGATGGAAGAAGTGTTCAAGATGTACGCGAACAGTGACGGCGCCCCGGATGTGGAGCCCGCAGAACTTGACCCCGACCACGAAGAAGGTTTTGAAGAGGACGATGAAGTTGAGACCGCCATGGTTCTGACCTCATCGGACGACGACGAAGTAGTCGCGGAAGAAGCCGTGGTTGTGGTCGTCGAAGCGCCCGCGGCAAAGCCGGCCAAAAAGACCGCAAAGAAAAAGACTGCGAAGAAGCAAGTCAGTTCCGGCGGTCAGGGCGGCAAGACAACAGCCAAGAAGCCTGCGGCGAAGAAGGCCGCAGCCAAGAAAGCTCCGGCCAGGAAGAAGGCCGCGAAAAAGATTGTGGCCAAGAAGGCCGCAAAAAAGTCCGCCAAGAAGCAAGGCAGTTCTGGCGCGCAGGGCGGAAAGACCACGGTCAAGAAGGCCAAGGTCGGCAAGAGCGCCAGCAAACCCACCAAACGAGGTAAAAAGTTGGCCGTTAAGAAAGCAGCAAAGAAGGCGCCCGCCAAGAAGGCAGCAGCCAAGAAGGCAGTTGCAAAGAAGGCTCCGGCGAAGAAGGCAGTAGCGAAGAAGGCTCCTGCGAAGAAGAAGGCAGCCAAGAAAGCCCCTGCGAAGAAGGCAACCAAGTAGCAGCGGCAACACGCACTACAAGGCAAGCAAAAGAGCCCGGCTTCATGCCGGGCTTTTTTGCGACTGAAAACAGGTGGGCCTCATTGCGCTAAGCCGGAGACGATCTGGCTGAGGTGCCAGCGCTGGTGGCGCAGGTAATCCTCGATTAGGAAGCGCAGGCTGACGGACGCATCGGCGCCGACCATGCAGCTTGCCGTGAGCCGCTCTTCGGCGATGTGGTCCACCACTTCGCTGAGAATCTCGTGCTCGGCCTGCCACCAGCGGAGCAAAGTCTCCCAGCTTTGCCCGGCATAGCCATGCGCCGCCACCCATGCGTCTTGCGCGTATTTCGGTCCCGCGTAGACACCCTCGGTTGCGGCGCGCACAAAGCGCTGGCGGTTGTTCGCAGCGGAGTCCAGAAGGTGGCCGATGATCTGTTTCCGAGTCCAGCCACCTTCGCGCCACGGGACCTCAGCCAGCGCCGGCGGAAGAGCCAGCAGACTCGAGCGAATGGAATCGAGCTCCGAACGGAAGTCGCGTGCTAGTTGTGTGGGCATGGGATTCTCCTGCGCGAGCCTTCGGATTGTTTCCATTTTAAGCGCGGGAAAATGCGGCCCCTCGTCGCGAGAGGCCGCATCGGCATCGGTCCGTCAGCGCTTCAATGCGGCAAGCGCGGCCAGAACTTCTTCCGAGTGGTGCGAGGGATCGACCTTGATCCACTCCTTCACAATCTTGCCCTGGGGATCGATGAGGAAGGTGTTGCGGTTGGCAATGGTGAAGGTGGCAAAGTGGCCCAGCGAACCATAGGCGTCTACCACTTTGTGCTCCGGGTCGGCCAGCAGGCGGAAGGTCAGGCCCTCCTTGGTGCAGAACTGCTTGTGGCTGTCCGGGGTGTCCACACTTACGCCGAGGATGACGGCGTTGGCGGCGTCGAACTTCGCCTGGTCGCGCTGAAAGTTGTGAGCTTCGATGGTGCAGCCCGAGGTCATGTCCTTGGGATAGAAGTAGAGCACCACCCACTTGCCGCGGAAGCTATCGAGGGAAATCTGGGTGCCGTCTTGCGAGGGCAGGGTGAAGGTGGGCGCCGGCTGGCCGACAGTGGGCATCGTCTGGTCGGCAGCCTGGACGGAAACTTGTACGGCGACAAACGCAACCGCCAGCACCACGGCGGCGGCAAGGGCGATGAAAATGGTCTTCTTCACAAAGAACCTCCTGAACAGGGAATTGGGAACAGGGACCGGAAACAGCGTCCGGCAGGGCCTCTGGGGAAAGCCTGCCCGCTCTCTCAGTATCCGCGCGGGGTGGCCACGATGGCAATGCCCGCCTCCGCGGCGCGGGCGAGCAGGGCGTCGCGGTCAAACAGCAGGGTGCGGCCAGCCTCGACAGAAAGGCAGCTTGCGCCGGCCGCGATCATGGTCTCGATGGTGGTGATGCCGATGACCGGGACATCGAAGCGCATGTCCTGTTTGGGTTTGGCGACCTTCACTACGGTCAGCTTGCGATCCAGCGTCGGGGTCCCCGGCGACAGGTCTTTGTCGCTGGGGTGAAGCGTTGAGGCGTCATCTTCAAGCGATTGCATCAACTGGCCGGCGCGGGCAATGGCTTGATCGGTGCCCTCCATGGCCTCGACGGCTACACAGGCCTGCGCGGCCACAACCACCGTCTGGCCGATGTCGAAACCGGCCACCGCGCGCGCCACGCCCAGGCCGTAGTCGATGTCCTTCTGCTCTTCCTCGTCCGGCGCGCGGGCAGTGAGCACGCCCTGCTGAGCCAGCAGCGGCTCAAGAAACGCGGTGGAACTGATCAGCTCCATGCCTTCGTCGCCCAGCACTTTGGCCACCGCACCCAGCAGCATGTCCGTATTGCGCGAGCGCAGGTTGAGCAGAAGTTTGGCCAGACGCCAATCAGGGCGGATGCTGCTGAAGATTTGCTTGTGTTTCACCTGGCCGGCCATCACCGCGGCCGTCACGCCTTCTTTTTTGAAGAACTCGATGAGTCGCGAGAGCTCGCCAAGCGAGAGCCATTGCACGGTGATGCGCTCGTCGCATGCGGCGCGATGGTTGATCTCGGGATCGGTTTCTTCGCGGACGGCGGCAACCACCACGGCAAAGCCCTGGGCCCGCGCCGCATCGAGCAGCAAAAACGGAAAGCGGCCGTTGCCGGCGATGAGGCCGAGCTTCATGGCTATCGGATCACTCCGCGCTCACTGCGCTCAATGAAGGCGGCCAGCAGCGCGGCGTCTTCACCTTCCAGTTCCTTGATCTGCTCCAGGGCCTGGGTGGTGTTGAGCTTGGCGGCCAGCAGCAGGCGGAAGGCTTTCTGCAGCGTCTGCAGCCGCTCCGGCGAAAAGCCGCGGCGCGTGAGGCCCACTTTATTGATACCGAAGGCCTTGTTTTCGCGGCGGGAAGAGGTGAGCGAGAAGGGCAGCACGTCCTGGGTAACGATGGTGCCGCCGCCGATGAAGGCGTACTTGCCCACGATGCAGTGCTGATGGACCGGGCTGAAGGCGCCGACGGTCGCGTAGTCCTCAATGACCACGTGGCCGGCCAGCGTCGCCGCGTTGGCGAGGATGCACTGGCTGCCCACCTGGCTGTCGTGGCCGATATGTACGCAGGTCATCAGCAGGTTGTTTGAGCCTAACCGCGTGATGCCGCCGCCGCCGGTTGTGCCGCGGCTGATGGTCACATTTTCGCGGATGGTGTTGTTGTCGCCGAGGACGGTTTCAGTGGGTGCGCCGTCATACTTCAGATCCTGTGGGGAAACGCCGATGGCGCAAAAGGGATGAAAGGTATTGCCTGCGCCGATGCGGGTGCGGCCATCGAGCACAACATGGGAGATGAGGACACAGTCCTCACCCAGCACGACTTCAGGTCCGATCGTGCAGAAGGGACCGACCGTGCAGGAGGCGGGGACAACTGCCCCGGGCGCAATCACCGCGCTTGGATGAACGCTCACTCCGGCTGCCCCGCTTCCGCTGAGTGGCTGTCGGCCGGTTTTGGCTCACGCTCGCGCGCCACTACGGCGCAAGTGAGCGTGGCCTGGCAGGCCAGTTTGCCGTCGACATAGGCCTTGCCCTCGATACGGCCGGCACGCATCTTCATCGAGAGAACCTCCACCTCAATGCGCAACTGATCGCCGGGGGTCACCGGGCGGCGGAACCTGGCGCGCTCAATGCCGGTGAACACAACCAGCTTCTTCTCGCGGTCGGGAATCTCGTGCATCATGATGATGCCGCCGGCCTGGGCCATGGCCTCAACCACCAGCACTCCGGGCATGATCGGGTAGCCGGGAAAATGTCCCTGGAAGAACGGCTCGTTGATGGTCACATTCTTGATGGCCACAAGCCGTTTGGTGGGCTCGAATTCGATGATCCTGTCAATCAACAGAAAGGGGTAGCGGTGAGGAAGAAAACCCAGGATCTCCTGGATATTTAAGATCATTCTCTGGCTCCAGAGAGCGCACGATCGAGGCCGCTTGTCGCTCCTCTGGATTATAAACAAGGCCGCAATGCAGATGACAGGTTACAGATTACAGAGGACAGTTTGCAGACGGCCTCAGTGCCCTGCCGTTGAATTCCCGCAACAATATCCTGCCAGGCTCCGACGGCCGGCATTCCCCAGGTTACTGCCAACTGTCATCTGTTCAGCTACTTCTTGATGCGGCGATCGGCCGCATCCACACTCCAGATGTCAGGCGGCAGCGCCTGATTGTATTCCACCTTGTCCACGTAGTATTGGCGAATCATTTCATCGTTCTTGAAGCGTGTGATGCTGAAGGCGGTGGGGAGCCCATCGACGACGTGGTAGTCGTCGTATTCTTCGGCGTCGGTGTTCTTGTCTTTGTAGACAGGGTCGCGCCACTGGAAGGTGCGGCGCAGCGGCAGGTGCGTCTGCACGTCCATGAGGATGGTCATGGATTCGTTCTGGGGCGAAATCAGGGTGACCTGTTCGGCCAGATGGCGCTCGGCTAGGTGCTTGCCCTCGTAAACAAGAATGGTCTGGGGATCGTTGAGCCAGGTTTTTACCGCGGTTTCGATGGAGTGGTCGCGGCGGCGGAGATAGTCGTCCACAATGTCCTGCGGCAGGGGGGCCTTGCCTTTGTAGGTGACTTCAGCGCCGGTGCGGCCGAGGAAGAATTGAACCACGTCGCGGTGCTTGGTGAATTCGATGCGGTCCTTGTCCGGCCACACATGGAAATCCCAGTATTCAGACGTGCCCAGATCGGGCTGGCCGTGGAAAAAGACGGCGATGTGCCCATGGCGCATCTGGTTCTGCAGGTTGAGCCACGCCTGGCCGCCCAGGGCTTTGACCATGGCGTCAAGAGCCGCGCGCGCCTGCTTTACGTTCTTTTCCGAGGCGTCATCGGCGGTTTGCGATTGCATCGAGAGCGGCCCGGCAAAAAACAGCGAGACCAGCACTGCCAGCAAGAGTTTACGCATCGAGCTTATCCCTCCAGGTAATCCAGCCTGCCCCTCCAGGTATTGGACGCGCAACGGCGGCCAATGCACCAGTTCCACAGGCTCACGCTACGGCATTTCAGCAGGCAATGTCGAGGGACCGGGGCAGTTACCCAGGAGCGCCAAAGCGGGGGAAAATCCGGCGGGGCGTGCCGCGGCGGTCGCGGCTCAGATGCGGCGCAGAAGCCGGCCAGGAAGAAAGATGATGCCGCTGACCAGGTCGAGTACGCCCCCCACGGCGATGCCGACCAGGCGAAACGGCAACAGGAGCAGCCATACGATCGGATAGAGCACCAGGGCAACCAGCGCCAGCGGCCAGCAAAGAACCAGCAGAATGCACCACAGCAGAAACTTCATCACGTCCTCTGCGCGTCAACCAGGCCTGAGGCCCGCGTCCGCGTTACCCATCATACGCCTGCGGCCGGGAACCGGTTCCCTGAGCCTGTCAGGCGCCGGCTTTCCTCACGGATTCAACCCGCCGTAATTGGGAAGTCTGGGCGTGAGCTTGCGGACCAGGAATTCCTGGAAGAGATTCTGCATCACCCCCCCAAGAGCGGCGAGGCCGGCGTTCTCAAAAGTCAGCGCAGCCCCACTGCGATCGTTTGCCGGGTAGTAGAGATTGGAGATGCCGCCCGCCGCCAGGCCGCCGAGAATCCCCGAATAGTCCGGCTGCCAGTGTCCATTGTCGCCCTTGCACACCACCGAATTGGCAATGGCATAAAGAATCCGCGATCGTGTCGTCCCCGTCCCTTTGTAAAAATAGCGCGGGTCCTGCTTCAGCATCCACGGCAGCAGCGCGCTGCCGATCATCGTATTGTCGAAGCCGTCGGCAAAACCGGCCCCATAGCGCCTGGCGTAACCCCGCATCCCCTGTCCATAGCCGCTCCAGGAGTTGGTGGCCTGTTGAATTCCGGCGAAGGCCCCGGTCGCCAAAAAGGAGATGGGATCGAATTCCGTCTTCAAGGCCAGGCTGAACTTCTGTTTCGCGGTCAGAACAGGCGGATGGGGCACGTAGCTGACGTAGTAGTTGGGGATGATGCCCAGCACGCGCTGCTTCTCTTCTTCCCGGAATTGCTCCTGGGCAATCTCCGTCTCAGAGGCAGTCACTTGCACATTGCTGGAAGCCGTGGCCACCACCAGCACGGTCCCTTGCGCCTCATAACTTTCGCCTGCATGCAGAACGCCGGCAATTGTTTTGGGCGCAAATCCATTCAGCGAGATGGTCAGCTTGAACGCGCCGGAAGGGACGCCGGAAAACTCGAAGGCTCCATTGCTGCCTGAAACCGCCGTTCTCACCGTCTGGGCCGCGGAGGCAAGCTCGACGGTTGCCAGTTCGCGAGCGGCCCCGCTGCCATCCGTCACCACACCGTGAATGCTGCCCTGTTCAGGTTCCGCTACGACCGGCTGCGGGCTCTGTTGACACCAGGCGTGGATCGCAAACCCACAAACGCCCAGCAGGATTACCGCCCGGCAGAATGCCAGGGCTCGCCGCCGCCCGCGCAAGGGCCGGTTCTCAAGCTTCGCAGGATTGCTGAGCAGTCCAACCCCCTCTTCGATTTCGAACCCATTGTTTTGATCGGAACGAGCAAGCGAAACCAGGCCCGCTTCATGTTAGACGGCAAACCGGGCAAGCCGGCGCTGTGGCGGCCCGCCTTTTCCGGCTCTTTCTCTGCATCATCGCCTGCGCGCTTACGGCTTCTTCGCCCTGGCCCGGTCTGCGAGCAGTTTCTTGCGCTCGCGAATCAATCTCACGCGCTCTTTGTCCGGCATGGCCAGCACGGTTTTGGTGCGCTTGGGCAGCTTTTCGTAGATCAACGCATGGGCCCGGCGCAGCTCGTCTTCAATCTGGCGCGGACGCAGCGTATCCCAGCCCTCCACGGTCACCCAGTGGGCCCGGGCAAGGTAGGGCGAAGCGATGATGCCCTCGTGCTCCAGCAGCTCGTGGAAGCGCTCCGCTCCGCAGTGGAACCAGAGCACGCCGGTTCCGGTGCCATCGAGGTCGGTCATGGCAAACATCTTTCCGCCGATGTCCTTGTCGCCGACGAAGTAGACCAGGTGATGTCCCCAGTTGAGCGTCTCCACCACGTGCGGGAGCGCCAGGCAGATTGCACGGATGCGCTCATTGTCCATACGTTGAGTCTAAGGCGAAAGCGGCGGATGGGACATGCGAAACTTCGCTGGCAGCGATTTCGCCGGCTGTGCCGAATTCAGTTCGTGGCCGCGTTGCCGGTCGCGTGCGCCGGTGCAGACCGGCCATCACTCCACGATTTCCGGCCACCTCGGCCTGATCTCGATGCCGGTCGGGCGCAAGCTGCCCTGGGACGTAGCCAGGGAGCAGATCGTCGGTGACTGTGCCGCGCCGAACTGATGTCGCGGCCTTATCGCGCTCCGTGGCAACTGGCGTAGCCGCGCGGACTTTGGGCATCCCAGGTCTTCCGTCCCGGAGGGACGAGTCGAAAATAGCCCTGGACAAGCGAAGCGCAGTCCTGGGAAAGCTGGATCAAGAGATGAAACTGCCGTAGGGGCAGTACGAGGCTGTCGCGTTGTGCGATCTTTTGTCCATGCGATTGCCCTGACGGCTGAAGCCGCGCCCTTTCAAACCTTCGGCTTCTTGAGGGTGGATGGGTATTTTGCGGTCAGGCGGCGGATCTCGTAATTGTATTTTGCGTAAGCTCTCTGCCATTGGCGGGCTTCGGCGGGGGTGTATTTGTAAAAGCCTTTGCCGTTGGAAACGCCTTTGCCGCCGGCGGCGATGACTTTGCGCATGAGCGGGGGGATCTCGGGGCTGGTGGAGAGGTCGGGGAGCAGATCTTTCATAACCCGGTAGTAAGCTTCAACGCCCATGAGGTCCATGTAGCGGAAGGGGCCGGCGAAGGGCATCCACTTGCCAACGTCGTTGCGCAGGGAGCGATCGACGTCTTCGACGGTGCAGACGCCGGAGTCAACGAGGTTGCAGGCCTCGCGATACATGGCGTAAGAGACGCGGTTGGTGATGAATCCCCGGATGTCACGGCGGAGGATGGATGGCTCCTTGCCCAGGCGGGTCGCGATGGCCGTGGCCTTTTTGATGGTGCGGGGGCTGGTCTGGCTGCCGGCGACAATCTCCATGAAGCGGGTGATGTGGGCGGGTTCGTCCCAGTGAATGCCGACGAAGCGCGCGGGGTGAGCCGCGCCCTGCTGGAGAAGCGAAATGGGGATCGACGAGGTGTTGGTGGCGATGAGGGCGGTGGGAGCTACGTGTTTTTCGAGGGCCGCGAAGAGGGCGGTTTTGACCGCGAGGTCTTCAATGACGGATTCGACGATAAGAACACAGGGGGCGGCGTCGGCGATGTTTTCAGTGAGTTGGAAGGACTGGATAAGGCGGGCAGGGTCGCGCTTGAGCAGGCCTTCGCGCTGCATCTGCTGAAGGAACTGGCGGATGCGGCCGGGGGTGGCGCGGTGGGCGCGCAGGCTGCGGGTTACTCCGATGACGGGGTGGCCGGCGGCGAGAAAGCAGGCGGCGATGCTGTGGCCCATGAGGCCCATGCCAATGACGGCGATGGGCTGCTTGGCCGGGGCGGGCCAGCTGGCTGGTTTTTTGATGGCGCTCATCGGTGCGGAAGTCCCCTTCAGGGAGGGGATGATAGCAGGGCCTCAGGAGCGGGTCAAAACCTGTCTGCGCTCATCGCGTGTCTTCCACAGCGAAAACAGAAACACGGCCGCTCCACCGGCTATGAGGGCTCCGGTTCCGCCAACTACCTTGAGGACCACCAGGGCCTTGTTGGGCTCATCGGCGGCGGGGATGGTGGACAGGACAATGGCTGTGACTGCGCTCAGGATGCCGAGGCAGCCGAGGAGGATGGCCACGGGCTTGCCTCCGGGGACGCGGCGGACTTGAGGGCCTGCCGGCTTGAACTGGGCGCGGATGAGGGCGGCAAAGAGCATGGCGTAGGGGAGAAAGGCGGCCAGCACCGTCATGCTGACGAGGACGTTGTAGGCTCCGTTCACGGTGGTTCCGGCTTGGCTGAGGAGCGCCATCAGCATGCCGGCGCCGCCGTAGACGGCGATGGCGACCCAGGGGGTGTGGAAGCGGGGGTGAATCCAGCCGAAGGCCGGGGGCAGATAGTGGTCAATGCCGGCGACGAAGGGCAGACGGGCGGTGGAGGAGAGATTGGCGGCTGATCCGCCGACGGAGTTGAGGGCGGCGAGCAGGGCGACGGGGGCGAGAAGCCAGCCGAGCCCGAGATGGGCAGTGAGGCCGCGGATTCCGTTGATGAAGCCCTCCGGTCCGGTGACGGCCTGCGGGGGCAGCGCGGCGAGCAGGGCGAGGGTTCCGCCGATGTAGCCGATGGCGAGGATGGCGCCGCCGATGAGGATGGCCCAGGGGATGTTGCGGCGGGGGTTCTGGATTTCGTCGCCCATGGCGGAGGCGGCCTCAATGCCTCCAAAAGCAAAGAAGACGCTGGACCAGAAGACCGCGTTGCCGAGTGACCAGTGGGGCTGAAGGCTGGCGGCGGTGAAGCGGGTGGCCGGGCCGAAGCGCGCGTAAGAGACGGCGCCGAGGACGAGCAGGACGGTGATTGGAACAATGGTGCCGAGCGAGGCGACGTTGTTGAGCCACTTGCCGGCATTGGTTCCGCGGATGTTGAGCAGGGTGATGACTGCCAGCCAGAAAATGGCAAAGACGAGGTAGTATCCGGGCGTGGCGGAGAGCAACTGGGCGCGGGGGCCGAAGGCGCGGAGGGCCGAAGCGGCGCCAAAGTAGAGCATGCCGGGAAAGGCGGGAAGGTTGCTCATCCAATAGGTCCAGGCAGTGAGGAAGCCGGAGAAGTCGCCGAAGGCTTCGCGGGTCCAGATGTAGATGCCGCCTTCCTGCGGATAGCGGGAGGAGAGTTCCATGACGCTGGCGGCGAGGGGGACGAAGAAGCAGAGGAGAGCGGCGATCCAGATGACGAGGATGCTGGGGCCGGCTGCGGCGGCGTTGGCGGTCCAGCGAACGCTGAACGAGACGACGACATAGAACAGGACCAGGTCGCGGAAGCGGATGCCTCGTTTGAGGGCGGGCGGGGAAGCCATGTAGGGGGCAGCATAGCAGAAGGACGAGGGGTGGGCGCAGACGGCGTGCGGGGAGGGATGCGGCGGAGCAGCTGGCGGGAAATTATCCGTTATAACAAGTTTTTTCGGGAAGAGGGAATCGTCAAGGCAGCGGCGCGAATCAAAGAGCGGAATGGAATCTTGGGTGAGGAGTTTTGTCTTATGACGTTATCTGCGATTGAAGTGAGAAATTTGAAGCATGCGCCCGCGCTGGAGGGGGTTCTGCCGGCGATCCATGAGCGGTGGAGCGCCCGGGCATTTGACGATCGGGATGTGAGCGCGGCGGACCTGAAGAAGGTGTTTGAAGCGGCGCGGTGGGCGGCCTCGTCGAACAACGAACAGCCCTGGCGGTTTGTGGTGGGGAGGCGTGCCTCGGAGACACACGCGAAGATTTTCGAGACGCTGATGGGATTCAATCGGCCGTGGGCGGGGGCCGCGCCGGTGCTGATGCTGGGAGTGGCGAGCACGCATTTTACGCGTAACGGACACCCGAACAGCTATGCGCTGTATGACCTGGGAGCGGCCAGCTCTTACCTGACGCTGCAAGCGGCCGCGCTGGGGATGACGACACACCAGATGGGCGGATTTGACCACGACGCGGCTCGGTTGGCTCTGGAGATTCCGGCGGATTATGCGCTGGGGACGGTGATTGCGCTGGGATACCAGGGCGAGCCGGCGACGCTGAGCACGGAGGCGCTGATTGAGCGGGAGGTGGCTCCGCGGACTCGGAAGCCGCTGCGGGAACTGGTGTTCAGGGCTTGGGGCGAAGCGGCGGAGCTGGGGTGAGTGGGGCTTGAACTTTGGGTTATCCCACCCAGCCTTTGTGGTGGGTCGTGAGCGGGAGAGCAAAGGTCCCAGGTATCCCGTGTCTGAAAATCCAGGCATAGGGTACCCGGGGTTCGGGATAGGGTAGAAGGGGTGAGGGAACTTTGACGAATCGGCGGCCAACGCGACAAGGACCTGCGGGCAGGGCGGGGCAAAGGGCGACGGCGCTGCGAACGAGCGCGCACCGGGCCAGGGCGCGGCGGCCAAAATGGCGGCTGAGTTGGCGTGGCTGGCTGGTGACGGGGGCGATTGCGACGGGGTTGGCTCTGCTGGCGTGGGCGGCGCTGGAGCGGCACTTTGCGCCTGCCGGGAACTCCTCCCTGACGCGGTTTGACGCGATCATTGTGCTGGGGACTCCGGCGGACGAGGACGGCAATCCGACGCCGGGGCAGTTGGCGCGGGTGAACGAAGCGGTGCGGGAGTATGAGCGGGGGATTGCGCCGCGGCTGATTCTTACCGGGGGCGCGGCGCATAACCGGTTTGTTGAGGCGGCGGTGATGGCGCGGGTGGCGCAGGCCGAGGGGATTCCGCAGTCGGCCATCTTTGAGGAGCCGCGGGCCATGGACACGATTCAGAACGTTTGCTATGCAGTGCGGATCATGAAGGCGCATGGGTGGAACTCGGCCGAGGTGATTTCAGAGGCCGGACACCTGCGGCGGGCGGGGTTGATTCTGAGCCGGGAGCCGATTGAATGGCGCACCCACGCGGCTCCGCTGCTGCGGCCGCGAGGCGAGGTTTCGCAGGCGGCGGTTTCAGCGCTGGAGACGCTGAAGACGGTGCGCTACCTGGTTTGGACCCGGCAAAACGAGCGTTGCGCGCCGTGAGCGGCCGGAAAATGGCCGCTTCAACGCATTGTCCCTTGCTGGCGTGGTCCTGTAAGCTGATATCGATGCGCACTTCAGTAAGAAATCTCGCTTCTTTCGTTGCCGCGGCAGCGCTGGCTCTCACTGCCGGACGCCTTGCCCAGGCTCAGAGCACAGCCAGCCAGACCGCGGGCAATGGCACCTACGTTTCGTCCGATCCGCTGGCGCACGTGCGCTATGACAACCGCTATGACGTGTCGGTGGCCATGGCGTACGACCACATGAAGGCGGGTCCAAACCTCCTCCAGGGGTCCAACCTGGGCGGACTGGACGTGAGCGGTTCGTACTGGCTGACGAAGCGCTGGGGCATTGAGGGGTCAGGACGTATGTACGTGGGCACGAGCGGCGCGGCGCCGAACGTGTATAACATTCGCGGGCCGTTTGTGAGCGAGGTGTTTTTTACCGCCGGTCCGGAGTGGCTGGGGCCGCACAACAAGCATGGCGCGCTGGTTGCGCACGTGCTGGCGGGCGGGGTGTATGGCAAGTTCCAGCAGGACCTGCTGGGGTATTCGCCGTCGGTGGTGGGGTTCTATAACGACCAGATTTCTCCGGCGCTGATCATGGGCGGGCACTTTGACCTCAACCGCTCAGAGCACTGGGTCTTCCGGGTGACCCCCGATGCGGTGCTGACGGATTATGGCACCAACTACGGGGCGAAGATCAAGCAGATAGACATCAACGCTGCCATCTCGGTGGGCGTGGAGTACAAGTTCAGGAAGAAGCGGTAAACGCGGGGGCCTGCTGGATTGAAGAGCTGGGCAGGACGCCAGGGACCGGGGAACGAACACAGCGGCGCGGGGACGTGCCGCTGTTTTTTCTGTTGTGAGAGATGGAATTGGGGCCCTTGGCCGCGGCAACACGAGCCCCGGGAATCGCGGCCGGGGCGATGGCTTGGCCTTGACAACAAAGAGAGATAGGAAATCAGGACCAGGGAGCCAGTTTCATGTTTGTGTGGTATTCTCCCCGGTTCGGTAGGTGCTCCTGCGGGAGTGTCACCGGAGAAAATCCTGTACCGGATAGCGGCACTGGCTTTCTTGGGCGGACGCACCCCGGACAGAGACGGATTTGAGGGCGGGATTCTATGGATATGAAAGAAACACTTGCGGTCTTGCTTGCGGGCGGCCAAGGCGAGCGGCTTTTCCCACTGACACGGGATCGGGCCAAGCCGGCGGTGCCATTTGGCGGCCACTACCGGATTATCGACATCACGCTTTCAAACTGCATCAACAGCGGACTGCGGCGGGTTTACATTCTGACGCAGTACAAGGCGCTGAGCCTCAACCGTCATATCCGCGAGGGCTGGACCAGCGTTGTGGCGCAGGAGCTAGGCGAGTTTTACGAGATTCTGCCGCCGATGCAACGCACGGGATCTGCCTGGTACATGGGGACGGCGGACGCGGTCTATCAGAATATCTATTCGATCGGCAGCGAGCAACCCAAGTACATGATCATCCTCCAGGGTGACGCCATCTACAAGATGGACTACAGCCGCATGCTGGAGTACCACAAAGAGACGCATGCTGAGGTCACGCTGGCCACGCTGCCAATCGCGCCGGAGGAATCGAAGCGCTTCGGCGTGGTCGAGGTGGGGCAGACCGGCGAGGTTCGAAGCTTCCTGGAAAAGCCCGTAACCACCACCTTCCGCTCGCCCTTCAATCCCGGCTCGGTCGATGCCTCGATGGGCATCTACATTTTTAACACCGAGGTTCTGCTCAAGGCGCTCATCGCCGATGCTGAAGACCCAAACTCGAAGCACGATTTTGGACATGACATATTGCCCAGTCTGCTGGGCAAAAAGAAGATGATGGCCTACAACTTTGTGGACGAGAACAAACAGCAGGCGCTGTATTGGCGCGATGTGGGCACGATGGACTCCTACTATGACGCGAACATGGACCTGTGCTCGGTTTCGCCAATCTTCAACCTGTATGACAAGACCTGGCCGATCCGGACGCGGGTGCGGCAGTATCCGCCGGCGAAGTTTGTGTTTGGCGAGCCGGGCCGCTCGGGCATGGCGGTGAACTCGGTGATCACGGCGGGCGTGATTATCTCGGGCGCGTCGGTGTCAAATTGCGTTCTGTCGCAGGATGTGCGCGTGAACTCGTACTCGAACGTGGACGCGAGCATCATTTTCTCGCACGTGAATATCGGGCGGCATTGCCGGATACGGCGCGCGATTATCGATCGCGACGTGCATATTCCGGAAGGCACGGTGATTGGCTACGATCCGGTGGAAGACAAGCGCCGGTATTTCGTTACCCCCTCCGGGCTGACGATTGTCACCCGCGAGGCCTCGCTGTTTGAGAATCCTGTGGAGCCGGAGTTCCTGCAGCGGTATTGAGGCGGCAGAGGAAATGGGGAAGTGGGCTTTCGAGGCAGCCCCGGTCTCAAAAGCGAGACCGGGGCTACCCGCACTGACGGGATGAATGTGCGCTATGACGGGTCGTGAACGGGCGCTTGCGGTGATGGCCGGAGAGAAGGCAGACCGGCTGCCGTGGATGCCGATCACGATGATGTTTGCCGCGGACGTGCTGGGCGCGAAGTACGGGAGCTATGCGCGCGACTACCGGGTGATGGTGGATGCGCAGGTGAAGACGGCCCAGCGGTTCGGGTTCGACCACGTGTCGACGATCGGGCCGCCGGGGCCGGAAGCCGCCGACCTGGGAGCAAAAATCCAATGGTATGACGATCAGCCTCCGGCGATGGTCGAGGCTGAGTCGCTGTTTGCCGAAAAATCTGCTTTTGCCGCGGCGCAGAAGCGGGGCCACGTTCACGGCGAGCGGGTGGAGAACCGCGTGCGGGCTATTGAGTTGCTGCGCCAGCGGGTGGGCAACGAACTGCTGATTGAAGGATGGCTTTCAGGGCCTTGCGCCGAGGCCGCTGACCTGCGCGGGATCAACCGGCTCATGCTGGATTTTGCGGATGATCCGGAGTTTGTGCGCCAGCTGTTCGAGTTCACGCTGCAGGGGGCGATCCGGTTTGCCAAGGTGCAGATCGAGGCCGGAGCGGACTTGGTGGGCGTGGGCGACGCGGCCGCCTCGCTGCTGGGACCGCGGATCTACAGGGAGTTTGTGTGGCCGTGGGAGAAGCGGCTGGTCCAAGCCATCCATGCGATGGGCGGGCGCGCGCGGCTGCATATCTGCGGAAGCACGCAAAAGATTCTGAGCGGGATGGGTGCGCTGGGTTGCGAGATGGTCGACATTGATTTTCCGGTGCCGCTCGATGAGGCCCGCGCGCAGATGGGGGCGCAGCAGGTCATTGCCGGGAATCTGGACCCGGTGAGGGTCGTGCGGAACGGAATGCCGGAGACGATTACGCGGGCGCTTGAAGGGCTGCGCGCCCGGGTGGGGGCGCGGTGGATTGTGGCTCCGGGGTGCGAGGTGGTGCGGGATACGCCGCATGAGAATGTGCTGGCAATGCGGGATTTTGCCTGGGGTTGTGGGGCGGAGGGATAGAGCTGGCTATCGAAGGGTTGTGGTATCCCACTCATTCGCGATGAAGCTGCGAATGGATCGGGCACGGGGCATTGCCGCCGGGTTGAATGTGGCCGGCTAGGGTTCGTGGCATCCCGTTGTCAGGCGGTGGGCGGGGCGAGTTCGGGGTAGAAGAGACTCGCCGCATTGTCGAAGAGGATGCGCTTGCCCAACTCGACGGCTTCTTCTTCTTTGCAGAAACCTTCCTGAACTTTGCCGGCGAGGACTTTGGCGACCACGCGGCGGGCGATCTGGGCGTGGGCGTAGGCGAGCTCGGCGTAGAGAAAGTCGCCGCCGAAGGCGATGATCTTGTTGGAGGGGACGGTGTCAAGGTATTCGCTGAGGGCGCGGGCGGACGTCGTGGGAGAGATGATGTGGGCCCAGCAGAAATCGACGTGGACGTGGGTGAAGCATTTGACCAGCGCGCCCATCTCGGCGAGATAGGGATAGCCCAGGTGGAATAAGTCGAACTTAGTGTCCTGATAAAGGAAGAAGATGTTGATGAGTTGGGCAGGATTGGTGTTGGTGATGTTGTTGTATTCGCCCTGCGCGATGCTATTGAGGCCGGTGTGGATCTGGACCGGGACGTGGTGGGAGTTAGCCAGGCGCATGACATGGTGGAACATGTGATCTTCCATGTTGCGGAAGGGGTGGTTAGTGAGTTGGCGGAAGTTCCATGCGGGGGTTTTCTCGACAGCGATCATCCGCGCGAAGTCAGCCTCGGCGGCGGAGCGCTCGACCTCAGCAAAGTAGATGTCGCGGCGGTAGGCGAGCAGGGTTTTTACCGCCGACATTTCTGCCGCGAGGGCTTCGTTAAAGCGGACTTCGCAGGCAGCCTCAAGGGTGGCGAGGCTGGTGATGGAAGTGTTGGTGAGTTTTTCAAGGCGATGGATCTCTTCGCGGCTTTGGGGTATGACGAAGTCGTCGAACTCGCGGGCGATGACGAAGGATTCGCGGTCGGGTTTGGAGGGATGGACGTGTCGGTCGTCCTGGACGTAGAAGCGGATGCGGGCGCGGTCTTTGAGGACTTCTTTATAGAGGCCGGGCTTGTTTTTTGCGCGGATGGCGGCATTGATGCCGGGGATGGTGGAGGCGGAGATCTCGTCGAAGCCGTAGATGTCGCGAATGGCGATGCGGAGGTTCTGCGCGTAGCCGGTGAAGCGGGCGTACTTCCAATAGGGCTCGACGGCGGCCCAGCGTTTGGCTTCAGGGGCTTTCTTGTTTAGGGCGATCTGGACGCCTTCGCGCGTGAGGCCGGCGTTGCCGAGGTCGCCGAGGGTGTAGTGGGAGAGCAGATCGAAGAAATCGATGTCGCGGGAGGTGCGGTCGGCCTCGTCGTAGATGTGCTCATGCGAGTCGGCGATCCACATCTTGGCGAAGACGTCGAAGAGGCTGTTCTCCAGGGCGCTGGGGCTGGAGGCGGGCGCGTCGCCAAAGCTGTCGGCAGCGGAGAAGAACGGGTAAGCGGCTAACAGGCGGGGGGCCTTCAAGAGAGTGCGGCGGGTGGGGTTCATGGGGCGGGGCTGCTCCTTGGCAGGGCGATTTTACACCACCTGCGGTGGGGCCAACTGCCTTCGTCGGGGAGAACTGAGACTGGCGGGGTCCCGCCGTTGAATCAGATCACGATTCAAGGATGGGGCGCGGACCTTCCTGGGGCGTGCGCGGCTTTTTAGTAACCTTTTGCGCCCTCGGTTGCTCTAACCAACACGCGCGCGGAGTGCCGGCTTTCCCGAGGGGCTGTCTTCCCGGTGATTCTGCGCGGCGGCGGGAGGTCACGATGTTGTTTGATGAGGAAGTGTCGCATGAGAGTGCGCGGGCGGACCGATTGGCGCGGGTGGGACGGCGCGCGTTTATCTTTGGCGCGGCGGGGGCGGTGAGCGCGGTTGCGTTCTGGGGATTGCGGCGGACGACGGTTGCCGCTGCACGGCCATTGGCGGCGGATGAGGGTCCGGCGGTGGTGACGGTGGTGGAGTTTTCCGCTGCGGGCGAGAAGACGGGAACGGTGACAGTTCCGCGTGTGATCAAAAGCGATGCGGAGTGGAAGCGGCTGCTGCCGGCTGCGTCCTATTGGGTCACGCGCCACGAAGACACAGAGCGGCCCTTCACCGGCGCAACCTGGAACCTGGAAGAGCGCGGCATCTTCCGCTGCATCTGCTGCGACCTGGCGCTGTTCAGTTCGGCCGCGAAGTTTGATTCTGGGACGGGATGGCCGAGCTTCTGGCAGCCGATTGCCGCAGAGAACGTGGTGGAGCGGGTGGACGGGAGCTTGATGGTGGTGCGGACGGCGGTGAGCTGCCGGCTGTGCGATGCGCACCTGGGCCACGTCTTCAACGACGGGCCGGCGCCGACAGGGATGCGGTATTGCATGAATTCGGTGGCGATGCGGTTTGTGAAGGCAGGGTGAGGTACGGAGTTTCTGAGGTCACAGCGGGCCGGGCTCTCCGCCTCGGCCCACAGCCGGATCGACGCGATAGTTCAAGGCTGCGGTTGTGCCACCGGTGACATCGACGGTTACGCCGGTGATGCTTCTCGCGAGGTCAGACGCCAGGAAGACGGCGGTATTGGCGATTTCCTCCATCAACGGAAGCTTCTTCAACATGGTGTCATTCTCCATGCCGCGAAGAATCACCTCCATTTGCTTCGGGTTCTGCTCGATTGCCTGCTTGAAGACCCGCGAATCCGGCGATCCGGCGGAGCGGATGTTGACGACGCGCACGCCGTAGGCGCCCAGCTCCGAGGCGAGATTGCGCGAGAAGGTTTCAATAGCGGAGCACGCGGGAGCAAACCCCGCCGTGAAGGGGTAACCGATGCCGCCCGGTGTAGCCGTGAGCGACAGGATTACCCCGGAGCGCTGCTTGATCATGATCTTCGCCGCGGCGGTGGCAGTGATAAAGTGACTGCGCATGGCGATGGAGACGGGCCGTACGAAATCTTCCACGCTCAGCTGAACGAGTGGAAGATTCTGCACGACCTGATAATCGATGGCGCAAAAAGACAGGTCGAGTGTTGCTCCGGCACGGGTGATGGACTCGGTGAATGCATGGACTTCAGTTTCGTTGGTTGCGTCGATACGGGCTGGCTCGGCACGGCCGCCGTTGGCGACGATTTCATCTGCCAGTTTCTCCACGGAGGAAAGAGATCTTCCAGCCAGAAAGACTTTTGCGCCTTCTTTGGCAAGAGCTTTGGCAATGGTAGAGCCGAGTGAACCGGCAGCGCCGTAGATGACGGCATTCTGGTTTTGCAGAAGTTGGGGAATCATGGATCTCGCTCCACAGGGCAGCGGGCAGCGACCGTCAAGTCCGCGGCTGCATGGGAACAGTTTAGAGCGTTCCTCATCTGGGGTGGAACTCCTCAAAGAGCTCGGGAAACTGCGCTTTGAGCGCCTGGATCTTCGGCCGGTCGCAGACCAGGATGTAGGGGTTGTCGGGATTCTGGTCGGCGTAGTGCTGGTGGTATTCCTCGGCGTCGTAGAAGCCTTTGAGGGGCGTGACCTGGGTGACGATCTTGCCGCGGAAGGCGTGGGCCTGGTCGAGTTGCGCAATGTAGGCCTGCGCAATGTGCCGCTGCTCTTCGTTCGAGTAGAAGATGGCCGAGCGATAAGACGTGCCCACATCGGGACCCTGGCGGTTGAGCTGCGTCGGGTCGTGGGCCACAGAGAAGAAGATGCGCAGCAGTTGCCCATAGGTGATCCGAGAGGGATCGTAGACCACTTTCACGGATTCGGCGTGCCCGGTGGTCTCGGTGGTCACCTGGGGGTAGGTAGCCGTGTCAGCCGAGCCCCCGGCGTAGCCCACCGTGGTGTCGAGAACGCCTTTGACGCGCTCGAAGACAGATTGGGTTCCCCAGAAGCACCCTCCGGCGAAGACGGCGGTGGCGCGACCGGGGGATGGGGCGCGCTGAGCGTCCGTTGCGGCCGGTGGAATGGGGCTGGCCGCACGGCATCCGATGCAGAGCGTAGAGGCGGCGAGCAGGGCGAGAAACGCATTGCGCAGGGGAAGCGACATAAAGACCTCTCGGGCCGCAAATCGTTCTGACCCGTATTGCTTCAGATGCGATCGGGGGCAAAAGGTTACGCGACCCCAGCCCGAGGAGCCACCCGCCTGCCCCAAAGCCGTGCTCCTTGCAGTCTCATCGCGAAAGGGTGGGATACCACAAATCCCCGCCACCCACCGCCAACCCACCACCAAAGCTGATTGCCCCAGCCCCGGGATCCCAGCGGCAGGCCTTCGTCACCGGGGCGAGGGGACAGGCATGCGTCGCTGGGGCGAAGCGACAGGTCTTCGTCGCCGGGGTGGTGCGGAGCCGAAAGCCTGCCCTGAGCGAAGCGGAAGGGGACCCGCATCTCTTTGCGGTAAGAGTCTCCGCATCTCTGTCTCACTCCCAACCACGGAGGGAGCCAGGGGTTTTAACCCCTGGAAACCATTCCACCCCGTCCTTGGAAATCAACCCACGCGGCAAAGCCGCGCAGAAGACTAGCTTCAAAACCCGCAGCCTCCACCCGCTCGCCACCTAAAATCCGGCTCCCCAGGGCCGAAGCAGCAGAATGAGCTGCCGTCTTGAAAGGCCACGACGACTCAGCCCGCATGAGAGCCAATCCGGGAGGCCTTGTAACAGGGCTCGACTTCAGTCGTGCCACAACGCATCCCCTTTTCGACCTGAAAGTCCTCGTACGCAACGCGGGTCGCGCTCACCCCTCGTCAATCCCCAACCCGCTCAACTCCCCCACCAGCCGCACCGTCTCCAGGCTCACCGTCACCACCTGCCCCACCAGCCCCACAATGTATTCCGGATCGTCCTCCCGGTTCGGATCGTTCACAATCTCGCTCCGCCCATCCGTCGAAACCCGGTACTGGTCCACCACCCACTCCAGCGCGCTCCGGTTCCCCAGCCGGTACGCATACGCCTCCGCCGGAATCCCGCTCAGCGTCAAAAACTCGTTGTACCTCAGTTGCGACTTATCCTTCGAGAGCGTCATCCTCTCCACCCGCTAGTTCAGCTTCCCAGTCTCCGTCCGCTCCAGCGGATACTCCGCCTGCCTCTCATACTCGATATGCAGCTTCATCAGCGCCGCGCCAATCTCCGCGAAGCGACGAAAATCCTCCTGCCTAGCAGCCCGGGGATGTGCAGGCTTTTTGAGCTGATACGCGCTAATTGAACAGGCTTCTCTGGTGCTCAAGACGCAGATGCCCCGCCAAGCTTTCCAGAACAGCACCTGCTGGAATCTGTGCCAGTTCCTTAGGCTCAACTTTGTGCAGCCCGCCGCCGTAGACCCTTCCCTCGGAGACCATCTGTGCCGTGGTGATTTGCCGTAGTGCCTGAAACACGGCCATCTCCAATTCAGGATGCCCTTCGAGCGCCTCGCGCAGCGGACCCCGCGGATAAAGCATTAGATAAACGTTGTGCGCGGTCGCCTGCGACCGATTCCAAAGGAACCGGAACGGGGGCTTCCCGTTTCCCGAGCGCCCCATGTATGTGCAGAGAAATGGGGCAGGTGGGCGCTTCTCTTGCGAGTACCATGGGACGCGTCGACTTGTGAGATAGGAAGAGTGAATCTTCTGCTCACGGCCGCCCCGAAGGTACTCGTAAAAACGCGGCCAACGCGCCGCGACCTGCTCCTCTGGCTCGGAGCAATCGAGTAGATACAGCCGCCGCGCAATGGCCGGACTGCCGCCTGGCAATACGCCAACAACATCCTCATCGAGATACCGGGGGCTGGGCAGAATGGGTTTCAGAAACTCGCTGGGAATGCCCCAGTGATCTGCCTCTGCGCCCGTGAGAATGAAAAAATCATTGGCTCCAGTCGCCAGCCCGCGCTTGATTGAGAACAGATCGCCAAGCCTGGGCTCACCGTCAGGTCCCGCAACAGCACCCACTGGAAACTGGGTCCATTTCCCTGACCGCGCGAGTGTGCATATCGGAACCAAAGCCTCAGTCGCTGGGCCCTCAATCGACCCGCCAAGCGTAAAGCGGGCACTATGCCCAACTGGCGGCGCCGACTTGCGAAAGACTACGACAGCCGACGATACCAACGCATCGGTGAACTGCACATCTTCTGGGCGGAAACGATGGATATGGAGGAGCGTAACCGACTCTGTGAGATACCGGCGCAGGGCGTTGCCGTAGTTCACATCCATGAACTCAGAGGGGATGAGCCACACCGCGAGGCCTTGATCCTCCATCCAATTGTGCGCAAGCAGCAGAAAATAGCAATAGAGCCCGGCCAGGCCGCTAATCTCCACATGAAGCGATTCTGCAAGCCTTGCTTTGAGACGCCCCTTGTCGTCCGTTGACAGGTGGTGGTGCCTTACGTATGGAGGATTGGTCAAAACAAGGGAAAAACGCTCCTTGGCAACAGGCTGCAGCGTGAAGTCTCCCTCCACCACCCGGAGGCCTGACCCGGCCCAAAGGGAGCGGGCGCTTGCCGCAAAGAGCGGATCGAGCTCAACTCCAACTGCCGATACCACACCACCCGGCGGAGACTCCAGGCTGAGGGCCGAGAAGAAGGAACCTGTGCCGACGGCCGGATCGAGAAAGCGGATTCGCTGGCCTTGCATTCCAGCCAAGGCGTAGCGGGCGAGGCTTCTGGCGAGCTCCGGCGGGGTTGCAAACTGACCCCACTTGTTCCTTTCCACAGCGTTCTTCAACGCATCTAGCCGCGCCTGCTCGCAGATGCGGCGCTGTTCGAGAAGCGGAATATTGGCCGTGCTCGGCACCGCTTCAAATGCCAAGTTGGTCGAGGTCGCCAATCCGGTGCTCCCATACCCAGTCTATGCCTTCGGCAGCTTCGTATCCCAGGTACGCGGCATCGAAATAGCCGCAAAGGAACAAAGTGAAAATAACATTCCCATTAAAGGTCGCCCTGAGCTGGTTGATCTTTGTGGCCTCCTCTTTTCGCCGCTTGTTGACGTTCGTGAAGTCGCCAGCGGATTTTGCCTCAATCAGAATTGGCAAGCTTGGCAGTTTCGCACCCTTTGGCTGGATTACCGCATCGACGGGAATTTTCACGGTCTTAGAGTCCGTCTTCGACGGCGTAACCAGGACGTTCATACGAAACCCAAAGGTGCCGGGTTTCATTTCTGTGACCGGCGTTCCGCTCGTGTGTTCGACTTTCTTATATCCACGTCCCGTAAGGTAGCCCTCGATGAGCGCGAGTTGGCGCTTCTCCTGTGCGTTCCGCACGATAGGGTCTGCCACTGCACCGCAAAGCCTGTCAGCGACGATCGTCGATGATCGATAGCGTTCCTCGACGGTTGGAGGCCGTTTTTCGGCAAGCCACGGGAAGATATCGGTGTCGCGCATAGTGACAAGAACGTGCGCGATTCGCTCAAGATGAGACTGTAGCAGCTCAGATGAAAGGCGCGGCGGTATTCGGCCCTCCTCCAGCGAACCAACCATATTCTTGGTCGAGTCCGCGAGGCCAGCGAGCCTATCGCGAGCAAGAGGCGGACATGTTGACATTCTGAGCGCTTGCAGGATTCCGGGGTGTGCGTGAAGGATCGCGGGGGTGATTGACGTGAGGTCTTCCGTCAGGGCGAGGCCATCCTCAACGCTCTGAACAGTTGTCTTCCGGGTCTCCCGGTAAGCCTCTGGCGCAAATCTCAAGAACCACTGGTTAAATTGGTCAACCGAGGCCCGTGTGTCGGATTTCCAGAGATGCGGCTTGTCGGCATTGATGGCCATAACCTGAACTCTAACAGCCAGTCAGTCATATGCAAGTCAAATGCACAAGGGGCACCCGTCGGCGAACTTCTTGTTCATCTCCGCCTTCAGATCGTCCTTCTCGTCCTTCGCCTCCCAGTACCCGCGCGGAATGTTAAACGCGTCCAGCACCGCCGCGTCCACCTTGGCCGGGTTCCTGCCCGCCCTCGGAATCGGGTACTCGGGCATTACCGTCCAGTCATAGCCCCGCGCGCACTTCTCCAGCAGCGCCTCAAACGCCCGCCGCACGTTCCCCTCGTTCTCCTGCCCCGCCGCCGCGCACCGCGCCAGCGTCTCGTAATACGCCCTCACCGGCGCGTGCGTAGCCTTCAGCTTGAAGTTGCTCATGGATTCACAACAACTTTAAATCCGCGGCCCGTCCCCACGCGGCGCACCCGCCAGCCCCCGAACCCCGCAAGACACCACCCCGCCCCGGCGCCGGCCCCTGCCTCGCATCCCCCCTCCCTCGACCTCCGATAGCTGAAAGCTGATCGCTGGCTCCTCCTCCCAGCTTCGTATTCCCTGTTCCCTGCTCCCTGTTCCACCGAAACCACCCCAAAAACACGCCCATTTCGCGTCATTCCACGCTAAAATCGCCCTATTTTTCAGTTCTTTTCAACAAAAACGTCCAGCTATAACTAGACACACCCCACTTTTCCGTCGCCCTCCAGGTCGTCATCCCGGGTTTCTCACCCCCGTCCACCTGCGCATCGACGAAATCCGGCGGGTGGCCCGGGTCTGACTACCCCTTAAAGCTGGGTGCCCCCGGTCTGGATTCTCAGACCGGGGAGACCACGAACCTCAGCTCCCCCCACTTCCCACGAGCCACAAATGCCGCGCGGGACCTCACAAGCCCCAACCACGCGGCCCTCCTATTCCCTAGTCCCGCCCCCGCAAACCCCTTTGCCGAAAATTACCCCCCCTTGGCGCACACTTGTATTCAGAGACAGATCCGCGCCAGCACCAGCGCCAAAACCGGCGCAGACCGTCTCCAAATGCAAGCCTCCGACAGGATCGCCAGACCATGCAGAAAGCAACGAACATCCCCGCAGCCGCAAGCCTCAACCGGCGCCGGCAAACCCGCAAGCTCTGACCTTGCCCTCAGAATGCGTATCTCTTAGCCGTCCGGGTTTTGAGGATGTTTAATTCATCCTCGTGGTCGTCGTGGCAGTGGGAATGTGGGAATCGGCTTCATCGATTTCCAAGGTTTGTGGGA